>OQWI01000430.1_pt1 | contig 19301 bp, 13 predicted proteins | sample 1691551 | NCBI WGS metagenome assembly OQWI01 (sample SAMN03418259, study PRJEB22391) | human gut metagenome | biome: human-gut; feature: organic feature; material: feces | host: Homo sapiens | place: Tanzania | collected 2013-01
CGGTCACATTGCCGTACATGTCATCATTGTGCAAACCGTCTTCGGAAGTGTTCATGAATATTTCTTTCGTTTCTCCAGCGTAACGGGAACGGACGCGCCAGATTATCGGGTAGCCGCCTTTGTCGCCGGCAGCGAAAACTTCGTCTTTTCCTCTTGCTGCGAGAGCATTGACATGACCATTATACGAGGTCAGTCTTTTGAGATTGCCGTCCGTCCAAAGAGCAGCCCGGTATCCGTTCACATATCCGCCGATATATGTTTTTCTGTCATGGCGAAGGATTGCTGTAGCCGCTGAATTTTCGCCAGGTCCTTCAATATCAAGCAGGTGCAGCACGCCATTTTGCCACCAGCAGGCCCGGAAATTTTCCTCGCCCTTTATCAGATATCCACTCGCATATACATCCGAGCCATCAACAACAATCTCCGTAACGTAAGCCGAATCATACCCGTCATGCGGCATTTCAATGCGCTCAAAATTCTTCCACATACAATTGGGGCCTCCCGTATAGACAACATTTCCATCTACGGTGATGCATGATCCCCGGCCTTCTATTGTCTTGTTTTCGCTCAAATCAGTCATATCCCCGTTATACCAATAAGCGGGATATTCCTTCTTATTCTCGGACCATGAACCTCCAGCGTAAAGTGAAATACCGGAAACCGTGAAATCAGTAGCATTGCAGTTCTCCATCACTTCTGCCTGAACTCCGTCCTTGTAAATTAGCGTCCTGAAATCTTTGTCTTTGGCCAATGCGCACGAATACAGATATCGGTCCTTGAGCATTCCAATGCCGGAAACAAACTCGGCGCCTTCAAGCAATGTCATGTTCCGGTTGTTCCACATAGTTGCATATGAACCTCCTGTGAAACTTGCATATATGTTTCCGGAACCGATGATTTCCCAGTAAGACGGGTCATATCCATACGAATCCTCATGACTCTGCGTTATGTGATAGGTGAAAATCGTCTGCCCGTTTCTGGTGATGACAGCATCTGCCTTGCGGTCCTTTCTGGACATGTTCTCGCTGATTTTCAGATACTTGTATCCATATCCGGATTTTATGTATTCATCGATGTCTATCCAATTCACAGACTTGCCGTCGATCCCTTTTACCGTGACCTGGTCTTCAGGCTTTATAGCATTGGAAAAATAGTAATCCGTCTCATCTGAATACAACGATACGTCTGCTTCAGTTTTCGATTCCGCCTCGGAATTATCAGGAGTTGTCCCTTCTTCTTTGTCATTACCGCCAGGCGTCTCAGTATTCTCTGAGTCATTGTCCATTCCGTCGCACGAAGGCACGGAGACTACAAGTGTGAAAGCAAGCAAAAGTCTTGCAAATGATGGCATTCTGAATTTCATCTCTATTTATTATCTGTAAATTATCTTATATGAACCGTCCGGTCGCGCTGTCTTTCGCCGCGCGGATCTGGTCCGGAGTGCCGGTCGCCACGATTCTCCCGCCTTCCGAGCCTCCGCCGGGTCCCATGTCAATGATAAAGTCGGCGTTGCGGATGACATCAAGGTCATGTTCAATGACAATGACGGTGGCGCCGTGGTCGATAAGGCTCTGGAATACATTCAGGAGCGTCATCACGTCTGACGGATGAAGGCCGATGGTCGGCTCGTCAAAAACAAAAACGGAATCGCTCTGTCCCCTACCCATCTCGCTGGCCAATTTAAGCCTCTGGGCCTCACCGCCTGACAGACTCGGGGTTTCTTCTCCCAACGTCAGATAACCGAGCCCAAGATTTCGCAATACCCTGAGCCGCTGGCTGATAAGCTTGAGATCCGCACAAGCGTCAAGGGCGGAATTGATGTCCATATCCATAAGTTCCGGAAGCGAATGGAATTCTCCGGAGGCGTTCTCCCTCCTTATGCTTCCTGCGACTTTCGAATATCTCGAGCCCCTACAATCCGGACACGGGATATCCACATCCGGAAGAAACTGCACGTCAAGGCTTATCACTCCGGTGCCATCACAAGTTGGACACCTCAACTTGCCTGTATTGTATGAAAAGTCTCCATCCTTGTAGCCGTGCTTCTTGGCGTCCGGCGTCTTGGCGAAGACTTTCCTGAGTTCATCATGGACATTGGCATAAGTGGCTACGGTAGAACGGACATTGATTCCGATAGGAGAAGCGTCAATGAGTTTCACTTGACGTATTCCGTCAGCCTCAATCGACTTCACATGCGCCGGCAAATCATGGCCTGAGATTTTCGCCTGAAGAGCAGGTATGAGGCTTTCCAGCACCATAGTGGTCTTGCCGGAACCGGAAACTCCAGTGACTACAGTAAGCCGTCCCTTTGGTATCTCGACATTGAGCGGTCTTACTGTATGGATGGCATCTGTAGTCATCGATATCTTCCCGTCATTGAAAATGTCAGCGGCACCAATCCGTTGTCTGACATTGATAGAGGCCTTGCCTGAAAGGAACGGACCGATCTTCGATTGTTCATTGACCTCAATGTCATTGACAGTACCCTGCGCCAAAACCTCGCCGCCGTTCGCACCGGCTCCGGGTCCCATTTCGATCATCCAGTCGGATTTGGCCAGAATCTGGGTGTCATGATCCACCAATATCACGGAATTCCCGTCCGCAATCAGGTCGTCCATCACACCGCAAAGGCCAATGATATTCGACGGATGCAGGCCGATTGACGGTTCATCCAAGACGTAAAGGACTCCTGTAGTGCGGTTTCGGACGGCTCTTGCAAGCTGCATTCTCTGACGCTCCCCAGTCGAAAGCGTCGCAGCAGAACGGTCCAGGGACAGATAGCCTATCCCCAAGTCCATCAATCGTTTAGCCGCATCAAGGAATGATTCGCAGATGCTTTTGGCCATAGGTTTCATCTCCTCCGGAAGCGAAGCCGGTACGCCTTTTACCCATTCCACGCTCTCTGTAAGGGTCATCTTGCAGGCATCGGCCAGTGATATTCCCATGAGCCTTGGTGCCCTGGCCGCGTCGGAAAGCCTTGTACCCCCGCAGTCCGGGCAGACGTCGAGCCTCAGAAACTTCTCCACCCTCTTCATACCCTTCTCGTCCTTGACTTTCGCCAATGCGTTCTCAACAGTGTAGGTAGCATTGAAAAAAGTGAAATCCAGCTCTGCTGCATCATTGGAGTTCTTGGCCTTGTAGAGAATATGCTTTTTCTCCGCCGGACCATGAAGGACAATGTCTTTCTCCTTGTCTGTCAAGTCTTTGAAAGGAACGTCAGTGCGGACACCCATCGCCCGGCAGACGTCCTTCATGAGCGACCACATCAGCGTGTTCCATGGCGCGACAGCCCCTTCGTCTATCGTGAGGTTCTCATCAGGTATGAGTGTGGATTCGTCGACTGTACGGACAGTTCCTGTGCCGTCGCAAGTCCTGCAGGCACCCTGACTGTTGAACGCCAAGTCTTCAGCTCCCGGAGGATAGAAATGCTCTCCGCACACAGGACAGACAAGGTCCTTTCCGGCAGCGACCCGCAAGGATGGTTCCACATAATGTCCGTTGGGACATCTGTGGCTGGCCAGTCTCGAGAACATAAGCCTGAGGCTGTTGAGCAGTTCCGTTCCCGTGCCGAAAGTGCTGCGTATGCCCGGAATCGCCGGTCTCTGATGCATTGCGAGAGCCGCCGGAACATAAAGCACCTCATCCACATCGGCTCTCGCCGCCTGAGTCATTCTCCTTCTCGTGTAAGTCGAAAGCGACTCAAGATAACGCCTTGAGCCTTCGGAATACAGAACGCCCAGCGCCAGCGAGGACTTTCCCGACCCCGACACCCCGGCGATTCCCACGATTTTTCCAAGCGGGATATCCACATTTATGTTCTTCAGGTTGTGCACTTTCGCGCCACGCACCAAAATCTTGTCCGGATTTTTCATTGACTCCATTATTTGCCGGTTCAAAATTAGCGAAAAGAATTGGATGCTCGTACGCGCAGTCAAGATAATTATGTCGATAAGAGTTACATCAATGACACCTATTGTGCCAGAATGCAGGTTTACGCGTCTGTCAGGTTGTCAGTTCATGATATCTCGTCTGATGTTTACTTGATTAGTATATTGATTATCTTCTTGAAAAGGAGACTATCACTGGGGAGGAGTTCATGAAAATCTGCAATGGCGAATAAGCCTCAACCGCGCCAATAATCCTATTGTAAGTGCTGCCGGAGCAGTCCTCACCATTACAGCTGTGATTGGAATTTCCATAACTTACCTCAAGGTGCGTGACTTTCGTTTGCGTGCCTTCTTGTGCATTCTATTATTTGTTCTCAACTTTGCACTGCGAAAAGGAAAGCAACAAACTAAAAGAGAGCATAATAATATGAAAAAGTTTTTATTGGCAGCTGCCGCCATTATTGCAGCAAATGTTATGGTAAATGCACAAGGTAAATTTGAAACCGTCGCTCTTAAGAATGCGACACTCCACGTCTATTATTCAAATGACGTCATGGGTGATGCCAGCTACATTGTAGAAGGCAAAAAATCTCTGGTAGTTCTCGAGGCTCCCCTATTTAAGGATGCACTCGCAGAATTTGACACCTATCTTGCCGGTCTTGGCAAGCCTGTCGAATCTGCTATTATCGACTATCATCTGGGCGGTCAGGAAAGCCAGGCGATAATAATGCCTAAAGGAATGCGTAAATTTACCAATGAAGGTGTTTATGCTTCCATGATGGCCGGTTTTAAGCAATCTTTTGGCGATTCAATGGTTGAACTTGCCGAGGGTGATGTCCGTGAGGTTCCTTTCGGAAACACCATCAAGTTGGCTGGCATTGACTTCCGCTTCGATCGCGGTCCTGCCAATGATTTTCCCAGCTCAATGATTTTGATTGACGGCACTGCTTGCCTGATGCATTGGGCTCCGGCCAAAGCTCATATGCATACTCTTCAGATTTCCTCTGCCGAGGCTGTAAACCAGGCACTTGAAGGATTGGTAGAGGCAGAACGTTCCGGTGCAAGTATCTGGCTCGGATGTCACGGCGGCGTGGCTCATAGGGAGGACATTGATTTCAGAATATCCTATCTTACCAAAGTCCGTGAACTCCTTGAATCTCATCCAGATGCTGCGACATTCGCCGCACAACTCAAATCCGCTTATCCGACCCTGCCTGGCGCAGAAGGTGTAGATGCTCTGGCTCAGGCACTTTGCAAATAAGATTTTAAAAATATTATTGTCGGTCGTTTCTCTTCAGAAGCGGCCGATTCGTCGTGAATTTATGCTACTTTTGCATAGGAATACGCAAATTATGGACAGAAAGACAATTCAGGATGCGACCTTTCCCAAATGTCCCATCCGCAACATACTTTCCCGCATTGGCGATAAATGGTCAATGCTAGTTCTATATACTCTTGAACAGCATGGTACGCTACGGTTCAATGACATGTACCGTCGCATCCCTGACATTTCTCAAAAAATGCTGACTGCCACGCTCAAGACGCTCACGGAAGACGGTCTCATTTCCAGAAAGTTATACCCGGCAGTCCCTCCAAAAGTAGAGTATTCATTGACAGACCGCGGGCGCAGCCTCCTACCCCACCTTGATTCCCTGATTTCATGGGCAATCGAGAATTTCGATGGCATAATTTCAAATAGGGCCAATTCCAACTAACGCCTTGACGCGTTTCGGTACTTTCTCTTCCAGAAAGGCCGGATATTCTTATGGATAAACACTCTACAGGAATGTTGTAGTATCACTTGAATTCATTTCAAATGAAGCATTAGAACAATGACCTACGTGGACTACGAAGACACTGAAAGCTACCGCATTACGAAGATGTTCATCAATCATAGGGAGATGATGGTTGAGAGTTTGACTGGAGGGATGTAAGTTCCTGTTCTCCTTAATTCTCGTAGAATTTTGTAAAAATCTAGGAAAGGTGTATATTTGCCGTTACTAAAATCGCGGAAAGGTGTATGAAACCACTCTGTAAAACCTTAGGATTCGTGATTCAGCGATTCCCATATAGGTTGCAGTCGTTCGCAGATGTACTTCACGACTTCGGCGAAGGATGGTGAGTCATCAATCTTATTCTTCCTGACAAAGGCCGCCCACTGCGTTGTACGGACAGATGCTGTCGCGAACTCCTCGGTGAACAGGGGATGATTCTCCTCATAATGGGTGTCACGTTTCTCCATCACCTCGGAGATTGCAAGACGGAGATTGGCATCATCCAGGGTCTTGTTCCTGAGGATGGTATATACGTCGTAGAAATCCTTCATGCGGCTGTTCAGCACAGTCCTCGCAATCATTGTCTGGAACTTCTCGGCCACGACTGTCTCCAGCGAATAGGCCATCACCGGGATGTCCTCCATGCCTTCAATCAAGGTGGGATAGTCCAGCTCTACCGGATGGGGGATGATGACGTCGCCAAAACCGATATCCATCGACAGGTTCTGAACGATGGGGTCCAAATGGGCAGTAATATGCAACTGAACACCCTGATATTCCCGGTCCGGTGTTATTTCAGAGACGGTAATCTTGTCCGTATCAAAGGTGGCGCCGTCCTCCGGGTACTCGATCGCGCAGATTTCCATGAAGGTGCGCTTGATATTCTCCTGGTCGTTGCTGATCCGGTCACCCATGAAGTCAATGTCAACCGTCGGGCGTGCGGCGAACCGCTCGTGGGCGAACATAAGGGCACCGCCTTTCAGGAAGAAATGCTTGCTGAACCGGCTTACGGAAAGCCGATACAGCAGGCGCTCATGCAGGTAGCGGATAAGAACCTGCTGGTATGTCACTTTGTCGGTCTGGTAAGCCCTGAGCTTGTCGCGGACCGAGACGCCATAATTCTTTACATCCATTGCTATAGTTGTATTTCAATGTAATTCGTCATAATTTTGGATACGCGGAGTTTCCCCGCATAGTCCATCAGTTTCGTGAGGTTTTTGTCTTTCCTGCGCATATAGTTCTTCACAATCTCCGTACAGACGTCCATGCCGATTTTGTTCCTGAACTTGACGGCATCGCAGACGGACTTCTCCACATCAGAAATGAGGACATGGTGTCCGGCAATATCGGCCTCGACTTTCCCGAGGTCACAGAACTTCTGCTGCCAATAACATACCTGAATACGGGGATTCTCCGGTACGACCACGCGGCGGTGCATTTCCACGGCCACATAATAGGCGTTTGGAATCTGCGTGGTTAGTTCATAGTAGGACCAGGCCGAATACAGACAAAGCACGCCGTCGGGGACAATCCGCTGGATGTCCACCATCGTATCGGCCAGTTCGGAGGGGAGCATATATACGCCTTGCTTGACGCGAACAAGTTCGCCCTCAGCTATTGCTTTCCGGAGGCCGTAATAAGGATTTTCTTTCTGCTGTTTCAGTTCCTTGGTCCGGATAGCTCCGCCGTTTTGTTCTATGTTGCTGACAATACCCATCACATTATTATTTACACAAAATTAAGGTTAATTTTTGAAATAACCTTAGAAAAGTGGTAAAATTTACTACTGATCCACAGTCTTCACCATGAAGAATCCGCAGACATACTCCGCCCCATTGGCATACAACTTCTCGGCACATTGGACAAAGGAAGTACCTCTGGTAGTGATGTCATCAAGTAGAAGGACCCATTTTCCCCGGATTCCCGCCGGTTGAACTCCAAGTTCCGCACGATATTCGTCTCCTTCTTCTTGCGGAAATCCTTCCTGTCGCCTCCGAGACTTCCTCAATGAGACGGGTATAGCGTGTGGCATGCTTTTCCCTTGTTGAAGCCGTGGTAGCGCATAACACCCATCCAGGAAGCAATTGCTTCCAGAAGTTACCCCGGATGAAATCCGTGGGCAGCTCCGCCATTGGTCCGTAGTCGCCGTCTTTGAATCGCAGAATCTCCGACCACCTTTCAGAGTCTTTCATCAAGCGACTTCATCAGGTGATGCTCCGTGAGGATTATACAGTCTGTCGAGAGCTTCCTGGTGGTCGCCAGACAAGTTATGTCGTACACGCCGGTACGTACAAGACCAGGCCGAACTCGGTAATCACTCAAACAGGCGGACGCTTTGACTATGCTTCTCCGGAAGAAACCCCTTCTTTGATGTACGACCTGATTCGGTGGTACAACGAAGAAGAGAAGGCTGGCAATCTTTCGCCAGTCGAACTTGCCGCACTCTTCCATTACAGATATATCAGAATCCATCCTTTTGAAGAGGGTAACGGCCGAATAGCCAGGCTTATTGTGAATTTTATCTTACTTAGGCACAACTATCCGATGATTGTGGTGCTCAGCCGCAAGAAAAAGGCTTATCTTAACGCTCTTGGATTGTCCGATGTTAACATTGGAGTCGTCCCTTCCGATGGTTCGCACGCTTCTATCGAGCAAGTAGGGCCGTTTGCGAAGTATATGACAGACCTGATGATATCAGAGATTAATCAGAATATTGCATTCCTCAATGCTGATGCCAAGACTACCTGGTGGTATGATGGCGAAACCATCACTTTCAGAAGTCCGAGAACTGTTCTGCTGCTTCAGTATTTGAAAAAGAATCCCAAAGCGACCATTGCAGAGCTTGCTTCAGTGCTCGAGATCAATACCTCTGCTGTTCAGAAGCAGCTCTCAAACCTCTTGTCAAAAGGTTATATCACTAAAAATCCGGATTCAAACAGCGACCTTGTGATCGCTGTATCTACCAGCAAATAAGGTGGTAAATTTTGCAAAGGTGGTATAAAATAGTATAATACTCCCGGATTGTAATACAGGCTGTTTTAGTCCAGCAGGGTGGTCATCACCTTGATCATATCGTCGTCGATGTCGCGGGCGGCACTCATATAACTGACGATGGCGTTGTCGCTTCGCTCACGCGGAACACGTTCGTGTTCGATGTGGTCTCAGACGTATTTGTACTTCGAGTATGCGTGTTTGATGGCCATAATTCAGTGTTTATTCTTCACTTGCCAATGCTTGAGTAATTCGTTCTTTTTCCTGGGACCCAGCGGTGCTCAAACAGATCAACCGCGCCATTTAGGTGCCTTCTATGTTGACGGTTCGAAGGCGTTCAGGTAGTCTTGCAACTGGTCATCAACAACTCTTTTCAAGTAGTCCATAATCGCGCTGTTTAATTCTGTTGCAATTTAGGTATTTTACGGCACTCCGCCAAATATTTCCGCAAAAGGTGGCGGTAGGATTTGCGGCATTTCGGCGGTAACATTTATGGTAAAATGGTGCTGAGATTTGTGGTGGAATGCAGTCGTCAGTGGATGCCGAGGTAGAAGTTGATGCCAGCGGCATCCCGTCGCAGGTTGTGATGAAATGTACCGGCCACTCGACTACCAGGCGATGAAGCCTTCTATCGAGATTGCCGAGAAGACCAAGGTGGATGCCATGAAACTCTTTGATGATGAACTGAAGAAGTAACGGGAAGTGGATTTTACAGGGATGATTAAATTTCGTATCTTACCCAAAAATATTCACGCACTCTGAAACATTAAACAAAATGAGTAAAGCGAAACTCGACCAGGTTTTCAACCTGAACAATAGTGACGAGGTCTTTTCTTTCATGAAGGACTATGCATATAAGAATCAAGATTTAAGCGAGGCCTTAATCCGGCACTTTCTTCCTGATAGCATTGACCCGGACTCACTTAGGGTTGAGGTCAGGAATATCATCTTTGCCGTTGATGAGAGCGGTCACAGATGGGGGCCATCGCTAAACTGGTACCAGATAGCCGAACAATTGGGGCGAATGATGGAAAAGGCCAGGTATTATGATCAGGAAGGAGAATTCGACGCAGCGGCGTCAATTGCGTCCGAGGTAATCCTTTTTGTCGGAAAGCACTACTCAAATGATTGCGTATATGAATGTGAGAGTTACGACGGATATGATTTCGAAACCAGAAACGCAGCAGACATGCTCATATCATTAATCGAATCTAAAGTGCTGGATATTAATACCATCATGAGGATATCCAGCGACATTGACAAGGCATCCGGAACAACTTCATTCCATGACGGCGGATATGGTCTTGCAGATTTGAGTGAGTTGCAGAGCGTTCTTGATGGCGTTTTCGATAGTTTTGACGAACATTTGGCTTCACTTGATGAGCGTATTGACAATGCAGGGCGAGCTGTCGATTATAGAAATCGATGGTTGTTCAGAAAAGTTGCATACCTGAACTATAAAGAGAAATATGATGCCGCCCAGAAGACAATAGATGATAACTTTTTCGTGCCGGAACTATCCAAGATGCGGATTGACGCCCAAATATTCCACGGACAAATTGAAGAGGCCATTGAGTCGCTGGACAGGGCTATAGCATGTACGGAAGACTCTTCGTATGTGCACAGCTGTCATGAAAGAAAGATGGAACTGCTTGAAACAACAGGAGACACACCAAGGCTGGCAGAAGAACTTGAGTATCTGATTTTGAACAGCTCTTCTTCAGAATATGATTATTACCTTCAGTTAAAACATGTTATGGGATCGTTGCCCGTCAATTCTTCAAACCGGTTACACACCATAATTGAAAAGTTGGTCAATAAGCGCCGTTTTCATACACAGAAGGATACCGCCAGAATATGTGCAGAAGAGAACATGATTCCACAGCTGGCCGAGTGCTTGTCTTGGAATAATGACTACAACGATGAATGCTATATGGTTTTGGCCGAATATGGCAAACTGCTGGATTCTTCCACGAGGCGGAAGATCGTTGAAGGGCATATTGACCACATCCGAACGAGAGCCATCCCGGCAGATAGCCGTAGATATTGTTATATCGTCAGCAATATGAAAGCCTTACGGGATTCGTGTGATGAGGGGCGAGCTGCCGTAAATGAACTAATTGAAGAGTTCAGGGCACAATATCGTCGAAGACCATCAATGATGATCGAGCTGGATAAGCTTTGTTGACCGAATATATGCTTGCCCGCATTCATGCTCATCCGATTATTCTTGTATCTTTATCCGTGTGTTTAATAGATAATTCACAATCAGTATGAGAACTGCAAATAGGCTTTTGTATCTACTTGCTTCCTTTCTGCTCGGATACAATTGGGCATATTCACAGACACAGGCAGATGTTAGAATGGGTGAAATTCTGAATAGTGGTGACTTGTTTCTATTGAAAGAAGAATATCCGAATCTGAAAGACTCCGTAAGTGTGAAGATGCTTGATTTTATGGTGGAGGCTCAGTTTGGTATCGGTTTCAACAAATTGGAAAATGCCGCTGTGGCTCTCGACAGAGGCCAGCACATTTATATTCCTGTGGAAGTAAATGGCACAACGAAAAGTTATATTTTCGACACTGGCTGTTCTTTTGGCAATTTCGTCTCGGAGAAGTACGCGGAAGAGGTTGGTTTGAAGATTGCGGCGGATTCTGCCGGGCAGTAAAACTGAACAAAAAAACAACACCGGATTGTTTCTTTTTCATGAAAAAAAATTATATTTGTCATTATGGTTAGTAGTATTTTCAGACATCGCACGATACTCGTGCTGGCTGCAATGTTGTGCAGCCTTGTTTCCGTCGCGAGGCCTTCCGCCCGCACATCTGTCGCCGTAGTTACGGATTCGCTTACCTATAGCCACGCCTCCGAAGCGATCGAGGAGTACGTGTCAAGCATGCGTCTTGACGGCAAACGCGGCATCCTGCTCATAGACAGATGGGGTGTTCCGGACTCCCTGCGCGCCGCGTTGATGGATCTTTACAAAAACGAATCTCTGGAAGGAGCCGTGCTCGTTGGAGACATTCCTGTTCCCATGATCAGGGACGCGCAGCACCTGAGTTCTGCCTTCAAGATGAGCCAACAACGTGACTGGAAGAGCTCCAGCGTGCCGTCCGACCGATTCTACGATGATTTCGGTCTGGTGTTCCGCTTTCTGAAGAGGGATGTCGAAAAACCGGAACTCTTCTACTATTCCTTGAGCGAGGAGTCCCCTCAACGGATCCGTTCCTCAATCTACACATCAAGAATAAAGCCTTCGGATGAAGCTCATAAATATGAACTGATTGACGCCTTCCTGAGAAAAGCCGTAAGGGCAAAAAAAGAATCCGCCGGCATCGATCATGTACTGTTCTTCGCGGGTCACGGCTACAATTCAGAGTCAATGGTGTCAAGGATGGCCGAGTACAAGGTTCTTCACGAGCAGTTCCCGGTCATTGAGGGCAGGGACGGAAGGCTGGACTTCATCAATCACGATTTCGATGAATCCGTAAAGGACAGGCTTCTTTCAGGCCTTTCGGAGCCAAGCGTAGATCTCGCCATACTCCATCACCACGGCTACAATGACATGCAGCTTCTCAACGGTTCACCTTACGTGTCCTCTCCCGACGGTTGGCTGTCTCTCGCACGGAACTATTTCCGTGTCAAGGTACGTTCTTCACGGAACCAGGACAAACTCAAAGCCGATTTCATCAATCGTTATGGCATTCCCGCCCAGTGGCTGGATGAGGCGTCCGATCCGAAATTCATAGTTCAGGACAGTCTTTACGACCGTTCTATGGACATCTACCCTGAGGACGTGGATGCCCACAGCATTGCATCCAGGTTCATCATCTTTGACGCCTGTTTCAATGGAGCCTTCATCAATGACGACTACATCGTGTCACATTACCTGTTCTCGGACAAGAACTCCACGCTCGCCGCACTCGCGCATTCCGTCAACTCACTTCAGGACGTATGGTGCGATGAGATGGCCGGCCTGTTCGGAGAAGGAGTGTGCGCCGGTAACATCTACCGGAACATCTGGAACCTTGAGACCCACTTGTTCGGTGATCCAACTTTCCACTATTCATCCATAAGTGCCTTGGACGCCGCGGCGGGAAGAGAAGGATATTCAGAAAGGCATTGGAGAAAAATTCTCTCCGCAAAGGAGGCTCATCCTGATGTCAAGGCACTTGCGATACGCAAACTGGTAAGAAGCGGATCAATCTCACCTGAAGAACTCATAAGGATCCAGACAGAAGCGGCCTCCGGGATCGTAAGGCTCGCCGCATTCGACGGCAATGCTGAAATCGCCCCGGACTGCTTCGACAAGGCCATTCTTCTTGCTCTTGACGATGACTATGAGCTTCTTCAGCGGCTCGGTGCCAAATTCGCGACCTACAATCAGTCTCCGGCTCTTGCCGAAAAAGCCGCCCGATTGTTCCTTGACCCTCTGACATCCAAGAGAGTGCTGTTCCACATCAAGTCACTGTTTGTCACCATTGACGGAGAGAAAGCCAAAGACCTTGTACGCTCAACACCGTACTGGAAAGGCGAAGAAGGCAAAGAGTCCCTTTATAAGTACATTGATTCAAACTCGGCTTCCATTAAGACCGACATCGATAATCTCACAAGCGAGACTACAGACTTGAAATCGGCCAGACTCTTCATTCGCGCGCAAAGGAACCAATGTCGCGCTGATGCTCTTGAACCGATTGCAGAGTATTACACAAGATGTTCGGATCATGACATAAAACTACTTATTGCAGAAACACTTGGCTGGTATCGTTATTCTTTTCTCGCTTCACGCGCGGAAAGCCTGTGCCGTTCTCTCCTTGAGAAAGAGAGCGACCCTCGGCTGCGCGAGGAACTGACAAAGAGCATAAGACGGATCAGCGAATGACAATTACGTCACGATGAGAAGAGCATTGTCAACAATAATCACGCTCCTGCTTCTGCTCTTGCCCTTCGGGCAGGAGGGTTTCTCCATGCCCAAAGACGGAAAGCTGAGGTTATGCGGCAGGGTAACCACCATCGAGAACGGAAAGCCGTCCCCTATGGCGGGAGCCGTGGTCATGCTCAAACCTACCGGACTTTATTCAGTCACAGATGCCGCGGGAGACTATTCATTCAGTAATCTGGATGAGGGACAGTACGACCTCCACATCGAGATGATCGGTTACGTCGCCATTGACTCCACCGTCGTTCTGCGAACCTCCGGCAGAGTCCGGTTTGATTTCACGATGGAGCTGAGCAGTTTCAGACTTAAGGAGGTCCATATAGTGGCTCAAAGCAGCAAGGCAGGCGAGTCCACGGCGTCCACGATATCCCGCCAGGCCATAGACCACGCTCTGACAAGCTCGCTTGGAGACGTCATGCAGTTGCTGCCTGGGGTGAGCATCTCAAACCCAAGCCTGTCCAGCGCACAGAGCCTCAACCTCCGCACCGCTGCCGGAAGTGACATGAACAGCCTCGGAACCGCCATAATCATCGACGGTTCTCCTGTGTCCAACAATGCCAACATGGAAGGCATAAGCTCTGCCATGAACGGGACCTCGACAACAATAGCCGGGACATCGACATTCAACGCAGGCTCTGTTCCGAATTCGGGCGTGGACGTGCGTTCCATCTCCACTGACAACATTGAGTCGATAGAGGTTATCAGAGGCATTCCGTCCGTGCAATACGGCGACCTTACGTCAGGAGCGGTCATCATCAACTCCAAGGCCGGCACAGAACCTCTTACACTCAGGTTCAAGACGGATCCGAAAATCTATCAGGCCTCTCTTTCAAAAGGATTCAGGCTCGCTCCACATTCAGGAAGCATTCACGTCAGCACAGATTATGCCTACAGCAACGCCAAGACAACCGAGAGTTACGCCAACTACAGAAGAGTCAATCTTAAAGCCGTATACAGCAACACCTTCAACTGTCTCACAAGCACAAGTTCACTGGACTTGAGATTCGGGAAGGATACCAGGAATCCCAACCCGGATGATCTACGCTCACGCCTTTCGTCCGGAGGGCAGAGCTACGGCTACCGCATCAGCACCAACGGAACGTGGAGCGCCAATGCCGGATGGCTTAAATCCATAAGGTACGACCTTTCCAACAGTTTCACGCTGAAGGATTCATTCAAGGAGCAGATCTGCGCCAGCGCCACCTCTCTGTACACAAACAATATGGTGGACGGTACAATCGTGAGCAATGTCCCGGGTAGAGATTATTTCGACACCAACGGTGAAAAGATAACAAATTTCACCCAGAATCAGGTTGCGGCAGGGACGTTCGCCATCTTCATGCCAGACTCTTACTTTTCCCATTATGATTTCTACAGCAGGGAGATGAACACCTATGCGAAGATCGTCGCGAACCTGTTCAAGTCCTGGGGAACCACCAGCTCGTCCATTCTTGCCGGAATAGACTTCAAGTCTGATGGGAATCTCGGCCGGGGACTCGTTTACCCTGAAGGAACACCGCCGCCACACAGCACCAACGCGGACTCAGGTTACCGGGAGAGACCCCTCTATGACATTCCTTTTGTCAATCAGTTCGGCTTTTTTGCCGAGAGCTCTTTCAAGACTGTCATCCTGGACAGAGCCTTCAACCTGAGCGCCGGACTCCGCTATGACTTGGTCGAGCGTATGGATGCTCTGTCTCCAAGAATCAACCTAAGCTATGAGATTGTTCCGCGGGTCCTGAATCTTAGAGGAGGCTACGGGATCACAGCAAAGGCTCCTACGGCCTCATATCTGCATCCAAATAATGCCTACTGCGACCAGACCCTGTTCAACAACGATGTCCAGTCGCCTCAAGACAAGATCGTTATCGCAAGCACAAGGATATTCGACACTTCCAACAGCAGACTTGAGATGGCGAAAAACCGCAAACTGGAGGTAGGTCTCGATCTGACGATAGCGTCCCGTTACTCGCTTAAAATCACTTTCTACGATGAGTTGATGAGGAACGGGTACACATTCGGCTCCGATTTTGACACTTTTGTCCTTCTTCCTTTCCTGACATATACAATCTCAGGAAGCGATGCCTCTGGAAATCCAACGTTTGGCCTCACACGCGCCGACAAGAAGTTTTTCCGCTTCTACAAGCCGATGAACACCCGCTACGAACACAACACGGGGGTTGAATATGAGTTGAACCTCGGCAGGTTCGACGCCATTCGGACATCGTTCTTCCTCAACGGGGCGTGGATGAGGACACAGAGCGCCAACGCAGGATACACATTTGACTTCAGGCCGCGGTCAGGCAGCTATGTAGGCACTAACGTCTCCGTCTACGATCCTTTCGTAAGCCGGATTAATTATGAAAAGTTCCTTACTACATTGAGAGTCACACACAATATTCCGGCCATAGGTTTCGCGGTGACTCTTTCCTCCCAGTTTAATGTTTTCACACGCGGATGGAATGACTACAACAATGATGAATTACCGCAACTCTTCATCAGCGCCGAAGACGGACGCATAACGGAATTCACCCCGGCCATGGCAGACGATCCCGCATTCAGGTATATGTACGACATCAAGTCGCCTAACCGTTTCACCGTAAGCCACACAATTCCGACCCTTGTGTTCAACCTGAACATCTCCAAGGAGATCGGATCGAAGATGACCGCTTCATTCTTTGTCAATAACATCTTCAATTCCAGGCCATTGGATCCATCGGAGATAAGTATTGGCTCCTACTCTGAACTGAACGCCCCGATGTACTTCGGGTTTGAACTTAAAGTAAAAATATAATCCCTTAAAACTGTTGTATATGAAAAGAATCATCATTACTGCTACCTTGGCGATAGCCACAGCACTCGCAATCTCGTCCTGCCAGAAGGACAAGGTGAAGTTTTACGATTTCAGCATCGGACTTGACGAGTCCGGATTCACGGCTGGAGTGCCTTCACCGGAGAGTTATCTGGTGACATTCACCAACACCAACACAGGAGAGATCACCGAAATCAAGACCGACAGCAAAACCGTCACTGTCTCCCAACTTATCGAAGGTGTCTACGATGTGGTCGCCACCGCGCGTCACTCTATCTACAACTACCTTGGAAGCGCGAAGGCGGTCGTGATCAACTCGGCCGACGCTCTCACATCCCTGAAGATAACCGCCAGCAAGTCTTCGTCCATCATATTCAAGGAGATCTTCTACTGCGGAAGCAAAACTCCTGAAAAGACCAACTACATGAAGGACAACTACATCGAGATCTACAACAACGGCAGCGAACCTGTTTATGTAGATGGCCTCTGCATAAGCACGACAAGCAATTACTCCTCGTCTACAGTCAACTTCGCGGACAACAACGGTCACCTCGTGGCGGCGGATGGCTCAACGACAACAATGAATGCTGATGAATATGTGATCGCAAAGGATGTCATCTGGCAGATTCCGGGAGACGGCAAGACCTATCTTCTCAATCCTGGAGAATCCTTCGTGATCGCCTCCTCGGCGACAAATCACACAACAGCAGACAAGAATCCGAACTCCATCGACCTGTCAAGCGCCGAGTTCGAGACTGTCTGTGACAAGTACATCGAAAACGGACAGGTAGACAATCCTTCCTCCGGGAACATGATAATGATCAACCCGCATAACGCCACCATCACCAAACAGTACATGATGTCAGTCTCTAATGCCGGCCTTATCCTGTTCGCTCCGTCCACACCTGTCGCGGACGCCACACTTGTCGCGAACTACAATGGAGGCAAGCCTACCGGAACTTACGTGCCTGTTCTGCGCTCCGATGTTCTCGACGGTGTGAACTGGGTGAAGAATTCGACAACCAACCCGTTCCTTCCCGAGAACATAGACGCAGGCAAGACATGGGTGAGCGGCATCTACGTAAGGGAGTCGATTCTGAGGAAGGAAGAAGGCAAGACCTCCGAAGGCAACGTCATCTATCAGGACACCAACAACTCCACTAACGATTTCACCGTGTCCAAAGATCCTGTGCTAAGAAGGAACTCAAAGAAAGCCTCCTGGGCTGAATAGTCCCGTTTTCAGATGAAAGGACATTTTTCAATAATAATTCCGTTGTTTCTTGTGCTCACACATCCGATGGCATGGGCACAAGACAACGGAATATTGAATAAGGAGAAGGCTCTATGGCTGGAATCCGGAAACTCCGCCCTTATGGAGACAAGCGGAAAGAGGACGGATAACACCGCCGGCCTGTCATACGGCTTCATAACAGGAGAGCACCACCTTTTCCAGGAACCGCAGTCATCCCATAATGTCCGTTTCAACACGGCAGGCTATGCAACCATAGGGAAAATCAAACTATGGGGACAGTTCTCCTACGACAACATCACCGATTCCGGCACTCGCTACAACACATTGGTGTACGCTCCACATGACGAACGTTTCATATACAATGTCGCGGACACAACCTTGAGTGACTGGAAGAAACAATCATATGACATGGAGTTCAAGATGTCCGCCCCTTTGTCGCAGCGGCTTTCCGGAGGGCTTCATATCAAATACTGTGACCGCATAGCTGCCAAGCAGCAGGATCCGCGCAGTGAGTCCACCGTCTACGAGGCCGAGGTATCACCTTCGATCGCCTGTATCATAGGTTCAAGTCATTTCATAGGATTCAACGTCCTCTACTCGCGTCTTCTTGAGCGGTCCGCCCCGACCCTAAGCAATGGCTCGATTCTTCAGAACGTGTTTGTCCTTAAAGGCCTCGGTAATTATACGGAAGACGTTGTTGGATCCGGAGGATTGTACACAATGTACTATCAAGGGAACAGCTACGGAGGAGCCCTGCAGTATGGTTTTGACGGCTCCGTGGAGCTTTTGGTTGACATGGGATACAGGATAAATCTCACGGAACTCAGACAGGACGCCACGCATCCAAGGGACATGGGACTCAGCAGCGTCAACGACTGCTTCATAAATGCACGGTTGCTGATAGAGCGGGAGAAGTCCGTACACAAACTATCATTCAACTCTCTTTACAAGCATACCAAGGGTACAGAATACTCCACCAAGCAGATCAACGGTGTCGGATGGGAGGTTGTCTCCAAGGCGACAATGAGCGAATATACTACCGCTGACGCATCATTATCATACGACTACTACCTCACAGAGGGTGATTCATACCTGTGGAACGCACACTCCAACATAAGGTACATCAGCAAAGATGACAGTTATGTCACCCCTCACAGCTGGTTCAAATATTCCGGTGTCAGCGCGGAGGCCGGAGCTTCCAGACAATTCTTTTTCAAGAGGAGAAGCATCATGTCTACAACGGCACCCGTGCGGAGAGCCGTCCGGTCAAAGAGTGGTACCCTCACGACATGGAAATACGATCTTCCGACCACATAGCATTAGGGGCAATGATCGAGTACCACAAAGAAGTCAACGCCAACACGACCATCGGGCTGAAAACCCGCATTGATTATCTCCGCAGCCATGTCGGGGACAGGCTCCTCTCGTCATTCGGAGTACAATTGATCTTCTGATCCAGAGCAGCCCATTTGTTACAGTGATCCTTTCAGCACTCGGATTATTACCCGAGGCGTTGTGATCACTTGCGCTGAATATGGAGCTGTCGCTTAAATCCTACCGAGGTTGCCTCGTGCGCAGACCGGGTCTTCTTTGCTCACGAGGCAACCTTGGCCGGCTCTCTCGTGCGCAGACCGCGCCCTCCTG
>OQWI01000431.1_pt1 | contig 19288 bp, 19 predicted proteins | sample 1691551 | NCBI WGS metagenome assembly OQWI01 (sample SAMN03418259, study PRJEB22391) | human gut metagenome | biome: human-gut; feature: organic feature; material: feces | host: Homo sapiens | place: Tanzania | collected 2013-01
CTACTGAATGATGTCGCAGGGGCGCTGGCTCTTGATGACATGCTGTTGTGAAAGATAGGCGCGATGCAGCGCGAGTTTTGTTGCGGACCATGCTTCCAGTGGTTGCCCCGCGAACTGAATGCTTCCCTTACCGCTGGTCATTCCGGCCATTCGCGCCAGTAAGGTACTCTTACCCGCGCCATTCGGGCCCACCAGGTGCAGGATCTCCCCAGCCCGACCCTCGCCAGAAAGCGGCCCCAGGCGGGTAGATTCCGCAACATCCTGTAACTGCATCACAATAGACATTATTTTGCCAACGCCAGTTTAATGCTTTCCATCACAATGGGATCTTCCGGCGTCATATCCGGGGAAAAACGCTGGATGACCAATCCGTCCCTGCCAACTAAAAATTTCTCAAAATTCCATAAAATATCATCAGGGTACAGCGGTGCACGACCTTTGCTGACCATACGGGCATAGAATCCGCTCTCTTCCGGCGCGACTGCGGTCGGCGCTGCGGCAATCAATTTTTGATACAGCGGATGGCGTCCTTCGCCATTAACTTCAATCTTACTGAACATCGGGAACGTCACCCCCCATGTGGTGGTACAGTAAGTTTTAATCTCTTCATCGCTGCCCGGTTCTTGTTCCAGAAACTGGTTGCACGGGAATCCCAGCACCACAAAACCTCGATCGGCCCAGGCTTTCTGAATATTCTCCAACTGCTCATATTGCGGCGTTAAGCCACACTTTGAGGCGACATTGACAATCAACAGCACATTACCGGCGTACTTCTCCAGCGTGGTCACTTCACCGTCGATATCTTTCACTACGGTCGTCAGAATGGAATCTTGCATCGTTTCTCCTGGGTGTGGTCAGTAAAAATCTTAGCTTTTAATCATAGACCGTCTTTTTGCGGCTAACGTCCTGCTTTTAACAATAACCAGATAAACACCGGCGCACCCAACGTTGCGGTGACCACGCCAATAGGCAGCTCTGCGGCAGCTAATGCCAGGCGCGCTACAATATCGGCCAGCAGCAATGCGCTCGCCCCTGCCAGCGCGCAGCCGGGAAGTAATACGCGATGATCGGTTAAACCACACAACCGAAGAATATGTGGGATCACCAGACCAATAAAGCCGATAGCACCCGCCAGCGCCACACTGACGCCAACCATCCAGCCGGTCGCTGCTACCAGCACATTGCGCCAGAACCACAGGGGTAAACCCAGTTGCCGCGCCGAGATCTCGCCAAGTGCTAACATATTCATCGGCCTGGACTGACAACAGATCCACAACAACACGGGGATCAATGCCAGCATCAGCCAGCTTTGCCGCCAGTCTACGCCGCCAAAACCGCCCATCATCCAGTACATCAGCTGACGTAAATCAACGGAGGTGGAAAAGTAGATAGCCCACGTCATTAGTGCGCTACAGATAATCCCTAATGCAACGCCAGCCAGCAATAACCGACTGGTCGAAAGATGACGACGGGCGAAACGTAAGAGTATTAAAGTGATGATAAGCGCGCCAGCAATCGCACACAGCCCTAGCGCCCAGTTGGGGAGTTGCCCTTGCCCAAGCAATACCGCGGCGATAAGCCCCACGCCTGCGCCGTTAGAGACGCCAAGTAGTCCAGGTTCTGCCAGAGGATTTTCAAACAACGCCTGCATTACAGCGCCGGATATAGCCAGCGCCGCACCAACCATCAATACAGCCAGCGTACGTGGTAGGCGAATTTGCCAGACGAACAGTTCGCCACGAGGAGTAAACCAGTCACCTGGCGAGATCCATTGTTCACCGGCGCAAAGGCTTAAGAGAAGCGCCAGCAGCATCAAAACTGACAGGCATAATAACCAGCGAATATTTTGTCGCTGTTGTTGGCGGGCAAGTGTCAGCATGGTATCCGTTCTGCTGAAGTGTCATGGCGTTGATTTTACGGTGACTCTTCGACAGTGAAAAGAAAAAAGGCCGCAGAGCGGCCTTTTTAGTTAGATCAGATTACTCGTCTTTGGGCGAAGCGTTTTCGACCCGGCTTTTTAACTTCTGCCCGGGTCTGAAGGTCACCACGCGCCGTGCTGTAATGGGAATATCCTCGCCCGTTTTCGGGTTACGTCCCGGGCGTTGATTCTTATCACGCAGATCGAAGTTACCAAAACCAGAGAGTTTCACCTGTTCGCCGTTTTCCAGAGCGCGACGGATCTCTTCGAAAAACAGTTCAACCAGTTCTTTGGCATCCCGCTTGCTAAGCCCAAGCTTATCAAACAGATATTCTGACATTTCAGCTTTTGTAAGCGCCATAGGTTCAATCCCTCAATGATGCCTGGAATCGCTCTTTTAATGCCTCTACACATTTGGCGACGGTAGCGGCAATCTCCTCTTCTTCGAGTGTACGGCTGGTATCTTGCAGGATCAGGCTTATGGCGAGGCTCTTATACCCCTCCGCAACACCCTTACCGCGGTACACGTCAAATAAGTTTACGCCAACTACCTGATTTACGCCAACTTTCTTACATTCGGATAAAATATCCGCTGCGGGAACGTTTTCTGCGACCACCACCGCGATGTCACGACGGTTCGCCGGGAAGCGAGAAATCTCGCGCGCCTGAGGCACCACGCGGTCTGCGAGCTTGTTCCACTCCAGTTCGAACACCAGAGTGCGACCATTAAGATCCAGTTTACGTTCCAGTTCAGGATGAACAACCCCAACAAAACCAATACGTTCACCTTTCAGATAAATCGCTGCGGATTGCCCCGGATGCAGTGCCGGATTAGCTTCTGCACGGAACTCAACCTCATTCAGTTTACCGGTCAGGTCGAGAACGGATTCAAGATCGCCTTTCAAATCATAGAAATCAACGGTCTCTTTTGCCAGGTTCCAGTGCTCTTCGTAACGGTTACCGCAAATCACACCGGCTAACATCAGATCCTGACGAATGCCCAACGGTGCCTGAGTATCTGGTACGAAACGCAGACCGCTTTCGAAAATGCGCACACGGTTCTGCTGACGGTTCTGGTTGTACACCACGGTTGCCAGCAGGCCGGTCCACAGAGAAAGACGCATTGCTGACATTTCAACAGAGATCGGGCTTGGCAGCAGTAAGGCTTCAACGCCTGGATGGATCATCTGCTGCACTTTCGGATCAACGAAGCTGTAGGTGATCACTTCCTGATAGCCTTTGTCGTTGAGCAGCGTTTTCACGCGCTTGAGCGACAGGTCAGCTTCACGGTGAGTACCCATAATCAGGCTTGCCTGTACCGGCTCATCCGGGATGTTGTTGTAGCCGTAAACACGCGCGACTTCTTCGACCAGATCTTCTTCAATCTCCATGTCGAAACGCCAGCTCGGCGCAACTGCCTGCCACTCGTCTTTGCCTTCGGTCACTTCGCAGCCGAGACGACGCAGAATGTCAGTTACCTGCTCATCCGCAATATGATGGCCGATCAGGCGATCCAGTTTGCTACGACGTAAAGTGATGGTTGCACGCTTCGGCAGCGTTGCTTCGCTGGTGATATCAATTACCGGACCAGCCTCACCACCGCAGATGTCGATCAGCAGACGGGTCGCACGTTCCATCGCTTTGTACTGCAGTGCCGGATCAACGCCACGCTCATAACGGTGAGACGCATCAGTATGCAGGCCATGACGACGAGCACGACCGGTGATTGATAGCGGGCTGAAGAAAGCGCATTCCAGCAGGACGTTTTGCGTTTCGTCATTCACGCCAGAGTGTTCGCCACCGAAGATGCCGCCCATCGCCAGCGCCTTGTTGTGGTCGGCGATAACCAGGGTGTCGGCATTCAGCTTCGCTTCAGTGCCGTCGAGCAGCACCAGCGTTTCGCCCTCTTTCGCCATCCGCACCACAATGCCGCCTTCAATGCGATCTTTATCGAAAGCGTGCATCGGCTGGCCCAGTTCGAGCAGCACATAGTTGGTGACGTCAACAACTGCATCGATAGAACGGATCCCGCAACGACGCAGTTTTTCTTTCATCCACAGCGGAGTTGGCGCTTTAACGTTAATGCCTTTTACCACACGGCCAAGATAACGCGGGCAGGCTTCCGGCGCTTCGACTGTAATCGGCAGCGTGTCGTCGATGGTCGCACCAACCGGAACGATTTCCGGTTCAACCAGCGGCAGCTGATTCAGCACGGCAACGTCACGCGCAACACCAATGATACCTAAACAGTCGGCACGGTTTGGCGTTACGCTGATTTCGATGGTGTTGTCATCGAGTTTCAGGTATTCGCGGATGTCGGTGCCAATCGGCGCATCTGCAGGCAGTTCGATAATGCCGCTGTGATCGTCAGAAATTCCCAGTTCAGAGAAGGAGCACAGCATCCCTTCAGACGGTTCGCCACGCAGTTTCGCCGCTTTAATTTTGAAATCACCCGGCAGAACAGCACCAATGGTCGCTACCGCCACACGCAGGCCCTGACGGCAGTTTGGCGCACCGCAGACGATGTCCAGCAGGCGATCGCCGCCGACATTCACTTTTGTCACACGCAGTTTGTCAGCGTTCGGATGCTGCGCACACTCAACCACTTCACCAACTACCACGCCGTGGAAGCTACCGGCAACCGGCTCTACACCGTCAACTTCCAGGCCCGCCATAGTGATTTGATTTGCCAGCGCATCGCTATCAATCGCCGGGTTCACCCATTCGCGTAACCACAGTTCACTGAATTTCATAATCTATTCCTGCCTTATTTAAACTGTTTGAGGAAACGCAGATCGTTTTCGAAGAATGAACGCAGGTCGGTGACGCCGTAACGCAACATAGTCAGACGCTCCATCCCCATCCCGAAGGCGAAACCAGAGTAAACTTCCGGGTCGATGCCAACGTTACGCAGCACGTTCGGATGCACCATCCCGCAGCCCAGCACTTCCAGCCATTTACCGTTTTTACCCATGACATCCACTTCTGCAGAAGGTTCGGTAAACGGGAAGTAGGAAGGACGGAAGCGAATCTGCAAATCTTCCTCAAAGAAGTTACGCAGGAAGTCGTGCAGCGTGCCTTTCAGGTTGGTAAAGCTGATGTTGGTATCAACAATCAGACCTTCCATCTGATGGAACATCGGCGTGTGAGTCTGGTCGTAGTCGTTACGATAAACACGGCCAGGCGCGATGATACGAATCGGTGGCTGCTGGGCTTTCATGGTGCGGATCTGTACGCCAGAGGTCTGGGTACGCAGCAGGCGGGTAGCGTCAAACCAGAAAGTGTCGTGGTCAGCGCGCGCCGGGTGGTGACCAGGAATGTTCAGAGCATCGAAGTTATGATAATCGTCTTCGATTTCCGGCCCGGTTGCCACGGTAAAGCCAAGCTCACCGAAGAAACTTTCGATACGGTCGATGGTACGGGTAACCGGATGCAGACCGCCGTTTTCAATGCGACGACCTGGCAGAGAGACATCAATCGTTTCCGCCGCCAGACGCGCATTCAGTGCAGCGCTTTCCAGTTCCGCTTTACGCGCATTCAGCGCCTGCTGAACCTGCTCTTTCGCTTCGTTGATAACCGCACCAGCTGCCGGACGCTCTTCTGGCGGCAGCTCACGCAGGGTCGTCATCTGAAGGGTTAAGTGCCCTTTTTTACCCAAATATTCGACGCGCACATTATCTAACGCGGCAACATCTGACGCCTGGCTAATGGCCGCCTTCGCACTGGCAACCAGTTCTGCGAGATGTGACATGGTTTTCCTCATTGTGTCAGTGGTGACACTGGTTCGTTGGACTTAGAGCCTATCCCATCAGGCTATTTTACTTGCCATTTTGGTCCCGGGCAGTGCTCGAAATTCTCACGTACTTAAGTACGCTCCGGTTTCTCCGCACTGGCCGTATCCAGACTGGCTGCGACAATTACGCCTGATAGACTGGCTTTTTATTTTTCAAAACGCGCATACAAAAAAAGCCTCCACTGGGAGGCTTTCAGGCGCTGTTTTCCGTTTCTCTTCTCACGCGCTAGCCTCCTGGATTCAGGTGCTAAAGTAAAAAAAGAAGCGGAAAATAGCAGCATTCATTGCTTGCGTTACCTTTTGGTACTCTTCAAAAGACCTTTATTGAAAAGGCTACGGCGATAAAAGTCAATGTTTTGATGGCGTTGAAACGAAAAGAGGGAGACTAGCTCCCTCTTTCAACTGGCTTATGCCAGAGCTGCTTTCGCTTTTTCAACCAGAGCGGTGAACGCTACTTTGTCGAATACTGCGATCTCAGCCAGGATCTTACGGTCGATTTCAACAGAGGCTTTTTTCAGGCCATTGATGAATTTGCTGTAAGAAATACCGTTCTGACGTGCTGCTGCGTTGATACGCGCAATCCACAGTTGACGGAACTGACGCTTACGTTGACGACGGTCACGGTAAGCATACTGACCAGCTTTGATAACAGCCTGGAAGGCAACGCGGTATACGCGAGAACGCGCACCGTAGTAGCCTTTAGCTTGTTTCAAAATTTTCTTGTGACGTGCGCGTGCAATAACACCACGTTTTACGCGAGCCATATGTGCTCTCCTGTATCTATATTCTAATTAAAAAGTTAAAAACGTTAACGGCTTATGCGTACGGCAGGCACGCGATTACCAGGCCCAGATCGCCTTTGGAAACCATGGCTTTCGGACGCAGGTGACGTTTACGTTTGGTCGCTTTTTTGGTCAGAATGTGACGCAGGTTAGCGTGCTTGTGCTTAAAACCACCTTTACCGGTTTTTTTGAAGCGCTTAGCAGCACCGCGTACGGTCTTAATTTTTGGCATTTTAATAACTTCCACTTCGCATTGTTAATAAACGAAACAAAGGCGAACAAAGCCTGTGAAGCCCGAAGGCTCCACAGACAGTGCTACTTGAAGGCCTTACTGTTTCTTCTTAGGAGCGAGCACCATGATCATCTGGCGGCCTTCGATCTTCGTTGGGAAGGATTCGACCACTGCCAGTTCTTGCAAATCGTCTTTCACGCGATTAAGCACTTCCATACCGATTTGCTGGTGCGCCATCTCACGACCGCGGAAACGCAGCGTGATTTTGGCTTTATCACCCTCTTCGAGAAAGCGAATCAGGCTGCGGAGTTTTACCTGATAGTCGCCTTCATCTGTACCAGGACGGAATTTAATTTCCTTAACCTGGATAACTTTTTGCTTTTTCTTCTGTTCCTTAGAAGACTTGCTCTTTTCATAGAGGAATTTGCCGTAATCCATTATACGACAAACCGGCGGCTCGGCGTTAGGGCTGATCTCGACTAAGTCTACTCCGGCTTCTTCTGCTTTCTCCAGAGCTTCTCTCAGACTCACAATACCAAGCTGCTCGCCTTCCAGACCTGTTAAGCGAACTTCCTGGGCGCGAATTTCGCCATTGATACGGTTAGGGCGCGCCGTTTGAACTCGTTTTCCGCCTTTAATACCTTATTCCTCCAATTGTTTAAGACTGCGGCTGCGAATCTCTTGTTGCAGCTTCTCGATCACTTCATTTACGTCCATGCTTCCCAGGTCTTTACCACGGCGGGTGCGAACGGCAACTTTGCCTGATTCCACCTCTTTATCACCACAGACCAGCATATACGGGACGCGACGCAAAGTGTGCTCGCGGATTTTAAAGCCAATCTTCTCATTTCTCAAGTCTGCTTTAACACGAATGCCCGCATTTGATAGTTTTTGCGTCAATTCGTTAACGTATTCAGACTGTGAATCGGTAATATTCATGATAACAACCTGAACCGGCGCAAGCCAGGTCGGGAAGAAACCAGCGAACTCTTCGGTCAGGATACCGATGAAACGTTCCATCGACCCCAGAATTGCGCGGTGAATCATTACCGGTACTTTACGTTCATTGTCTTCGCCTACATAAGAAGCGCTCAGACGAGACGGCAAGGAGAAGTCCAGCTGTACTGTACCGCACTGCCATGCACGATCGAGGCAGTCATACAGGGTAAATTCAATTTTCGGACCGTAGAAAGCGCCTTCACCCAGTTGATATTCAAACGGGATGTTGTTTTCTTCCAGCGCAACCGCCAGGTCCGCCTCAGCACGATCCCACATTTCGTCGCTGCCAATACGTTTTTCAGGACGAGTGGAGAGTTTGACGACGATCTTCTCGAAGCCAAAAGTGCTGTACATATCATAGACTAAACGGATACATCCGTTAACTTCATCGCGAATTTGTTCTTCAGTACAGAAGATATGCGCGTCATCCTGGGTAAAACCACGCACGCGCATCAGGCCATGCAGCGAACCTGACGGCTCGTTACGGTGGCAGCTACCAAACTCGGCCATACGCAGCGGCAGATCGCGATAAGACTTCAGCCCCTGGTTGAAAATTTGTACGTGACCCGGGCAGTTCATCGGCTTAATGCAGTATTCACGGTTCTCAGAAGACGTGGTGAACATTGCATCTTTGTAGTTGTCCCAGTGACCGGTTTTTTCCCACAGGACACGGTCCATCATGAACGGACCTTTAACTTCCTGATACTGGTACTCTTTCAGTTTAGAACGAACAAACACTTCCAGTTCACGGAAGATGGTCCAGCCGTCGTTGTGCCAGAATACCATACCCGGCGCTTCTTCCTGCATATGGTACAGGTCGAGCTGTTTACCGATTTTACGGTGGTCGCGTTTCGCGGCTTCTTCCAGGCGCTGCAGGTAAGCGTTAAGTGCTTTTTTGTCTGCCCACGCCGTACCGTAAATACGTTGCAACATTTTGTTGTTGCTGTCGCCACGCCAGTAAGCCCCTGCCGTTTTCATTAGTTTGAAATGATGGCAGAAACGCATGTTCGGTACGTGCGGACCGCGGCACATATCGACATATTCTTCATGGAAGTACAGACCTGGCTTGTCATCATGGGCGATGTTTTCGTCAAGAATGGAGACTTTGTAGCTCTCCCCACGGTTGGCGAAAGTTTCACGCGCTTCGTGCCAGCTGACTTTCTTCTTAATGACGTCGTAGTTTTTCTCAGCAAGCTCATGCATCCGCTTCTCGAGTGCTTCGACATCTTCCTGGGTTAACGTGCGGTCAAGATCAACGTCGTAATAAAAACCGTTGTCAATAACCGGGCCGATTGCCATTTTGGTATGCGGCCAAAGTTGTTTAATCGCATGCCCTAACAGGTGCGCACAGGAGTGACGAATGATCTCCAGACCTTCTTCGTCTTTGGCGGTAATGATCGACAGTTGTGCGTCGTTTTCAATCAGATCGCAAGCATCAACCAGTTCGCCATTAACGCGCCCTGCGATACAGGCTTTCGCCAGACCTGGACCAATGTCCAGCGCAACATCCATGGGGCTTACAGCGTGGTCGTAATGGCGTTGGCTGCCATCAGGAAGAGTTATAACAGGCATTTTATATCCTTATTTGCAGTGGTGACCCACACGAAAGATCACATACAAAGAAAAATTTGTTTATTAACAGTTCATTGCGAAACCATCTAGCCAACAAATGCTAAATTGGTTCGCAATCAGGTACACAAATGAAAGACATTAACCTCTCACCTTCCACCCGGTTGAGCGATGTTAACACTAAAAAAAGGGAGATTGTACCTTTCCGTTTCACATTGATTCGATTCGCAATTCGTTTGTAGTGAGTACACCAGCAAAACGCTTAAAGAACCACTGATAACATCACGGTGCGTCTGAAAGGTTTACTGCGAGCGGATTTACAGCAGCATAAACTGAATCCAGCAAAGTTCGTTGCGTGATTTGGCGGTAGTATTTTAAACGCTCATGAGATTAATGACGAAGTGGTCATATCACAATGATAAAAGTGACACAATTCTTATAGCAATTTTTCGTGCACATTTCGTTCTGGCGATAATAATTAATCATCATCCTCAAAACCTCCAGACATATATAAGGCGAATAGATTATGAGTCAAAACGATATCATTATCAGAACTCATTATAAGTCTCCTCATAGATTGCACATCGATAGCGACATACCAACACCTTCATCAGAGCCTATTAATCAATTTGCGCGCCAGCTCATCACCCTACTTGATACCTCTGACTTAAGTTCGATGCTGTCATACTGTGTTATTCAGGAATTTACCGCAAACTGTCGAAAAATATCACAAAATTGTTATTCCACTGCCCTTTTTACCATTAACTTTGCCACTTCACCCATCCATGCAGAAAATATACTCATTACATTACACTATAAAAAAGATTTCATTTCCTTATTACTGGAAACCACGCCTATTAAAGCTAACCATTTGCGAAGCATACTGGATTATATTGAACAGGAACAGTTAACTGCTGAAGATCGTAACCATTGTATGAAACTGTCTAAAAAAATCCATAGAGAAAAAACTATACACCCAACAGTAAATCTCAATGGTAGTGCATGTTTTTTGCAATCTCCTTCTGACGCTATTTTTTGTCGCCATCTGTCATTGCAATACGCCCTTGATTCATTGAGAAATGGAAAAGGCAAAGTCAACCTGATTAAACATTACTCCTCCGTTGAATCCATACAGCAGCATGTCCCCTTAGTCCGGGACGCGGAGTTCAGAGCATTACTTCGCCATCCTCCTGCAGGGAGTCGCGTTATCGCGAGTAAGGATTTTGGCTTCGCTTTAGATATTTTCTTTTGTCGAATGATGGCAAACAATGTCAGTCATATGTCCGCGATTTTATATATAGACAATCATACTTTGTCAGTAAGGCTACGAATAAAGCAGTCAGTGTATGGACAATTAAACTATGTTGTGTCCGTTTACGACCCGAACGATACCAACGTTGCCGTCAGAGACACCCACAGGACAGCACGGGGCTTTCTTTCGCTTGATAAGTTCATCAGTTCAGGTCCCGATGCTCAGACCTGGGCTGATAGGTATGTTCGCAACTGTGCAATTGCTATTCTGCCCCTATTACCTGTGGGAGTTCCAGGTGCTATTTTCGCGGGTATTGCATCACGAATGCCATTTGCCCCTATACATCCATCGGCAATGTTGTTAATAATGGCTACAGGCCAGACTCAACAGCTTATTACATTATTCAAACAGTTGCCCATACTCCCTGAAAAAGAAATCATTGAAATAATAACTGCGCAGAATAGCGTTGGTACACCTGCTTTATTTTTGGCTATGATGAACGGACATACTGACAACGTGAAAATATTTATGCAAGAAATTCAGTCACTGGTAGATAATCACATCATTCATGAAGATAATCTGGTTAAATTACTGCAAACTAAAAGTGCTAACGAAACACCTGGACTTTATATCTCCATGTTGTATGGATTCGATGAAATAATCGATATCTTTCTGAATGCATTAACCACTCCAATAGCACAAGAGCTTTTAAACAAAAAACTGGTGATGAGTATTTTAGCCATGAAAATACATGATGGTGAGCCAGGATTATACGCCGCAATGGAAAATAATCACCCTTTGTGTGTCACACGGTTCCTCTCTAAAATTAATGGCATCGCCTTTAAATACAAGTTGAGCAAAGCTAGCACAGGGAACCCCTGCATTATACATCGCCATGAGCAAGGGTAATGAAGACGTCGTGTTATCTTATATATCGACGCTGGGTGCTTTTGCAAAAAAACATTCTTTTAGTCAACATCAGTTATTTACACTATTGGCCGCTAAAAATCATGACAACATGTCAGCTGTTCATATAGCCATTCATCATAAGCATTATAAAACTGTAGAAACATATTATGCTGCTATAAATGTCATCAGCCAAAGCCTGAGTTTTAGTGCTGATGAAATAAAGACGTATTTATAACCAGCTATTTACGATATATATCGATACATAATTTTATTTTTTTCATAAAACGCAGAAACAGTGACCATGAGCACAACGCCACCCGACGGCTGTAATAACAAAAAATCCCTTGATGCCTGTCCCTTTTGTTACACTCCGTTATCACGCACAAGAGATATGCAGGACACTGGTATGCCGACTAAACGCTTTGATAAAAAACACTGGAAGATGGTGGTGGTGCTACTGGCAATCTGTGGCGCTATGTTGTTGCTACGTTGGGCAGCAATGATTTGGGGCTGAGCAGTGACAAACGAAAGCAGCCAGACCGCATAACACGGTCCGGCAGATAATTTTACATGCTGTAGCCCAGCGATAAGGTTGTCCGACGATCGGTATGTTCCGGTGCGGACTCTGGAGGTTCAGAGTTCCATGTGACGTTGTAAGCCACCTTCAGTCCAAAATGTTCATTAATAGCAACATTTAATGCACTTTCGGAGTTCAGCGTTGTGTCTTCCGCGCCAAAGACCGAAACACCCTGCGTAAATTTAGCGTTGTCAGTCAACTGCCATGCATAAGCACCGGAGGCATAGCCCAGCGGCTGGGTTTCACTGGCATTGTCGGTATATTTGTCGTAACGCACACCTGGACCGGATTCAAAGCGGAAACTGTGTACCGGGCCATTCAAAAACTGACGACCATAACCCGCGGTCAACACATCGCGCTCTCGATAGCCGTTATAACGGTCTGTCAGCCAGCTTGCCTGACCAAATAAATAGTCATAATCAGTTAAATTAAAACGGCTCCGCCCGCCCGCCGCATATTTTTCTGAAGAACGCTCATCATTAGAAGAAGTATTACTGGCGTTCCCCCACAGCGACCAGGCAGTGGTTTGTCCATACCAGGTCATGGTGGTGTCAGCCGTAAGTGAGGAGCTTTTCGTATTGCCTGATTGTGCAAGATATCCTGCGTTCAGATTACCTTCGAAAGGTTTTTTAGCGCTGGCAGGATCGTCCATGACAGTAAAAACGGAATCATCGGCAGCTGCATTCAGTGACGCAAACATGCCCCCCGCCAACATAACGATGGCAGGAACTGTCTTCAAAAGCTTCATTTATCAAGAGTCCGTACAACAAAAAAAGAGACCATCGCGGTCCCGGAAACTTTCTTAAGGATCAAAGATTAGCGTCCCTGGAAAGGTAACGAATTATAAAAAGGCGCGAATAACTTAGCAATGTATTCTTATTTCATTTTTTGAATAAGCATATGGCGAAAACAGATTTTTATTTATATATATTTATCTGCAAAATTTTAAATAAAGCTCCAATAAATCATATTGTTAATTTCTTCACTTTCCGCTGATTCGGTGCCAGACTGAAATCAGCCTATAGGAGGAAATGATGGTACGTATCTATACGTTGACACTTGCGCCCTCTCTCGATAGCGCAACAATTACCCCGCAAATTTATCCCGAAGGAAAACTGCGCTGTACCGCACCGGTGTTGGAGCTTTATTTAAAATTTGTCGCCCGCGCCATTGCCCATCTTGGAGGCAGTGCCACAGCGATCTTCCCGGCGGGTGGCGCGACCGGCGAACACCTGGTTTCACTGTTGGCGGATGAAAATGTCCCCGTTGCTACTGTAGAAGCCAAAGACTGGACCCGGCAGAATTTACACGTACATGTGGAAGCAAGCGGTGAGCAGTATCGTTTTGTTATGCCAGGCGCGGCATTAAATGAAGATGAGTTTCGCCAGCTTGAAGAGCAAGTTCTGGAAATTGAATCCGGGGCCATCCTGGTCATAAGCGGAAGCCTGCCGCCAGGTGTGAAGCTGGAAAAATTAACCCAACTGATTTCCGCTGCGCAAAACCAAGGGATCCGCTGCATCATCGACAGTTCTGGCGAAGCGTTAAGTGCAGCACTGGCAATTGGTAACATCGAGTTGGTTAAGCCTAACCAAAAAGAACTCAGTGCGCTGGTGAATCGCGAACTCACCCAGCCAGACGATGTCCGCAAAGCCGCGCAGGAAATCGTTAATAGCGGCAAGGCCAAACGGGTTGTCGTTTCCCTGGGTCCACAAGGAGCGCTGGGTGTTGATAGTGAAAACTGCATTCAGGTGGTGCCACCACCGGTGAAAAGCCAGAGTACCGTTGGCGCTGGTGATAGCATGGTCGGCGCGATGACACTGAAACTGGCAGAAAATGCCTCTCTTGAAGAGATGGTTCGTTTTGGCGTAGCTGCGGGGAGTGCAGCCACACTCAATCAGGGAACACGTCTGTGCTCCCATGACGATACGCAAAAAATTTACGCTTACCTTTCCCGCTAACAAAAACATTCCCCCAGTATTGGGGGAATCATCACCAACCTGTCGGCAACGCGTTTCTCCGACTATGCTCAAAAGTCATGTGATAACAAAGGGGTGAACTATGGCCAGTGGCGATCTTGTCCGTTATGTCATAACCGTCATGTTGCATGAGGATACATTGACTGAAATTAACGAGTTGAATAATTACCTGACTCGCGACGGTTTTTTGCTCACCATGACGGATGATGAGGGAAATATCCATGAGCTGGGGACTAACACTTTTGGACTTATCAGTACCCAAAGTGAAGAAGAAATTAGAGAACTGGTTTCGGGGCTTACCCAAAGTGCAACCGGCAAAGATCCTGAAATCACCATCACGACCTGGGAGGAATGGAATAGCAACAGAAAATAAATGGTTTTTGGGCAATAATCAGTCTGTGGTGTGCGTTAGCTCGTGTTTTTACACCGCATTCTTGCGCTAACCTTATGATCTGGCAGACAACATGGGAGAGACATCATGTGGCAGGCAATCAGTCGTCTTTTGAGCGAGCAGTTAGGTGAAGGCGAAATCGAACTGCGTAATGAACTGACTGGCGGAGAAGTCCATGCCGCATGGCATTTGCGCTATGCAGGACATGACTTTTTCGTCAAATGTGATGAAAGGGAACTGCTTCCCGGTTTTACCGCCGAAGCTGACCAACTGGAGTTACTGTCGCGTAGTAAAACCGTCACCGTGCCTAAGGTTTGGGCAGTAGGCGCTGACCGTGACTACAGTTTTCTGGTGATGGATTATCTCCCACCTCGTCCGCTGGATGCGCATAGCGCATTTATTCTTGGTCAGCAAATTGCGCGTTTACATCAATGGAGTGACCAACCACAATTTGGCCTCGATTTTGATAACGCGCTCTCCACAACTCCACAGCCCAACACCTGGCAACGTCGCTGGTCAACGTTTTTTGCTGAACAACGGATTGGCTGGCAGTTGGAACTGGCAGCAGAGAAAGGGATCGCTTTCGGCAATATCGACGCCATCGTCGAGCATATTCAGCAGCGTCTGGCCTCCCATCAACCGCAGCCTTCTCTGTTGCACGGCGATTTATGGTCCGGCAACTGTGCGCTGGGTCCGGATGGCCCGTACATTTTCGACCCGGCCTGCTACTGGGGTGACCGAGAGTGCGACCTGGCGATGTTACCGCTGCATACTGAACAGCCGCCACAAATCTATGACGGCTATCAGTCAGTATCCCCGCTACCTGCCGATTTCCTTGAACGTCAACCGGTTTACCAACTCTACACGCTGTTAAATCGTGCAAGGTTATTTGGCGGTCAGCATTTGGTTATTGCTCAGCAGTCATTGGATAGATTATTAGCAGCATGATATGGGTTGAGGATAATGGCCGCTCCGTGCGGCCTTTTGATTAAATAAACCCAAGCAGAGAAAAGAACACATAACCTGCAGCAATACAAATAACCGGCAGGATATACAGTGAGAAAAACTGCAGGAAAATAGTATGGTGCGGAACAACAATACGGGACTCAATTTGTTCACGCGTTAGCCCCTCTTCCCCTTTGGCTTTTTCCAGAATGAGTTGATCTTCAACACCTTCCCGCAAGAAGCGCGCCTGGCGACTCATCCGGGCACCGGAATCCTGCAACGCCAGTCCGACAAAAATCAGGATGAAAATCACCCAGAACATAACGTTCACGCCACCATTAAAATTGGGCGTCGGGGAGTTATACCAGAATAGATTCAAAAAAGGCGTATTCGCCTGCATCATATCGATCATGACATGAGTAAAGTCTAGCATGACCGCATTAATGCCTTCCTGGTTTTCCTGCCGGGTATTCATAAATTTCAGCAAAGAAATCAATGTAGAGATCAATGCAGGTATAAAAATCACCCAACCCATAATCCTTTTCAAAACAGCAATGCGTCCAGCTTGTTGATACGTCATGAGTTCTCCTTGATTAAGACGCGTCGTTTCACTTAGTTTACCTGTAGATATCTGTTTTCGCCCATTCTTTAAAGGCGATATGATAGGCGCTTAATCATAAGCACGGCTTAATACCTTACACATAATGCTCTAAAGGAGAGGTTGTAATGTCAACCCCGCGTCAGATTCTTGCTGCAATTTTTGATATGGATGGATTACTTATCGACTCAGAACCTTTATGGGATCGAGCCGAACTGGATGTGATGGCAAGCCTGGGGGTGGATATCTCCCGTCGTAACGAGCTGCCGGACACCTTAGGTTTACGCATCGATATGGTGGTCGATCTTTGGTACGCCCGGCAACCGTGGAATGGGCCAAGCCGTCAGGAAGTAGTAGAACGGGTTATTGCCCGTGCCATTTCACTGGTTGAAGAGACACGTCCATTATTACCAGGCGTGCGCGAAGCCGTTGCGTTATGCAAAGAACAAGGTTTATTGGTGGGACTGGCCTCCGCGTCACCACTACATATGCTGGAAAAAGTGTTGACCATGTTTGACTTACGCGACAGTTTCGATGCCCTCGCCTCGGCCGAAAAACTGCCTTACAGCAAGCCGCATCCGCAAGTATATCTCGACTGCGCAGCAAAACTGGGCGTTGACCCACTGACCTGCGTAGCGCTGGAGGATTCGGTAAATGGCATGATCGCCTCTAAAGCAGCCCGCATGCGTTCCATCGTCGTTCCTGCGCCAGAAGCGCAAAATGATCCACGTTTTGTATTAGCAAACGTCAAACTCTCATCGCTGACAGAACTCACCGCAAAAGACCTTCTCGGTTAATGACCAGGGGCAGTGATCACGCTGCCCCTGGTTCTTTATCTGAATTTGCATTCAACTGACGGATTAATCGTCAATTTAAGAGAAAGAGTTACACCGTCACCACTTCCGTGCACTGTATAAAAATCCTATACTGTACGTATCGACAGTTTAGTGAGTTTTATCATGACGGCGGAAGGTCACCTTCTCTTTTCTATTGCTTGTGCGGTATTTGCCAAAAATGCCGAGCTGACGCCCGTGCTGGCACAGGGTGACTGGTGGCATATTGTCCCTTCCGCAATCCTGACGTGTTTGTTACCGGACATCGATCACCCAAAGTCGTTTCTTGGGCAGCGATTAAAGTGGATATCAAAACCGATCGCCCGCGCTTTTGGGCATCGTGGTTTTACCCACAGTCTGCTGGCGGTATTTGCGCTGCTGGCAACCTTTTACCTTAAGGTTCCTGAAAGCTGGTTCATTCCGGCTGATGCGCTACAAGGAATGGTGCTGGGTTATTTAAGCCACATACTTGCCGATATGCTGACACCCGCCGGTGTTCCCCTGCTCTGGCCATGCCGCTGGCGTTTCCGCTTGCCTATCCTGGTTCCCCAAAAGGGTAACCAACTGGAACGTTTTATCTGCATGGCATTATTTGTCTGGTCGGTATGGATGCCCCATTCATTACCCGAGAACAGCGCTGTTCGTTGGTCATCGCAAATGATCAATACCTTGCAGATCCAGTTTCATCGGCTTATTAAGCATCAGGTTGAATACTAAAAAGGCAAAAATCACCTTTCTGGAATAAGCAATTCCATTTGAATATAAGAGCCAGCTCACAGTTCTGTTAATCTTGCGCCAACACTATGACTGCTACGCAGTGATAGAAATAATAAGATCAGGAGAACGGGGATGAACTTTCCATTAATTGCGAACATCGTGGTGTTCGTTGTACTGCTGTTTGCGCTGGCTCAGACCCGCCATAAACAGTGGAGTCTGGCGAAAAACGTGCTGGTGGGTCTGGTGATGGGTGTGGTTTTTGGCCTTGCCCTGCATACCATTTATGGTTCTGACAGCCAGGTACTTAAAGATTCTGTACAGTGGTTTAACATCGTTGGTAACGGCTATGTTCAACTGCTGCAAATGATCGTTATGCCGTTAGTCTTCGCCTCTATTCTGAGCGCGGTTGCCCGTCTGCATAACGCATCTCAGTTAGGCAAAATCAGTTTTCTGACCATCGGTACGCTTTTGTTTACCACGCTGATTGCGGCGCTGGTCGGTGTGCTGGTCACCAACCTGTTTGGTTTGACGGCTGAAGGTCTGGTTCAGGGTGGTGCAGAAACTGCACGTCTGAACGCCATCGAAAGTAACTATGTTGGTAAAGTCTCTGACCTGAGCGTTCCGCAGCTGGTCTTGTCCTTTATCCCGAAAAACCCGTTTGCCGATCTGACCGGAGCCAATCCGACGTCAATTATCAGCGTGGTAATTTTTGCCGCATTCCTCGGTGTAGCTGCGCTGAAACTGCTGAAGGATGATGCGCCGAAAGGTGAACGCGTCTTAACCGCTATCGATACCCTGCAAAGCTGGGTGATGAAACTAGTTCGCCTGGTCATGCAGTTGACCCCTTACGGCGTTCTGGCACTAATGACCAAAGTGGTTGCAGGTTCTAACCTGCAAGACATCATCAAACTGGGAAGTTTCGTTGTCGCGTCCTACCTCGGTCTGCTGATTATGTTTGCAGTGCATGGCATTCTGCTGGGCATTAATGGCGTGAGTCCGCTGAAGTACTTCCGTAAGGTATGGCCTGTGCTGACGTTTGCCTTTACCAGCCGTTCCAGTGCTGCGTCTATCCCACTGAATGTGGAAGCACAAACGCGTCGTCTGGGCGTTCCTGAATCAATCGCCAGTTTCGCCGCCTCTTTCGGTGCGACCATTGGTCAGAACGGCTGCGCCGGTTTGTATCCGGCAATGCTGGCGGTGATGGTTGCGCCTACGGTTGGCATTAACCCGCTGGACCCGATGTGGATTGCGACGCTGGTCGGTATTGTTACCGTTAGTTCCGCAGGCGTTGCCGGTGTCGGTGGTGGTGCAACTTTCGCCGCACTGATTGTGCTGCCTGCGATGGGCCTGCCAGTAACCCTGGTGGCGCTGTTAATCTCCGTTGAACCGCTTATCGACATGGGCCGTACGGCGCTAAACGTTAGTGGCTCGATGACAGCTGGCACGCTGACCAGCCAGTGGCTGAAGCAAACCGATAAAGCCATTCTGGATAGCGAAGACGACGCCGAACTGGCACACCGTTAATTCTTATGCTGGCAACGGTCCGTTTTGTATAGGGGCCGTTGCTTTACTTTTTAAATGTTCCATCGCGGCGATGCATACTGACTCATATTTAAACAGATCGTCAGCGAAAAAAATGTCCAACTTATCAATACATTCCTGGCTCAATGAATGTGCCTGTAGTGAGAAGCTTAAAACCTCATACCCGAGACGTTTTCTAAGGAAGGTGCGAATAAGCAGGCCATTTCTTCCCAAGCTGACTCGCTGATTAAAATTTCGCGGATCTGGGCCGATTTT
>OQWI01000433.1_pt1 | contig 19234 bp, 22 predicted proteins | sample 1691551 | NCBI WGS metagenome assembly OQWI01 (sample SAMN03418259, study PRJEB22391) | human gut metagenome | biome: human-gut; feature: organic feature; material: feces | host: Homo sapiens | place: Tanzania | collected 2013-01
TTCCACAAGTTCTACAACGCCTGCCGCATCAAGGATGCCGAGCCGGCTGTCCGCGATGCGCGTCTGACCCTGTGTCTGGCGGCAAAGCAGACCATTGAGAACGTGCTGAAGCTCATCGGCGTAGAAGCACCGGAATCCATGTAATTCGCATACCCTCAATCGAACCGCGTTATTCACGCGAGGAGACCCACATGAAAAAATTAGCGAAAAGAATAGCGGCACTGGCGATGACGGCGGCAATGATGACCGCCTCCGCCGGTGCGATCACACAGGACGGACAGAGCGAAACGTGGTTTGACGGCGTTTGGGCGCTCATTGATGCTTTCGGCCTCAAGGCGGAGCATGATCCGTACGTTCTGCAGAACTATATCAATAAATATCTGGAAAAGCATCCGGATGAGATGTATGACGTGCTAAACGACATTCTCTCGCTGCTCGATACGCATTCCATGTATCTGTCGAGCGAGGAGTATTCGCAGGGCTTTTCGACGCTTGAGGGCTTTGTCGGTATCGGTGTCGGCCTGCAGGAGACAGAAAACGGCGTACAGATCGCTGAGGTCATGCGCTATTCAGCGGCGGAGGAAGCCGGTCTGCAGATTGGCGATCTTATCGTGAAAATCAACGGTGAGGACGCAACCAAGCTGAAAAATGCCGATGTAGCATCTAAGCTGCGCGGCGAGGAAGGCACGTCGGTCAAGCTGACCGTGCGCCGCTACGGACGGGACATTACCGTTACCTGTGAGCGTCGTCAGGTCAACCGCGTGTACGTTTCCAACAAGACGATGGCGGACGGTGTGGAGTACATCAAGGTCAGCGCCATCGGCTCGCAGAACGACTGGTCGGCGTTTTCGGAGATTTGGGACAGCCTGCCGTCCAAGAACACCCGTGCGGTCATTCTCGACCTGCGCGGCAACGGCGGCGGCCTGATCGACGGTTTGGATATGGAGGGTGATGGTCATTTCCGCATCCATTTCCAAAAGCTCCGCCAGCAGCTTGTCCGAGAGCTCCGAGGCCAAAATCTGCAAGTAGGAGGCAGCGCCCCAGGTCGTCCCCACCCGGAACAGTCGGCTGAAACGGAAATCGAAACTGTCCGGGGCGATAAAGTCTTTGGTGGAAAGCCCGGTTTTGGGGATCATATCCCATGAAAACCGGAAGGGGGAGCCGCTGCCGGGGTGGAGCTGCCCGTGAAGAAGCTCCAGCCGTTCCAGCCCCGAAAGGGAACGGCACTTGACGCCCAGCTTTTTGAAGTTCCCGCAAATGTCCGCCTCTACACGTTCCAGCCTTGCCCTGGCGGTGGAAAGGTCGTCCACATTCACGCCGAAGGTCAGGAGCTTTGTGCGGACAATGCCGTTGTTGCTTTTGGCGATCTGGTTTTCCAGCATTTCCACATACTCACACCGGACGCTGTTGTAATCATCGTCCTGCATGGGGATGTTCACGCTGTACCGGCTGCCCGGGCGGCTCCGGTGGTTGAGGAAGGAAAGCTGGAACGGAAGGCTGCTATCAAAGTAGTTGAGGCAGGCGCTCCACCCGTCAAAGATGGCCGCCTGATCTTCGGACTGTGCGAGCTGGTAGTTGATGTCCTCGTATTCAATGGTTTTGGTGTAATAGCGGTCCGCTACCCGGCACACCCCGTCCCGGTACATTTCCCGGTAAGGGAGGGTCTGCTGGGCGGTGGTAGGAATGTTCTTTCCCTTTGTGAACAGGCCGAGAAGGCTCTGCTTTTCAGGCTTTTTGCCTGCGGGCTTTCCGGCCCTTCTGCTGTTTCGCAATCGGCTGCGCCTCCTTTCTGGCGCTAAGCAGCGCATAGAAGTTTTCGGTTTTGTAAGGCCGCACACGGGGATAGAGGAACCGGGTGCGGATGATGTTTTTCAGCACTTTTTCCAGCGGCAGACCGTCTCGTTCATACATAGCCAGAAAGAAGAACGGGAGCATGAGGCCGATCATCAGGAACATGGCGGCACTGTTCCCGATACTGCCACGGGAAAACAGGTAAGCCGGGAGGCCCACCGCCGCCGCGCTGGAAAAACAAACAAGCTGGCGCTTCGTTAGGTTGAAGGCCAGCTTTGTCTTGATTTTGGAAAGGTCTTTTGGTACTGGCACATAGGCCATTTTGGTACACCTCCTTTACTGCTTCGGGCCAGCATGGCCCGAGGTTATCTTGCGGCTTCTTTGGCCGGGGCTGTGCTGCGGGCAGCTTCGGCGGCCTTGCGTCCGCTCTGCCTTGCCCGCCAGTATTCGGGGTTATACTGCCGGATGGACTGATTGAGCTTTTCTTCAAACTGTCCTTTGTCCTTAATGCGGTCAGGGATGTTCCACAGTTTTTTGTCCAGCAGCTCCCGGAGCACCACACTTTCCTGTGCGTCCTCCTCATAGCAGATATAGCCCTTATCCTTGAAGCCGCACTTTTTGGCCGCTGGGGAGAGGACGGCGGCTACCTCATTTGCCACCATCGTTCCGCCGTGGCTGGCGGTAGATACCAGAAACACCCCCGGACAGAGGGTTTCACAGCTCTGCACCTCGCCCCACGGGGAACTTTTCGGCGCATGGAACATTCCGCCCGTCCGGCTCCGGTCCGCCTGCATGAGCGCCGCCTTTTCTAAGATGGCTTTCAGTTCCGGGGAAAAATAGGCATATTCCCGCAGGACCCGGGCGGCCTCCCCGCCGCAGGCGTTCATCAACAGGGTATAGGCGTCGCTGTCCGCTTTGGTACAGCGGCCCAGCAGTTTTCCGTCGTAATAGCAGGCCGCGTCATAGCCCGTCCGTTTGCGTGGCATGGTTCCCGCCTCCTTTCTGCTTCGGGCCAGAATGGCCCGAGGTCAACGCTCTGCACCACGGCTGGGCTTTTCCTTCGGAGGCCGTTCTGCCTTTGCCTGTTCGGCAGCCGCTTTCCCGGCTTTGAGCTGGTCGCTGATGGACGCACGCCCCACAGAGCCGCGCTCCGCCATCTGTTCCAGCTTTGCCTCATAGGCTTGCAGAACAGCGGTGTTGAGCTGTTCTCGGAACTCCTTTGTGACAGGGTAGGCCATATCCCGGTAGCCGCCTTTGCCGTCTGGCTGGCTGGGCATCCCAAGAAAGAGCCCCTTGCTGCCCTGTACGATTTTCAGATTTTCCACCACAAAGCAGTCATTGAATTTCACGCTGGCAAAGCCCATGAGGTTTTTCACAGGTTCGATGACCCGCACGCTTACATCCAGCTTCAACGGTGCGGCCGGGGTGGTGTTTGCAACCTTTTCCTGCATGGTTTCCTCCTTTCCGGCGGGAACAAGGTTCCCGTCCTTGTAGTCATAGCCTTCCGCCCGGAGTGCCGCCAGCGTGTCCGCCGATACGCACCCGGACAGTTTCAGATCGGTTTCCACCATAAAGCGCATGGTGTCTGCTTTAGAAAATTCTTCGGGGAGCTTTCCGTAGAAAGCCGGGTGCGGCTGTCCGTCCGCACCCTGTTTGTAACGCCGGGGCATACCGCCTCCTTTCCGCTTCGGGTCAGCATGGCCCGAAGTCTCTTAATGGCAGCCGAAGATGGATTTTGCAAGGCTGCCCGTTTTGAACAGGGTAAAACACAGCAACACCGTATATCCCACGCATTCCCAGATCGCCCCGATGGGGTCGCCGTCGGCGGCGATACTCTGGATCAGCACCGCATAGATGGCAACACAGACTAAGATCAATAGACCTTGAAAGCCCACCGCAAAGAGGGAGCGGAAATAGTTCTGCCCCATGTGTCCGGTTTCCCTGTTGGGGACTGTGGCAAACGGGATAGGCGCTAAACTTGTGAGTAAATAAATTTCAATCATACGGCCATATACGATGACGAAAATCACGATGTTTAAGGCAATCATGGTAAGCTGGATCAGGAAGGACTGGAGCCAGAGTCCGAACAGAGGGCCTAACTCCATCGCCTCAAGCTCTGTCCGCAGACTGTCCAGCACATCCGGCGTGATTTCTGTCCCGTTCTGGATAATGCCCGCTGACTGCTGGATCACATACTGGCTCACATCAAAGACCGCCAGCACGATATTGAAGGTATTCGTCAGGATCATCACAGCCACAAAGGTTTTGAACACCCACTTAAAAAACATCCATGTGTCAACTTCATGGAGGTTGTTGCGTTCTATGAGCATCTGTATCAGTTCATAGGTCATAACAAAAGTGAGGATGACCCCGGCGATTGGCAGAATGGCAGTTTCGGAGATCTGTCGTATCATGGAAAAGACCCCGGCGTTCCAGTCCGCCGGGGTCGTGCCTACCTGTGTGGCGATCTCGCCAACGCTCTGATTGACGTTATCGAAAAGGCCATCCAGATTTCCCATGATACCATCGACGAGCAGACCTTTCAGCCATTCAACGATTGCGTCGATGATAAAGTCCATACATCAGCTCCTTTTCTGGAAAAAAGGACAACGGGTGACACTTAGCTGAACAGGCCGGACAGCAGAGGGATAAGCTGAAGGCCGATCAGAACGACACCGCCGCCAGCCATAAGCTGCTTAATGCCCTGTGATTTTGCCGCAGGGTTGTCCGACCCGTAACCTTCCAGAAGGTTGATGACGCCCCACACCGCCAGACCGGCGCCAAGAGCCATGACCAGAATTTTAAGAATGTCGATTGCCTGATTGAAAAATTCCATATACGTTCCTCCATTTTGTTTGTTTGATGGTTTTGGGTACAAAAAAAGCCGCCCACATCGGCGGCGCTTCGGGTCATCATGGCCCGAAGTTACACGAACTCGTCGCTGTCCAGATCATCGAAGTTCAACAGGTCAGCTTCTTCGTCTGTGTCGGAGCCGTCCACTTCGTACACCGTGTATTCGTCCTCCGGCTTTAGTCTCAATGGCCGGTGGCGGAACAGGCTTTCCAAGCGGAAGGCGTTTTTCTTTTTATCAAATTCGGCTGTGTACTTGTAATTCGGGTGCTTTTTCAAGTCATACTTCGGGGACAGGAAAGGCGGGAGCCCCCGAAGCTGCAAGATACATTTATCCCCGGGCATGGTGGTGATCTCGCTGGTGGTCATCAGCTCCCGGCCAAGCCGCTGCATATTCTGGCTGTAACTTTCAGACTGTCCCCGGCTGCGGCCCTCGGTCTGCATAGAGATGGTGGCCTTGCCCAGCCAGTTTTCCGAAATATCCTTTAGGGTGGAAGCCTCCCGGCCTCCGAGGAATACGATACTGTCCATGTTGCCCATGATGGTTTCGGAATGGTCTTTGTACAGCGCCTTGCACTGACTCATAGCCTGATAAAAGAGCGTCAGGCTGATCTCCCGGGAGCGGATGACGGCCACGATCTTTTCCAGCCCCGGCACCTGCCCGGTGTTGGCAGCCTCGTCCCACAGCACCCGCACATGGTAGGGCAGACGCCCGCCATAGGTGTTGTCAGCCCGTTCACACAGAAGGTTGAACATCTGCGAAAAAGCGAGGGCAACCAAAAAGTTGTAGGTGGTGTCCGTGTCGCTGATAAGGAAGAACAGCGCCGATTTTTCGTCCCCCAGCTTATCAAGCTCCAGTTCGTCATAGGACATGATCTCCCGGAGTTGGGGAATATCAAAAGGAGCCAGCCTTGCACCGCAGGAAATCAAAATGCTTTTGGCTGTCTTGCCGCTGGCGAGCTTGTATTTCTTATACTGCCTCACGGCGAAGTGCTGGGGGCTGCGGCGTTCCAGCCCGTCAAACATATAGTCCACCGCGTTTTTGAAGGTTTCGTCATCCTCCCGGACTTCCATGCTGTTTATCATTTCCACCAGCGTATTCATGTTGCGTTCTTCCTCCGGCCCCTCAAAGACGATGTAGGACACAAGGGCGCAGTACAAGAGGGTTTCTGCTTTTGTCCAGAACTCGTCGCCCTCCTTGCCGTCGCCTTTGGTGTTGGCAATCAGGGCGGTAACAAATTTCAAAACATCGCTTTCTGTCTTGATATAGGCCAGCGGATTGTAGTGCATGGATTTTGAAAAGTCGATACTGTTGAACACCCGCACCCTGTATTTCTCCCGTTGCAGAAACCGCCCGCACTGGTCGAGAGTGCCGCCCTTCGGGTCTACCACCACATACGAGGAATGGGCTTGAAGGAGCTGCGGGGTCAACCAGAACCTTGTCTTTCCCGAGCCGGACGATCCGATGACACAGGCGTTTAGGTTCCGGGCATTGGCGGGTATCTTCGGACGGGTGTTCATGGTAAGGAACTCCGTCCCGGTCAGAATGACATTGTTCTGAAATTTAGGGTCAACAAATGGCTTTATATCTTCCTTTGTTCCAAAGCGGGCGGTGCCGTACTCCGCATCCCGCCGGAATTTTTTCGCCTGCCTGATCTTTGACTGTATCAGCAGATACATCCCAGCCGCACCGGCAAGGCCCACCAGCAGGTCAATACCTCCCAGCCCCGGCCAGTAGGTTTCAAAGGCTTTGGGGAAGGTATCAAGCATCCCCATGAGCTTTGTCCCGAAGTCTGTGCCGGGGGCGATCCGGTAGGCCGTCCCGATTTTGGAGAAAAACCAGAACACAAAGAGGTACGGCAGGTTTGGGAGCACATATTTTCTGATCTTGTCACTCAACGTCCGTCCTTCACCGCCTCTCTGGTCCGCTGCTTTTCCTTTGCCTGCGTCCTGATTTGCTCCGTGAATTTCCGAAGCTGACCGAGGATGGAAGCCTTGTCCTGCTCTTTGTTCAGCACCTTTGCGCTGTACTTCTGGAAGGCCGCCGTGATAGCGTCCGCCTGATTGGCTTTGAAAAACAGCAGGTAATGACCGGGGCTCACTTTATGGAAAGCGTAGTCCACATGGAACTCCTTCGCGATCCGGTCAAAATCCTTTGGAGCTCCCACATAGGGCATGGCACTTTTGCCGCCATAGTGGTTCATCAGCTTTTTCACGCTCTGGCGTCCCTGCGGGGTCAGCGCCTTCTGGTGGTGCTTTTGCAGCGCCCGAACCGCCTTGCCAAGAGCGGCAGCCAGCACTTTTCCCGTGAGCTTCGTTGTCCTGATCGAAAGGGCAACCGTTTTTTGGTTTACTTCTTCCTGCATAAAACCTCCTTTCCGTCGGGGTTCCCGCTATCCGGGAGGCCCCCGTACAATCTCGGGGAACAGAAAACCTCGGGCCAATGTGGCCCGAGGCTTACCGCTCGGCATCTCTGCCGGACGGAGCTTTCTTTTCCGGCTCCGTCTGGACTTTTTCGTCCTGTTCCCGCATGGTCTGCAAGATAGAGGGCTTCTTTTGAAGTTGAGAGGGCTTTTCGCCGGACAGCGGCTTGATACATTCCAGACGGTCAGCCGCCCGGATGGCGTTGTCCGTGAGCTGCCTCTGCCATGCGCCCACGCTGGGAGCCCAACGAAAGCCGCTGCTTTTCAGCTCGGCCCGGGTGTCCGCGTCAGGCTTTCCGTCAAAGAACACCTGCAAGCGGTTGTCCTCCCGGTTCATTTCCACACGACCCCCATCGAACTCCCAGCCGGAAAATTCCTGCTGTGCCTGTTTGGAAAGCTGTTCGATACGGGCCTTTACCCGGCGGATCTCCGCATTGTTGTTGGTTAGCTGGTAACTTTCAAAGGGCCTCGGGTCGCTTCGCCAACTTGACGCCATGCTTGCTTTCAGCTTTTCAATCTGGTCCGGCGACAGCAGCGCACAGCCGTCCAGCTTGCCATGCTTGCGGTAATAGGCGTTGACCTCCTTCATAATGAGCTGGGAGCGTTCCAGCCCGTCCAGCTTCTTCTGGAGCTTTTCAATCGCTGCCGGGTCATCGGCGCTGATCCCGCCCATGCCGGTGCTGCGTATCTTATCCAGCAGCCCTTGAATATGCCGCCATTCCTCCATGTTGCTGTCCCGCGCCCGGTTCTGTTTTTCCTTCTTTCCCACCGGGAAATTGGAAGGCCCGGCGATCAGCACAGAGGGAACCCTCGCGTCAATGGCAAAGCCTTGGTTCATGTTTTCGGCCAGCTTGCGGGCGTAGGTGTCTAACAGATGGTCGATCTTCTCATGGTACATGGGGTCCACCCGGGATTTCTGCTTTTCCGCTATGGCGGCGGCCTTGTCCACCATTGCCCGGTATTCCGCCGTTGCGCTCCCTTCCTTGTAGTCGGAAAAGCTGTTCATTTCTTTTGCCCGGCGGGCGGCTCCTTCATTGATAGGGTAATAGTTGATGGTATGCACCTCCTTTATGCTTCGGGCCATGCTGGCCCGAAGTCTTACCGTTCTTCATGAGAAGGCCCCGCCTTGTCCTTTTTCGGAGCGGGTGGGGCTTCTTGAAACCGTTTGAGTGTAGCGAGAATGGAGTGGACAGGCTCGGCCTTTTCAGGATAGGCAAATATCCGGTGTTCCGGCGGAATGTCCTGCGGCCCGTGGTAATACTCCTTGAAGCCCTCCGGGACTGCCGACACATACCCACCGGGAGCGAATACGCCGCCCTCGTTGATACGCACATCCCGCCCGTATGCCTCATAATCGAAGTAGTTCTGAATGTGCTCCGGTATGTCGATAGTCCCAAGCTCGTCGGCGTAAAGACGGCCCAGCCCTTCATCATCGGAAATATCCGGGTAAAAGCGGTAAAGGTCAAGGTTCTGCGTCAGGTTTATCAAATCCTTCACGCTCCTTGTGTGGTTTCCCAAGACAAGAGCGGCTTCAAAGGTTTCCAGTCCGCCCTTATCCCGTACTTCCAGCAGGGCGTGGCCCAGCTCGTTCAGCTCGTCGATGTTCTCACATTCGTAGAGATAATCGTAGAGCCCCAGCACATCACTGTCAAAGCTGGTAAAGAACACTTCGCTGTACCGTTTCCCGTCTATCCCGATTTTGGCAAGGGCGGCCTGCAACTCCTGTGTCGTCATGGGGAAATGTACCGTTGTCCCTACCTCAATCCCCATTAAGGGGTATAGGGCTGTATTGGTTATATAGGCTTCAAACATGGGCTCATTCCTCCTTTCCGGCCCGGTCAGCCAGCACCTCATAAATCCCGGCCATAATGTAATCGGCGCAAGGGAGGGCAATCGCGTTTCCCAGTGCCTTGTAGCGTTGCAGAGGCCGGATCTCCACGCCGTCCGCCCCGTACTTTGTCCAGCCCTCTGGCAGCCCCATCAGCCGTTCGCTTTCCGTTTCCGTCAGAAAACGGATACAGCCGCCCTTCGGGTCGCCCTCATACCAGAAGGCAAAGGGCGTTACATCACTGGCTAAAAGAGTGGGAAAAGGGTCAGTTGGTAATCCGAAGCTGTTTCGGAAGGCCGTTTCTTCCTGCCTTTTTGCCGCTCCCCGCATACGGAAGCACTGAAAGGGGTGGATGACTGGTATCTGCCGCCCTGTTTCAAAAGAAGCTGTTCGATCTCCTTCGGCGGCGGCCCACCCGCCCTCTCCGCAAGGCGGAGGAAGTGGGAGCATTGGACGGGGCTTAAATAGTATGTCTGCGGCACGTCTGCCTCCAAAATCCGCCACGACGAAAATCCGCTGCCTTCGTGCCAGCCTTCGGGAGCCTGCCCAATACTGGGCGTCCATGAGCCGCCAGCACACATCAGGCGTTCCCCCTCGCACCATTCCGGCGTTTCCCCATCTTCCCGAAGGAGGCATTGGAACTTCGGTGTCCGAGAAGGCGGATAAGACGGCTCTAAAGTCCATCCGGTCATTTGTAGAAAACGCTCCCATGACGTTTTCCCAAACAGCGATAGCTGGATATAGGTTATCAGTAGCATCCCTCATTTCCTGTATGATACGAAACGCCTGATAGAACAGGCTTGATTTTGCCCCGGCAAGGCCGGAGCGGTTGCCGATCAGAGAAAGGTTCTGACAGGGGGAACCGAAGGTAATTATATGGACAGGTGGGATTTTCCCGCCGTCCACCTTCGTAATATCCCCCAAATGCACCATGTCGGGAAAGTGCCTTTTGGTTATGGAGATGGGCGCTTTTTCAATCTCACTGGCCCATACCGGACGGATACCGCACCGGGAAGCAGCCAGAGGGAACACGCCAATCCCGTCGAAAAGGCTTCCCAGCTTAATGTCCGGCATGGCCCGGGGTGCCGTGTCCCTTCACGGCAAGCACCCCTTCCAGTGTGGTCGCCGCAATGCCCAGCCGCCCGGCAACCGCAATATCATTTTTTACATCCTCGTCCACAGCGCTGCCGCAGACAATCAGGGTGTGGGAGCGCCGCAGCATATCCCGGCGCATATCAATCCCAGCCTTGTGTTCCTCGGGAACGCTGTCATTCAAAAACAGCGGCAGATACAAGAGCGGGCAGATCGGGGAAAAGCCCGCCTCATAAGCAAGACGGCAGTAGTGGGCCGCCAGCTCCATATCAACATCCGGCTCGCCGCTCCATGCGGCGGTCAGGTATGCTAAAGGTCGTTTCATTGGTTGAGCCTCCATTTCTGTTTTGGTTTAGGGAAAAGCAAGAGTTCGCCCAACCCCTCCGCCCCTTCCCCCGGGAAGGGGAACGGCTCTGGAGAATTTATATCCCCGTCGCTTGACCGGGAAAAAGCATAACCGGGAGAAATCCGTCAAGGGTGCCTCTGGCACCGCCTGCGGCGGCGCTGCCCTTGACTGATTTTCCCGGCTATGCTACGGAATAACTGGCGACGGGGAATAATTTATATCTCCAGAGCTTCGGGGCGCGGGGCAGAGCCCCGCAATCCTCGGGCCATGCTGACCCGAAGTTTGGGCTTACTTTTCCTGTTCGGTTTTCTTCTCCGGCTTTTCATGTTCCTTCTGCTGACCCTTCCAGTCGTCCAGCAGCTTGATGATCTGGTCCTTCATTTCCCTCGGCGTAGTTTCCTTGCCGAAATACTTGCTCAGTTCCGCACCTGTCAAAATCACTTTGTCTACCTCCTTTTTGTCCTCCATCATAATGCCGTCGATCACATCCCCGTTGAGCAGCTTCTTTTCGTCCAGCTCACGCATACGCTTTGCCTGCGCCTGTGAAGGCGAGGACTGCTGGCTGTCAATGGCGACGGCGATATAGTTCTGGTTCTTCTTGCCGATATAGGAAAGCTCCACCGCCGTAGTAAAGCCCAGCTTTTTTTCATCCATCAGCTTCATCAGGTCGGGAACCAGCTCATTGAGCCGGATATACCGCTGCACCTGCTTGACCGCCATCTTATTGCGCTCGGCTACAATTTCGTTGGAGCGTTTTCCTGCGTCCTTCGGGTCAATCTGGCCCGAAGTGCGGGAGCCCTGGTGCTTGATGGCCTCAAGCTGCATTTTCAAGGCTTTGGCCCGCTCACTGGGGAGGATTTCTTCACGCTGGTTGAGATTGTCCTCGACCATCTGCGTGATGGCTTCATCGTCCGTCAGATTGCGAACAATACAGGGCATATCCGCATATCCGGCAAGCTCGCTGGCCTTCTGGCGGCGGTGGCCGGACACGATCTCATAGCCGCCATCCTCACGGGGACGGACGATAGCGGGCTGGGTCACGCCCTTGTCCTTGACGCTGGACACCATAGCCCGCATTTCTTCATCATCCCGAACCTCAAAGGGATGGTTCTTGAAGGCGTGAAGCTCGTTCAGCTTGATATAGACGATCTGTTCCTTGCCCCGGCGTGGTGCATCCTTCGGTTTTTCGGGTTCCTTCGGAGCGGGAGCGGCCTGTACCGTTGGCGCCGTTTTTTTCTCCGGCTCCTTTTTGACCGTCTTTTCCGGTTTCTGTGCGGGGGCTTTGGACTTCGGAGCTGCGGCCTTGTCCTTATCTGCTTTCGGGGGACGGCCCCGGCGCTTCGGCTGTTCCGGCTCTTTGGGTTTTTCCTCTGCTTTTTTCGGAGTCTCCGGCTGCTTTTCCGGTTTCTCCACTTTTGCCGGGTCAGGCTTTTCCACGCCGGGAGCTACCGCCCGTTCCTCGGCTTTCTTTTCCTTCATAATTTCAGCGAAGTTATAGACGGAAACCTGCGGGTTCTTTACCTCCGGTTCCGTCTTTTTTTCCGGCTCCGGGGAAACGGAAACCTTCTCCGGCTCTTTTGGGGGAGCGGGAGGCGTTTCCTTGCCCGGCCCGCTATCCGTTACCGGCTGTTCCGGCGTTTTTGTGGTTTTATCATTTGCCATAAGCATTTACCTCCTGTTTTTGGGCATGAAAAAAGGGGCTCAACTTTTCAGTCAAGCCCCCGTGGGAAGTTCCTCCTTTCTCCGCCATGATACAAAAATACCGCCCGTAGTCTCGTTTGGGCGGTACTTTGTGTAAGATTGGCAGTCCATTATTAAGTTTTTTATTATGTTCCCTTTGTACACCGTTGCAAACCTTTTGAAATGAATTGTTTTTCGTATCCATGGGGATGATAATGAATACCATCAATGCAAAATTCATTTATTACAAATTCGATTTTTTCAGAATTAACAACATTTGCAACGAGATGAGATTGGTTGTCATCATAAATATCACCAGAGACGAAAGAAAATACATGTTCTTGAGCATTAGAAAAACGACCATGGTCATACATTCCGAAAATTGAGAAGAAGGGCCTTGCATTCGCGGAGATTTCAGCTTTTCGGACATTGCGCTCATGGGATAGGGTGATATAAACGCCTACCAGTGCTACTAGACCACCAATAAGCGCAGAAGTCAACGGAACAATTACGTCTGTAACCCAATTTATTGTTGTAGCGGAAGCTACAATAGCGTTTACATCAGGACTGTTCATTTTTTACCTCTTTATAATTGTCCATTGCAGAAAAATATAACGCACGAATAACATCAATCCATTTGTTTAGAGTTTCACAAGTTGATAGACCATCCATATATGTGAACACAGTAAGAAAAATGTTGGTTGCCCATGCTAATGATATGGCAGAATGCTCCGCAGGAATAGAAATGCCAAAATTTGATTGTCCTACAGGAACACAGTTGAAATTATCCGCGTTAGACAAACGCCCCATTGTTCCTTGAGGCGTAGGATGAATGATAGAGCAGGCAAGCTTATATTGTGGTTTCCATTTTTCATTAACATGACATTGTGATTGGAGCGCAGCAAAAGTTTTTATTGTGATTTCTTTCCCAGATGGATCTTTTGCACCTTTTGTCCACTCATACTTTTGCTTGTCGGACTTAGAAGCCGCGATATATTGTTTTGCAATCTGTTCACCCTGTTCAGAAATAAAAGTAGCCGTGCAACACAATTCAAACATTGAGCGCCAACGAGCATAGGCTCCATCTGCGAAACCATTTTCCATAAGACAGAGAACCTCAGCAAACTGTTGGCAAACGCGTCCATGAATGTGTTGAAGAGCCAAAAATGTGAATTGTTTTGATTCGCGGGTACCAATCGGAATATTATCTGTTACATAATGACAGAAAGCTTCCGCACCCTCAACAGCAATTATATACATAACACGAGAGGCTTCAAAACATTCCCCCCAGATTGAATGGTGATGCTGAAGAAAGCGGTTCTTTTCAATGTCAGCATCTTCGATAATTTCATGAAGATGTGATTTGTAAAAGGAAACATTGTCGGAAGAAGCCCGCTCAAGAAGTTTTTCAACGATAGAAGATATTTTATCATCATTGAGGATTTTAGAAATGTCTGAAATGGATTTTCCTTCTTTTTGCAATTCGTCCGCACGATTTGATAGTGTTTCCATTAAAATATTGCCCAAAACATCCTGGAATTTATTTTCTTCCATTTTACACCTCCCGTTTTCCTGTTACAACCTCATAAATCAAACTTTTCTTGTAGTTTTCCAGTTCTTTCACCAGTTGTTCTTTCTTTGCAATCAACCTGTCAATCTCGGCGCACTTGGCGTCAAGGTAGGCGGCAATTTGTGCCTGCTCTGCGGTAGAGGGATAATGGATATTGCAATTTTTGACAAAAGAAGGAGAGATACGTTTCAAACCACCTGTACCAGTCATAGTAGCACAGGCTTGATGAACGAACAGTTTGTTTTGTAACCAATAAAATAGGTATCTGGTATTGATGTTCTGTGGTCTGAAAACGAATAGTTCGGAACTTCCAAGCCCATAACCAGATTGAAGCTCATTCATAATGGCAATGTTTCCATTCTCAAAGCAAGGAGTGACTTTTGCCATGACGATATCACCATTTTGGAACGGTGTCAATGTATGAGCAAGATTTCCATATAAAGAAGTCCTCCGTTCAAAAGTGCCATTTTTTATGCACTCCATCGGTGAATAGGTGATGATGGTTTCAGGAGTTAACTTCCTGAAATCGCAGGAGGGCTCAAAAATAGATACATACTTTATACGACTGATTTCCCAGTTCACAGGAATCTCCCCAATCCACTCAACCCCGCTATCCTTCATCTCCCGCTTACCACGCACGCCTTTGGTAACAGCCTGCGTAATAACCGCTTGTTTGAGTTTTTTGTATTCCTCAATGCTGGAACGGGTTTTGGAGATTAGAACCTCGGTATCTGAACAAACTGAATCTAAGTAACAGGCGATTAGATGCTGATTTTCTAAAGGAGGAAGAACACAAGCTATATTGCCTTGACTAGTTGAATTTATGATTTGCAAAACGTTTCCATTTCCAAAAAGAAGATATTGCGATTCTTGAGCAATGGTTAAATAATAACCATATTTCCAAAACATCAAATCATTAAAAATAAGCGCATTGATTTGCTGATTACAGGCACATGATATGGAAGAATAGCCAACTTTTCCAAGACTTCCGATACAACACACATAAACCGTATTTGGCGGCATAATTCGAGCACAAAGTGCACCTTCGGAAGTTAGATGTTCAGATGTTTTTGAAATAGAATGAGAGTATCCTAAATTATCAGGTTTTATCCATGGAATACCCGTACTAGCGTAGTAATTTGAATCAGAAGTTTTTGAGGGAGTATTTCCCGTTTGAATAGAAGTGAATCTCTTGAGTGGAACGACTTCCCACCCCTCTGGAATTTCCCCAATCCATTCAATGCCGCTGTCTTTCATTTTCCGTGCCATGGTCAGCCCTCCTTATGGAACAGCTCTGCCAGCCCGGCGGAGATATCCTGTTCCAGTGCGGTGATGCGCGCCACGATATCCTCCACGGCTTCCGGTGCCTGATACTCGTAGAAATAGCGGGTCATTGGGATCTCGTAGCCCACCTTAGTCTTGCTGTGGTCGATCCAAGCGTCGGGGGCGTAGGGCAAAACTTCCCGGGCAAAGTAGGCGTCAATATCCTGCACCAGCGGTACGTTTTCGGTGTCCCGCAGGCTGGTGTCCGGCACAGGCTTGCCACGTTTCAGGATGATATTGCCCGCCTCGTCCCGCTGGGGGCGTTCCACCACGATCTTGTTGTAGCCGAACTCCACGCTCTCGAACACCTTGCTCTCGCAGTAAATGCCGTTTTTGTCGCCGTATACCTTGCCGTTGGCAAACTCGCCGTAGGCGGTGACGATCAGCTCCCGGCAGGCATCGGTAATGTCGTTGCGCTTGGTGCCGATGCTCTTGCGGCGGGGCTCAAAGCAGTGGCTGGCGTCAATGAGCTGCACCTTGCCCGCGCGGTGGGCGGGCTTATCCTTGCTGAGCACCCAGATGTAGGTGGAGATGCCGGTGTTCATGAACATATCGGTGGAAAGCTGGATGATGCAGTCCAGCCAGTCGTTTTCCAGAATATACTGCCGGATGTTGCTGGGCCCGCTGCCGGCATCGCCGCTGAACAGGGGAGAGCCGTTCTGGATAATGGCCATCCTGCCCTTGTTTGCCAGCTTGGCAAGGCCGTTCAGCACAAAAAGCTGCTGCCCATCGCTGATCTTGGGCAGACCGGGCGCAAAACGCCCCATCTCGCCCCGGGCGGCCTCGGCTTCCACCGCCTTCTGCTCCCGCTTCCAGTCGATGCCAAAGGGCGGGTTGGAGATGATGTACTGGAAGGTGAACCCGGGGAACTGATCCTCCGACAAAGTATCGCCGAACCGCATATTGTTGGGGTCGCCGCCGCGGATCATCATGTCCGCCTTGGCGATGGCAAAGGTGGAGGGGTTGAACTCCTGCCCGAAGCAGGTCACCTCAATGTCGCTGTTCAGCTCGTGGATGCGCTCTTCCATGCAGCTGAGCATCTGGCTGGTGCCCATGGCCATATCGTAAACGGTCATGCTGCTGGTGTCGAGGTCGGCTTCGGACAGCAGCAGGTCGGTCATCAGATAGATGATATCCCGGCTGGTGAAGTGGGCTCCGGCTTCCTCGCCAAAACTCTCGGAGAACCGACGCACCAAGTCCTCAAAGATGTAACCGCAGTCCACGGCACTGATCTTGTCCGGGCCAAGATAGCCCTTCTCGGAGCCGAACTCCTTGATAACGAGGTAGAGGGTGTTGCTCTCCACCATCCGCTTGATGATGTTGTCAAAGTCGAACTTTGCCAGCACGTCCTGTGCATTGGCAGAGAAACCGGACAGGTAATCCCGGAAGTTGGACTCAATGTTGTCCGGGTCTGCCAGCAGGGTCTCAAAGGTAAAGCGGCTGGTGTTGTAAAACTGGTAACCGGAGGCTTTCTGCAAAAAGCCGTCGATGACCTGCAGCTTTTTTACTTTTTCGTAGGTGTCCAGCACCGCCTGATGAGTGGGCAGCAGGCAGTCGTGGAACCGCTTCACCACGGTCATGGGCAGAATGACCAGACCGTACTCGTGGGGCTTGAACGGCCCGCGCAGCATATCGGCTACGTTCCAGATCATGGCGGCTTTTTCGGCAATGTTGGCACCTACGGCGGTGATCTTATCGTTTGGCATACGTTGCTCCTTGTTTTTTGTGATAGGTTGACATCCTGATTTTACAACAATGGGTGTCCTATAAATTGGATAGCAGGATGCTTTTCCTGAAAAATGATTCTTGCATCTATTGTACCACGACAAAAGTAGAAACACCATATTCCGGCAAAAGAAAATGCCCGCCTGAAAACCAGACGGGCATACAGTAAATCAAATCATCTGAAAATGCTTCAACGCTTCCGCGATCGCATCCTCTTTTTCCTTTGGACACTTGGGCTGCTTTGTGTTTTCGGACTTCGCCTTATGGTAATTCTCACGCTCGATGATGCCGTACTTCTGCTTCACCTGCGCGATATAGAGATTGGAAACCTTCAACTGATGATGTTCCCACACATGCTCCCGAATCTCATTGTAAGTTGCTTTGCTTTCTGCGGCAGTCGCATCCAGTTCATCCATGCTGACGTCCACTTCGATATGCAGCTCGACATTGAGTTTGGTCAAAAGGAGAACCGCTTCCACATGGCTTGAGGGTTGCATTTGTTACATCGTTTTGGTATAACAACTCACAACCTCAACGGTTGATTGCGATTCCAAGGGAAATTCTCGAATCTCTTTCCCATTGTAGGGAACAGGAAAGGCGAATACAATGTTCCGAATCCAGTTGCCATTTGGCTGTTTTTCCGGGAAAATATCAATGCGCTCGATGAAGGCGCGCATGAATTCCTTTTGCTCCACCTCAGTGGCGGCATTGTAGACTTCATCGAAGGCCAGAAGCAGGTGATAGATGTTGTCAGCTGTGATCTTCTCCTGATGAATGTCATCAATCTGACCTTGGATTTCAGCAAGCTGGGATTCCATGTCCTCAATCAGTTCATATTGCTCATCGTAACGCCGCTGCAAATCCAAAGCCTTACGGTCATAATAGGGATCATTAAAGTCCAGTGTGTCCATCTGGTGCTCCAGACGGGATTTCGTACTGAGTCTCTGGCGGAGCTGCGCTTTGATTGCATCGGCCTGACGATCTAACTCGCTGGTATCGACTGCGGAACCGATTTTCTCTTTGATGGCATCTACGAAGCGTGGGTCGTGAACCATAGCGGATACGATGGAGGCGACCGTCTGATTGATTTCGTTCTGTTCAATGTTCAACCGGAAAGAACATTCGTGTCCAGTCTGCCCTTTGATGCTCTTGCAGAAGTAGTAGTAACGAGTCTTGTTATCCTTACTGTGAGCCTTAGAGACATTTCCGTACAGGTTCCGCCCACAGCAGGGGCATTTCAGGATGCCGGAAAGAATATGTGCGTGGTCTGGGTCACGGACCTTTTCACGCCGCCCAGCGGTACGCTGGCGCTTGGTCTGTGCAAGATTCCAGTCGTCCTCGGAAACGATGGCTTCATGTTGACCGACATAGACGGGAAACTCGGATTGCTTCACAACGTGCATTTCATTTCGAGTGCCGAGTTTCTTTTCAACCTTGCGGCGACCAAATGCAATCTTACCGCAGTAAATGGGATTGTCCAGAATACCTCTAACAAATACAGCAGAAAACTTTGGGATAGTTCCATTCTGACGGAGCTTTTTCACATAGCCATGGGTGTTTAGATACCGGGCAATGCCTGCTACACCATCGTTGGTATGGATAAAGCGGTCAAAAATTACACGGATAACTTCCACTTCATCATCTGCAATCGAAAGTTCGCCATTTTCCAGCCTATAGCCATAGGGCGCAAAGCCGCCATTCCATTTGCCCTCACGGGCTTTCTGTTCACGGCCAGCCATCGTTTGAGCACGGATATTTTCACGTTCGATTTCAGCAACAGCAGAAAGAACAGAAATCATTAATTTGCCGGAATCTTTGGAACTGTCAATGCCATCCTCTACGCAAATCAAGTTGACACCAAAATCCTGCATGAGCTGCAAGGAGTTCAAAACATCGGCGGCATTGCGTCCAAAACGGGAGAGCTTGAATACCAGAACATAAGAAACGCCGTCTTTACAGTCTTGCACATCTCGCAGCATCTGTTGAAATTCGTGCCGTCCTTGAATGTTCTTACCGGAAAATCCTTCGTCAGAATATTCTCCGGCAATGACCATATCCTCGTAGTCAGCATACTTATGCAGCTTTTCACGCTGGGCATCCAGACTGTAACCGTCCACCTGCATGGCCGTGGATACGCGCGTATAAATGTAACACTTGGTGCGTGCTTTTTTCATAAGGCCCCCTCACTTTCGGCGGTTGGTTGTTGTGCGAGACTTTCATGGCGGTGGCCGAGTTCCCATTCTGTTACAGTGCGGTAGGGGATTTGGAAGAAGGTGCAAAACTCCCGGCGGTTCATCCCGGTCGATTCGCGCAGTTCGAGGATTTTGTCTTTGCAGTCCATAAAGTTGCCCTCATATATGTAAAACACGCTACGCAATTATTTTAACATAAAAATAAAAATTACGCAACGTGTAAATCTGCTTATGCAGCTTTACTGTTGGTCGCGCAAAGCAGAGACTCCTTTTGCTCCAGTACAGTTGAGCCATATTTTTGAATCAGCTTTGCCATAACATCGATACAGCGTACAAAGGATGCATTGTCAGTTTCGGTGTCATAGTATTTTTTCAATAGGCAACTCCATTTCCTTGTAGCAGAACTTTGACAGT
>OQWI01000438.1_pt1 | contig 19109 bp, 13 predicted proteins | sample 1691551 | NCBI WGS metagenome assembly OQWI01 (sample SAMN03418259, study PRJEB22391) | human gut metagenome | biome: human-gut; feature: organic feature; material: feces | host: Homo sapiens | place: Tanzania | collected 2013-01
CTGCTTCATCAGATTATTCATATTGCCAGGCATGCCCATGCCGCCCGGAAATCCACCACGTCTTGCCACGATTGGTTCCTCCTGTTTTCTCTTAAATCATTCTTTACTCATAACTGTTTCATACTTTTCCAGTTATCTTTACTCATCTTCCGGTTCTTCTTCTACCACGATATCCATGTGAACCGTCTGTTTTAATATATCATCAACCGAGATTTCTGCCAAGTCCTGATGCATATTTGTTTTCTTTAAAAGCATCTCCACTTCCACAGTTTTCCCCGTCATCTGTAAAATCAGACCTTCCAGCAGCTTTTTTTTATCCGGATCATCCACACAGGTCTGCGCCAGGTCATTGGAGAATTCCACGTATAACTTATTCTCCCCGGTATTGCCATTATATTTCGGCACAGCGGTTGTTAAAAATGTCTTGAACATTCCCTGTGTTTGCATTACGATATTTTTCCAGTTTTCCTTGATCCGCTGCAGATCCTCAGGAGCCGCTTTCTCCGGTTTCTTTTCCGGTGCGGACGGTACTGCCTGAGTTGGCTGTTCCCTTTTCCATCGAGTTGGCTGTGGTGGGATACCGTTGTTCATTCCCGCATAACCCGGCAAAGGCTGAACTGCCGTCATCGGAATTCCCTTTTCCATCTGCTCTTCCAGCACCCGGAGCCGGTCCAGTACGGAATCCAGGTTTGTTTCCATTGCAGGTTTACATAATTTTATCAATCCCACTTCCACCAGCACACGTTTCTGTGTGGCATTTCGCAGGTTATTGGAAAGTTCAGATAACACGCGGATATAGCGCATCAGCGTATCGGTATCGATCAGCTGACTTTCTTCCTGCAGCGCTTTCAGATTTTCCGAAGATACATCCAGAACTTCTTCCGCATCTTCCGAGGTCTTGACCAGCAGGAGATTTCGCAAATACCAGGTAAAATCATTGACAAACTGTCCCAGTTCTTTTCCATTGACCAAAAGATCTTCCAGGATATGGATGCAGCTGGTGACATCCTGTTCCAACACTTTGCGAAGCAGTTTACTGAACACTTCCGTATCCACGGTTCCCAGCACTTCCAGCACCTTATCAAAGGTCAGTTCCTGTCCCAGATAGAAGGCGATGCACTGATCCAGAAGACTCAGTGCGTCTCGCATGGAACCGTCTCCTGCTTTCGCCACATAGCGAAGTGCTTTCTCTTCCACCGGAATCTGTTCTTTCTCCATCAGTTCCCGCAGCCGTCCGGCGATCGTGTCAATGGAAATACGGTGAAAATCGTACCGCTGACACCGAGACTGGATCGTTACCGGGATCTTGTGGGATTCGGTGGTTGCCAGAATAAAGATCACATAGGACGGTGGTTCTTCCAGAGTTTTTAACAGTGCGTTAAATGCACCTGCTGACAGCATATGCACCTCGTCGATGATATACACCTTATAACGGCTCTCGACAGGCGTAAACGCAATCTGCTCCTTCAGTTCCTTGATCTGGTCAATACCGCCGTTGGATGCAGCGTCAATCTCCAAAACATCCATCGAGGTGCCGGCGGTAATCCGCTCGCAATTATGACAATGACCGCAAGGCTCTGCCGTCGGCCCCTGCTCACAGTTCAGCGCCTTTGCCAGAATACGCGCTGTACTTGTCTTGCCTGTGCCGCGCGGACCGCTGAACAAATAAGCATGCGCAATCCTGCCGCTATCCAAAGCATTCTTCAACGCTGTCTTGACTGCCTGCTGACCGACAAGGGCGTCAAAATTCTGCGGCCGCCACTGACGGTACAAAGCTAAATAAGCCATCGCCATCTCTCCTCTCTGCATGTGTATTTTCGCATACATAGTTATTATAACCAATAAACGCCAAGTTGTAAACAAACTAAAAAGGACTGCCGCATCACGACAGTCCTTACGTTATTTCCCTGTAGGACCGCAAAGACGGGCTTCCCCACGGCACATGAAAGTATCCGCTTAAGGCTGCTTCCTTCCGGACCTGACCTGGTTCACAGGCTCCCATTGCGCAGGACCCGGCTCTACGATCCTACAGAGAAACAAATATATGATTTTATTAAAAAAGCCGCTCAGTGCGGCAGATTTTTAAGTGGCGGAGAGAGAGGGATTCGAACCCTCGGTACGGTTTCCCGTACACACGCTTTCCAGGCGTGCACCTTCAACCACTCGGTCATCTCTCCAAGGTTGAAAACTTTAAACTATTTTCAATTTGCCAGCACAATACGTACCCGCAGTCAACATAACTGCAAGTAGTATTATACTGGCATTTTCAATGAAAGTCAAGCGTTTTTGTAAAAATTTTTATAAAATCCTCAAAAAATTCTTCTGCGGCAGTTTAGGAGAAGGTATCCTCCTCATCACTGTCTTCTGCAGGCAGCAGCATTACCGCACAATCAGAATTCAGAACCACGTTTTCCGAGGTGCTGCCCAAGTCATCGCCGTTAGTCATATCGGCACCGGTTTTAGTCATCATAATCAGGCTGACATTGTCGCGCTCACAGATAGCGGCAATTTTTTTGGAGGCTACGCCATGTGCAATGCGGTAATCGGCTTCAATGCCGAAAATTTTCATTTCGTCTACAAGCTCTTGCAAAAACATTTTGGCACTGCCGTATTTTTCCTTGTAATCATGCTTGTTTCTGCTATGCTCAACAACATGCACAAACAATACCTTACCCACATATTCACGCAGACTGCGGATAACGTTCAGCGCTTCCAAGGACTTACGGGAAAAATCTGTCGGCACCAACACAGTAGCCAGCAAATTTTCGGTAACGTCATCTTCCTCATCTTTGTTAATCAGCAGGGGAATCATTGTAGCCCGTGCCAGCTCATAGGTAGTGCTGCCCATCAGCGCACGCTTCAAAAAGCCCTTGCGATGCGATGCTACCAGCATCAGGTCAGCGTCATTTTCTTCCGCCAGCCTGCTTAAGGTCTCGCAGGGCTCGCCTGCGGGGGTTACAATAGAAATTTCTTCATAGCCTGCCTGCTCTATATCATTTTTATAGCCATCCAACCGGCTGCGCGCTTTTTTAAAGCTGCTACCGTCAGGGTCGGCATCATCGTCATCATCAAAGACGTGAGCCAAAACCACTTCCGTTTCCGTATCGGGGCATAAGCAAAACAGACACTCGGTCAATTTATCAGCCTGCGGGGACAGATCTGTGGCCAACAGGACCTTGGTGAATGTACTCATCTAATTGCTCCTTTAAAAAATATGTAATATATGGATAGTTCGCCACAAAACTGGAAATTCCTGCCTAAGCAAAATACACCTTGCCTAAAAAACTGCAGAACGCAACAAAATAAAAAGCAGAGTCTTAGCAATTCCGACTCTGCTTAATATTTTTAGGCACGTGCTCTTTTCAGAAGCTTTGCCAGCTCCATAACATTTTCCAATGTTATCTCATTATTAGCCGGCGCTTCCTTTTCCCCTTCGATATCTACGAAAAAAGTGCTGATAGGGCATTCCAAAATCTGATGCATCTTAATCAGATTAGGTATTGTCAGGCCTGCGCGGCCATTTTCAATGTTGCTAAGATGCGTTTGAGTTACCCCCATCTCCTTCGCCAAATCCGTCTGAGATACCTTTTTCGTAATGCGCTGCATTTTTACACGCTTGCCTATCAGGCGATTGTACTCCTCTGTCATATTCATCATTATCATCCCCTTTCCATAATATATATATTCTTTATACCTAATCGAATTTATATAAACAGCATTATATCATACGCCTGTTTTTCAAGCAATACCTTTTTAATTATCCTCAAATTATTTAACGCTGTTTCTATCAAATTGGGAATATTTATAATGTTAGCAGGAATAAAGTAAATAAAAAAAGTGACGTGCTCTTAAAAAAATGAGCACGTCAGGCAATATATTAAATTTATTTAACGCTTCACAGCAAATCAGGCACGAATCAGCTTGCCAGGATTCAGGATATTATTAGGATCCATAGCGCGTTTAATAGTCTGCATGATAGACATTTCTACAGGGTCGCAATAAGCTGCCAACGCGTCAATCTTCTTCGCACCGATGCCATGCTCGCCGGAAAGACGGCCGCCCAGGCTATAAACATAGGCATAGCAGATTTTGTGGAACTCTGCGAGCTGTTTTTCCCACTCCTCATCGCTCATATCCATCTTCAGGCAGTTGAAATGCAGGTTGCCGTCGCCAGCGTGCGCCAGGCACATGCATTCAAAATCAAATTGCTTGGAAACCTCCATCAGGTGGTTCAGGCAGACAGCAATTTTGTCGATAGGTACAACAAGGTCATCAGAGGTGGAAACCTTGCTCAATGCCTTGGAGCCTTCCAGACAGCTACGGCGTACCTTCCAAACACGCTCATCTGCTTCAACAACGTCGGTTGCACCGCAGGCAGTACAGATTTCGTCAAGCTGCTCCATCTTCATATCCAGCTCGTCCTCGTTAAAGGTTTCCACGGTAACAATAACGTAGCTGCCATCCTCGTAATGCGGCAGACGCTGTTCTGCATAATCGCTGGCAGCACGTACAAAGCCGTTGTCCATAAATTCCACGCTGGTCGGATTCAGACCGGCCTTAACCAGTGCAGGCACCAGATCAACAGCCTTCTGTACCTCGGTGAATACGGCAAGGATATCCAGACGATACGGAGCCAACGGCAACAGCTTCAAGGTTGCTTTGGTGATGATACCCAGAGTGCCCTCGCTGCCCATTACCAGCTGGTCGAGGCAGTAGCCGGTGCTGCATTTTTTCAAGCGGTTGCCCAGCTCAGCGATTTCGCCGGTCGGAGTAACAACCTCGATAGAATAAACCTGATGACGGGTAGTACCGTAGCGTACAGCCTTATTGCCGCCGGCGTTGGTTGCGATGTTGCCGCCGATCATGCAGCTGTCTGCGCTGCAGGGGTCACCGGCATACAACAGGCCTGCTTCATTAGCCTTAGCCTGAATATCAGAGGTCAGCGCACCTGCTTCAACCTCCATATACATAGCATCGGCATCGAGCTTAATAATTTTATTCATACGTTCCATCAGCAGCACAATGCCGCCGAAAACAGGAATCGCACCGCAGGATACACTAGTGCCGGCACTACGCGGAGTTACAGGCACAAGATATTTATTGGCGATTTTCATAACAGCAGCTACCTCTTCGGTGCTGCCCGGTGCTACAACTACCTCCGGCAGATGGTGGTAATGAGCGTCCGGCTCTTCGTCGGTTTTGTAACGCTCCAAAGTTTCAGCATCATTTTTTACATGCTCTGCGCCGACTGCTTTACGCAGCTCCTCCAGAACTTCTTCGGTTACGGGATTGTAATTTGTCATACTAAAGTCTCTCCTTTGCTACTTAGCTACAATGCTACATATTTTAGTTTTACAGCAGACCATTGAGATAGTCTTATAAATTAAAAACCTTGCCTGGATTCAGGATATTATTGGGATCCCAGGCTTTTTTAATTTTTCTCATCAGCTCCAGCTCACCGCTCGGAGTAAAGCGCTCCAAAAAGTGAGCCTTCTTGCTGCCAATGCCATGTTCACCGGAAAGGCGGCCACCATGCGCATAAGCATACGTATAAACCTCTTCCGTAAAGCGGCTCAGTTCAGCTTCCCACTCTTCATCGGACAAATCCAGCTTGCACAAAACGATATGCAGGTTACCGTCACCGATATGTGCGTTGATACGCAGCGGGAAAGGATATTTTGCCACAGTTTTAATGATGTACTGAATCATATCGCTCATTTCATCAACCGGCACAACAACGTCATCCGTCGTGCACACCTTGCTGATGAGGCTGACAGATTCCAGACAGTTGCGGCGCATCGACCAGATACGCTCATCAGCCTCCAGAACATCAACAGCGCCTGCTGCCTCGCAGATATCGCTGGCCTGCTCCATTTTCATGTCCAGCTCATCTTCGTTGAAGGTTTCTATCGTAATAATAACGTAAATACCGTCTTCAACATGCGGTGCACCGGGGAAATCAAGATATTCCGAGGTTGTCCGCACATTAGGATTATCCATATATTCGATGCTTGTCGGGTCGATGCCTGCTTTTACAAGCTGCGGCACAACACCGATTGCTGCCATCGGATTGTGGAAAATCGCCAGCATATCGATTTTATACGGAGGCAAGGGCTGCAGCTTCAGCGTCACCTGCGTAATAATACCCAGCGTGCCCTCGCTGCCGATAACAAGCTGCTCCATGCAGTAGCCTGTGCTGCACTTTTTCAGCGGCGAGCCCAGGTCAACAATGTCGCCGTAGGGCGTAACAATCTGCACAGCGTAGACCTGATTGCGCGTTACACCGTAGCGCACAGCCTTGATGCCGCCGGCATTAGTCGCCAGATTACCGCCAATCTGGCAACTGTCGCTGCTCGACGGGTCGCCTGCATACAGCAGGTTCTCCGCCTTCGCCGCTGCCTGAATATCCAGCGTGCGCACACCGGCCTGTGCTACCATGTACAAGCCTTCCTTATTCAGCTCGATAATTTTGTTGAGGCGTTCCATCAGCAGCACTACGCCGCCCTTGTCGGCAATAGCGCCGTCAACGATGCCTGTACCGCCGCCGCGCACGGTCAGCGGAATGAGATACTTGTTGCACAGCTTCACTACGCCGGCAATTTCCTCGGCGTTTGCCGGAATTACCACTACATCCGGCAGATGGAAGTAGCGCTCGTCCGCCTCCTCGTCAGTCTTGTAGCGGTCGAGCGTATCAGCATCGGTTTTGACATATTTTTCGCCCAACAGCGTTTTTAATTCATCAATAAATTTAGGAGTTACAGAATTGTAATTGCTCATAATATATCTCTTTTTCTAATTTTTATAAAGCGTACAGAGAAAGTATCAGATGCGAGGGAAGGTAACTTATCGCAAGCGATATTAATATGCTCAGCATTTTTTACTGCTCTTGCGACAAACCAGTTCCTTGCGTCTATAATCCCTTATACTACCTTTTCTAAAGGCTGACGAGAAGGCATTAGAGGCGAAGAACAGGCACCGCCGGCGTACTAAATGTACGTCAAGGTGACTGTGATGAAGCTCGTCGCAAGCGACATTAGCACGACCATCGGTTTTTCGCTACGCAAAGCTTGCGACAAACCGGGTCTTTGCGTCTATGATGCCTTATTCGTCAGACTTCATGCGTTGAAGACTTTGCCCGGATTCAAAATAAGATTCGGATCCCAAGCCAGCTTAATCCTGCGCATCAGCTCCAGCTCACCGGCAGGCGTAAACTCTTCCATATAATCCAGCTTCTTGGCACCGATACCGTGCTCACCGGCTAAGCGGCCGCCCTGAGCGTAAGCATAGGCATAAACCTCTTCATGGAAGTCATGCACAATTTTTTCCCAGGTTGCATCATCCAAATCGCATTTACAGAGAACGATATGCAGATTACCGTCACCGATATGCGCGTTGATTTTTACCGGAATCGGGAAGGGATACTTGCTGCCGATATGCATAATTTCTTTAATGGTCGGCGCAATGCGGTCTACAGGCACAACAACATCGTCGGTCAGGGAAACCTTGCTGACGAGGCTGATAGATTCCTGGCAGTTGCGGCGCATTGCCCAGATGCGGTCATCCGCTTCCAGAACTTCAACGGCACCTGCTGCCTCGCACAGCTCGTCGAGCTGTTCCATCTTCATGTCCAGCTCATCCTCACTGAATGTTTCTACAGTAATGATAACGTAAATACCGTCCTCATAATGCGGTGCGCCCTTAAATTCAATATAATCGGCGCAAGCACGCACATAGGAATTATCCATATATTCCATGCTCGTCGGATTCAGACCGGCCTGCATAATCTTCGGCACTACATCAAGAGCTTTGAACGGGTCATCAAAAACTGCCAGCAGGTCAAAGCGATACGGAGGCATCGGCTGCAGCTTCAAAGTTACCTTGGTGATAATGCCCAAGGTACCTTCACTGCCCATTACCAGCTGCTCCATGCAATAGCCTGTGCTGCATTTTTTCAGACGGCTGCCAACCTCCACGATTTCACCGGTCGGAGTAACCATCTCCAGGCTGTAAACCTGATTACGGGTAACGCCGTAGCGTACAGCCTTGCTGCCGCCGGCATTAGTTGCCAGATTGCCGCCGATCAGGCAGCTTTCGGCGCTGCAGGGGTCACCTGCGTAAAGATAGCCTGCTTCATTAGCCATCTTCTGAATATCAACGGTACGCACACCGGCTTCGGCGACAACATACATCGCTTCAGTATTCATCTCGATAATTTTATTCAAGCGCTCCATAAGCAGTACAATACCGCCGCAGACAGCAATTGCGCCATCGGCAAGGCTGGTACCGCCGCTGCGGACAGTCAGCGGCACATTGTACTTGTTGCACAGCTTCACAACTGCGGCAATCTCTTCGGCATTGGCAGGACGCACAACAGCCTCAGGCACACGGAAACGGCGCGGATCATATTCCTCGTCCGTTTTATATTGCTCCAGCTTTTCAGGCTCGGTAAAAACATTGGCGTCACCGACTACGGCACGCACATCCGCTAAAAACGGTTCCGATACGGAATTATACTCTTTCATCATATTCCCTCATTTCTAAATTATATATAGACATCTGTGCGAAAGAAAGCAGATGTCACTTATCTAGTTTTATATTATAGTACAAATCGCGCTGTTTGTCTGTAAATTATGTATGAGAAATCAACACAAAAAGTTTTTCTTGCAGAGAAAATAGGTTTCGCTATATATTGTATACTTCCCCGCACCCATTGCCAAGCAATATAAAAAAGGTTAAGATATAGATAATTAAGCTGCCTTTGCTGCGCCTTAACGCAAGGGCAAAATAAATTTACAGCTATAGGAGAGAGGTCTTATGCAAGCTTTATTTGATGCAGTTAACGCCATCTGCGCCAAAATCCAGATAGTTTCCAACTGGTTCTGGGATTTTCCCTGCAATCTAGACTGGTATGGTTCTATTCCCATTTTGGGAAACTTTAGTCTGGCAATTATTTTATTAGTCGGTACAGGTATTTACTTCACCTTCCGCCTGCACTTTGTACAGGTACACAACTTTATTTTCGCCGTGAAGGTACTGATGCAGCGCAACCACACGCGCAACGGTATTTCTTCACTCACAGCCTTTTTGCTTTCCACTGCCATGCGTGTCGGCCCCGGCAATATTTTGGGCGTAACCGGTGCAATTTCCATTGGTGGCCCGGGCGCACTGTTCTGGATGTGGGTTTCCGCCTTCTTCGGCATGGCAACGTCCTTCGCCGAATCTACGCTTTCGCAGATTTTCAAGGAAAAGCGTGATAACGAATATGTCGGCGGCCTGCCCTTTTACGCACGCAAATTGTTGAACGATTCTGCCGCTGCCGGCGTTGCGCTCAGCATGCTGTACATTGTTTATGCGCTGCTGTGCTTCCCTGCACAGGGCTTCAACACTATTTCCGCAGTAGGTGCCATCGCCAGCAAAATATCCGGCGTGAACATTCCTACCAATTCTTCGCTCTACTGGATTTCCTTTGGGGTGCTTATCGTTATCACTGCTGTTATCAGCTTTGGCGGTATCAAGAAGGTTACGAAGGTTACTGACCGCATCGTTCCCGTTATGGCAGTTATTTATGTGCTCACCGTCATTGCTTTGACCATCGGCAATTTGGACCGCATTCCGCTGTTCTTCAGCTCCGTTTTCACGCAGGCTTTTGCGCCTGATGCTGTTTTCGGCGGCGCCTTCGGTCTGGCGCTCAGCCAAGGTATCAAGCGTGGCCTGATGTCTAACGAGGCCGGCCAGGGTACCATCACCATGCCGGCTGCAGCAGCAGAGGTTGCCCACCCCTGTGAGCAGGGTTGCGTGCAGGCGTTGGGCGTATTCCTTGATACCATCGTTATCTGCACCCTGACAGGCTTTGTCGTTATCATGGGCAGCATGTGGCTCACGGCAGATGCTCAAGCTTGGTTTGAGTTGGGCAAGCTGGATAAATTCTTAGCCTCCTGCGGCGCTCTGACCGGCGGCAATGACATGCTTTACAGCGTTGTTACGCTGCTTGTAAGCGTTTGCTTCGGCCTGTTTGCCTTCACTTGCCTCTTGGGCTTTATGTCCTTCACCGAAATGTGCGCTAACCGCATTTCAAGCAAGGCATCCTTCATCAACGCCATCCGCGTATTGTGCCTCATCGTTATTTCCTTCGGCGTTATCACCAACATCGCCGGTATGGATTTAGGCGCACTGTGGGAATTGAGCGACTTCGCCAATATCCTCATGGTATACTGCAACTTACCGCTGCAATATATCGGCTTTAAATATGTACTGCGTGCCTGGAAGCACTTCGAAAAGAACGACGGTACTCCGTTCACCTCCGAAATCGCCGGCCTGCAGCTGCCTGTTTGGGACGCTTTGGCCAAGGAACACAAAAACGAATATCATCACTAAAAAATTAAGCGTGGCCGCTTCTCGCAGCCACGCTGTTTTTATACCCTATTCACCTTTCAGCATACGCAGGAATTCAGCCTCATCAATAACCGTTACGCCTAATTGCTGTGCCTTTTCCAGCTTACTGCCGGCCTCCGCACCCGCAATGACGTAATCCGTCTTTTTGCTGACGCTGCCGCTGACCTTGGCGCCCACATCCTGCGCCATCGTCTTCGCCTCGGCGCGTCCCAAGGTTGGCATTGTGCCTGTAAAGACAAGAGTTTTGCCAAAGAAGGGATTATCTTCCTGACTGGCAGGCGGTGTAAATGTCATCGTCAGTCCTGCTGCCGCCAGGCGCTCCACCAGGTCGATATTTGCCGGTACATTCAGCCAAGTAACGGCGCTTTCCGCAATCTTGTCACCGATATCACGAATCTGCGCCAGCTCTTCCGGCTGCGCCTGCTGCAGCTTTTCCATGCTGCCGAATTCCGTTGCCAGAATGCGCGCCACCTTAGCGCCCACATGACGGATACCCAAAGCAAAAAGCAGCTTGTCCAGCTCGTTCTTCTTGCTTTCGGCCAAGGCTGCCAGCAGATTATCCGCCGACTTTTCACCCATACGCTCCAGCTTCAGCAAATCCTCCTTGCGCAGGCTGTACAAATCCGCAGCATCGCGCACCAGACCTGCATCAAGCAGCGCATTGATAACAGAAGGACCGCAGCCGTCGATATTCATCGCATCACGGCTGACAAAGTGAATCAAGCCCTCGCGTCCCAGCGCCGGGCAATGCGGATTGGTGCAGCGGATAGCTGCCTCTTCGCCCTGACGCTCCACACGCCAGCCGCATTCCGGGCAGACGCTTGGTATTTCTACTTCTTTTTCGTCACCGGTGCGCTTTTCAGCAACTACGCGCAATACCTCGGGAATAATTTCACCGGCCTTGTTGATAACAACCCTGTCACCGATGCGGATATCCTTGGCACGGATAAAATCCTCATTATGCAAGGTTGCACGGCTGATAACGCTACCGCTTAATTTTACCGGTGTCAGCACTGCCGTCGGTGTCAGTACGCCTGTGCGTCCTACACGCCAGTCGATATCCTCCAGTGTAGTTTCTGCCTGCTCGGGCGGATATTTATAGGCAGTCGCCCAGCGCGGATCCTTGCCTGTAGCACCCAGAATGCGCTGCTGGTAAACATCATTGACCTTGATAACAGCGCCGTCGGTATCATAGGACAGTCCTTGACGCAGCTCGTTGAAATCGCTGATATATTTAATCGCTTCGTCGATATTTTCAACAACCTTGTAGTTTTCACTCACCTTAAAGCCGTAACGTGTCAGCAAAGCCAGCGATTCGCTGTGCTTGGGCTGCGCACCCTCGCCTACCAGATAATAGGCAAAAAAGCTCAGGCTGCGGCTTGCCGTTACCTGCGGGTCCAGCTGACGCAGGCTGCCTGCCGCTGCATTACGCGGGTTGGCAAACTCGCTCTCGCCGCGCTCAGCGCGCTGCTCGTTCAAGCGCATAAAGGCCTGACGCGGCATATAGACCTCACCGCGCACATCCAAAAGCTCCGGCACTGCTTCACCCTCAGGCACCTTCAGTGTCAGCGGAATGCTGCGGATGGTGCGCACGTTGGCCGTAACATTTTCGCCAACTACGCCGTCACCGCGTGTAGCAGCGCGCACCAGCTTACCGTTTTCGTAAATCAGACTGCAGGCAAGGCCGTCAATCTTCGGCTCCATAACGTATTCCACCTTGCTGCCTGCGGGCAGACCGCTGCGAACGCGTTCATCAAAGGCACGCAGCTCCTCGGCGGAAAATACGTTGCCCAGGCTCAGCAGCGGCTCCAGGTGACGCACCTCGGTAAACTGCGAGGAAGCACGTCCGCCGACGCGCTGCGTAGGCGAATCGGCCGGAATGCTGTCAGGATAGCGCGCCTCCAGCTCACGCAGGCGCACCATCATGCGGTCATATTCGGCATCCGTAATCTCCGGCGCATCCAATACATAATATAAATATTCGTTATGACGGATTTCGCGGCGCAGCTTATCGGCCTCAGCCAAATCCGCTGCACGCTCATCAGCAAATAAATCCATTTCTGCCATTGCTTTATCCTCCAACATTTTTATCCGGAAAGCCGCTGCTTACAGCTTTTCCAGCTTAGCATACTTCGTCAGCAGGCTGCGGATACCGCCGCCGGCAAAAGCAACCGTAACCTCCTGCCCATCATCGGCATCTTTAGCAGTAACAATCGTGCCTGCGCCCCACTTTTTATGCATAACCTTATCGCCGGCACGGAAGCTGCAGCCTGCCGCCGCACTGCTTTCCCTCGGGAAAAAGCTGGCCTTATGCTGCTCGAACCAGTTGGCATTTTCCTTCACTGTCGGCTTGTGTACCTGCGAGGTCATCGCCGGACGCTGCACTACCGGACGTTTGATTACATGCACCAGATTACGCGGCACCTCCTGCAGGAAGCGGGACGGTGTGTAATACTGCGTGCGTCCGTATATAGTGCGTGTTCTGGCGTTGCTCAGGAACAGATGCTTTTCTGCACGTGTAATGCCTACATAGCACAGGCGGCGCTCCTCTTCAATCTCGTTATCGTTCATCAGCGTACGGGAATGTGGGAAGATTCCCTCCTCCATGCCTACCAAAAAGACATCAGGGAATTCCAGACCCTTGGCAGAATGCAACGTCATCAGCGTTACCGCATCATCACCCAGCTCCGCATCATCAATATCGGCAACCAGCGCTACATCAGCCAGGAAGTTTTCCAGCGTCGGCTCTTCGCCGTTACGCTCGCATTTAACTGCGAATTCCTCCGTTACGCTCAGCATTTCCTTCAGGTTCTCCACACGGCTTTCGTCCTGCGGGTCCTTGCTGCTTTGTAGCTCATCCAGATAACCTGTTTTCAGCAGCACATCATCAAGAAGCTGTTTTACCGGCACATCGGCAGCCTCGCCCATCAGTTCAAAGAGCAGCTCGCTCAGCTCGTCCAGCTTGTTGGCAAAACGGCTGGCAAGACCGGGGACATCTGCCGCATTGGTCACTACCTCAAACAAGGATTGGCCGCTGGCATTGGCATATTCCTGCAAGCGTGCCAGCGTCGCATCACCGATACCGCGGCGAGGAACGTTGATGATACGCAGCAGGCTCAGGCTGTCATGCGGATTATACAGCAGACGCAGATAAGCCAGCGCATCCTTGATTTCCTTGCGCTCATAGAACTTCGTACCGCCGACCATCGTATAGGCGATACCGCTCTTAATCAGCATTTCCTCGAATACACGCGACTGCGCGTTAGTGCGGTACAGCACTGCCATATCGCCCAGCTTAGCGCCTTCATTTAGCTGCAGCTTCTGCATATTTTCAATCACATAGCGTGCTTCATCTCTTTCATCGTTCGCCTGATAGTAAACGATCTCCGAACCGTTGCCGTTGGCAGTCCACAAATTTTTTGGCTTGCGACCGCTGTTGTTGTCGATAACGGCATTGGCAGCATCCAGAATAACCTGCGTACTGCGGTAGTTCTGCTCCAGCTTCACCAGCTTGGCATCGGGGTAATCCTTTTCAAAATCAAGGATATTCTGGATATCGGCACCGCGCCAGCCGTAAATGCTCTGGTCGGCATCGCCTACTACGCAGATGTTTCTGTGGCCTGCTGCCAACAGCTTCGTCAGCAGGTACTGCGCATGGTTGGTGTCCTGATATTCGTCAACCATCAGATAATCAAACTTGCGCTGGTATTTTTCTCTAACCGCAGGATTTTCCTGCAGCAGACGCAGCGCCAGCAGCAACAAATCGTCAAAGTCTACGGCATTGTTGGCCTGCAGCTTTTTCTGATAAGCATCATAAATTTTTGCCACCTGCTGCTCATAGTAGCCGGAGGCCTCGCGAGCGTAAGCATCGGGCAGCAGCAAGGCATTTTTAGCGTTGCTGATATGGCTGATAATCGCCGGCAGCGGGAAACGCTTTTCATCCAGATTCATTTCCTTCAGCACCTGCTTAATCAGGTTTTTGCTGTCGCTTGTATCGTAAATGGCAAAATTATTGGCATAGCCGTTGAGATTTTCCAGCTCATAGCGCAAAAGGCGGGCACAGAAGGCATGGAAGGTAAACAGCCACACATCTCTGGCAGCAGCGCCTGCCATATGGTCTACACGCTCGCGCATTTCCGCGGCGGCTTTATTGGTAAAGGTAATCGCCAAAATGCGATAGGGACGCACGCCCTGCTGCAGCAGGTGGGCAATACGGCAGGTAAGCACCTTCGTCTTGCCGCTGCCTGCGCCTGCCAGAATCAGCATCGGTCCGTTGATAGTCTGTACTGCATCAAGCTGCTGTTTATTCAGTCCTTGCATTGTATCGGTCATCAGTCGTTAGCCTCCATCATATTTCACAGATGCACCAGCATCCTCTGCTTGGGTAAAAATATTTTTGACTTAAATATTATATCACAAAACGCGACGCTTAGCAGAAGAAAAGCAGCCGCTTTTTGCCTAGAGAGATGCTAGGAAAAGCGGATGCATTGTGTTAAAATAAGGCTATGTAATGCAAAAGGAGATTTTTCAGATGAGCAAAAAAAGCACCTTCGTTCCCGCCAAGGATTTAAGCAAGCTGTGGCGGGCTATTATAGAATTCGATATGCTGCAGCCGGGTGACCGCATTCTCGTCGGCCTCAGCGGCGGCAAGGACAGCATGCTTCTGACAGCTATGCTGGCGGAAATCAAAAAATATTCGCCAATACCCTTCGACCTTGCCTGCTACACCGTCAACGGCATGTTTGCACCCAACTTTCCCAAGGCAGAGCTGGCAGCCTTCTGCGCGCAGTTCGGCCTTGAGCACTACAGCGACGATGTTGACGTAATGGCGGCACATGAAAAAAAAGGCGGCAGCCCCTGCTTCACCTGCGCCTACTTTCGCCGCGCCGCCACCAACCGCCGCGCGCAGGAGCTTGGCTTCAACAAGGTGGCCTTGGCACACCACAATGACGATGCCGTAGAAACCTTCTTCATGAATCTGGTGACCAGCGGTCAGCTACGCACCTTCTTGCCGGTAACGCCGCTGTCGCGCTCCGGCATCACGGTACTGCGCCCGCTGCTTTACTACCGCGAGCAGGAAATCCGTGAGCTGGTGGCAAAGCTGAACCTGAAGCCTATCAAAAACCCCTGTCCCTATGACGGTCACACCATGCGTCAGGACATCAAGGAGCATATCGCCGCGCTCGATGCGCAATATCCGGAAATATACGAGCATCTGGCGGCAGCCATGCGTGACAGCGACAGGCAGGAGCTGTGGCCGCCCAAGCCCGGCAAGGAGCTGCTGCAAAAATTCCACACCTTCTGGGGCCGCGGCAGGAAGCAGGGCGAGCAATGAAAACCAGGGCCTACCTTTACATCATCACTGCTGCTGTCTGCTGGGGTTTAATCGGTCTCTTCGTCAGAACGCTGGCAGCACATGGCTTCAGCTCCATGCAGATTGTTGCCCTGCGTTCGCTGGCAGCGGCAATCTGCGTCACACTGCCGCTGCTGCGGTCAGGTAGTGCCGCCCTGCGCATCAGACTGCGTGACCTCTGGCTTTTCGTCGGCACCGGCATCTGCAGCCTGGTGTTCTTCAACTACTGCTACTTCAACGCCATGCAGCAGACAAGTCTGGCGGTGGCAGCACTGCTGCTTTACACCGCGCCTGTCTTTGTCATGCTCATGTCACTGCTGTGCTTCGGCGAAGCCTTCACGCGCACCAAGGCGCTCGCATTGCTGCTCACCTTCAGCGGCTGTGCCTGCGTCACCGGCGTTTTCGGCAGCAGCCTTACGCTCACGCTCAGCGGTCTGCTCTACGGACTTGGCAGCGGCTTCGGTTACGCTCTGTACAGCATTTTCGGCAAGTATGCTGTGCGTAAGTATTCGTCACTCACCATCACCGCCTACACCTTTTATCTGGCACTCGCAGCCTCCTGGCCGCTCGCAGATTTTGATTATCAGCGCCTTGCAGCCATCGACCTGCAGGCAATCGGCAGCGCTTTAGGTCTGGGCCTGCTCTGCGCCGTGCTTCCTTATCTGCTCTACACCAAAGGATTGGAACAGGTTGAAGCAGGACAAGCCTCCATCCTTGCAACGATTGAGCCCTTTGTGGCTGCCGCCGTCGGTGTCATATTCTTTGCGGAAGCGCTGACGCCGGTGAAAATCATCGGCATGGGACTGATATTTGCGGCGATTGCCGTGTTGAATATCAGGAGAGCGTAAAAATAATACCAATATAAAAAGCAATTTGCAGCTGCCAAATTACAGTTGCAAATTGCTTTTTCGTTTTATACAGCCAACTATTTCTGCAGCACCTCTACCTTACATTGGTGCTGTTTTGTTTTCTTGGAATAGCCTATGCCGACAGCCAAAACCCGTCCTTGATAACGCTTGCTGCCATCTCCCAGAGTTCCGGCAAATTTAAGCGCGTACTGCCTGCGTTTAATCTGCTCAATCGCTTCCTCCGGTGTGTGATCCACCTTCAGCTCCAATATAAGACAATCATCGTTTTCCTGATAGGGATAGAAAATAAAGTCAACATAGCCTGTTCCGGCCTTATCCTCCCTTTGGACATTATATCTGTCACGTGCTGCCAGATATATAAGATTAACAATGGCAGCCAGTTCGGTTTCATTGTTATACGCCAACAGCGGTGTTTCCGTATTATGAGCAAATTCCAGAATCCTGCTCATCGTAACAGTATCACCCTTAAGCGTAGCCTGCAGCATTGCTTCCGATTTTACCGCCAGCTGATGCACGTAGCCCAAAGAATCCTTGTTCAGGAGCAGCTCATTAAATTTATCCATCAGTTCCTTATTTGGGATGAACACTCTGCCGTTTTCATATGTCAGCAGGCCATAAACAACCATCGCCGAAAAAATCTGCTGCTTTGTATTAAGCTCCAACAGCATGGCCGCATATTCCTGTATTTTCAAGGGTATGTGTTCACCGGCAGCCATCAGCGCCAAATCATCACGCACCGCCGTCACATTGTTGCGGATATAGTAAAACAATTCATCATAGGGACCGGAGCTGGTCCAATAATTATAAAGCTGGTTATTCTGCAAAGCCATAACCACAGAACGCGGATTATACAGTAAATTGCCGGCAGCAGTGTGATAGCCGTCATACCATATTTTTAAGCCTTCACGTGTAACCTGCGGTTGAGGCGTTAAAGCCCGGTACTTGGCAAACAGTGCATCTACTTCCGCATCATCAAAGCCAAAAACATCACTATATAATGACATCGTGGCCATATTATATTCAGCAAAGGTATTTAATTCCGAGCCACTGGTATATTTTGATATCGGCAACACGCCAGTCATATATGCCAGTTGGACATAAACTCTGTCCTTAAGCAAATCCTTTAAAAACAGCAGGTATTTTTTTCTGTCGTCTTCGGAAATAAAGGCAGCATGAAAGATTGCATCCCATTCGTCAAAAATGAAAATAAACCTTTCGCCCGTCGCTGCAGTAATTCTTTCCAAATCCTCGGCTACGCCGCCTGCCGCACGATAATCAACATCGGGATACGCCTTATGCAAATCGTTCTTTAAGGCATCGGCAATATTATCTATATAGCTTTGGTAATCATTGCTGCTGATTCTGCTGAAATCAATATAAATAACATTATATTGATTGATGTGCTGCATAGCCTCGGCATCACGGCCTATATTTAACTGTGAAAAAAGCTTTTTCGTAGCAGCGCTCTTAGTCAAAAATGCTCCCAGCATATTGGCCATAACGGTTTTGCCAAAACGGCGCGGACGCGTAATACATACATACTTGCCATTGGTACCTATACGCTGCAGCATTTGGCCTATAAAGGCAGTTTTATCAACAAAATATGTACTTTCTGCCATCTCCTCGTACAATACTGCCGGAGAGAGAGTATTTAACAATAATCCCATATTATTCTCCCCCTTTCTGTTTGCCAATCTATGTCATGCTTTAAGTTAAGCGTTATTTATTTATGAAATTCTCCAACCTATACCCCTTTTCCTGCCAGCACGCCTGCTCCCGCAGCCAGCAGTCCCAAAAGCAGGCTACCGCCGCTATACGCTGCCGCCGCAGCGATATTACCCTCCGTCAGCAGCATCAGGCTTTCATAGCCGAACGAGGAAAATGTAGTGAAGCCACCCAACAGGCCTACGCAAAGAAACAGACGCCAGGCTGCAGGCAGCAGTCCACGCTCCACAATCAGCGTCATCAAAAGGCCCATGCAAAAGCAACCTATAATATTAATAGCAAAGGTTCCCCAGGGAAGAGCGCTGCCGCTTGCTCTGCTGATAAAATTGCCCAACAGATAACGGCACACTGCGCCCAGGGCACCGCCAACTGCTACACTTATTATTTCCATCATGCACTCTCCAGCTGCTCAATATATTGCAGTGTATGCTGCCACTGTGTCTTCACCGCTGCCAGCTTTGCCTGCAGCTGCGGCACGGTATAATCCTCGCTGCGCAGCAAATTCACAATGTCGGCAAACTGCACCTGCAAACCGGTCAGCCCCAGTGTTGCGCACACGCCCTTCAGGTTGTGCGCATAGCGCAGCACCTCCTGCCAGTTGCCTGCCTCCGCAGCCTCCTCCATCAATCTGTAATCATCGGTTGTCAGCAGCTTGCGCAAAAAACGCACATACATCGCTTCACTGTCCATAAAGCGCTCTTCCAGCGCTTCCTTGATATCAATCGCCACATACTGCGGCAGTTCCTGTAAATGCACGGCTTCGCACCCCT
>OQWI01000444.1_pt1 | contig 18967 bp, 13 predicted proteins | sample 1691551 | NCBI WGS metagenome assembly OQWI01 (sample SAMN03418259, study PRJEB22391) | human gut metagenome | biome: human-gut; feature: organic feature; material: feces | host: Homo sapiens | place: Tanzania | collected 2013-01
CGCCTGCGCGAAGCCTTCAGCTGGGCGGCGTAAGTGCCGACGCCCCTGTACTCCAGGGCGTGGTCCCTGATGAGCTCCATCGCCCGCTGCACGAGCTTCCCGCCAGTACCCGCATGGCCGAGGGAACTCCTCATCACCGTCGCCTTCACGTGGTAGAGGTGGGTCCTGCCCGCGTGCTCGCCTCTCATCATGCGGTCAAGCGCTGACGCGGCAAGATAGCCCGCCCGCTCGAAATCCGGCTGTATCGTCGCAAGCGGAGGATCCGTGTGCAGGCAGGTGAGGCGCTCGTTGTCGACCCCGAGCACCGACATGTCGTTCGGTATCGAGATCCCCGCATTGCGAGCGTCCCTTATGGCGATGGCGGCAATAGTGTCGTGCGCGCCTGATCGGCTATGGCTCTGGTTATGGCCTGGCGTATCCACCATGTTGCGTAGGTTGAAAATTTGTAGCCCTTTCTGTAGTCAAATTTTTCAACTGCCTTTATAAGGCCCAAATTGCCTTCCTGAATAAGGTCAAGGAACAGCATACCGCGCCCTACGTAGCGCTTCGCAACGCTGACAACAAGCCTCAGGTTAGCCTCGGCAAGCTTTTTCTTCGCTTCTTGGTCGCCATCTGCCATGCGCTTGGCCAGTTCTATTTCCTCTTCTGCTGAAAGAAGCGGAACCTTACCAATTTCCTTCAGATACATACGTACCGGATCCTCGATGCTTACACCTTCAGGAACAGAAAGATCGATCTTGTCAAGCTCAAGGTCAAAGTCGTCGATAATCTCAATGTTGAGAGCCTCAAGATTTTCATAAACCTTTTCAAGCTCCTCCATATCGAGATCGCTTTCGATCATAGCGGTATCGATTTCCTGAGTTGTAACCTTACCTGCGATTTTACCCTTTTCGATAAGCTCGGCTATCGGATTCTTCTTCTCTGTTGTGTTTTCCATAATTTCTCCTTCACTTTTACACATCATCATTAGATTTTGTTCTATCCTTAAAAATATTAAGAAAATCTTTGTCTGACAGCTCCGACGGATTTGAATACGCCGATTTGTCCTTTTCCTGCTTGATTACCCTTATACAGTCAAGGCACTCGTTCACGGAATTGCTCAAATTCTGCGTCAAGGTTGCAATTCTTGCAACGGCGGACATCTCATCATCGGAAAAATACGGGGTCAAAAACGATAAATCTATCGGCTTGCCCTCGGAAAGTCTTTCCGTTAAAACGGAAAACACCTTTCTGTTAAAGTCTGTGACAAAATCGTCTTTGGAAACCTCGTCCTTAAGCTGTTTATAATAACTCGGATTGTTAATAAGCGAAGCTATCAAAGTTTCTTCGGCAGACGCCGCATGGAGATTATCCGGTCTTTGTGCGTTCACTATATTTATAACATCCTTGCGATTATCAAGTGATTTTTGTACCTCTTTCATCTGCTCGGTCTTTTCCATGCGTGAAAGAGCCTTTCTGTTTTTCGCAATTTCGCTCATAATAGCTTCTTTTCTTACGGAAAGCTCGTCCGAAAGCTTCGAGGCGTAAATATCGACCTCAATCGGGCTCGATACCCTTGCCAAAACCTTTGCGGCATCCTGCATAAAGCCGACCTTGCCGTCTGCGGTTGAAAGTGAGTATTTTTCCCTTTGCCGCATAAGCTTATATTCGGTATCATTGGATGCTTTTTCGATAAGCTCACGAAAACGCTCCGGTCCGTACTTTTTGATTATTTCGTCGGGGTCTTTTCCGCCCTGCATATTTATAACCTTTGTTTTAAGGGTCGTGTTCGCAAAAATTCCGAGTGCCTTTTGCACCGCCTTTTGACCTGCCTCGTCGGAGTCATAGCAAATGAGTATCTCACTCGCATAGCGTGACAAAATCTGCGCCTGATCCTGCGTTAAAGCCGTACCCAAAGCCGCAACGGCATTTGTAAAGCCTGCCTGATGAAGCATTACAACGTCGATATTGCCCTCGCAGAGTATCAGCGTATCGGTGTTGGTTTTTCTCGCATGGTTGAGAGCGAAAATTTCCCTGCCCTTTTTGTAAACAAGCGTATCGGCAGAGTTTACGTATTTCGCCTTATCCTCTTCGTTCAAGCGTCTGCCCGAAAAAGCGATAACGTTGCCTCTGACGTCGATAATCGGGAACATAAGACGGTTTACAAATCTGTCATAATAATTCCCTTTTTGGCTTTTCCCGAGCAAATTCGCCTCGTAAAGCTCCTTATCGGTAAAGCCTAATTGATTAAGGTGCTCACGCAAGGCACTCCAACCCTCGGGAGCGTAGCCTATGCCGAACTTTTTAACCGTTTCCTTTGTAAGCTGTCTGTAATTGCAATATTCTCTTGCAATCTTGCCCTCATTTGAAAAGAGCATTTTATAGTAAAATCTTGCCGCCTCACGGTTAGCTTCATACATTCTCATTCTGCGGCGTGAAAGTCCGTTATCATAATTATCTTCGGGCAAGGACATTCCGCATTTGTCGCAGAGGAATTTAACCGCCTCGGCATAATCGAGATTTTCGATATTTTTAATAAAAGTAACTACATCTCCGCCGTTTCCGCAGCCGAAGCAATAGTAAGATTGTGTTTCGGGATACACATAGAAAGATGGCGTTTTCTCATTGTGGAACGGGCAGAGTCCGCCGAGAAGCTTACCCTTTCTTTTAAGCGTTACATAGGAGGAAACTATACTTTCAATATCACATCTCTGACGAAGTTCTGAAAGAAAAGCGTCATCAAAAGCCATATAAATTCCTCCTTTTTACAAATTCAATATATCTTAATACATCCAAGCGGTCGGTATGAACAATTCATTGTATATCTTCAGCACATAGCCGTCTGACATACTCGCAACATAGTCGCAAGCCGCACGCTCTCTCCCCTCTGACTCGACAACCTTTTTGTAGAACTCGGGAAGCGAGTCGGGGTTTTCAACAAAATAACCGTAAAGATTTTTGATAAGAGCCTCCGCCTTATGCTCCTCGCCCTTACACTTTACGTTGGTATAAACATTCTTAAACATAAATTTGTGAAGCTCGTCAAACGGCTGCTTGATTTCGGGTGCAAGCCTTAAATCGTCCGAGCTGTTTTCAATCGCCGACACGACAAGGGTGTTTATCCTTTTCGACTTGCTGTCGCCCAACACGTCGGTAATGCTCTTCGGAATATCGCTTTCGGATAAAACGCCTGCACGGATAGCGTCGTCAATGTCGTGATTTATATAGGCAATTCTGTCGGCCAATTTTACAATTCTGCCCTCAAGCGTATCAGCCTCTTTGCCGATTGTGTGGCAGAGAATACCGTCTCTGACCTCATATGTAAGATTGAGCCCGTCGCCGTTTTTTTCGAGCTTATCGACAACTCGCAGGCTCTGCTCAAAATGACGAAAGCCCGTGGGGAAAACGTCGTTCAAAGCCCTCTCGCCTGCGTGACCGAACGGAGTGTGTCCGAGGTCGTGTCCGAGCGCAATAGCCTCCGTCAAATCCTCATTGAGCCTCAAAGCCCTTGAAATAGTCCTTGCAATCTGCGAAACCTCAAGAGTATGGGTAAGGCGTGTCCTGTAATGGTCGCCCTCGGGAGAAAGAAACACCTGTGTTTTATGCTTCAAGCGCCTGAAAGAGTTTGAGTGGATTATCCTGTCCCTGTCACGCTGAAAGCAGGTTCTTATATCACATTCCTCAATAGGCGTAATTCTGCCCTTGCTGTTTTCGGAAAGTGCGGCATACTCACTCAAGGTTTGCTTCTCAATAAGCTGTGTATGTTCCCTTATAAGCACGGTTTCTCTCCTCTCAAAAAATACTCACTAATGCTTTATACGCACAAAAAATGCAAATTCCCCTGTTTTACTCGAAAATTTTTACTAAACGGCTGAAAATTTTTCGCCAAGCCTCTGCGGCATAACCTTTCCGTTTGTTGCTTCGAAAATTGCGGAGGATAATTTTTCCTCGGTTTCTCCAACAATCGTATAGTAAACCTCAACCTTATCGGTAAACTGCGTATCGGTTATTTTTCCGCCGTTAGCCGTTATAATCGGGGTGATTTTCCCGTAAAGCGTATAGTCGCACTCGGCTTTCATTTCACTGCAAAGCGACATTGTGATAATCTCGCCTGCATCAAGTGCAATTTTCGCACCGTGGGAATAAGCACGGACGAGTCCGCCTCCGCCCAAGAGTATTCCGCCGAAATACCTTGTTACGACAACGCAAACATCAACCGTTTGGCTCTTTTCAAGCACGTCGAGCACGGGTATTCCTGCCGTTCCCTGCGGCTCACCGTCATCGGAATAGCGTTTAATGCCGCCGTCCTTTAATATATAGGCGTAAACATTATGTTTTGCGTCCCAATGCTTCTGCTTTATCCTTGAAATAAAAGCGTTTGCCTCATCAACCGTCTTGACGGGACAGGCATAGCCGATAAACCTTGAACGCTTTTCGGTAAACTCATTATAAGCTTCCTTATGCACCGTTTTATACCCATTCATATTTACGCCTCCTGCCTTATATAAAAATATAAATCAAAAAGCGGCACCGTAAGTACCGCTTTCTAATGATATCAGTCTTATTTGTTGTTAAGATTATATCTCTTATTGAATCTGTCAACTCGTCCGCCTGTATCAACAAGCTTCTGCTTGCCTGTAAAGAACGGATGACAATTTGAGCAAATATCAACACGAATGTCTTCCTTAGTTGAAGAAGTTTCAAATGTAGCACCGCAAGCGCACTTTACTGTTGTGGGCTTGTATTCGGGATGAATTCCGTCTTTCATTAACTGTCACCTCTTTCGATTACCTAAAGTACTTAATGCATAGCGTATGAAATGATAACACAAAGTGTACAAAAATGCAAGTGGTTTTTTGAAAAAAACACAAAATCAGATAATTTTTTCTTCTCCGAGGCAGAAAGAGTAAATTGCAAGCTCCTTAACTTCGGTAGAAAAGGTCTGTTCTGCCGCCGTTTTATACACCTCAAGCTGCTTTCTGTAACGCTCGCAAAGCTCGTCCATATTGTCAACCCTGTCGGTCTTATAATCGAGCACGACAAGCTTCCCGTCCTCAAAGAATGCACAGTCGATTACGCCCTGAATTAAAACACGTTCCTGCTTATATACAGCCTCTTCGCTGTCCGAAACAACGTCAAGCGGCAGGAAAACGGTAAATTTCTGTTCTCTTAAAACCCTGTCGGATTTTTCTATACGCTTATAAAGGTCGCTGTCAAAGAAGCGTGCAAGCGTTTTTCTGTCAAGCGACTGTGCCTGCCCGGGCGTCAAAAGCTTATTTCCGACAAGACGCTCACATTCCGAGTCAATATCGTTCTTTGCCGCCTTGAAATCGCACACCTCCATAAAGCGATGCATTGCGGTTCCTTTTTCGGCGGCGGTCAATTTTCCGTTCTTCGCAAACGACGGCTTATCGGTTATATAAAATTCCGTCTCATTTTGTGCTCGGTTAAGCTCGGAAGCAGACATCTTGGTCGAATAGTCGGAAAGCGGCACAAATTCGTATTCGTACTCGGCACGTCTTTTAATCTCGGCAACCGTTTCGCCGTCAGGCTTTGCCGTGCGCTTAATTATCTCGTGCTCCTGTTCCTCTGCTTGCTCCTTTGGCTCGGTTACAATATCAAAGTTAAGCTTGAAATCGACTCCGACGTCAAAACCACCCTTATAGCCAACGTAATTACGCAGCTTTCCGGCGTTGGGATGGCGGAAGAAGCCCATAAGCAGATATTTCAAGAAGCCCGAATTCTTTTCGGTTGCAACGCTGTCGATTTTTTCTTCAAAACAATTTGCGCTTAAAGCGGTTGCGGCTTTTTCAAGATCGCCGACAGTACCCGTTATGATAAGACGTTCCTTTGCCCTTGTCATTGCAACGTAGAGCGCACGCAGAGACTCAGAGCAATCGTCAAGCGACTGTATGTACTTTGTCGCCTCATACTGAATAGTGGAATACTTACGGTAGGTTGACCTGTCGTAAAATCTAAGTCCTATTCCCGTCTGCCTGTTTACGGCAAGCTCGCTGTTATTGTTAGGCAGCGGCGCCCCTGTATCTGCAAGAATTACAATCGGAAATTCAAGTCCCTTACTCTTATGCACGGACATAATTCTTACAACATTTGCGTTTTCGCTCACATTCGTTGCGGGCTTGAAATCGGACTCGCTTTTTTTCATTCGTTCGATAAACCGCATAAATCCGGGGAGACCGCTGTTGCCGTTCTCCTCATAGCTCTGCGCATACTCCGTCAAGAGCATCAAATTAAGCTTTCGCATTTCTCCGTTGCTCATTGCACTGACAACAGAGAGATAGCCCGTACGCTCATATATCGTTCTTATTAAATCGCCGACGCTCAACACGGTGCTGAGCTTTTTGTAATCGTCATACTCCTTAACGAAATTCTTACACTTCTCGTCCTCGGATTTCCTTATAAGCTTATAAAGATCTCCTTTTCTGTCCGCAATTCTGAGCTTTGCAATATCGTCTGCGGTAAAGCCGAAAATCGGAGACATCAAGGCGCTTAAAAGCGGCACGTCCTGCAAGGGATTGTCGATAATCGACAAAAGCGAAAGCATTACCGATACCTCCGGATTTTTGAAAAAGCCCTTATCGCTTTCAAAATACGCCGATATTCCCCTGCGTCTGAGCTCTCTGACAATTACGGGTCCCTGCTTGTTTTTTCGCAAAAGAATACAAATATCCTTTTTTTCGGCACGCCGCATACTCTCGCTGTCGGGGTCATAAACCTCTCCGAAGCGAAGCAGTTCTTCTATCTTATCGGCAACAAAATCTATTTCCGAGGTCTCTTTTTTCCCTATTTTCTCCTTGTCAAGAACATACATTTCCACCTTCGGAATATCTGTTTCGGGATAAGTCGCCCCCGCCTTTAACGCTTCTTTTTCGTCATAGATAATATTTCCCGTATGCTCGTTCATAAGCTTTCTGAAAATATAGTTTGAGCCCTCAAGAACTTCTTTTCTGCTTCTGAAATTTTTATCAAGACTTACAAAAATCCTTTTAGGATCTGTCGATTGCTTTTGTTTTTTAATTCTGTTAAGGAAAATTTCTGGCATCGCAAGACGGAAGCCGTAAATTGCCTGCTTTACGTCGCCGACAACGAACAGGTTTGTTTCGTCCTTTGAAAGAGCCGAAAAAATTGTGTCCTGCGTGGAGTTAGTGTCCTGATACTCGTCAATTAAAATTTCGTCGTATTTTTCACGAAGCTCTCTTGCAATGTCCGTATATTCGCCGTTTTCGACAAGCAAATTGAGCGCAAGATGCGTTACGTCTTCAAAGGCAAGCACATTTATCTCCGCCTTTTTTTGAGCATAACGCTCTCTGTATGCCATAATAATTTTTATAAGCTCCGGTACAACCACCGAAAACTCCGCAATATCATTTATAAAGTCATTTTCGTCTGCGCATATGCACGAAGCAACATCCGTAATAATATCCTTTGCGCTGTCCCTGAGAGCCTTTGCATAAATGCGTTCGTACATACCCGCCGTACTCTTTGGAAATGAGGACGGATATCTTGCGAATTTTATCGTTCGGGAAAGAGTGTACAGCTCATGCCACGCCTTTTTCTCGGCTGCATCCTTAATGCTTTGTGCCTGTACCTCTTCTTCCGAAAGCAATGGCAAAAGCTTGTCAAGCTCGGGAATATCCCTGACCAAATCAATGCCGTAATTCAACTGCTTTATTGCATAAGAGCTGTATCTTACCGCCTTTTCAAGCAATATTTCGCCGAACACGGTGTCCTGCGGCTTTTTTTCCTGCGTATAGCTCTGCGATATTTCCTCAAGCCATTTTTCGGGATAAGGATATGAATTTGCGTACTTATTAAGCTTTTTTATGCTCTGCGAAAGCGTTTTATCGTTCTTTTCACAGCCAAGATCCTTCAAAAGACGGTCAAACAATTCTCTTTCGCCCTCATATGCCTCCTCGATTACCTCATCGAGTGCCTCGTCGGAAAGCATATCCGCCTCGCTTTCGTCAAGCATACGAAAATCGGGCGTGATTTTCAATCTGTGGAAATTATCCTTGACAAGAGAGTTGAAATATTGGTCCATTGTGCAAATTTCGGCAAGAGGCAGCATCGCCTGCTGACGTTGGAGGAAAACGTTTGTAGGATCCTCTGCGATTTTCTTTTCGAGCGCAACGCCGAGCCTTTGGCGCATCTCATTGGCAGCCGCCCTTGTAAACGTTACAATTAAAAGCCTGTCAATGGAAACGGGGTTGTCCTCACGCAAAAGCTTGTTTATGATACGCCTGACAAGCACAAAGGTTTTTCCCGAGCCTGCCGCCGCAGAAACGATAAGGCTGCCGTCGGTTTCAATCGCCTTTTTCTGTTCGGGCGTTAAAGGTTTATCAGCCATTTTCTTCCTCCTCGTTTCTCAAAATCTCAATTATCTCCTTATCCTTGCCCTCAGCGATTTCACGGTAGCTGTCGCCGTCCTCAAAGCCGCAAACAGCCGAGTAATCGCAATATTCGCAAACTTTTTCCTTAGCGGGTAAAACAGGAATTTCGCCTTTGTGGAGATTGAGTGCCATCTGCTTTAATATCATATCTATTTTTCTTTTAAGTCTAACAAAATCTTCAGCCTTTATGAGCTTGCTGCGATAGTCAAACGCACCGCTTTTTGTTAAGGTTACAGGGATAAACCAGCCGTTTACGTCGTGCTCCATACCCTTGATAATATCAATATCGTCTACGATTATGCCACTCATTCGGTTGGATTTGAGCACCTTATCGGTAATATCCTGCTCGCTTGCGTATCTGTCAAGATCCGACGCCGCAGCCTTAGCAGGCATATAGAGTACACCGCTCGGAATAATATCGCCGTATTTTTTCTTTCCGTTTTTTTCGATAGCGAAAAGATATATAAGCATCTGCGTACTCAAGCCGCTTACAACATCGCTTAAATTGAACGTCTTGCCGCCCGATTTGTAATCGACTACACGAAGATATTTTTTGCCGTTTTTCTCCATTGTGTCAACCCTGTCAACGCTTCCGCTTACGCTGAGCGTTCCTCCGTCGGAAAGAGGCAATTCATAAGGCTCAATATCTGCGCCGTAACTTATGGGAAGCTCAAAATCGGCAGGTGCAAAATCGCTGACCTTGAATTCCTCAACCATTTTTGACAGGGCAAAAAATATCTGCTCTGAAATCGAATTATACTGCTTCAAAAAGCGTTTTGACTTCGACTGCGCACCGCCCATTTTTTTCTCGAGATAATCGTCCATAATTTCGGAAATTCTCTTTTTCAACACTTCCGGCGATGCTTCAATCAACTTCTGCTTTGGGAATTCATCGAGAATTATCTCAAACACCTTATGTATAAGGCTTCCGCTTATAGCAGGGTCTACCTGTGCTTCTTTTCGAGGCTTTGCATAAATGCCGTACTTGCAGAAATATTGGAACGGGCATTTGTAATAGACCTCCGTCTTTGAAGCGGAAAGGTGCATATTCTTCCCGAAAAGCTCGGTTGCGATTTCGCCGCTGTCAATTCTCTCATCTCGTTTATCGGCAGAATTTTCAAGCGTTTGAAGCCTTCCCCTGTTTACGTCGTCGGATTGCAAATACTCCCGAAGCGACGCCGTAAGCTCCGTGTCCTCGTTGTAGCCTTTTGCGTACATTTCAAACGCCGAAGCCTCGCTTTCGATTTTTTCAAGCGGAGGGATATTTTCATATTCCTCAACCTCTGCCGACGGGAATATCCTACAAATTTCACGCACGATTTGCGACGGTGCCATACTCGCCCCCATATAATCGGCGTCGCAATAGGACACAAAAAGTCCCTCGCTCGCTGTTATCAAGGAACGGTAGGCTATATATTTTTCTTCGGTTAATTTGTAATCGGCTGTTTCGGCAAGCTCAATGCCCGACAGTTTAAGCTCCGTCCTGTCCTTATCGCTCAAAAGTCCCTGCGTAGGAGGATTAAGCGGAAATTCGCCGTCGTTTGTGCCAACTATAAACACATATTTTTTCTGCGGCATTCTTGCCCTGTCCGCCGCCGAAAGCGTAACTGCATCGATAGCCTTAGGAACGCTTCCGAAGTCGCTGACGCTTAACAATATATTAAAAAGCTCATAAAATCGCTTGTCGGAAATATTGCTTTGTTTACAGGTGTTCCACAGCTTGTCAAGCATATCGATAACAAGCCGCCACACCGCATCCTGCTCCTGAGAAAGTGCGGTTTTTCCGCCCTTCAAGAGCTCGTCCGAAAGGCGTTTCAATTTTTTATCAATAGAATTTTTTATAAGATAGTCGTATATTACCTCGGCTTTTTTCTCGTTTTCAGCCTGTGAAAAATCATCCTTAAAGGCAAGAACGGGTGCTACCGCCTTTTCCCTTAAAGAATTAAGATAACGAAGCGTATTCCTGTCAAAATCACTTAGCTTATAGCCGAAGCCGCTTGGATTTTCGGTGAAATCATTACGCCATTGCGCCGAGCTTATGCGCCAAACAAACGCATAGTTTTCAAGCTTTGATATTTCATCTGCGGTAAGGCACGAAAGTCCCGTCTTTAAGTGCCTCATAAGAATGTCGGTGTTCAAGCCGTTGCAGGCAATCTCCAAAAGAGACGTGAGATATACCGCCAGCGGCTCGTTTGCAACAGCCTGACGTGCATCCTCATAAAACGGCACTCCGTATCTCTTGAACGCCGAGGAAAGCTCCTTGTCATAAGAGCCCTCCGACCTTTGTAGCACCGCAATATCACGGCAACGAATATTTTTTTCACGCATAAGGCGTTTAATGCTCATTGCGACAAATTCACATTCATCAGCCTTGTTAGGTGCGGAAACGATTTTAATTTTACCGTCGCAGGACACGTCCGGCACGGTAAATTCAGGGGAAAAAGCCCCGTCTGAAAGGCTTTTGAAAACATCATTATCAACAAAATCCGCTTCAACATATTTAATCGGAGCGATTTTCACAGAGCTTTTATTGGCAAGGCTCTTGAGCAGCTCAACCTGTCTGTTGTTGTTGGCAAAGAGAGAATAATCGTCCTTGCCGCCGTCCGAATCGAAGGTTATGTAGGTCTGCGGCGACTGTGAAATAATTTTGTCCACGACAGCGTATTCCTGTTTTGTAAAACGTGTAAAGCCGTCTATTGCCACAATCTTATCCTCAAAATATCGATAGTCCGAAAGCACAGAGGAAAGACGTGTAAGCTTATCGTCGGTGTTATAGTAGGATTTTTCAAGCATTGTGTTGTAAAGCGAAAGAATCATAACAAGCTCGTCAAGCTTTGATTTAAGCGACGATGCTTTTGCGTTTTTTGAAAACTCGTCAAGGCTGTCAACGGAGACAGTCCACTGCTTTAATTCCGTCGCAAAGGACACAAGCTCCGCTATAAGCTGCGGTCTTGCGGTGTATTTTCTGTAAATTTGAAGCTTATCCCCAAGCTTTTCAAGAGCAAGGCTCATTGTCATCATTTTAACGCCGTCATCAGCCTCGGGCTTTTCCTCGGGGTCTGCGTGCTCGGAAAGTATCAGCTGTGCAAGCCTCGTCATACTCAAAACGTCAACAAAAAGCATATTTTGAGCGCCGACCAAATCAAGCATTGACTTTTCGGTTTCATAAGAAAACTGCTCGGGGACAATGATTATGCACCTTTGCCCGTTTTTTGCCCTTTCGGCAACAAGCTGTCTGACATATTCTGTTTTAACAAACGGTGTCTTGCCGAGAATAAGATTTAACATTTTCAATTTCCTTTACTTAATAAAGCTCGTATATTTTTGCGCCGTGCGGATTTACCGTAACGTTAAGCTTATTATTAACCCTGCCGACATTTTCCTTTTTCCATAAATCACGAAGCGTATGCTCGCCCGATATGCCCAATTCCTCTAAGTCTACGGCAATTTCACGTTCTGCTTTGTCGGCGTTAAACACAGCGATAACGGGATTTTCCCTCGCCGATACCGACTGCCACACAATCGTTTTTCCGTCGTCAAAAACAGGCTTTGCGGAGTGTGAATTTTGGTTTATATCAAGAATTTCCTCATTGGTTATCAAAGAGAGCGTCCACTCGTCGTTGCTTCGCATTTCTCCTCCGAACATAAGCGGAGAACGGAAGATGCTCCAAAGCGTCATAAGGGTAATTTGCTCGTCCTTTGTAAACTGCGTGTATCTGTTCTGAGGACCGTGACAGGTGCCGTTTACCGAAATATTGCCAAGCGGCAGCATATCGCAGTCGGGCCAACAGCCCTCTCCGACATACGGATACCATTTTTCGGTTTTTTCGAACATTTCATAGAGCTTGTCCCAAACGTCCCAAAAGTCGCCCGTCATACGCCACATATTTGCGTTTTTCATAAGGTGGTCGGCAACCTCAACCTGTGCAGGACCGGGAGAAAGGCTCAAAACCATATCTCTGCCGCAGGAGTCTATCGCACGTCTTATCATTTCAATTTCTTCCCTTGCGGAATAAGGCTCATTGGGCTTGAACTCCGTGTTTGCAATATCGTCCACCTTGACGAAATCCACTCCCCATTCGGCATAGAGCTTGAAAAGAGAATTATAGTATTCCTGCGCACCGCTTACCCGTGTATCCACGCCGTACATATCCGTATTCCACGGGCAAACAGAAAAATGATGAGCAATCTGCCTTGCCGTCCTGTCCGTGCCTAAAATTTTAGTGTTATTGTGAACTGCCTGACGAGGTATGCCACGCATTATATGTATGCCGAATTTAAGACCCATACCGTGAATACGGTCGGCTATATTCTTAAAGCCCACACCGTTTTTCGAGGACGGGAAGCGATTTTCGGCAGGGATAAGTCTTGAATACTCATCCATACAAAGCTCGGTAAAATTGTTATAATCGGTATTTTTAGCCTTCGGCTCATACCATTGAATGTCGCAGACAACGTATTCCCAGCCGTATTTTTTGAGGTTATCCCTCATATACTCGGCGTTTCCGATAAGCTGTTCTTCGTTTACGGCAGCACCGTAGCAGTCCCAGCTGTTCCAACCCATAGGCGGTTTTTTTGCAACGTCATTTATATTTTTCATAGCATTTTACCTCGTATTCGGGATATAAAAATCTTATCACAAAACAAAATAAATTTCAATTGTGATTTGCGGTTTTACTACCATTATCGGTACTGATAAAAAAAGCGTCATGGAAATTAACCCATAACGCTTTATACTATCCTGAAATTATTCCTTCGTTTCCTTTTTAACCGCATCAAAGGTATCGGTTATGCTCTTTTCGGGAGCAGGCGTGAGAAGGCTTACGGCGATTATAAATATAAGTCCTACAATGAACGCCGGAAGAAGCTCATAGATATTGAAAATCGTATCAGCAAATTTAACACGAACAACGAATTTCCAAATGAATATCGTAGCACCGCCTGTTATCATACCTGCAAGCGCACCCCACTTGTTTGTACGCTTCCAGAAAAGTGCGCACAGTACAACGGGACCGAACACCGCACCGAAGCCTGCCCAAGCGAACGAAACAATTCTGAAAACGGAGCTGTTCGGGTCTCTTGCAAGGAACACCGCAATTACCGAGATAACGACAACGGAAAGTCTTGCAAGAAGCATTGACTTTTTCTGCGACATTTTAACGCCGAAGGTTTCTTGAACTATATTCTGCGAAATTGCGGAAGCGGCGGCAAGAAGCTGTGAATCGGCAGTTGACATTGTAGACGCCAAGATACCTGCCAAGATAATTCCGCCGACAAACGCAGGAACATAGCCATAGCTTGAAATGAGCTTTGCAATATCGACGATAACCGTTTCAGCCGCCGAGCTGTTTGCGTAAGTGGGGATTAAGCCTGCTTGCATAAGGGAATAGCCGATAACGCCTATCAAAATCGCAACGCCCATTGAGATAACGACCCAAACGGAAGCGATACGACGGGAAAGCTTTAACTTGTTTTTGTCCTCAATCGCCATAAAACGAAGAAGAATGTGCGGCATACCGAAATAGCCGAGACCCCAAGCAAGAGTTGAGAAAACGGACAATGCGCCGAAGCTGCCTGTTGTACCCGTTGAAACGTCAAAGCCCTTGAACAAATCGAGGTAGCCCGTAAGGCTCTGTACGTTGTGGAAAACATTGTCGAAGCCTCTGACAGCACCCTCGCCGAAGCCGATAACAACGAAAAGCGCAACCGTCATAACGATACTCTGAACAAAGTCGGTGGTGGAGGCTGCAAGGAAGCCGCCGAGTGTGCAATAAACAACGATTACTATTGCGCTGATAATCATTGCGGTCAAATAATCCATTCCGAAAAGCGTTGAGAAAAGCTTGCCGCAAGCGGAGAAGCCCGACGCCGTATAGGGAACAAAGAAAATGATAATCATAACAGCCGCAACCACGGTCAAAGCCTTTGATTTATCATTAAAGCGTCTTGCAAAGAAATCGGGAATTGTGAAAGCGTCAAGCTTATGGCTGTAAACACGAAGTCTTTTTGCGACAAAGAGCCAGTTCAAATATGTGCCTGCCGCAAGACCGATTGCAGTCCAAGAAGCCTCTGGAAGTCCGCCCATTAAAGCAACTGCGGGAAGTCCCATAAGAAGCCAGCCGCTCATATCCGAAGCCTCGGCGCTCATTGCGGTAACAAAAGGTCCGAGAGTTCTGCCGCCGAGGAAGAAATCGCCCGAGGTTTTATTTTTATCGGCAACCGCAAAGCCGATGCCTACCATTGCCACCATATAAATTATAATGGCAATCAAAATAACGATACTTGATGTTGTCATAAACACCCTCCTAAAAATCAATGAGAGTATTTTATCACAAACAGGATTAGAATGGAATAGAGAATAAAGTATAGACTAAAGTATAAAACAAGCAAAGCCTTGACCTGCAAATTCACTGCAAAATCAAGGCTTATATATTAGACCGTAGTATAGACGAAAAAATAGTATAAAAATAAATTTTCAGTCTTTTTTCAAATATCCGTTCAAAAGCATTTTCAACATACCGTTACTGTAATTGCTCAGCGAATACTCGCCGTTGCTCAAGCACCAATCATACATCATTGCTCGTTCAAACAAGGCATAGGCTTTTACAATGTCATTTACCGAATAGCTGTCGGAGAGCTCTCCCCTCTGCTGTCCCTCAAGCACGATTGAGCGAAGAAGCTTGTAATAAGTTCTGTTCCTGTCAAGAAGGTGCTTTTCGTTTTTAGTAACAAGCTGTGAGGACAAAAGCTGTGCCAAAAGGTCAATCGATACGCTGTCCTCAATCATACGGAAAAGCTCGGTATTGAGATAGAGCAATTTATCAAGGCACGGCATATTTTCGTCCATTGTGGGCATAAGATCGTCATACTTATCGTCAAACAAATATGAAAGCGAGGACAAAAGCGCATCCTTACCGCTGAAATAATGGTAAAATGAGCCTTTTGACGTGCCGGACTCAAGAACTATGTCGTCAACGGTCGTGTCGTCGTAGCCCTGCTCATAAAAAAGCTTCCACGCCGCCGAAACTATTTTCTTTTTCGTTGCAGAAGAATTTTTCTTTCCCATATCGCACCTCTTTCGTCAATACTGATATTTTACCACATTTCATAAAAAAATCAACGGCTCAAAAAGAGCCGCCGTAATGATTTATTTTGTTTTAGCCTTTTCCAAAAGCGGATTTTTATAATCCTTGCCCGTGACGAGCTTACTGAGTGCAAACAGGGCGAGCACGTTCGGGATAACCATAAGGTTGTTAAACATATCTGTAAGCTCCCAAACAAGGTCGTTTGAAAGGCAAGAGCCGAGTATGATAAACGCCATTGAAATTATGAAATAAGGTATAACCGCCTTTTGTCCGAAAAGGTATTTGACGTTGACCTTTCCGAAGAACGTCCAGCCGAGAATTGTTGAAAAAGCAAAGAACAAAAGGCAAATTGCGATAAACGAATTTCCTGCCTTTTCGCCCATAACGCTTGAAAATGCAAGCTGTGCCATATTGGTCTTGCTCACTCCCGCCTCACTGCCGTCTGCAAGGATGCCGTTATTCGCATAAAGTGTCGAAATAACAACAAGAGCAGTCATTGTAAGCACGATAAAGGTATCGATAAACACGCCGACCATAGCGATTGTTCCCTGCTGATGAGGTGTTTCGGCATTTGCGATTGCGTGAGCGTGAGGGGTTGAGCCCATACCTGCTTCGTTTGAGAAAAGTCCACGCTTTACGCCCTGACTGATTGCGGTTTTAAGTGCATAGCCGATAGAGCCGCCGATAATCGCATTCGGCATAAAGGCATATTTGAAAATAAGTCCGAAGGTTTCGGGTATGTACTTAATTCTTGCGATAAGGATTACCAAGCCGCCGATAACATATAAAAGTGCCATAACGGGAACAATCTTTTCCGTAACCGCCGCAAGACGCTTCACGCCGCCTATGAACACAATTCCCGAGATAACGCCGACTGCTATGCCGACCGCAATTTTCGGAACGCCGAAAGCCGTGTTAAAGGTTTCGCCGATTGAGTTTGACTGAACCATTGCACCCATAAAGCCGAGTGCCAGCGTGATAGCGATTGCGAACATAGCCGCAAGCACCTTGCCGAATTTGCCCTTAAAGGCTGTCGTTATGTAATAAACAGGTCCACCGACAAGCTCGCCGTTTTCGTCGTGCGTTCTTGTCTCCTGAGCCAAAACCGCTTCGGCATATATTGTTGCCATACCGAAGAAAGCGATTATCCACATCCAAAAGATTGCGCCCGGTCCGCCGATAAGGATTGCACCGCAAGCACCTACGATATTACCCGTACCGACCTGTGCGGCAATGGCGGTTGCGAGAGCCTGAAAGGGACTCATACCCTTTTGGCTTTCCTTTTGCTTTGAAAAGAGGTTTTTCATACCCTCATTAAAGCATCTGACCTGAACAAATTTAGTCTTAAACGTGTAAAAAAGACCTGCGCCTATCAACAAAACAATAAGAATATAGTCTGAAAGGTACATATTTACCTTTTGAACTATCGGTAACAAAAAATCTGAAAATGAACTCATTTATCTACCTCCGAGCGTAATATTGAAATTATACTATACCTTAAATTCCGTGTCAACAAAAAACGTGCTTCAAGGCACGAACACACCTTAAAGCACGCCGTAAATTTATATATTCGCCGCAACAATATCGCCCATTTTTGAGCAGGACACCTTTTCAAAGCCGTCCTCGTAAATGTCGCCTGTGCGGTAGCCGTCATCAAGAGCCTTATTGACAGCATTCTCAATTTCGTCAGCCTCTTTCGCCATATCGAACGAATAACGAAGCATCATAGCTGCCGAAAGGATTGTGCCAAGCGGATTTGCAAGGTCCATACCTGCAATATCGGGTGCAGAGCCATGAATCGGCTCATACATACCGAGAGTTGTGTCGGAAAGCGAAGCCGAGGGCATCATTCCGATTGAGCCTGTAAGCATTGAAGCCTCATCGGAGAGAATGTCGCCGAACATATTTTCCGTTACGACAACGTCAAACTGCATCGGGTTTCTGATAAGCTGCATTGCGGTATTATCAACAAGAATATCGCTGTATTCAACCTCGGGGTATTCTTCCGAGAGGCGGTGCATTGTCTTTCTCCAAAGTCTTGAGGTGTCAAGCACATTCGCCTTGTCAACGGAATGGAGCTTCTTTCCCCTTTTCATTGCCGTTTCAAATGCAACTCTGCCTATTCTTTCGATTTCGTGCTCGGAATAGGGCATTATATCGGTTGCAACAAGCTCGCCGTCAACCGTTTCGGTCTTTTTCTCGCCGAAATAAACTCCGCCCGTAAGCTCACGAACGATAAGCAGGTCAATTCCGTTTTGCACTATCTCCTGCTTTAACGGAGAAGCGTTTGAAAGCTGCGGAAAAAGCTTTGTCGGACGAAGATTTGCGAAAAGTCCAAGCTCTTTACGCACCTTTAACAATGCCTTTTCGGGTCTTATCGACGGGTCAACGCTGTCCCATTTAGGACCGCCTACCGCACCCAACAAAACGCTGTCGGAGCTTTTGCATTTTTCAATTCCCTCGTCGGTTATCGGCACGCCGAACTTGTCGATTGAGCAGCCGCCGATGTCAACATAGGTATAATTGAATTTGTGATTGTATTTCTCGGCAATTTTATCCATTACCTTGATAGCCTGAGCGACAATTTCGGGACCAATTCCGTCGCCCTGCAATACGGTTATATTCTTGTTCATCTCTTATTCTCCCTTGAGCGAAGCCAAAAGTCCGCCCTTTGCGATTATGTTTTGAATAAACTCGGGGAAAGGCTGTGCCTTATAGGTTTTGCCTGTTGTTTTATCGGTTATAACGCCCGTATCGAAATTGACTTCGACCTCGTCGCCTGCGTTGATTTCCTCCGCCGCTTCGGGACACTCTAAAATGGGCAAGCCGATATTTATTGCGTTGCGGTAGAAAATTCTTGCGAAGCTCTTCGCTATTACGCAGCCCGTACCGCAAGAAGGCGGTCTGGGTGCTGAACGACAGCACCGTCAAGGCGCTCCGCAAGCTCAAGGACGGAAACGGCAACTATATCTGGCAGCCGTCTGTTTCCGCTGGTGTGCCTGACACCATCCTCAACCGTCCTTATAAGACTTCCAGCTATGTTCCGGAGATCGGCGCTGGCAAGAAGTGTATGGCATTCGGCGATTTCAGCTATTACTGGATCGCTGACCGTTCCGGTCGTACCTTCAAGCGCCTGAATGAGCTGTTCGCCATGACCGGTCAGGTCGGCTTCCTTGCAATGGAGCGTCTTGACGGCAAGCTCATTCTCCCCGAAGCAATCAAGACACTCAAGGTCAAGAGTGGCAGCGGTGCATGATCACTCTGGCTGAGACGAAAAACTATCTTCGTGTGGATCATACAGAGGATGACAAGCTTATCCTTTCACTGATCGACACTGCCAAGCGGCTGATGCAGGACGTCGGCAGAATGGACGAGGCGGCACTTGCGGTCAATGAGGAAACCACCCGGCAGGCTATGCTGTATACTGTTTCTTACCTCTATGAGAACCGCAACGGTGCTGACTACCACAAGCTGACGCTTAATGTCTTCAAC
>OQWI01000447.1_pt1 | contig 18910 bp, 17 predicted proteins | sample 1691551 | NCBI WGS metagenome assembly OQWI01 (sample SAMN03418259, study PRJEB22391) | human gut metagenome | biome: human-gut; feature: organic feature; material: feces | host: Homo sapiens | place: Tanzania | collected 2013-01
ATTTTAGCATAAATTTAGGGAAAAATACAGTGTTTGCTTAAAATTTTCTGACTGGGTAGTCATTATTGTAAATTGCGTTCTATATCCCAACAAACCTCTTGAAAATTGTCTACCAATTGCTGATTGGTATAACGCAATACCTTTAAGCCATATCCCTGTATAACCTGCGTACGTTCCGTATCATAGGCTATTCCCTGTTCCGTATAATGTTGCTTGCCATCTATTTCTATAACAAGTTTGGCTACGTGGCAGTAGAAATCGACGATGAATCTGTCAATAATACGTTGTCTGTACCACTTTAATCTATGGTTTCTTAAATAAAAATACCATAAATTCCATTCTTGTTGTGTCATATTTTTCCTTAATTCATCTGCTCGTGATTTTAGCTTTTTATCATATCCGGTAAAAAGTCGCTTATTGTATTTCATCGCTACACCTCATTTTGTAATTTTCTGAAATTTTATTCTATTTTATTATATGAAACGTTAAATGTCAACTTAAATACGCAACCCTTCCGTCTGCTCGCTTTGCTCGCAGCCACCTCCCCTTTCAGGGGAGATATAATGGTATTGCGAACTTTTAACTTTAGCTGTTACTACTAACTTTTATATGCTCCCTGCAAGGGAGCTGGCATCGCCGTAGGCGATGACTGAGGGTTGTGCAAGGCGAAATTTATTATGCTAATGGTGATTGCGACGCAGCCCCCTTCCGCCTAACTACGTTCGGCACCTTCCCCGAGGGGCAGGCAAGAAGTACTTCCCGAAGTTATATCTGCTTACCCAACCCTTCCGTCTGCTCACGGTGTTCGCTGACTTCTTTGGCGTCAGTACGCAGAACTTGGTGTACTGCAAACCAAAGAGGATATGGTAAAGCCTTTTTTGCTAAGCTTTTTGCGGCGATGCAAAAAGCGACTGTTTCCCGCGCTTTCGCAAAGCGCGCCCCTTTCTTGTTACTTCTTTCGGGGACGAAAGAAGTAAAACCAAAAGGACGCAGCAAAACCTAAAATTTTCTCTCAACCACCCCAAAAATCAAAAATATCCCAAAAATCCCCCCTCATCCTACCCAAAATCACCATTTCGGGTGGGGCGCTTTTGCATTTTTTAGGCTACACTATAGGTGTAAACAATCAGCTGTAAAGCAGGCAGCAGGAAGCGGAGGGATTGATATGCTGAAAGAAAGCTGGAAAAATATTTTGCTGGGCGCATTACTGCTTACCGGATTGACAATGCTCCTGGGCAGTGACAGCTCTGACAAAAAAGCAGACTCGATGCTCGCCATGCCTAAGGCAGAAGCCGCCGCTATGCCTGTCTACGAGCAGGAATATATGAAAATCGTGGAGGGTGTCTGCGATTATTTGACCACGGGTAATACCGCCGGACTGCCGGCGCAGGGACTGACAGGCTTTGAGGAGCTAGAGGGCCATAATGATCCCGGTCAGGGCGTAAGCAGTGTCGGCTATACGCTGCAGGATATCAATAATGATAAGGTGCCGGAGCTGATTTTTGCCCAAATTGATTATCCCGAGGGCAAGGGCTATTATGGCCGGGATATATATGCTGTCTATACCTTTGTGGATGGTAAGATAAAATTTGTTGACGAGGGCTGGTCGCGCAGCCGACTGCGTCTGCTTCCTCAAGATATGCTGAGCAAGCGCACCTGTATCGACGATAACGATATGGAATGGATGCTGGAAATGAAGGATTTGCTGCGGGACGGCAGCCTGCGTCAGGGAGAAACCTTCTATACAAAGGTTGAGGATGGCAGATGTAATGTTTACCGAAAATATTTAGATGTAAATGATACCTTTGTTACCAAAAAAACTTCCATGCATTTTGACGATATGATGAATATTGACCTTGGTGCCCAAAAGCTCGAGCTTTTACCGCTTGCGGAATACAGCAATCGTGGCTTTAAGGGATTGGTAATGCAGCACCTTAACTGCATGGGCTTGCATGAGCTGCAGGATGATAGGGTAGATCTTTCCGCATATGAGCATGTTTATGCGGATAATCCCTCCCCGGGAGCAGAAGTGTTGTTTAGCAGCAATACTTCTCTGGCGAGCTTTGAAGTGCTGGATTTGCAGGGTGACAGCAGCAGAGTTATCTACAGCAAAGGACTGCTGAAACCGGAAGAAAAGCTGGTACTGCATCTGGAAAGCTTTGAAATTGATCCCGAGCTAAGCGATGAAACTGTTATCAAGAACGGTATCAGCTTCAGGGACGATACCGGCAGCCTGCGCAAGTTTGCGATTCGGGCGAAGGTTATGGACGGCAGTGTTTATCTGGAGGAGATTGATTAAGGTAAAATCTGCATTCTGTGCGGAAATTTATAGAATTAGGGATTTTAGGAGGTAATGAATATGAAAATGAAAAAATTAACCAGCTTATGTGGTTGCCTGCTGCTTTCCATGTGCATGGGCGTTGGCGCTATGACTGCTCCGCTGTCTGCTGAGGCTGCAGCACGCGAAAAGGTTATTCTTGACGCAGATATGGTGGATTTGTTTGATGACGGCATCGCTATGATGATGCTTGCCGAATCTCCCAAAATGGATTTGAAGGGTGTTACCATCGTTATCGGCAATACCTGGGTTGAAACCGGTACCGCTTCCGCTATTCGTCAGCTGGAGGGCATCGGCCGCACCGATATTCCTGTATATATGGGCGTTAATGAAACCGTTCGCAAGGACCGTTTCGCTAACATGAAGGAAGAAAAACGCATTTACGGTCGTGGCCATGACTCCCATCTGGGTGCTGCAGGCTATCCTCAGCCGGCATCCTGGCAGGCTGAATACCGCAAGAATTATAATGATGAGCCGGTAATGAACCCGCAAAAGGAACATGCTGCTGATTTCATCATTGATACTATCAAAAAGAATCCGGGCGAAGTAACCATCGTTGCTATCGGCAGCGGTGCTAACCTGGCAGCTGCTCTGGACAAGGCTCCGGAAATCGCTCCGCTGGCTAAACGCGTTGTTTATATGGCAGGCGCTTTCTTCTGCGAAGGTAACGTAATGCCGACCTCCGAGTTCAACGTTTGGATTGATCCGGAAACCGCTAAAAAGGCTTACCGCGCTCCTTGGAAGGAGCAAATCTTCCTGCCGCTGGATGTTTGCAGCAAGGAACTGATGAGCCACGATGATTTTAAGGATCTGGAAAGCCGCATTAAGAGCGATCGCTTCAAGGCTATGTGGGAAAGCCATTATGCTACCCCGATGTTCCGCAAGGATCCGTCCTTCAAGAACTACATTTGGGACGTTCTGGCAGCAGCAGTTGCTATTGATCCGTCCGTAATTCTGGAGTCCGAAACTCTGCCGATTGATGTTGATGACCAATACGGCTATGGCTACGGTCAGACTATGGGCTTCCGCGGCGCTGCTCCTGAGGGCACTCAGAATGCGAAGATTGTTTACGCTGTAGACCGCGCTAAGGTTTGGAAGATGGTTGAGGATGTATTTAACAAGCTGTAAGCAATAATTTTGTGGTTTAAAGCTTGCGCCCTACCCGAATTTGCTGTTTCGGGTGGGGCGCTTTAGTTTTTTTTAGGGTAAAATATAGGTATAAAAGATTAGCTGCGAAGCAGGCAGCAGGAAGCGGAGGGATGGAGATGCTGAAGAAAAGCTGGAAAAATGTCTTAGTGGGAGCAATGCTGCTGGCTTCCTTGGCAATGCTGCTGAATGGCTGTGGTTCGGATAAGCAGGCTGCTGCAACGCAGCCTAAGACCACGAAGGTGGAGGAAGCAGCTGCGGCTGTGGCGAAGGTGCCTGCCTATGAGCGCGAATACGGCAAGCTGGTGGAGGGTATCTATAATTTTGTGAATGATGGTGATATGGGTAAAGTGCCGCAGCAGGGCATGACCGGAATTTATGAGCTGCGTGACCGCATGGGTTACGTTGATGCGTTGAATATGCTTGGTTATACGCTGCAGGATATCAATAATGATAAGGTCCCGGAGCTGATTTTTGCTATCTTGGATAATGAAAAGCAGGGCAAGGGCTATTACGGCAAGGATATCTATGCTATCTATACCTTTGTGGACGGTAAGATAAAATTTGTTGATGAAGGCTGGGCACGCAGCAATCTGCAGCTGTTGGCGAACAATATGGTGCTGACGCGCGGCAACAGCAGTAATACAGATTATGTGCTGGTGCTGGAGGATTTGTTGCCGAACGGCAATAAAAGATGCGTTGATATGTATTTTACCCGTTCAAAGAACGGTAATGCGGCTGCAAACGGTCTTGATGTCTACCGTAACGATGTGGGCAGAGATGATGTGGCTGTTTCGCAAAAGACTAATATGACTACTGATGATTTCTTTGATATGGGCGCAGAGATGGCCGGTGACAGCGTTAAGCTTGAGCTGCTGCCGTTGAAGGAATATAAGCAGCGAGGCTTTAAGGGCCTGGCGATGCAGTATCTGGAATGCATGGGCGTACATGAGCTGCAGGATGCAAAGGTTGATCTTTCCAAGTACGAGCAGGTTTCCGTGCCTAATCCCTTTAAGGGTGCGGACGTGATTTTCCGCAGTACGAAAAATCTGGAAGAGTTCCGCCTGCTAGAGCTTGCTTCCGGCAAGAGCGTTTACAGCAAGGATTTGCTGATGGCTGATGAAAAGCTGGTGCTGCATCTGGAGAGCCTGGAAACTATTCCCAAGAATGGTATCAGCTTTAAGGATGATGCAGGCAGGGAGCGCCGGTTTGCGATTTTGCAAAGCGGTAAGGATGGCAGTATTTATCTGCAGGAGATTGATTAAGGTAAAATGCCTGAAGAGGCTTAAATTAAGCTATGATGTAAAAAACTTTGGAGGTGTTTTTTATGCGTAAAAGATTTTTAGCTGCAATGTTATTGGCACTGGGTATTGGTTTATTTGGCGGTTGGGGCAGTGCTCAGGCGAATAGTGTGCCGGAGTCTACGCAAAGCATGCTGCATGTGTGCTGGCTGAAGGATGCTCATGTTAATCCTGCGGCCTGCGAGGTTGTGAGAATGCCGGATGCTTTTGAGCCGGCGAAGGCTGTAGTGACCAGCTCGGTGGATTTCCCTGATTTTCAGGTTGTGGCGCTGGATTTGCGTGAGGTGAGCGCTGAGGGCTATCCTGTTTTTAACGTGCAGTCTGTTTATTATAAGGATTTCCTGCGTGCGACGGAACCGATTATTATTGTGATGCGTGATTCCGAGTCCTTCCCGCGCAACGGTATTGCGGTGCGCGATTCTTTGGGCAGGGAGCGTATTTTCGGTATTGCTATCAGCGGTGAGGACGGAAGCCTGCTGCTGAGCGAGGTTGAGAGATAGAGGTGTGGGCGATGAAGAGATTATTTAGCTTGCTGATGTTCTGTCTGCTGCTGCTTGCTAGTACTACGGCGATGGCAGCGTCTTATGCTTATGGTGCGTATTCGTATATGCGTTATGGTGCGAATGGCAGGGATAATGCTTCTTTCCATCTGATTTATACGCAGTCCGGCATTTTTGCTTCTGTTGTTACTTATGATTTGCAGGACGGTAATGCGCCGATGTTTAAGGGCGTGGGTATGCTGGAGAACGGTTCGCTGGTGTTGGAGGATTATTCGTTTGACGTGGGCCGTCATGGTGAGGATACACGTTATTTTGGTTATGGCTCTCAGCCGCTTGTTTGTGAGGCCAGAGTGCAAGATAGTAAGCAGGTTGTGCTGCTGCCGACGGTTGATGCACGCGAGATGGGTATTACTAAGGTGAGTGAGCCTGATATCGGCGGTACCTATAAGTTTGAGGGAATGCAGGCGGAAGAGGATTATACTATGGCGCTGTATTTTCTGCGTAAGATGAATGTGAAGAATACCGGTTTGGATTTGAGCAGTAAGGATTATTGGTTTGGCTATGGCAGTCGTTTTGCTGAGGCTCCGAACAGCGTTTTTAATTCGTATCTGCCGCAGGAGTACGGCGATTATTTTGGGGTTTATGTTTATAATAAGAACGATGAGCTGGTTATGACTTATTATGTGCATCCGAGTTTGTGGGATGCTTATCGTGTGACTGTTGATGGTGAGGTTAAGCTGCTGTGTAGCAATGATGCTGTGGGTTGATGTTGTGAGCTGAGTTTGAGGTCCTTGCGACGTAAGTTAATATTGCGGAGCAGGGGCCTTTTTGTAAGTGCCCCCTTTAGTCGCTGACGCGACAGTCGCCCCAGGGCGCCCTCTCTTGCCCTACGGGCAATTCACCTTGTCCCCCAAGGGGGAACCAAGAAATATTGCTTACTTATACCTTTCTTGCCTGCCCCTTGGGGAAGGTGCCGAACGAAGTGAGGCGGAAGGGGGAAATTCAAGCTATGTCTTTAAATTTTTTTGAGGTAAAAAATATGCCAAAAGATAAAGATTTAGAAATACAGGCGGAAGCCAAGTTTGCTGTGCTGCAGCAGGAGCTGCGGCGTTTTGGCAGTGTGCTGGTTGCGTTTAGCGGCGGCGTTGATTCGACGTTTTTGCTGCAGGCAGCGCATTTGACTCTTGGCGATAAGGCGCTTGCGGTGACGGCGCGTTCTGGCGTTGTGCCGCAGCGCGATGTGGCGGAGGCGGAGGAGTTTTGCCGGAAGCAGGGTATACGCCATCTTTACTTTGATTTTGATGAGCTGCAGGTGCCGGGGTTTGCCGAAAATCCGCCGGACCGCTGCTATATCTGCAAAAAAACGCTGTTCAGCAATTTCCTGCGCATTGCACAGGAAAACGAAGCGGTGCTTTGCGAAGGTTCGAATATGGATGATTTGGGTGATTACCGCCCCGGTCTGAGGGCTTTGGCGGAGCTAAAAGTACAGAGCCCGCTGCGCACTGCAGAGCTGACGAAGGCGGAAATCCGTCTGCTGTCGCACAAGCTGCAGCTGCCGACTTGGGATAAGCCTTCATTTGCTTGTCTTGCTTCACGCTTTGTTTACGGTGAGCGTATCACGGCGGAGAAGCTGGCGGCGGTGGATAAGGCAGAGCAGCTTTTGTGGGAGCTTGGCTTTAAGCAGTTCCGTGTGCGTGTGCATGGCAGCTTGGCACGTGTTGAGCTGTTGCCCGAGCAGCTGGAGCTGGCGGTGGCGGAGCCGACGCGCAGTGCGATTTACGAAGGATTGAAGGCCGCAGGCTTTGCTTATGTGGCACTTGATTTGCAGGGCTATCGCACAGGCAGTATGAATGAAACTTTGAAGCAGGATTAAACTATACTTATAGCGAATTTTATCATAGTCTGTTACAAGAATGCAGACTTTAGATTAGGAGGAAGATTATGAAAAGCTTATATTTGGAATGTAATGCCGGTATTAGCGGCGATATGCTGGTAGCAGCACTTTTGGACCTGGGCGCGGACAGAGAGGCGCTGGATAAGGCTCTGCAGAGTATTCCTGCGAAGGGCTTTGAGTATAAAATCAGCAGAGTGTCTAAGGCAGGCGTGGACTGCTGCGATTTTGACGTTATTCTGGACGAGGAGCATGCTAACCATGACCACGATATGGCTTTTTTGCATGGTAACGGCGATGCTGTAGTTCATAGCCATGAGCATGAGCATCATCATGACCATGAACACGAGCATGAGCACGACCATGAGCATTGCCACGAACATGAGCATGAGCATGAACATCATCACGAGCATGAACATGACCACAGCCATGTACCGCACGAGCATCATCATCACCATGAGCACCGCGGCCTGCAGGAGGTTATTGCAATTATTGATGCTACGGATATGAGTGCTGCTGCAAAGGAATTGGCGCTGAAGATTTTTGATATTATTGCGGATGCCGAGGCTAAAGCACATGCTGTGGAGAAGAATGCAGTGCATTTCCATGAAGTAGGCGCTATTGATTCTATTGTTGATATTGTGGCGATTGCTGTGTGTGCCGACAGTCTTGGTGTTGCAAACGTTATTGTACCGGAGCTGTGCGAGGGCCGCGGTACTGTCCGCTGCCAGCATGGCGTACTGCCGGTGCCTGTTCCTGCAACAGCTAATATTATGCAGCGATTTGGCTTTAATGTACGCTTACTGCCGGTGCAGGGAGAGTTTGTTACTCCGACCGGTGCTGCTGCCGCTGCTGCGCTGATGACTACGGACGAGCTGCCGCAGAGCTTTAAGATTCTGAGCATCGGTCTGGGAGCAGGCAAGCGTCAGTATGAGCGCCCCAGCATTTTGCGTGCGCTGCTGATTGAGGATAACGCGCAAAAAAAAACTCTGTAAATAGCAATGCTTTGCAGACGGATTGCATCTGCCAACTGCAGTCTGATATTGATGACTGCAGCGGCGAGCTTTTGGGCTATACGCTGGAGCGCCTGTTGGCGGCAGGCGCGTTGGATGCTCATTATCAGCCGGTGTTTATGAAGAAGAGCCGTCCGGCGTGGGAGCTTACTGTTATCTGCCGCGAGGAGGACAGAGCGAAGCTGGAAGCGCTGATTTTTGCGGAAACGACAACCATCGGCATCCGTCGTGCGCGTCTGGAGCGCACTGTGCTGCCGCGTCGCAGGGATGTAGTGCACACTGCTTACGGTGATGTGGCGGTGAAGCGTTGCCTGTTGGAGAACGGCGAACGCTGTTATGTGGAATATGACAGCGCTGCCAAACTGGCGCAGGAGCAGGGAGTGCCGTTGCAGGATATCTATCTGGCGGCACAGCTGGCGCAAAAAAACATAAATTAGCCACAAAAGTGTGGTATAATATCTCCATAATACGTCAGAGAATGGAGAAAAAATGACTAATGTTTTCGATTTGATAGAAGAATTTTATACACAGGATGAAGAATGGAATACGGTATTGCAGCAAGCCTGTGCTGAAGATTTCCTGCGCTATAAAACATGGCAGGGAGCCAAGGACGGCGAGCTGGTTAAGATTTGGGATTATATTACGATTCTTTGTATTTACCTTGGCAATTCCGAGAATTTTCTCGGTGATATGTCGCGTGAGGATTTTATTGACTGCGTAGGCTGGTGCTGTCGCAATGTTTCCGGCTTTCCGGCAACGGAGAGCAATATCGCACATTTCCTGGATGTTATGCAGGAGTTTTATACATATATGAAAAAGAAACGCATTATTACCCGTGATAATGCGCCTGCCGAAGCCAAAGCCAAGCTGTTTGTTGACGGCAGACTGCAGATTGTCGGCAAGGATGGTAGCTTTTTGCCAGGAAATGACCGCTACAATCTGTATTCTACGCCGGATTTGCCGACGAAGGTGTACTTGAACATCGGCGAGAGGATGCAGAATCTGCTGGATGATGTGCAAAGCTACTATACGCAGAAGCAGTTCCGTCGCGACTTGGAGCGGGCCGATTTTCTCTTCGGCGGTATTTTCCAGAATGGTACTGTTCAGGAAAAGCCGGGCACGGAGGAATATTCGCAGACTTTTTGGGATTATTTTCTTTTTGACTATCGTCTGCTTGAAGATGATAAAACGCCGCTGCAGCATTACCGTGATGTAATTTGCCGTGATGCTTCCGATATGGATACCTCCGTTGATATTTTGAATGAGCTGATTAAGGCAAAGCTGGTTCTCTTTGATGTGCAAAGACGCACGGAGGAGGGAATGTATGTCTGCAGAAATATTTTCACCAATGAAAAATATACGCTGATGCTGCCGGTAGATGATAATATTGACACAGAAGGCTATATTTTCATGGGCCATATTTTTTATGAAAATACCATGGTGATGAACTTCCTGCGCGGACTGGTGATGTCGCAAACCTCGCGTAAGCGCTTTTTTGAGGTTGTCAGTGCGGCGAAGGACTGGTTTGCTGTGCGCCAAAGCGGCGAAATGAGCTGGGAGGAGTTCATCAACCGTAATCCGATGTTCGTGCGTCATGTTTCTGTTTTGTATGCCGTTTATGTGCGTATGGAGGGCTTTAATTTCAGCACGCAGATCAGCGATTATCAGCCGGCGGCGCTGCTTGTGGACAAGACCTCGTCTATGCTGGAATCTCTTAGAGGAACAGGCCTTTTTTCTGCCTATGATATACAGCTGATGCGTACCATGTGGAGCGATTTTATGCTTCGTGGTAATGCTTTACCGGATAATACGGATGCTGATTTTGAGCATTGGACAGCAGCGGTTATGTACTGCTTTGTAAAGCTAAATGATGTTTATACCTTTACGGAAAAGCAGGTTTTTGCTATGTGCCGTGCTACCGACCATGCAAAGCTGAAGCAGATGATAGATATGATAAATGAAACCTTGCAGCTGGAGGCACATGACCCGCGTTACGTTAACGAAGAGGGTTTGCTGCTGATGCTGCTGCAGTGAGAGGAGGCACCAGAATATGAAGTGTGATTTTTGCGGCCACGAGGTTGCTCCCGGCACAGTGGAATGTCCGTACTGCCATTATCAGTTCAAGATTGATGCGCAGGTGCTCAGTTCGGAGGAGCGCGATACCTTTGAGGGCGTGACGATAGACGAGAGCGCAGGCACAGAGGAAAACAAAAGTGCCAGGGAAGGCGCTGTATATGACAGCGGTGCTGATACCTATGATTCTTATAGCGAAAGACAGCAACAGGTGCCGCCGAATATCAAGGTTCATACCTTTGGCTGCGGCAGCGGTATTTTGATTACCTTCTTGATCTTGTGCGGCATTGTGGCAGTTATCTTCTTCCTGCTGCCGACGTTTATTGTCTTTGCCGCTGTCGGCGCAATCGTTTTGTTTATTATGCGCCTTTTTATGGGCTTTTAATAGCGTAAAAAATGTATTTCTGACGGCCGGCAGTGTTGCCTTGGGCAGAGCTGCCGGCTGTTTTTGTCTGTTGTAGAAATTTTTTCAAAAAAATTTTAAAAAGCCGTAAAAATATAGAGGATTTTTCTGATTGACGGCGAATAATATGCAGGTACACAATGTGTGAAAAGAATAGGAGGCATAAGATATGCATAGTTACAGCATGGATCTTGGCGGCAGAACTCTTACTATCGAGGCTGGCAAGATTGCAAAACAAGCTAATGGCGCTGTATTAGTTCGTTATGGCGATACCGCCGTAGTAGTTGCCGTTACCGGCACCAAAACCCCACGTGAGGGTGTAGACTTCTTCCCTTTGACTGTTGATTTTGAAGAAAAAATGTACGCCGTAGGTAAAATCCCCGGTGGCTTTATTAAACGCGAAGGCCGTCCGTCTGAGCAGGCTATCCTGACCAGCCGTCTGATTGACCGCCCGATTCGCCCGATGTTCCCGGAAGGTTACCACAACGATGTACAAATCGTTGCTACCGCTGTTTCCGTTGATCCCGACAATGCTCCGGATATGCCCGCTATGATTGGTGCATCCTGCGCTCTGTCTATTTCCGATATTCCGTTTGAAGGTCCTATCGCTGGTGTGCGTGTAGGCCTGATTGATGGTGAATTCATCATCAACCCGACTGTTGAACAGGCTAAAATCAGCCAACTGAACCTGGCTGTTGCCGGCACCAAAGATGCTATCCTGATGGTAGAAGCAGGTGCTAACGAAGTTTCCGAAGAAACCATGCTGGACGCTATTTGGTTCGGTCATGGCGTAATCAAACAACTCGTTGAGTTCCAGGAGAAAATCGTTGCTGAAATCGGCAAAGAGAAAATGGAAGTTCCGTTCTACGCTCCGCCTGAAGAAATGGTTGCGGAAATCGAAGAATACGGTGCTCAAAAACTCAAAGATGCTCTGATGGATGCTAACAAGCTGGAGCGCGAAGAAAACGTTGCTAAGGTTAAAGCTGAAATCGCTGAAGTATTCCTGGAGAAATATCCTGATAATGCTAAAGACGTTGCTTACATCACCCAAAAGCTGGTTAAGAAAATCGTTCGCCGCACTATCTCTGTAGATAAGATTCGTCCTGACGGCCGTCAATTAGACGAAGTACGTCCGGTAAGCTGCGAGGTTGGCCTGCTGGCTCGTCCGCATGGCAGCTCTCTGTTCACCCGTGGTCAGACTCAGATTTTGAACGTTCTGGCTCTGGCTCCGCTGCGTGAAGCACAGATTCTTGATGGTCTCGGCGCTGAGGAAACCAAGCGTTATATCCATCACTACAACTTCCCGCCGTACAGCGTTGGTGAAACCAAGCCGCTGCGCAGCCCCGGCCGTCGTGAAATCGGTCACGGTGCTTTGGCTGAGCGTGCTCTGCGTCCGGTTATTCCTTCCGAAGAGGATTTCCCGTATGCAATCCGTCTGGTATCCGAGGTTCTGGAATCCAACGGTTCTTCCTCTATGGGTTCCGTTTGCGCAAGCACCCTGTCCCTGATGGATGCAGGCGTTCCTATTAAGGCTCCTGTTGCCGGCGTTGCTATGGGCCTTGTTAAGGATGGCGAATACTTCACTATTCTGACTGATATCCAAGGTCTGGAGGATGCTCTGGGCGATATGGACTTCAAGGTTGCAGGTACCGAAAAAGGTATTACTGCTATCCAAATGGATATTAAGATTGACGGTATCAACAAGGATATCTTTACCCAGGCTTTGGCACAGGCTAAACGCGGCCGTGAATTCATCATGGGCAAAATGATGGAATGCATCAGCGAACCGCGCAAAGAGCTGTCCAAATATGCTCCGAAGATTACTACTATCCATGTAGATCCTGATAAGATTGCTAAGGTTATCGGACCTGGCGGCAAGATGATCAAGAAGATTGTTGACGAAACCGGCGCTAAGATTGATATCGATGATACCGGTCGCGTATTTATCGCTGCTGTTAACACCGAGGCTGCTAATAAGGCTATCGAGATGATCGAAGGCATTACCGCTGAGGCTGAAGTTGGCAAGGTTTATACCGGTAAGGTTACCCGCCTGATGAACTTTGGTGCTTTCGTTGAGATTCTGCCGGGCAAGGAAGGTCTTGTACATATTTCCCAACTGTCTACTGAGCATGTAGATAAAGTTGAGGATGTTGTAAGTGTTGGCGATGAAATTGTTGTTAAGGTTACGGAAATCGACAACAAGGGCCGCATTAACCTGTCCCGCAAGGCTGTTCTGATGAAGAGCATGCAAAAATAATTTGTGAATTTAAAAGAGCTGTCGCTTTTGTGACAGCTCTTTTTTGTAAATTGGAATGTGTGGTTATATGTATCGTAAGTGATATATCCTTCCGCTTAGAAAAATTTTCCTATGTCCGTAGGACATAACGCAATTTTCGTGTGGAACCAGGACGAAGTGCCGCAAAACTCGCGCTATGCTGAGAGATTTTTCTACAGTAGCTTGCTTAGCGCTCAGACAGTTGCGACACTTAGCGGTTCGTGTCAAACCAATCAGCTGCGCTCTTCGAGCTTGCTTCTTGGGACACTATCGCATGGCGCGCATGAGCCAATCAGCATCGTCCTGTGGACTCGCTTCTTGGATGCGCCCGCATATGGTACCAGATGCTCATTTGCTAAAATTGCTATTCCTTACACGATATATCCCTCGCTCAGTTTATTTGAGTTCGATGTGCTTGACTGCTAATCAGTGTTCTCCTACAGAGTTACACTTACAGTATAGATATTGCAATCTATATCTACACTCAAAACACTTCACCCTAGCCTAAAAAGCGCCCCAATTCATATTTCTATGAATCAGGGCGCTTTTTATATCCTAACGGATGAAGTTCTGACTAAATCCTTATTTTAAAAATTTTTGAATTAGTTCCATGTCAGGCGTTGTGTAATAAGTATTCTGGTTTGTGAAAATAACAAAGCCGGGCTTGCTGCCTGCAGGTTTCTTTACATAGCGTCTTTGTACGCAGTCGACCGGAACATTACTGCCGTCGCGGGCTTTGCTGAAATATGCTGCCAGCTGCACTGCAAGATTGATATCCTCCTGACGTGCTTCCGGCAGTGACGTTTTCAAAATAACGTGCGAGCCGGGTATATCCTTGGTATGGAACCATAAATCTTTAGGGTTACCTAAAGTAAAGGTAACATAATCATTCTGCTTATTGTTCTTGCCGATATACAAATCTGCTTCAGGATTTAAACGGATATGCAGAGGCTGTGATTTTTGCAGCCCTGCATTTTTCTTCTTTTTATTCGTGTCCTTAAGCAGACCGCTGCTCAGCATTTCCTGATTAATCTCTTCGATTTCTTCTTTCGTCGTAGCGGTAAGCAGTGAAGCGTCCAGACTTTCCAGATAGGCAAGCATTTCTTCCGTAGATTTCTGCTGGATACGCACTTCGGTTTGAGCGCGTTTGTATTTATTATAGCGCTTGTAATAAGCCTGTGCGTTTTCCGTAGGCGAAAGGATGGGGGAAAGGCTGACCGTAACCGGTTCGCCGTCATAAATATTAATCAGCTCAGCGCTGGTCTGCCCTTTTTTTATCTGGTAGATATTGGCCATGATAGTATCTGCCAGCATACGCTGTTCTTCGGCATTGGCAGCATTAGCCAAATCCTCCTGCAGAGCCTGCAGCTTTTTCTTGAGTTTGGCAGTTTCGCTATTCACCAGCTTTTGCAGCTGTTCATGGCGTGGCAGCTGGATAGGCTTCAGGCTGACAGCAAAATTGAGCGCGCTGTTGATATCGTTAAATTCTTTTACCTGCATGCCCTCCTGCAGATTTTGCGGAGGCAGCACAAGGAGAGTTTTGACCTGATTGGTACGGCTGATGAGTGCGTAGACAGGATGCTTGGCGGCCTGCGCTTGCACATCTGCCTGCAGCTTGCCGATAACCTGCACCAATGACTGACAGGCAGAGCTTTCCAATCGTACCTCCTGCGGCAAAATATCGGCAGCAGCTAAAAGCTCCATGGTTGTCATTTTACCGACACCGGTGGTAGCGTTGATAAAGGCCTTGGCGAAGTTGGCTGCCGGCAGACTGTTGGCAGCCTGCACAATTTTTGCCGGGTCATCAGTCAAAAGGTTAAGTCCTTCCTGCGGCGGGGGCGCAATATAGGCTTTTCCTGGCAGGATAGTGCGATAGCTGCTTTGTGCTGCACTTACATGCTTTAGAGAGTCGATAATAACATCATCCTGCGTAAGAATAATATTGCTGTTTTTACCGGTAAGCTCAAAAATAAGCTTTTTGGTAATTATTTTGCTGGAGGCACCTAAAAGGTCAATTTCCAGTGTAATAATGCGGTCCAGGCCGCTCTGGCTGATTTTCGTGATGCGTCCTTCTTCCAGATGCTTGCGCAGAAGCATGCAGAAGGTGGGCGGAGTTTCCGGGTTTTCCGGCAGCTGCTGCGGCAGATAAAGCACACAGCTGCCATTGTGCATATCGGCCAGCAGGCTGCTTGTATCGCGTGTTCTGCGGACGAGCAGCAGAAGTGACTGCGGATTAGGCATATATACCTTATATATTTTGCTGCCCAGCAGCTCTTCATTCAATGTATCTGTAAGCAGCTTTAAAGTTAAGCCTTCAATGTTCATAGGGACTCCTTTCGGTGCAGGCTCGGCAAAGTTTTTTGAACCTGCGGGAATACAATGCAATTTATTAATTTATCATATTATACTCCATTACCTGCAACAAGTATAGCAAAACAAAAATAGGCCATTTCTTTATCTAAGCGACGAAAAACGAAGAAAAATGCTGAAATCATTAGAGAAATATGGTATAATAGATTTTCAAGATAAGATTGAAGCAAAAAATACTTATCTTTTAAGCTGAAATAACATCACCTTTGTTGGTGAAGATGAAGGAGGAAGCCTGTGTTAAAAAGTATGACCGGTTTCGGCCGTGGTTCCTACGAGGATGCAGATTTTTCTGTTAACATTGAAATGAAAACCGTGAACCACCGGTATAACGAGGTTGCTATCCGTTTACCGCGATTTTTGAATCCTTTGGAGGATAAAATCCGTAAAACTATTTTAAAAACCGTTAGCCGTGGACGTATTGATGTGTTTATTACTGCTGATTATAATGTCAGCGGCAACTGCACTCTGAAGGTTGATAAAAACCTTGCTGCTGCCTATCATAAGGCATTGCAGGAGGTAGGCGTTGCTATCGGAGCTGACGCTGCAGGCATTAACGCTGCTGCAGAAATTCTCTATTTATCAAAATGCCCTGACGTGATTAACGTTAAGGAAGGCTTTTTTGATGTAGAAAGCGTTTGGCCCAAGGTTGAGCAGGCTGTTGAACAGGCTGTTGCTAATCTGGTAGCTATGCGTGAAACAGAGGGCGGCAATATCTACGGTGATTTTATTTACCGTGCAGATCTGATTGCCGAAAAGCTGGCACAGATTGAGGAGCGTTCTCCCTTAGTTGTGGAAGAATACCAGGCTAAGCTGCAGGAGCGTCTGACCAATCTTCTGGCTGACAACAATATCAAGGTTGAACCGGAGCGCTTGTTGCAGGAGGTAGCAATTTTTGCTGACCGCACCAGCATTACAGAAGAGATTGTCCGCTTGAAGAGCCATATCAAGCAATTCAAGACTATCATTGCTTCCGACCAGCCGGTAGGACGTAAGCTGGACTTCCTTATTCAGGAATTCAACCGTGAAGCAAATACGATTGCTTCCAAAGCCAACGATTATACTATGGCGCAGATTGTTGTAGAAATTAAGGCGGAAATAGAAAAAATTCGTGAGCAGATTCAGAACATCGAATAAAACTGGAGGAAGTTATGGATATAAAGCTAGTTAATATTGGCTTTGGCAACATTGTTGCAGCCAACCGCATTATTTCTATTATCAGTCCGGAATCGGCACCGATTAAACGTATTATCCAGGAAGCCCGTGACAAGGGCATGCTGGTTGATGCAACCTACGGACGTCGTACTCGTGCTGTAGTTGTTGTGGACAGCGGTCACATCATCCTGTCTGCGGTACAGCCGGAAACTGTAGCTAACCGTCTGGTGGCACAAACTGCTGATTCTGAAGAAGAGGAGTAATTGGATCATGAGCAACGATATTGATAATGTTACTCCCAAGGGAGTACTTCTTGTAGTATCCGGTCCGTCGGGAGCAGGCAAAGGAACTATTTGCCAGATGCTGAGAGACCAGCTGCCGGATTTAGGTTATTCTATTTCTGTTACTACACGCGCACCGCGCACGGGTGAGGTTGACGGAGAGAGCTATTTCTTCAAGACAATTCCCGAGGTTAAGCAGATGATTGAAAAGGGCGAGCTGTTGGAATATGCCGAGGTATACGGCAATTATTACGGCACACCGCGCAAATACGTGGAGGAGCAGCTGGAATCCGGCCGTGACGTATTGCTGGAGATTGATATTCAGGGCGCTTTGCAGATTAAAAAGCGCTTCCCCGAGGGCGTATTTGTTTTCATCGTACCGCCTTCCTTAGATGAGCTTTCCGCACGTATTTATAAACGTGGTACCGACAGTGAGGATGTTATTAAGCGCCGTATGGCTTCCGCAGCTAGTGAGCTGACCTACGCAGCGGAATATGACTATATCATCGTTAATGATGTTGCGGAAAAGGCAGCGCAAAAGGTACTGACAATTATGGAGGCAGAGCGTTACCGCGTAGCCAGAACATATTTTATTGTTGATAAGATTTGTAAAGCTAAAAAATAAATTTACATTATGCAGCAGTCTGCTGTGTGAACCATGAAATACTTAAAGGAGTGATTCTATAATGTCTATGGTAGATCCGTCTATTGACTATTTGGCAGAAAAAGTAGATAGCAAATACACTTTGGTTATTTTGGCAGCAAAAAGAGCACGCGAGCTCACTATTCCCGGCGTAAATTCCGCGGAAAAAGAGGTCAGCGCTGCGCTGAAGGAAATTGCTAACGATACTATTACCTACGAGCGTACTAAAAACGTATAACAGCGGGAGGGTAAAACCTTGTTAAAGGGCAAAAAAATTGTTTTGGGAGTAACCGGCGGTATTGCCGTTTATAAGGCTGTAGATCTTGTAAGCCGTCTGCGTAAGCAGGGCTGCGAGGTGCGTGTGGTCATGACCGAGCATGCGCAGCAGTTTGTTACTCCGTTAACCTTCAAGGAAATCAGCGGTAATGCTGTTGCTACCAGCATGTGGAACAGCAACCAGGAATTTAATGTTGAGCATATTGCTTTGGCAAATTGGGCAGACGCTTTCTTAGTTGCACCTGCTACCGCTAATATTCTGGCTAAAATGACATATGGCATTGCGGATGATCTGCTGAGCACTACGCTTTTGGCAGCTCAGGCACCGATAGTTGTCTGCCCCGCAATGAATACCGGTATGTATCTTAATGCTGCAACTCAGGAAAATATCGCTAAGCTGCAAAGCCGCGGTATTACTGTAATGCCGCCTGCTTCCGGACATCTTGCCTGCGGCACCAACGGCCCCGGCCGTCTGCCTGAACCGCAGCAGATTGTGGAGTTTATGAGCAGCTTTTTTGCCGGCCGTGAGGGCGATCTGCGTGGCCTGAAGGTACTTGTTACCGCAGCAGGTACACGTGAACCGATTGACCCCGTCCGCTTTGTCGGCAACCGTTCCAGCGGCAAGATGGGCTATGCTGTAGCTCAGATGGCTGCCGAGCGCGGTGCTGAGGTACTGCTTATCAGCGGTCCTTCTGCGCTTGCTGTACCGCCTAATGTGAAGGCTGTGCAGGTTGAATCGACCAATGAAATGCTGGAGGCCTGCCTCGCAGCCTACGATGCAGTTGATATCGTTATCAAGGCAGCGGCAGTTGCCGATTACCGTCCGCGTGACGTAGCAGACCAAAAGATTAAGAAGAAAACAGATGATGCTCTGACTGTAGTTATGGATAAAAATCCGGACATCCTCAAAACTCTGGGTGCTAAGAAAACACATCAGGTATTGGTTGGCTTTGCTGCAGAAACGCAAAATCTGTTGGCTAATGCTCGCGAAAAGGTAGTTAAAAAGAATCTTGATATGATTGTGGCCAACGATGTTACAGCAGCCGGTGCCGGTTTCAATTCCGATACCAATATCGTCAAGTTCCTTTATGCTAACGGCGATGTCTGCGAGCTGGAGCAGATGCCGAAGGTTGATGTGGCGAATCGTATTTTGGATGAGGCTTTGCGTATTCGTAAAGAGCGCGCTTAGAAGAGCGCGTGTAAGGCAGCATCTGCGTCATGACCGCTCCTCGACGTAGCAGTAGTACG
>OQWI01000451.1_pt1 | contig 18832 bp, 27 predicted proteins | sample 1691551 | NCBI WGS metagenome assembly OQWI01 (sample SAMN03418259, study PRJEB22391) | human gut metagenome | biome: human-gut; feature: organic feature; material: feces | host: Homo sapiens | place: Tanzania | collected 2013-01
ACCTATCTAATAGGTAAAAGGGCTGATTCAAGTGGTGAGTAGTTAGCCATTGCTTACCAAAGATTTTGAATTTAGCTGTATATAACGTTATAATACAAATATTGTATATAACATTATATAACAATCGTGTCTGCAAAACCAATATAACAACTGAATTATTTGTCCATAAAATCAGCCATTTATTCATCAATTATCCATACAATCTATAAATATTAGAAATATACAAAATTTTATGCAAAATGATGAAACTTTCGTCCATAAACGGCCAAAAACCTGCAACAAATGGTACTATCTTTGTATACAGTATTCATATATACTATAATCAAAGATGAGGGAACGGAAAGAGAAAAGGCACACGGCCTACACCGTTCAAGAGGAGAAAACAATGAAAGCATCTTATGAAGTCACTCGAGAATTGAAAAAGTCCGGCGTGGAAGAATATCTTGCTTACTGGAATGGTAAGCAAATGGCGTCCGCTTATCTGTGTACGTGTGAAGCCTATGGCCACATGGACTATATGACAGTGTACGATGACGGCGAAAAGCTCATTGGCTGCTTAGTAGATGCCAATGAAGCTGAAAGCACGGTGTACCGTATGCTGTCTAAATTGGTGCTAGGCTAACACAAAACCGGTTTAGCGGTCCGGTATACAAAAGCACCGCCGCCACCGCCCAAAAGGGCACCCGGCAAAGCCGGAAAAATCTTAAAGCCGGAGAAAATCCGGAGAAAGAGAGTTTGTTATGTTCTATGAAGTGAAAAACAACGGTTTGGAAACCATCGAAAAAGACGGTCAGGAAATCACCTGTCGTGTGTACACCGTGACCATCCCCGCCGCCGATGACGGCGTAACTGGTGTAGGGATGGTTTCCCGTACTACCGGCGCAAAAGTTATTGCAACTTTTGATGCTTACACTGTGGACTTGTCTACCGGCGTTCCTACTATCAAGACCGAAGAAAAGAGCGTGGAGTTTGACGGCAACCCCGCTGAAACCACGATGGACGAGTCTATTTCTAAAGCCTATAACACGCATGGCCCTATCGCTTATCGCAAGGTAGAAGGTAAAACCGTTGGTATCCCTAAAGGCCTTTTCGAGGCATTGGCTGTAAAGGTCATCCGCCCAGCTTCTCAGCAGTAAATTCCAAAAAAGCCGTGACGGCCGGCTTAAAATGCCGTTTTTATGTGTCCGGTTTTCCGGGCTTTAGAGTACGCCATACACCCAAAGACAGAAAGAAGGGCAATCATGACAAAAACAGGTTTACAGCAAATCATGGGCATGGTCTAGGTGCATTGTAGGTACACAGACAGTGAACATCGTCTCAATCGTTGCAAGGCATGGTACTACACAGACGAGGATATGCAGGCCGTTGCTCTCCGCTCTTACAACACCATGGCGGCCATATATTGGCGCGGCGTGGTGTGGGAAAGAGACAGGTATTCAAACACCACGTCTCAGCACGTCCGTAGGTTTGGCCGCCTGATGGACGCGCCCGTTATTTCTCTTTACCGGCGTTCCGGTATGAGCAAGCGCGACTTTGACGCGCACACCGCCTGCGACTGGCAAGACGTGATTGACGCGGTGCTCAACACCTAACCCACAAACCCCGATATGATTATAACCGCTCCAGTTTAAGGGGCGGTTATTTTATGCCTACTGTTAGCAGTTACCCGTAACTACTGCTAATTAGTTAAAGCTAACTACATAGCACTCTTAAGGCTAGACTGCTAATTCCCATTAACCTAGTAGCTTTAGGGCTTTATCACTGTAAAGTGTCAAACCTACTAACCTGATAGCTTTAGGACTTTATAACTGTAAAGCGTTAAAGGGGGGGTTTTGTGAAAAAATTCACAAACCACTAACCTTAAAGAAAACGTAAGGGTTATATAATAAGCACCGGGGGTGTTAAAAATAACCCGAAAATAAACCGGGGTCAAATTTTGATAAAATCAAAAACCCCCTTCCATGGAAAGGAGAAAATACAATGCGGTATCTGTGCAATGAGAATGAGAACAGTGAAATGTTCGTGGGCTATGGTTATGAGTTGAAGCCCATAATCAGAGGCATCAAGAAGCATATAAAATATGGCCCATACTTGAATTGGCCTCTTACATGGAAAGGCTGTTGCTATTGGGTTAAAGAAATGAAGAATTATGCTGTGTATGGGTTTGAAATTCAGTATGACGGTTGTGGTGTTATTTATAACTCCAAACAGTTGTGTGAAATGATGTTCAACCTTAAAGAAGGGAGTGACTTCTAATGAAAGTTTGGCTAGTCATTAGTGAGCAGCGTGATGAAAAAGGCAATGTTTGCAACTACGCCATTATTGACGTGTGTGACACATATCTCAAAGCAAACAAAAAGTGGAAGCTATGGTTACACTATTGGGGCAAAGCAAACCGTAAAATTCTCTACGATGGTAAAGATGTAGCAGTATCTGTCTGTAAAAACAACATCCGTTCTGTTATCTATGTTGAAGAAAGGGAAGTAAGATGAAAGTTTATTTAGTGGTGTTCACCCGCTACAACAGTTGGGGTGAAATCCAGAAGTGTTTCGTCATTAAGTGTTACAAAGACCGTGCTTGTGCTAACCACAAGATGGTCGCAGAAGCCTTAACCTACGCACGAGACGGCTTTGCCGTTAGCCTTGTGAACGATGGTGTCTATATCAACACTATGAAGGCCGAACGCAAAAATACTAAAGCAATGGAAGAGGAAATTATTGAAGTTTCCGTCAAAGAAATGGAGGTTATCTAAATGTTGATGAACATTAACGACAACTATGAACTAATTCTTAGCTCCGACGACTTTAAGAAAATGGTTGATTTATACATGGGTGATGAAGCAGCAGCATATTTTGGTGAAATTGTTGCTTCTGCTAATGAAGCTGTACGTGCTATTAGCGATAAAACAAATAGCGATTCATCGTCTTATGAAGCAAGTCTTGAAAGCAATGCAACTGCCTTTACTGATATTCAGGAAGAGCTTGCAAACATTTCTGAAGTTCTTGATAGCAAGAGAATGAGTAGAGACAAAATTGCTCATTCTGTGCGTGAAATCAGTAAGATTATCAGTAACCAGATTTGAAAGAGGGTGTAACAATGCTATTTTTCCTCAAAGACCTATTCATCTTTTTCCTGTGTGAACTGTTCATCGGTATCATTTTCATTGTATTCCTTGTATTTCTAGCATTAACCATGTCGTTACTTCTTTGGGCAGCAGAGGGGTTTAATGAAGATGAAAGTAGGCGATAATGTTGCTTATATGCTCAGCCGCTATGATAAATTCTATGGCAAAGATGGTATTTCTTCACGGGGTGTTTCAGAATACCGTGAAAAAAGATATGGAATTATTGTTCAGATGGTTGAGCATGATAATCAAGTAAGGTTTGTAGTCATTAAGCCCACAAAGATTGTCAGTCCAAAAGGTTGCAAGCCTGTACAAAACTGTATGGATACAGTTCGCCCATGGGAGGTGAGAAAACATGGCAAAGAAACGTAAACAAAAACTTAAAGACGACTATGAACCTAAATACACGTCTAAATCAAGCGCCTATAAAAAGTTATCTTCAATGGGCGCTAAAGTTAGCGGAACAAACGTTGAAATTACGCCTGATTTTCTGCTTGCTTATGATTTAGATACTAGAAATAGGGATGTTCGTCAGGCAATTGTCAATGCAAGCGTTTTTAGACTTAAAGATGCAAAGAAACGTCTTAAACAGTTGGAAAACCTTGCTAATCGTCAAAAGGACGTTCCACGTAAAGAGCTGTACGAGGATTTAGCTCAGAACTATGCTAAAAAGGTTAAGAGGCTTGAAGAGTTATTTGTGTTGGATGAAGCAAAAGGAGAAATGAAATCTTTCCGTACTAGGAAATATATTTCTGCTTTGTCCTCTATCGGCTCGATGGAAGCGGGGATTAAAGAAGCATTCAAATCCCCTAAAAGGTTCGCATCTTCTATGGTAAACGCTAGAATCGTGGCTATTATGGCTAACGCCTTCGCCCGTAAAATGTTTCTTACAGAGGGTGAATTGGTACAGCTTGAAGAAATTGCCGGTGCTTTTGGGTTTGACCTTAAAGGCAAGATGGAAACTAGTTATGCTAATTATAGCCGCCGCCATACGCTTTCCCGCATGGGTGAAGATTTAGCCCGTGCGGGTGAATCAATTTCTGTGTTTGGCTTTAGTAGTGACCAGTTTATTCAGAACATTGTGGATGCTGCTGAACATCTGCAAAACATTCTGGTTAGCGAAAAAGCAAAACTTACAGATGAGCAAAAACAGATGATTAACGAGTTCTTCTATATTTATGAGAGCGCCAGAGGATTCTAACGTTAAACCTTAAAGCGAGGTGGTGTTATGTAGTGCGTCAGAGAGGTAACAACTATCGTAAGTATAGCGATATCATCTATTGCTATGATATTGAGACTTCAAGTCTCATGTACGGTGAAGGGAGTGATGCTGAAAAACTACAATCAACTTATCTGCACGGGTTAGCTAGCTTTAAGTATAGGCCAATCGCTCACGAACCTTTTGAGTTGTTTGAACATGATATGGCATATTATGCCTATCGTACATATGAAGAAATTAGTGATTGTTTCACACGCCTTAACCAGAAGGCAGAAGATTCTGATATGTATGTTAAGATTTATGTTCACAACCTCTCGTATGAGTTTGAAGCGTTAATGAGAAACGTTCGTTTCTGTATTGAACGCTTCGACCCAAAAGGGTTTATTGCGGTAGCACCGCACCAACCCTTAATGTTAAGATGTGGCCATCTGGAATTCTATGACAGCTTCAAGATTTTGGGAAACAAAAGCCTGGAAGTTATCGGTAATGAATTGGGTGTGCCTAAACTTAAAGATATTAAAGGCGGTTATGACCAGCATTATTATAACTGGACAGAGCTGCCCGAAAGTGAATATGTGTATAATGAACGTGACTGTAAGCTAGTCCTATATGCTCTTTGCCGCTACATGAATAACTTTACCAGCGTTGATAACGTATCAGATATATCAGTATCTAATACGTCAATGATTAAGCGTGAAACACGCGAGAATCAGAATATCGCAAGCAAGAAGGATATTCAAGGCGCTAAGCTCAGGGCAAGCGCAGAACGGAAGAATAACCGTCCGTTTCTTGAATTCATGCAAGATTGTCTTGCTGGCGGCTATACGCACGCGAACCCGTATGCAACGGGCAAGCATTTTACAAATGTGTACTGTTTCGATGCAAGCAGTATGCACCCGTCAGCAATGTACGGAAGATATTTTCCTTATGAATGGAGAGAAGTAAGCAATGAATGGTTTGGACAGTTACGACAACAAAATTGGCAATGGCTATCTGGATGCACTAGCTCTTGTAGCTCAGGGGTGCACCTGTATCCCAACGCAAGGGTTGAGTTATCTGGACGCAAAAGCTGTAAGTATGATTCAGTCTTACAAGCAGCATATCGTGAGTCCCTGCTCTTTGAAAAACCGTTAAGGAATAGCTTCCTTGCACGTTGTAAGTTTACCAATATTAGGGTCAAGGATTTTGGCAACTGTATTTATAGCTATATTTCAGTATCCAAATGCGTTAAAGGCTCTATTTTATGCGGAGAATATGATAACGGTAAAGTTATGAAAGCCGATGAACTTGTGTTCTATGGTTGTGATATTGACTTTATTCTTATTGATATGCTGTACGATTATGATTCTGTGGAATGTGACTATTTATTGGTTGCAATGTCAAGAAAACATATCAGCAAACCTTTAAGAAGTACCGTTAAATATTTTGCCAAACAGAAAACGGGCTTTAAGCGTCTGGAAAAGAAGTTAGCAAACCATACAACAACCATGGACGACTTTATGTTTGAAGGCTTGCAACTGTACGATGAAGCTGTTGCAAAGAAAATCCTTAATGAGAGCAACGATGAACTTGTACATTTTGCCCTAATGTCAAGCAAGGGCGGCCTGAATGGTCAGTATGGCTGTTCTGCTATGAAATTGTTAAGGCATGAATGTGTGCTAAGGGGGGATGCTGAAAATCTTTCCTGGGAAGATGGGGGGTTGAATTATTTGGATAGCAAAAATTCAATCAACATTTTCACCGATGGATTGTATACTGTTGCTTATTCCCGGCTGCACATCATTTGCTTTATGTTGTATCTTACTTTGAGTTGCAACATTATGCCGCTGTACCACGACACAGACAGCGGCTATTTCATCGGTTACAATGAAGAGGTTCAGAAGGCCATTGATAAATTCAATGAAAACATTCTGGAACATTCCGATAATAAGGAATGTTACAATTTTGGCATTATGGATTTTGACGGTCACTATGAAGATTTTGTAACATGGGGAAGTAAATGTTATGCTGCCAGTTACAAGGACGGGGACGAACTTCACGTCAAGGCTACAGTTGCAGGCGCAAGCAAGAAGCAATTATCAAAACTGTTTACGGCCATTGTCAAAGACAATGATTTTGATTATCTGATTGATGAGTACTTTCATCCCAACATTAGTTATGATGAAAGTATTAACAAGAAGCTAATCAGAAAAACACCTGGTACACGTATCGTGGGTAGGTTCACGGACGATTTTGGGAAAGAGGGTATGCTTAATGAATGTAGTGTAACCGTTCTGGAACCGTGCGGATATACATTAAGGTCGCTAAAAAGCCCAGTGAACCAAATGTATTATGAAATGTGTTACAGTTTAAGGAAAGAACACTTCACGCAACAAATCCCTGAAACTGTAAATATCCCATACGACAAAGACGGAAATCCAGTATATTCTGCTTATACAAAAAAGTATACAGAACAACAATACGATATTTATCTTGAAGGAAATCCCGCAAGTATCTTTCAAGCTAAATGTGAAGGGGGTGAATAAAATGGGGTATGAATGCAACAAGGTTTGTCCATATTATGAAGGCGCTCTTGACGTTAGTAGACCTAGAAGCAGAAACGGTGGATATATGCGTTATGTGTATAAAGTCCAGTGCTGTGGAAAGTCTTTGCCGTTTGCTGAATATAATTGGAGAGACTGTTGTAGTTACAGCCATAGCAGTTGCCCCAATTTAAGATTATGAGAATCTGCAAGAAATACGGGAAGGTGAAATAATGAATCTTGTTTATGATACTCTGTATCCCTGCCCCTATTTTCAGGGCAGATGCAAGGATGGTAACAACGGCTTTGTCTTGTGCAACAACAAGAAGTTGCAGATGAAATACTATCCGCCTAAAGTTTGTGTACATGATAACAGTTTTAGGGATTGTCCCCAATACCGTTACATGAAAGTTTGCGAAAAATATCAGAACAAAAAGGAGAACTAACTATGTCTAACGCTATCATTACTTCCGTGTCCGTCTATACTCTGAACGACTCCTCTAGCAAGGTCGTTGCCCTTGCAGCTGTAACCATTGCCGATTGCCTTGTCCTCACCGGTCTGCGTGTGGTTAAGGGTAACAAGGGTATGTTTGTATCTATGCCTCAGCGCAAGCTGTCCAAACCTGATAAGAACGGCAACGAGTACGCCGACATTTTCTTCCCGGTTACTCATGAGTTCCGTGAGCAGCTTAACAATGCTATTCTGGATGAATATGACAAGAAGGTTGACGAAGAGAAAAATGGCCGTTCGTTTCGACGTCGCTAATAAATTTAATTGGGATTCCATTACATGGCGTAATTATTTGCGCAATTATTACGGTGGATGGACTGAATAATGGTTAAACGCCGGGTGGGTGGGTTGGTTCAGGCGTATGAATTTTGTAGTGCTAATTTTACTAATCGCCATTGGTTTGTGGCTAGTAGGGGGAGACTACCATGAAGATGAAAGATTTTAAGGCAGCACTGAAAGCAAAGCTTAAATTTGCAGAAGAAAATTGTAAAACGAACGATGACTATTATTTAGGGTATATTTCCGCCATGGAAGATATTCTTGTATATATTGAAGGGGGTGAAGAGAATGAAGGATTATATTCGGAAAATGGAAGCAATTGTGCGGAAGGACTTTGAAAGGTTCGTCCCCGGCTACTACACTAAAGTGGAGTTGCGGTCATGTGCATCTGTCAATGGAAACGTTGAAGCATATTTTATTGTAAATAGTGAGCCATTAGATTTATGGATGTATGACGTCATTTATTTCCATGAATCTAATGAGTTTCGTGTATTTAGGTATTGTCTATCAGATACGTTTGATGTAGCTAACGCAAACGATTAAATAAAATAACCCCGCCCTTCCGGTGTGAACCAGAGGGACGGGGTTTTAGTTTAGTTTAACTCATAGTGTCAACAGCAACGGGGCCAACAGGGAACAGTCTAATGTGATTAGCATTGGTAAGAGTAAGCCAGCTGTTATTCTCTACATAGACACCAGTATAATACAGTCTGCGCTGATTCAGAATAAGTCTGCCGGGAACGTTATAGTATTTTCCTTCGCTAGTAGAAACAACGCTCTGAATAGGAAATACCATTAGCCCGTATTCTGTACCATTTACATACCGTGTATTTACTGTGGCAATTTGCATCGGGTGGTTATTGTCGAGAACCATTTCACTTGTAGAAATTGTAATATATGCTTCATACTGGCAAGGCCAGAGAGTGACTGTACCATTATCGAGACGTTCGCCAAAATTGTAATTGCCCAGGTCACTACAAATACCCGCAGGTGTTTTAGACGCACCCAGGTAAGCATACTGTACGTCAGCACTACCATAAACAAGAGCCTGAAATACAGCAGAAGCAATAACTCTTGAACCACTAGCGTTAGGATGCTTACCATCCTCTTTGAAGAAGTCAAAGTTGTGCATAGCGTACTCAACGCCACTCAAATAGTGTACGCCATTAGAACCACACCATTCAATATAAGCAGCGCAAGCATTGCTCAACCACAACTCTTTATTAGCGGATACCTCTGTGGTGTTAGCGTCCCAACCAATAAAACCAATGTGTAGTTTGGCTTTAGGGAACAGGCTGTGCATAGTATCATAATAAGTACTCATGCCGGTCTTAATACTATCGCCACTATTTGCATAGTAATCATTACGACCACCACAAACAACTACATCGGTAACTGCATTCTTATCAGGTACTTTATCCGCCTGTGCAACCAAAGTATTCCAAAACAGATTCTGTGGAAGTCCCTTATTAGAAAAACCGTCACCGCCGTCAGCAATAATGGTATATTTATCTTGGCTCAGGCCCATAATCTGTGGCAGCAGCGCAGTCCATTCACCATTTTCACCGGCATAACTATCGCCCTGAAAGATATAATACCTATCCTGCACCAGCTTCTTCACATTATCAATTTCTGTTTGTGTGTCACCAATTTTCGCTTCCAACTTACTATCTGCATCCGCCCGTGCTGTGCTTTCCTGTGTCAGGGCACTTCTAATGGCAGTATCAGCTTCCTGTCTAGCAGCAACTTCTTCGTTGACCTTAGTTGTGATAGTGTTATTCAGCTCAGTCTTAGCAGCTTCAAGGTTAGTATCGGCAAGAGCGCGGCCTTTAGTATCCTGAACGTCTACAACAGTACCGTTAGACATTTTGGCTTTATCAAAATATGCCATACATTATCACCCCTTAGTAATCTGTGTGAATGTGATAGTCTTAGTACCGCTATCATATTTCACATTAAACGGGCCAGCAGTGTAAAGAGCGTTGACGTCAGTTTTAGCCGCACTAGCATCAGCAGCTGCATTTGTGGCATTGGTGTTAGCATTTGCAGCATCTGTCTTAGCCTTAGCGGCATCAGCTTTAGCCTGTGTAGCATCAGCTGCCACACCATCAGCAGTTGTCTTAGCTTCGTTAGCTGTACTATTAGCAGCAGTCGCAGTGGTACTAGCGGTATCAGCTGCCTTCTTAGCATCAGTAGCTGTCTGCAAAGCGGTAGAAGCATTGTTTCGGGCAGTAGTATCAGTTACTGTGATACTTGTAGTACCCATCTTAAAAGTATTGACTTCAGCCATTACTTAATCACCTCGCCGTCAGTAATTTCAATGGTCTTATCGCCTTCACTGTACACATGGCCGCCAACACTCATAACAGCATTAGCAGGTGCAGTAAACTTAAACTCAACTGTATGCGTATCTTCATCGAACGTTGCCACGTCCAGAGAGAGGATATATTTCAGCCGTGCAGAAATGCTAGTCTCTTCGCAGTTAGAGCCGACCACATAACTGTCACCAGCCTGCATACTACGTGTAACCAAATACAGGGTATTGTTAATCCATACCAAATCATTAGCCACACGAGAACCGCTTGCAGTTGTGCTTGTCTTTTCGTCATAAGGGGTAATCCCCTTCTTGACGTTATCCCAAAGAACGTCAAAGTTACCGATTTTAGTCCAGTAATCTGTACGTTCCAGAGCGATACCGGCAGGAACGGGCTGAACGCTCAGATAAGCATTGCCGCTCTTATCCACCACAACAGTATTAGCTTCATACTGTTCGGTAATATCCCACGCAAGAGGGTCAGCATATTTAATGCTATTGATTTTTGTGAAGTCAATGACTTCGTTCAGCTTGCGTACAATCTTCGCTTGCATCTGCAAATAGGTAATGCTGTCGTCAAACACAAGGGGCAGAACCTGATTGTAGCAAATAGGAAGTGTGGAAATCAGTCCATCGGTATTAGTTGTGTTAGCCATAATTTACCTCACCAAATCAACATGAACAGAGGGGCCATTGCTTCAAATAGCTTCTGGTCAATGTTTGCGTTAGCTTCCATGTAATCCTTAAACAGGGAAGAAGCACTTCGGCCACGAAAACCTTTTTCAGTGTGCAGAAGGGTTCGGTTTTCTTCACCTTTGCGGTTTTCAGAATCCTGCGTGTTATCTGTCAGAGTGGATGTGCTGTTACTCTTAGACTTGTTACCAGACGTGAAGTTATTGGAGCTGCTTCCATCAACATGACTAGCATCACTCAGATATTCACCTGCAAGGAAGTTATTCAGGCTACCCTGCGGGGTATCTGTATGGCTATTAGTCGTATCTTCGGTGCTTGCAGAATCAGAATGATAATCAGAAGTACCTTCACCGGAAGCTGTGCCAGTACTAGTCTTATCACGGGTAGACGTATTTACATCATCGTGCTTTGTATCCTCTTTGGATTCAATGGTGAAATCATCCGTTGTAAACACGCCGTACTGTTTTTCTACTGCTTCATACAGAGGGTTAAAGTAAGGCATATTTACATTTAGCCAATCATCCAGACGCAGCTTCCAAAGGCCGTATGTCTCAAAACCAATTTCACAAGTATAGAAATGTTTAAGGATTTTCGTCTCAAACTCTGCACGTTTAGCTTCGTCCCAGATAGGATAGGGGAAATCGAAAAGCAGGGGCCGGGCCTTCTCAATTACTGTACGATAACCAGGGGCGGTCAATTCATCCGTATACCCTGCAAGGCTAGCGCAGATAAAGGAAAGTTCACTTGTGTACTTACTCATTATCTTCACCTTCCTTTTCAGGAGTTTCGGCCTTTGTCTTATCCTCAGGATTCAGAGCATCCTCTTCACCGGCCATAATTTTCGACAAAGCCAGTTCAGAACGAGGGCTACAAGAAATATTAGTACCAAACATCTTGTTAAACTTATCGCAGAAATCTTGACGGGCAACCAGAGGGCTGTAACGGTCAGCTTCAATCTGCCCCAAAGTCATTGTAACTTCCGTTGTAAACTGCCGCTCGGCTTTCATGTTATAGTTGGATTCAACGCCCAGATAGGTAAGAGCTTCGGCAAGCGTTTCCTTCTTCTGCGCTTCCAGCTGCAAACCCAGATATTCAACCCTCAAATCCAGAACGCCAATCATGTTTTTAAGGTCATCGGCGTTCAAGTTCTTAGACTTAATGTAAAGCCACGGGTCATACTTATCCACCTGATAGGTGAGATTCTGGACGCTCAGCTTTGTATCCTCTGTTGCAAACGCAATACGGGGTGTTTTCTGTGCAGCAAGGTTCAGGTCGATTGTACGGTCAATTTCAGTCAACCGTTTAGCGAACTGCCGGATAATATGAATATCGGGGAACCGGCTCATATTAGTCCAGAGGTACACGCTGTTACTTTCATCAAGGCCAGAACGATTGTAGTTAGAATTATAACCGTATGCGCGAACGCTCAGAGGGTCTCCAATAATGTTGAAGTTGCTTTCCTGCATAGCGGGGAGAACTACCGGCCCCATCATAGGGTCAGAGAATCCAACCATCAAAGGTTCAAAGAAAAGAAACTGTTCAATAAAACGTTCGTTAATGAAGGGGTGTTCTTCCAGACCTTCCCACTTAAACCGGGAAATGGCAATATTGAAAAGGCGGTTGAACCAGTTTTTATAATAGCTTCTGGTCAGGTCATAGCTATTAAACCACGGGGGCTGCGGCTTTTGAGAACGTGCCATTTAATTCACCACCTTAAACAATATCGTTAGAGAGTTCGTATCGGCCAACGTTTTCAGGGTTGTGCCAGAAGGTCACGCCACGATTGAAGATATCGTTAATCAGACGCAGAGCATCAGCAGGAACAGGGCCAGTAATGCAGGAGTTTCCGCAACGGATATAGTTCCATTGAGAACGGGAAGTAATGTTTGGAACCTGAACGGAATGATAGGGGTAGCCATACACTGTCCAATAGTCATCAATGATTTTGGCGTATTGACGGGTTACGGTGTGGTAGGTTACATATACTTTGACGCCGTTGGTGCTCATGTAGGCAAGAGACACGGATGGAGTACCGTTAGACTGCGGGGGAAGTCTATCCATATCTTCACGTTTGGCGTTTACAGATGCAACGTTTGCAGCTTCGTTTGCCATGCCCTGTGCAGCAGCAGCCGTACCCATTAAACCAATTCCGGCTGTGATAGGATTAGACATTAAAGCTACATTTGTAGCAAGCGCCGCACCAGTTTTTACCATAGACATAGCAGCGTTGAAACTGTTATGAGTATCCTGCACAAATACAGAACTAGCATTCTGCGCCATGTATGCCTTATAGATATCGGTGTTATAAGCACAAGTGGGGAAGGGGCGGGCATAAACAGCTTCGGCCATATTGGTTTCAGGCCCTAGCTGTGCATATACCTTATAATTCAGAGGAATAACGCCAATCTCCGGAGAACCCTGTCCACCAGTTGTCACCAAAAGAAGTTGTTTAACGTTGTTTCTAAAATATTCATCCTTAAAAACAGCGTTCAGCTTCATGGTAGAATCAAACACTCTGTGATAACAATAAGGATAGGTAAATAACTTTTTATTCCTAGGCCCGTATCCATCAACATTATCTTCGCGGGGAAGTTCAATTCTGGTTGTTTTTTCGCCCGGAGACATATAACAAGCCACAATGCCTTCCGCTTTGCCTGCTTCAACTGCACCTTCGATAAAGTCACCGGCATCCTTAGCGCCAGTAAATTGATGCTCAACAAGGCCGTTATACATATTATCTACAAGTGTACCGGTGGCATCATTGTAACTAGAATCAAATGTACAAAGAAAAGCAATTTTCGGGTCTGTATTGTAAGACTGAATAAAACTGTCTACATAATCCCCGCAATCCAAATCATCCGCTACCAGATTATCACCAATTCTATCAGTAGGCGCGTGTTGTCTATCAATAAAACAAGGATGCAACGTACAATCGGGGAACCACGTTTGCATGATATCCATGGTAAAGTAGATTCTGCTAGTGCTATCAGAAACGTATTCAATCCTATCAATGAAGGCATAATAAACCTTATCACTGAAAGTACGATTAGTGAACACCAAATAGTTACACTCTTCAATGATTTCAGAATTTACGCCGATGGTTAAATAACGTTCCGTGCGCTGATATGAGTATCTGTCAAAACTTCTTACAGCTTTACTTGTAAAGTAATTAAACCGCGCGGATGCAGAACCAAATAACAGAACATGATTGTATGTTTTGTCGGTTTTAACACCTCTGCATACCCAAACGCTAGTATTCGGTGTACTCATCGCTTAAATCTCCATACGGGGCCACACATCATCCAAATGGGCATTTTACGCTTTTCAGTTTCAGGGCCAGGTTCAGGGCCGGGGCCGGGGGGTTCCGGTGGAGTAGGCGGCTCACCGCCAGCATCCCATTCTACATCATAAGTACCAACAGCGTTAGGAATTCTCAGAATGATTGCAGGATTATCACGATAGTTAATGGAATAACCACCGTTCCAATATTCCCAATGTGTATGAATACCTGTAACGTTACCAGTTGCACCCTGTTCACCAATATATTGGCCTTGTGTAATTGTATCGCCTTCACTCCAAATCTGTGAAGCAAAATGCGCTGCAAGCCAATATTTGTTTTCAGCGAACTTAACCACAATATGGTTGCCCCAACTATTGTGGCCAGCAGTGCCGCCTTCCCAATGCCATGCCCGCATAACCGTACCGCCATACGGGGCAAATGCTTTATGGTCTGTGTGTACCGTGTCAATACCGCTGTGACGGCTTCCGTCATCATAATAAGGATAGCTTGCAGTTACCCTGATTGTAGAACCGTCTGTGATACACTGTTTGTATGCCATATAGATATGCGTGATAAGTATGCGCATCCCACTTTAACATTAAATGTTACGCCTTAGTGGTGAAGTACACCGCATTAGCAAAAGGACTAGCGGAGTAGATACGCCACACATGGTGGAAATAATTCCAATCCAGAGTACTGCCCAGGTTATTCTCACGCATGGTGTTCAGCTTAGTGTACACCTGGAAGAAATCACGGTCAACCATGATAGTCTGAACAGCGGCCAGGTCGGCATCGTTAGGAGTAACATGGGTATAGGTGCTATCACCACCAACGGCAACGGTAACACTGCCAGCGCCAGAGGGGTCGTTACCAGTGAGCAGGTGCTCCAGGCGCTCAACCTCATACTCGCTCATGGCAAAGCTATCAACTTCCAGACGATGACCCACAAAGTCGGTCTTATCCATGTTAAAGGCGCTAGCCAGAACGTCAACGTCAACAGAAGCAGAAATGTCAACAGGGATAATAGTATACAGCCGGTCAGAAGGTGTATTCATAGGAATACCAGCAGCATTATAATCCTTGGAGATGAACTTCATCTTGCCATAAATGCCCTTCAGGGACTTCACCAGCTTCTTACCACTAGCTTCGTCAGTCACGGCATCAACGGTAATCTTCTTAATCTTGTTATTCTTAACCAGATTGTAAATCAGATACTTTTTCATAATGAAAGCATCCAGCTCAGCGGGCTTATAAATCTGGTCGATAATGTTCTGCACGAAAGCGTTAAGGTTCGCTTCATCCAGAAAAGCAGTTTCCAGAGACTCACGGTTGACAGTAACCTTATACTTAATGCGGCTATTCACGGCATGATAGGCAGTAAACACCTTTGCAGGGTCACTACCAAATTCAGCCTTCATAACCTCATCGTTAGTAGCCCGGTCAGCCGCAAAATAGGGAGTAGCCTTCTGCATCAGGACGTAAATTTCCTGAACAGTTGCACCCTGCGACAGAACACCCTTATCGAACACCTTCCAGGGGTCCTCAAAGGAAATATAGCGCATAACGGTCAGGCCGATACGGTCAACCAGCGCATTACAGAAATAGTTCAGACGAGGCTCATAGGCATTCAAAAATGTCCATGCGCTCTTAATGGATTCAGTGGTATTCTCAATTTCAGGAGCACCACCAAAAGTGGCTTCACTTCCGAAAACAGCCTGGAGAATACCAACAGCAGCAGATGTAGCCATAATTTAATACCTCACTTGTTAGAGTCGATGGGGAAAGAGAAGTTTAGGTAAGCAACGTCATAGGTATTATCAAAAACAATTGAATCGTTGCTAATAAAACACGCATTAGTGACATAACCGCTACCATCAGGTTTATTTGAAATAAACGGGGTATAAAAATTTTTACACAACATTCTATCTACAATAGCGGGGGGGATTTTAATTGTTTCGGAACCAGTCTTTACATCTTTAATATGTACAAAACACAAGTTACCAACAACAGTAAAACTCTTATCGGAATAAGAGAAAGCCATAAATTATCACTTCCTTCCATACATTTGATTGACAAAAGCCTTAGCAGCTTCTTCAACAGACATATTAGTGGAGTTCTGTTCATGCGGGGGAGTTTTAGGCTGATTAGCGCCGAGAAAAGATTTCACATAATCTTTTCGTAGATTGTCATAGGCTTCACGCCAATTGTTAGCACCCTCAGGAACACCGGAAGTGTAAGCAGAACTTTCGCTAATGGCATTGTCATATTCGTCAAGAATACCGCTCATAAGCTGCGCCTGCTCTTCGGGATTAGCGTCAACATACCCGTTAAGCATTGCAGAAATCTCTTCTCTGGTTTTCATCTTTAATCCACCGTTCTTACATAATCGAGTTTGTATAGTCTACAAATTTCAAGCAACTTTTCCATATCAGAACCAGTTGCGTGAATTTTAATGTAGTCGCCTGGCTTATCTTCTGTTGGCCAACCATTCAAACCATTAGCCTTAATGATGGTAGAAAAGTCAACGGAAGTTTTATTCAAGTCAACCCTACCGTTAATACAAGGAACAGAGCCGCTATTGCTGTACTGCCACATAGCGTAAGTGCAATTGGGTTCTTTGGCACTCCATTTAGCAATCCAGGCTGTATACTTAGAAAGTGCCTTGCCATCAATATTGTTATGCCACCAGCTTTCAGAACAATAAAAACCGGCAAAATAACCATTGGCTTCAAGTTCATCACAAAAAGCCTTAACAACGGCAGTACGCTTATCTTTACCAATACGGTCAGCACGTCCAGATAAACCGGGAGCGCCAGACAATTCTGTGTCGATATAGATAGGATATTCAGGCTTCTGGTCTTTAATCAAGCCCATCATATAACGTGCTTCGGCTCTAGCTTCATCTTCGTTAATGGCTTGACTAAACCAGTATGCACCCCACGGCATACCAGCAGCTTTTGCACCTGCCATATTGACAAGGAAATAAGGGTCTCCATGCTGAACGCCATCACCATAACCTGTATGGCCAGCACGAATGATAACAAAGTTGCAATAGCTTTTCAGTTTGTTGAAATCAACCTTGCCCTGATATTTAGAAATATCAATTCCCATTGCCATTTTTATCACCGCCATTCAGCTTAGCAAAATATTTAGTGATAGGTTTAATCGCGTCAGGATAAATAGAGCCAATGTTCTCCAAAATAGAGGTGCATTCCATCAGTGCAAAATATGTGATAACAACAGGAGCAAGAGGAACACCCAGATTCACGCCAACAGTAGGCAGGTAAACATCTGCACCAATGGAGAGCGCGATAACACAAATCTCACAGAACTTATGATATGCACCTTCGCGCATGATGGAAGAATTATAATCGTGGTTGTACAGTGCCTTAACCAGCCCGGTCGCAATGTCAGCAAGGATAAGAACGCCAATCACAATCATCTGCGTCATAGTCATTCACACACCCACAATCTTTAAAATTTCAAGCATGGATTTACGAATCATTTCATCTTCACAAAATAATCCCCCCAAACGATAGATATTTATAATGTATCTTAACCACGGCGGCTTCGGTGTGCGCTTCAACAAAACTGTATTATAATCATGGTCGTCATTTGTTAGCGCATAAATAACGCCGCTGCCGGGAGAATATTTGCGTGATAAGTAGATGTAGCCAGTTGTATAGTCACACCATACGCCAATAATATCTTCGTGAATCTTAAAGGCCATGGAGTAACGAGCTTTTTCAGTTTTCTTTGCAACTCCAACCATGCTGTCAGAGTAGAAGTCATTGTGAACGGCATAGTTGCCATAATCTGTGCCCTTGGTTAAGCGTCCAAAGTCAGTTGCTTCTTTAGCGGCGATGTAGTTATCGTTGTTAGCAATCTGGACAAGCACAAGGTTATCACGGAACAAGGAAATATTCTTCTTGTTCATTGGCTTCTTAATATCAAAGAAGGTGAAGTATGGGTTAGCCCACGAAACTGCGTTGCCAAAGAAGAATACACGAACACGGCGCATACGAGAAATAGTTTCGTATAGCTCCAGGAAAAACGTAACTTCATCGTTAAGGTAGTTGTGATGAACTGTATCCATAACGATAAACTCATCAAAACAGATTTTATTAACGTTGGGAAACTCTTCTGATTTTGCGCTGGACAAAAAGCGGGTTACACCTGCAAGTTGTCCGTCAATGTAATAGTTGCCGTCAGGCGTTCCCTTTAAGTCGTGGTCAGGAAATTCAGGTGCAACGGCTGCCCAGAAATTTTCCTTAGCCTTCTTTGTCATTTCAGTTTTGAAACGGCGGATGTATACAAACTGTGAGCCAGTTTTCAGAAAATCCTCAACAGCCCACTTTTTGAAACCATATGTTTTACCGCAACCACGAGAGCCAACGACAAAGTTAAAGAGAGCATTATAGCTTAATGTGTTTTTCAAATCCCACCACATTGACATTATAACACCCTCTTTCAATATCTATAATGAACCGGGCTGGTACGCATTGTTAAGAGGCGCCCCGGCTCTATCAATAAAATAATTGAGAGCCTACGAACTATTCAGGCTTTTGAACGCCGGAGGTGGGAGAAACAAGTAAAGGCCACTAGAACGTTAAGCTGTAAAGCGTTACAGCGCTCAATGATAGTTGTTTTAAGCACAAACAAGTCTAACAAAAAGCAGTTGGAGCTGGTTAAAGGAATCGAACCCTTGTAACCTGATTACAAAACAGGTGCTTTACCATTAAGCAAAACCAGCAGGCACAGGGTAGCGGTAAGGAATGGGACTAGCAGTCACGCAAGCCCTTCCGTAACGCTTCACGCGCTTGACCACGGCCAGGGAATCACCATCGTGCCTTCCGTACCCTGTAATTATATTATAGCATAAAAGTACTA
>OQWI01000452.1_pt1 | contig 18831 bp, 16 predicted proteins | sample 1691551 | NCBI WGS metagenome assembly OQWI01 (sample SAMN03418259, study PRJEB22391) | human gut metagenome | biome: human-gut; feature: organic feature; material: feces | host: Homo sapiens | place: Tanzania | collected 2013-01
TGGCCAGAGCCGCCTGTGCATGGTTCTGCTGCACAAGGCACACATTGGCGAGATTCAGGCCTCTATTTGGCCAGAAGATATGCGCAGAGAATGCGCTGAACTTGGAATGCCGCTAATATAGAGATATTGGCGAGGATTATTACTGTTATATGTAAACAACGCCGACTGTAAGAATTCTTTTATTCTTAACAGTCGGCGTTGTCGTTTTTTGTTTTACTTGCCGATTTTGTGAATCATGTAGAGAGGGCTACACTTTGCTTCTATTTAGCCGGATACACAGGCATGTTGTTAAGGGTGTTCACCACGTAGTCTATCGTTTGGTTTGACTTGGCAGATGGTTTGCCGTCAGGACTAACCTCAGTCAAGGCTCTCGATTTGATTTGTCGCTCTACATCAGAGATGCTCTTGTTGGTGCGACGATACTCGTTCTTAAGTTGCTCGAAGTCCTTAAGTATAAGTTGCTGATACTGGCGCTTTGCCTTGGTAGCCTGTACCTTGTCCTTTTGCGGCTCCTTCATAGCCTTGAGATTCTTTACTATGCGCTCGGTAATGCGCGACTTGTTGGTGTGCTGCCTTGCGGTTGGTGCCACGGGCTTGGCGTTGAGAGCCTGTTCTATCTGCTGGCGCAGCTTGCGTATAGTGTCGTCTTTCTGTCTACTCTCACTCTTAAGATACTGATAATTCAGGTTGGGGTCTGGATTCTCGTCTTTGCTGTAGTCGGCATGGGGCGCATCGTCTTGCGTGGACTTTTGTCTGGTAGTGGGGTCATCGTAGGGCGCCACATCTTGGGTGTTCTTGGCGTCCCATTGTTGGTCTTCGCTATAGCTTTGGTCTTGGCTGTAGCTCTTGGCTTTGGGGGCCGATGACATGTAGAAGTAGGCATTAAGGCCAAGACTGGCCACGAGCATTAGGCCAAGCAGGGGCATAAACATCTTGCCACGTGGCTTGCGTAGAGCCTTGGGTGCTGCAATACGCACAATGCCAAGCGTAAGGTTGTCGTAGCCAGGTTTGGCACGTCCCATCATCTCCACGCTGCCCATTGTCTGCCTTACAACCTCGCGCAGACTCTTGTTGTCGCTTATCAAAGCCAACACCTGTTTCGCACAGCCGACCATTCGGTGGTGGGCGAGATGGTGCGCCGTGGTGAGCTAACTGAGGAGGACGCACGCCGAGCCGCCAACTCCAACGTCATTACAAGAGCTGTCTTGCCATTGACTACAGCCACCACACACGTGGTGCCCATGCCCTGTAGCTCAACATGATCGAGCACAGTCTGTCGCAGCAGACTGTTGGCTGAGCCGACAGCATTCTTAAGCGCAGCCTGTACGTCGGCAGACGGCTGACAGCTGTTAAGGTGCTGCAAGATGGCTTGTACGGCAAGGGTTGAGGCATTGGCTCCACCAGGTCCGCCACCCATACCGTCGCACACCACGACGGCAAAACCTATAGGCGTATCGGCACAAGCATAGCAGTCTTGGTTCTCGGGGCGTCCACCTTGGCGCGAATCGATGCATACGGAACAGTTCCATTTACTATCCAGAATATCCATATTTTTAGAGGGGAATTATAAGTTAGATTGAGTTATTATATAAAGAACTGGTCGAAGCCGCTGTTTATATCGTCAGAATTGGCAACATCGTCATCGTCGGAAATATCGTCAGAATTGACAATATCGTCGGCATCGGAAATATCGTCAGAATTGGCAATATCGTCATCATCGGTAATATCGTCAGAATTGGCAACATCGTCATCGTCGGCAATTTGGTCGTCGAAGCCAAAGACGTGGTCATCGACATCATCGAAGTCGCCAATCTCTGGCAGTTGGAAGCTATCTGCATACAGTTCTTCAGGCATTTCGTAGCCATTGGCAATCATTTCCTCAAAAGAGTCGTCGATGTTGTCGTTGGCGTCGAGCAAGGATTGCATATCGGGGTTAGAGGCACACTCCTGCATAAAGAGCTGTTCCTCGTCGGGCGACATTGTGCCGTCAAGCCATGCCGCAAACTGTTCCTCGCTAAAGGGCAGCGGGTCGTAATAGTCAGTCATTGTACGATTCCTCCATTCTTAATATACGTTTAAACTGTTCTTTAGCCAGCTTGTGCTTGTTGTAGAACGTGTTGAGGTTCATGCCAAGCATATGGGCTGTCTCTTCGTTGGTGTGCCCCTCTAGATAACGCAAACGTATAAGGGTGCTGTACCTTCGGTTGGGCATCAGACGCAGTATTGTTTCGGCATCCAGGCCATGCAGAGCCGACTGGTCTAAATCTATAGACCCGTGTTGAGCATCAAATCTTACACCTTCGTCGTCAAAATTTTCGCTAATGGGCATTTGGGGTGCCCGTTTCCTTGCCTCGTACTTCTTGTAGCAATGAAACAAGCACACAGTTTTCAACCATGTGAAGAGCGTACTCTGGAACTGGAATCCCTCGAGCTTGCACTTGCCGGTAGAGCGGCTGGGCGTGAGCAAGAGTATGTAAATCTCGTTAATAAATTCCACGCACGACGAACAGTCGGTGTGATAGTTGTCGTATACCGACTTGAAGAGTGGGTAGCACTTGCGGTAGAAAAACTCACGTGTAACGCTGTCGTCGTGGCGCAGCAGAGCCTGCACTATGGCATGGTCGGGATTGGACATATATGTGATGGATTATTTCTTATTCTTCTTGTTGCCGAAGATAGACTTTATCGAGAACTTGTTCTTCTGATAAATCATCAATTCGGCCTTTGTGCCATGACACGTAACGGTAAGGTTGCCTGAGCGTTCCTCCTCTGTTTCGTTGGCCGAGGCTGTAAGCAGCAGTCGGTTACCGTTCTTTACCACCTGCACCCAATCGGGGTGTGTAAAGGTCCAGTCGTCGTAGTTGCAGTTGACTGTTACCTCGTGGTTGTCGTTCTTCTTGCCGGCAGCCTTAAACTCCAACGACGAGACAGAGAGCGACAGCTTGACGGGCTCGCGCTCGGGCTCGGCCTCTTGCGGTTGCTTCTCTTGGGTGTTGTCGGTAGTCTTGTGCTTGTCTTTATGCCTTACAACCTTGGACTTGGAGTTGATGGTCTTGATGTTGTTTTGGCAAATGGCAATCTGGTTGTCGCACATGGCCTTTTTGGTGGCAGAATCGTAAGCGGCCTTGGCGCTGCGAAACTTGGCAATGGCAAGATTCTGCGATTTTACAGTCTGTTTCATCTGATACTTCTGCCCCTGCGCAAACAAGCGGTCGCCAGCCGACTGTGCGCTGACGTTAACAGCTATAAGGGCGAACAGTACGACCACTACAAATCTGATGTAATTCTTCATACGTAAAAAAAATTCTTTTTAGTTGTTGATGTTTTTATATTCTTATAGAAGTTACTTCACAGCCTCGTCTATGCGCTTGATGCGCTTGTCAAACTCGGCTGCAATGTCGGCCATTCCTTCATCGGTGAACAGTTTTTTCTTGTCGGCAAGCTCTTTTCTTGCTTCCTGCAAGGCAGCCTTAGTCTTGTCTTTCTTAGCAACAATAGGCTTGGTGTCTACATTATTGGCTGTCATCTTTGCAGCTGTGCCAATTGCATGAGCATAACCGTTAAAGGCGTCGAGAAGAGCCACCTCGTAACCCTCGTCGTGCTTTAGACCAAGAGCAAAGCTTGCATCGGCCGAGGCTGTAGCGTCAGACACCTTTGAACGCAGCGAGTCGTTCATGGCCTGTTCCTTGGCAAGTGCCTCGCGCTCTGCCTTCTGGTGGTTGCTGTACTACACGCCGGCTATGACGAGCAGCACAACAACAGCCACACCAATTGCAGCGGCAATAGACATCTTGGTAGACTTCTTCATCTCGCGCTTTTGACCATCGAGGTTCTCCATGGCCACACGCATCTGTGCAGCTGACTGATAACGCACCTTCTGATTCTTGTCTGTGGCACACGCTATGATGTTGCGCAAGCCCTTGTCCTTTATAAGCTGCAAGGGGAGTTTCTTATGAAGCTGCTTTTCGAGAACCTCGTGCGACGGACCTTCGAAAGGAACGTGTCCCACAATACATTGGAAGAGCAGTATGCCCATGGCATAGATGTCTGTGGTTTGGTTCTGATGCTTAAGGTCGCCAAGAGCCAGTTCGGGTGCCGCATACTCGGCCTTGCCCATAAACGAGCCTGTGGTGGTAAGACCACGGTCGTTGGTGGTAAGCTTGTTTACCTGCTTGGCAATGCCAAAGTCGATAAGCTTGATGTGCTCGTCGGCAGTAAGCATAATGTTTGAGGGGTCGATGTCGCGATGCACATAGCCAGCATCGTGCAAAGCAATAAGACCCGACAACACGTTCATTACTATAGTCTTGGCAAAGTGTACAGGGTCTGACTGATAGTCCTTGAGCATTTTCTTGGCAAAAGCAATCTCGTTGCCAGCCTTGTCGTTGCACTTGCCGTCGAGCAGTTCGGCAAGCGAAATGCCGTGCAACAACTCGCTCACCACATGATAGTGCTTGACGGTATTGCTGCCACGAACGGTATCCACCTCAATGAAGCCAAGCATCTCGATAAGGTTGTCGTTGCGCAACTGTATTGAAGCCTCACGGCGAGCACGCTCTATAGCGTGTTCGGGTAGGTCGGCATAGAGAAACTTTATGGCAACCGGACGCGACACCTTTGTAGCAATGTCCACACAAATGCCCTTCATCACCTTGCCCATGCCACCCTCGCCAATAGGTGCGTCGGCAGAATCGACCTCAAAGTATATGTTTTTCTTCTTCTCTGCTTCTCCCTGTAATCTTAAAATAGCCATATCAATTTGTTGTTTCTTGTTATGTTTATAATTGTTTGAAGTGTATTAGTAGACCGGAAGTCCGTATTTGTTTTCTTCGTCACTATCCAGAAGGAACAGCACCAACAGCCATAGACTGCCAATTAACAATAGAACGTAATTAACCAATAATAGAATTGCCAATGTCTCGTTGCGTGTAAGCATAACTAGCACCATAAGCACCACCAAAAGCAACGTTGGGCCATAAACCAACATAACCCACCAACCACTACGTCCGGTGTCGTGAAGTCGGCGCACGGCAACAGCAAGCGAAGGAACAAAAAACAGCAGCAATACCAATACCGAGCATATATTGGTGGCCAATGCGGCACCTTTAACACCTCCCAAGCCAAGCCCGATGCCAAAAAATGCAGCTTGGGCACAAATAGACACGATGGCATTGAAAAGCGCAAACCACCAAAACTCAGAACGTGGAGCACGTCCGGAGAATGTTGCATACTTGTTGATGCACGTCTTTATAGAATCTGTAAAAGTCATAAGCAAATAAAACGACTAAAAGCACTGGCCCTGCAAGACACACTTACAGAACCAATGCTTATGGGTTAGAATAATAATGTTTACTGGGCAGAAGAGCCTAATTCTGCTGGGCTCAATATAACACTTATCTCTTTGGATTCGGTGGTATAGATATACTTCACGCCAATATTGTTGCGCTTGAGCAGGCCTACAAGAACCTTATTGTCGGGCAAGGACAAATCCTTGAGCAACTGGGCCTTTACCGAATCGGCCTCAACACCATCGAAACGCTTGTCGCTAACACGTATGTGATAAACCAAGAGGCTGTCGCCAGGAGCATAGTCAAGGCTGTTAAGTATGGTGCCATTGGGAAGCTCACGCCCCGGATTGGCATTGATTTTATCGACAAATGTCTTTAGCTCTTCTTGCTCCTTATCGTTCTTGTTGGGCTTGCACCCCACTACCGTGGATGCAAGGAGCAACGCAAATAATGCATATATATGAAACTTCTTCATAATGAATACATTTATATATTACAGAATGTTGAATGAGGTTTGGTAGATGGTGTCGCCCGACTCAAGCACCTCAACCTTATATTCTCCGGCCTTCCAAAATCCTTCCTTATTAGAGCCAAACTTGTCGAACTCCACAACCTGGTTCTTCTTCGACTTCTCAATAGTAACTTTAGCCTCGGCTGTGTACTTCTTGCCAGATAGGAATATTGTCTTGCCATCGGGTTTTGTTATCTTCAGCTGCAGAACATACTCTTCGGCCTTCTCCTTCCAAGGACCCAACTCGAAGGCAGCCTGGATGTACCGAGCATTAAAAGCACGCAAAGGTTTGTCGTATTCGGTAACAACCTTGTCGTCCTCGGACACAAGACGGAACGAAGCGCTCTGTATCAAGCCGCGCAGTTCGCTTGGCGGAAGATCCTTGCGGGCCTCTTGCTCGAGCTTGTTCTCGTGTTCGCGCTCGGCCTTGATGGCTGCGGCATAAGCCGACTTGAAGTCGGTATCTACCTTGTCAAACATATTGAAATAGGTAATAAGCACGGCAGTAAAATCCTCAGGCTTGGCTGCATAAACCTGAATGGCGATGTCGACACGCTTCTCGCCTACCGTTAGCTTAACGGTCTTGTGCTTGCGGTTCACCTCGTTGCAAGCCATGATGGCTGGCTTGCTCTTAAAATCCTTATCGCCTACGCCAACCTTAAAAGCCTTACGGTGGAATGTATACAGCAGAGGCGAGTCGCCCTCAAACGTTATCCAGTAGAGCACGTCGTTCTTGCGAAAGCAAACACTATTGTCTGATGTGTCTACAGTTGGATCGTACTTGTTCTTGAGCAAGAAAGAATAAATGCTGCGCTGAGCCTTTTCTTGCACCGGACTTAAATCTCCAGCAAATGCAGTTGCCACTGACATGAGCAGCAAGCACAAAATCACTTTAATTTTTTTCATTATTATCAGGTTTTTATTGATATTATTATTTAATGTTATAAACTACAAACGATTGTGATACTTGTCGTAAATCACAAAGTTCAGACTAACACTCGAAGGTGTATGTGTATTGCGTTTCAACTGGGCTCCGAATTCGGGAAGAGCATTGATAAACTCCTCATTAATCATGTCTGCCGTCAAGTTGCTGAATCTAATATGTAGAGTTATCGAGTTACTGCCAACAATTATCTTCTCGAAGACAATGCCATTGGCTATTGTCACCGGACAAGCCTGGGCTGTCTGCTGCCATACCAAACGCCATGGAGATACGCCGCCGCCACTCTGCAAGGTCCAGTTGCCATTGACCATAAGCATTGTGGCCAATTTACGATTGGAGGTGTCGTATAGGTCGCACTTATACTCTGTACCTGCACGATAGGCATAAACCTCACGATGCCATCCGTTCTTGCAATTTACGGCCTTGCCATTTGTTCCAAAATAGGCTATCTCGGTGCGCTGATTCTGCGAGTTATACTTATACGTCATCTTGCTATAGCCAACCTCACTTAGCATCTGCCTACCGTCTACACCATAGTAGGTCTCGGTGCTAATCTCGCGCATCGAATTATATGTGCGCATTGTCTTGTGACACTTTGTAGACTTATCGATAACTGGTTTGCCGTTTATGTCGTAGTAGGCGAAAGATGTCTGAAGTCCTGCATCATCGTAAGTAAACCGCTGCTCGCACCAATTGTGCTGACCATTAACTTTCTTTCCATAACCGTCGTAGCAAACAATCTTTACACAGTTACCTCGCTTATCGTATTCGAGACGGCCTTCAGGAGAAATGCCGTCGGCTGCAACCGGCTTGCCATCCACGCCAAACGATATCTGGTGTGAAACTTTGTTTACAACCTTGTCGTATTGGTTATAGTACTTGTGCACCTTCGACTTGTCTGTGCCTCTTGTGCCATCTTGCTTGAAATAGACCTCCGAGATACGGTTGCCACGATTGTCATACTCCGACTTGCGTACAGCATAGTTTTGATTTTTTACATTCTTCAGCAATCCGTCGGTGCCATAATACTCCACCTGAATGCACTGGTTGTTGGAGTTGTACTTTGCTGCAAGTCTATGATAGCCTTCATCGCATATGGCGGGTTTGCCAGCAGCATTGAAGTAGCTCGATTCTACAACATTGTCACGATCGTCATAACGAGATCTTTCCTCAAGTTTTCCGGCAGCAAGTTTTCCGTTTGTACCTATTGGATAATCCTTGATACGGTTGCCTCGCTCGTCGTATGCGTAATTTGAGCCAGCAATGCCGCTGCAAAGCATCAGCTTACCATCTGTATTGAGGTAGCGTTCGGTGATGCAGTTGCCCTGGTCGTCGTAAGTATACTCTATACGTGCGCAATACCAGTTGAGCACACAAGGCTTGCCGTTTGTGTCGTAAAAGGCACGTGCCGTCTCGTTGCCATTGTCGTCATATTCGCGGGTTACCATTGCCACGCCCTCATCAGAAAGTACAGGCTTGCCCTTTTCGTCATAATAGCATATCTTTGTGATGTTGCCACGAGCGTCATAGTCCTTAGTAAAGTAACAAATATGCGAAGTGGGCAATGCCATAGGCTGTTTCTTTTCGTCCATATACGTCACCTTGCCAACACGTCCCTGAGGGTTATATTGTATTACAATACCAGCATAGCCATTTTGGGCAGGAATATACACCTTGCCACTTTGATCAAGATAATATTCGCTTGTGTTGTTGCCAACAGAGTCGTAGGTACAAACCTTGTGAGCAAAATTTGCCGACTCGGTGAGCGTTCCTGATGTATTGAGCATCTTCAAGTCTAATACGTTGCCATGGTTGTCGTTCACAAACTCTATCTTGGAGTAAGTAAAATCGCCACTCTCTTCGGTAAAGTAGGCAGCATGACCATTGGCATCGATATAAGAACGACTGGCAAGATAGCCGTTGTCATCATACTCGTTTACATATCCACTAACACCTTGTATATATGTAAGTCGGCCGTCCATACCAAGATATTGCTGCTTAACGCATAAACCATCGTCATTATATTCGTAAGCCACACCCGAGAAAGCCTCATCCTTGCGTACCGCTGGATTACCGTTTATGTCGGTGTATTTCTCAAGTATACGGTTGCCCCACTTGTCGTAAGTGAGCAGCACTATCGGGCAATTGTTGCCATCGCTGCTTGGTTTTCCATCAACAGTCTGGTATTCTATCTTAGCTATATTGTCGTCGTCGTCATATGTAAACTTCTTTACACCAAGGCCAAACTGAGTGGCTTTTGGCTTGCCGTCCTTGCCAAGATAGTGTTCCTCTATAATGCGTCCCTTGTCGTCGACAACATAACTCTTGCCGAAAATGCCTTGTCCGTCAGGTACACGCACATTGCCGAAACCCGCATATTCAACCTTTCTTAGATAACCATTATCGTCATAGTCAAGAATATACTTGGATATCTTGCCCTTGCCGTCCTCAAGAGTGTTGTCAAAATTGCTTTGGAAAAGAGCCACCTGTGCATTTAGGGTCATTTCTGTTCCCAATTCATCGTCTAGCTTGAACGTACAGGTCTTGAAGTTGCTGTCATAATCCTTTACGTACAACACCTTGCCGCTGCGGTTCATATATTTGGCCGCGTCAATCTTGCCACTACCCTCTGTATAGGTTACGGTCATGTCGACAATGCGGTCTTTGTCTTCTGTGTCGTGATGGTCGACAAGGTTGCCCATACTGTTGACATAAGACACACGGCGCAAGCGATAGCGCGAATACTCAAAGCGGTAGGATGCCTCGCGATGCGACATCTCTCTTCCGCTAAGACTTCCAACGCCTTCAGGCAATCCGTACACCTCAACATAGTCGCGATAGTAGCGCACCTTTGTGCGGAAATAGTCCCAAGTAAAGAAACCAGCCAAGAGCAACACCAATGCCACGGCTCCACCCGCATACATCAGTTTGCGTGGTATTGGGTCGGGAGCAAGAGCTTTCTTTACAGCTTGCTTCATTTCCTCGCACGACTGGTATCGAGCCTCTGGCACCTTTTGTGTAGCACGGTCTACAACAGCCTGTATAGCATTGGATATGTATGGGTAATATTCTGCCATACGCGGCATTGCATCCTTCACCACTCTGCGCTTAATCTCTTGCACAGTAAGCAATGTGGCGTCATATGGAGCACGCCCCGTAAGCATATTATGAATGAGCACACCAATCGAATAGATGTCCGAGCGGGCATCGACATTTTTGCCGTATATCTGCTCCGGACTCATATAGGTTGGTGTGCCCATAACGTATCTGCTGTCTGAAACCTTAGCCTCAGACACAATCTGTGCGATACCAAAGTCCATTATCTTAATGTGCCCGTCATCCTGAATTATGATGTTCGAAGGCTTGATGTCGCGATGAACAATGCCTTTTGAGTGAGCATAGGCAAAGGCGTCAAGTATCTCGCAAATAAACGGATAGGCTTTCTTCTCTACTATCAAACCGTTCTTCTTGTTGATGAAGTCTTCGAGAGTGATGCCCTTAACGTATTCCATGATAAGATAAACGCCGTCTGCAGTTTCCACATAGTTTAGAAATTTCACTATTCCTGGATGGTCGAGCGAGCACAGGAGTTCGGCTTCCTGCTTGAATCGTGCGCGCAATACGGCGTTGCTTGCCACCTCTGGACGCAATGCCTTGATGGCTACTTGCTGGTCGATGTTGGTGTTGACGGCAAGGTACACGCTACCCATGCCGCCCGAACCGAGATGACGCACTATTCTGTAGTTAAGAATGTCTGTTGGTATCATAAACTAATTTGTTTTTATAGATTCTGTTGTTGGCTTAACAACTAACGAACTGCCAATTTCCACACAATACAAGAAATAGCACCGATAACTGCTGCAATAGCACCCAGCGTACGATGCGAACTCTTGTACTTGTATACCTTATCCCCGTTGTCGTCTACCACCTTTTGGCACTTAACAGAAATGCCAAGAATAATTCCTAAGAATCCTCCAATTACCGCAAACAGATAAGCGAATATAAGCATTACTGTTGCATCCTTAGGCTCGTACTCTTTATTAGGCTCAGGATCTTTTTCGGCTGATGGTTTAAGGCTTGGATCTGCCAATCCCTCCTCCTTTATAATCTCTGTCTTGTTGTCATCAATTGCAGCGCTTTCTATGGCACGTGCACGCTTGTCGAGCTCGGCAACAACCATATTCCAGTCGAGATGTCCATCTGGCACTCCTGCAAGATATATTTCCGGGGCCTTGCCGTTGGCAGGAATGTTGACAGAGTTCTTGCGCAAGACCTGACGGTTAATGATTGTGCCGTTGGCGCTACGGTCGGTAAACACATAATATTTGCCACCAGTAAACTCTTTAAGCTCAATATCGGCATGGTGACGGCTAATCTTGCGTGCCGAGTCGTTGATAATGATATCGCACATCTCGCGTCCCACAGAGATAAGCACTTGCGGAGAAGTCTCATTGGCAGTACTTATATGTGTGCCGTTGCGCAATGCTGCCATAAATTCGTAACAATTCTGGTAACGCTGCATCATATTCTTGTCGGTGGCCTTATCGAGAATGGGCTGCAAGGCGTCAGACAATCCCTTCTTATACTTGGAAAGTCGAGGAAACTCGTTCTTAAGAATAGCATCCCTTGTCTCGAAATCGCTTGCAAGAGTGCTGAAGGCATGATGACCAGTAAGCATATAATAGAACACGCAGCCAAGCGAATAGATGTCCGAACGGAAGTTGATGGAATAGCCATCGGCTTGCTCCGGACTCATGTATCCGCTTGTGCCAATTACCGAACCGACAATAGTGCCAGGACCATTGCCGTCCATATCCTTTGCCACACCAAAGTCGAGAAGACATATATTGCCATTGGGGCGTATCATGATGTTAGATGGCTTAATGTCGCGATGCACAATATGGGCATTGTGCACACATTGCAATGCATCAAGAATCTTGAGCATAAGGCTTACAGCCATTTCCTCAGGCATGGCACCATTGCGTGTTACATACTGCTCGATGTTCTCGCCCTCCACCATTTCCATCACGATATAGTAGTTTTGGGTGGCGTTATCGCGAAAGGCAGAATAGAGTTTCACTATCGACGGATGATCCACCTTGAGCAGAAACTCCACCTCCTTCTCAATACGACTCAATATGGTCCAGTCGTTGGCAAACTCCGGCAAAATCTCCTTAATGGCAACAATCTGTCCATTCTGGTCGCGACCTTTGAAGATCTGGCCCATGCCACCACGGGCTATGGGCAGGTCTTCAACAGTAAAGTTTGCTATTTGTCTCATTGAAGTTGCGCTTTTTTATAGTCTAATTTTATTTTTCCTTGCTAAAATCACCTGTCTTGAATTTATCCAAATCCTTGGTTTCTTTTGCATCCTTAGTTTTTTCCTTGCCTGGTTTAACATCCAAATTAGGAGTTTTCTTCTTTCCAGTCACATCTTTTGCCAAGGATTGCTTGCCTTGTTTAGTCTTCTTTACAATTTCCTTTTTAGTATTCTGTGCAGGCTCCTCTTTTTCAGGCGAAGGCACATACTTTATTGTTGTAATCGACTGCTCCGTCTTTTTGGTTTCTTTATTCTGAACAGGCTGGCTAACCACGCTATTCTTACTTGGTTCTTCCCTCTTCTGCTCTTTCTCGTTGTTAAGCACAAAGTAGGTAGTACCACCAACGGCAAGCAACAACACAACACTTACAATAGAATAGATAAGGGTGCGGTTCTTCTTCGTGGCATTATTCTCTGTCTGCACATACATCTGCTGTGGCGACATTGTTGACGAAGTCGAAGCCATAGCACCACGGCCCACAGCAGGAAATTCAACAAGCTGTACTGTAATATTGTCGAGACCACCGGCATTGTTGGCTTGCTGTACAAGAATGTTGGCACGCTCGTTAAGGGATAGGTCATATCGCGACACAGTCTCAAGAATGGCGTTATTGTTTATCATTCCGCTCAGACCATCAGAGCAAAGTACAAATATGCTACCCGGTTCTGGAGTGATAGGCAGCTGGCAGATAACTGGAAGTGTCATTCCCTCAACACCAAGAGCGTTGGTTATCTGATTCTTGTCCTTATGATGCTCTGCAGCCTCCTGCGAAATCTGTCCGGCATCCACAAGAGTCTGCACATACGACTGGTCCTTGGTTATCTGCTTTATCATATGGTTGGCCACATAATAGATGCGGCTGTCGCCTACAGATCCATAGTATACCTTTCCATCCTTTACAATGAGCATAACACAAGTGGCACCCATTCCGCTGAGTGCCGGATTCTGTGCCGCCTTATGCAGAATGGCCTGATTTGCGGCAACAATAGATCGTGTTATCGCCTCTTCTGGAGACGCAAACGTGTTGTCGGTAAGTATATCCTCTATCACAGCTACGGCAAGCTGCGAGGCCACATCACCGGCATTCTGTCCGCCCATACCATCGCATACGGCAACCACTCTGCCGTTAGGCGACTCAAAGGTAGTCATGCTGTCTTCGTTGACGCTACGCACCTTGCCAGTATCTGTACAATTTGCTATAATATAGTTTTCCATAATTTCCTTTATCCAAGTTTTGGTATTGCTATAAAGATAAATACTGTACCGCCAAGACGTATTATGTCGTAGTTTTGAAGTTCGCCCTCGTCGGCAAGTTCCTTGTTTACGAAGGTTCCGTTGCTCGACTGCTCGTCACGGAACTTAAACTTATTGTCGACGTTACGGTAAAGAATAGACATGTGTCTGCCAGACATCTGGTTGTCTTCAGGAACACAAATGTCGCACGAGCGGTCGCGTCCTATAAAGTTCTTGCCCTCGTAAAGGTTGAAAGCCTTGCCTTGCGGATTGCGGTTGTAGGTTACAAGGAATCCAACAAGCTTTCTGCCTTGCGCCTGCATCATGCCCTTTGGCTGACGAATCACGGTGCCTCCACCTACCACGCCTGCTCTTGGCTGCTGTGGCTGCTGCTGAGGTCGAATTATTGTCTCGCCCTCGGCACTATTGGCATTAGCGCCAACCGTACCTCCACCCATAGGAAAGTTGCCGGCACCACCTTGGAATGCTCCACCAGCAGGAGGATTAACCTGTGTGCCACCGCCTGGCGAACCAACTTGCGTACCAATGCCAGTAGCAGGTTCTGCAACCTGATTGTAAGGAGGCATTCCCATGTCGGGTCGCTGCACATATTGCGTCTCTTCACCACCTTTAGGGCACAAAGGACATTCGTCACCATAAATACTCGAATCGTATATATGTCCGTTAGGACAAACTTTCTTAGGCATAGTTGTAATGTTTAAATGGTTGTTTTAATATGTTTTATGGCGGTAAGCAAAATTCCTTGGATTAACCAAGGAATTCCTCACCACCTGTCATTGAATCATAAGAATCAGGCTCCTCGTCGGCAGGCTCCTCGTAAGCCATGTCGTTGCCATCGTCTTCAACAACGTCGTCTACCGAACCATAAGCCAACTCATTATCATTGGTATCATCAACGTCATCCACCGAGCCGTAAGCCAATTCATTGTCATTGTCTTCTACCTCAATATCATATCCCAGCTTCTCGTCATCCTGATCGTCGATATTCAAACCGGCAGTATACTCCATATCGTTATCGTCGTCGTCATACTTGTCGTTCTCTGCAAGATAGTTGTCGTTATGCTCGCTATAGTCCACATCAGCATCAGGATTGTAGTCGGGATTGTTCTCAGCATAGTCGTCGCTATATTCCTCGCCAGTCTTCTCATCCTCGAAGTTATTGTGAATCATATCGTCTGATTTGCCGTTGTTGTTTTCGGCAACATCATTAATACCCTGTCCATGCGAACCTTCCGAATAATACACGTCTTCTTCGCCATTACTTTCATAGTGCTTCTCTGTAGTATGAGCTGTCTCATGACCCATGTGCACATGATCCTCTGGTGTGTAAGCAATAATCTCGTCGTCCTCAAACTGGCCGTTGTCATTCATGTCAATGGCAAGATAGTTGGCATGATTGTCGCCGGTAGTGTCTACAAGGGCAAACTTATGTCCGTCAATTGTACCCTCCTCAATAGAGCCTTGCTTTTCGCCGTCTACATAATAATCGGTTGTATTGTCCCAAGTGATAGACGTTTCGTCTTCTGATGTGTTGTCGTTATGCTGTGGTTGTGGCTGTGGTTTCTCCACATAAACAATATGTTCCTGTTTTGTCTCCTCAGTCTCCTGCTTGTATGTCTCGCCTACGCCAGCGCCATTAACAATATCCTGTTCGGTGAGCGGCGCCTCATCAGCCTGGTTGTCATTCTGGTTGGCTGCATAAGCAGCACCTCCGGCAACAGCCGCACCACCAACAAAAACTGCTGCACCGGCAGCCACACGCTTAGCGACATTACTTTTCTGAACAGCCATGTTCTCGTAATCCTCAACACTCATTCCGGGGTTTGTTCCATTTGTAGTCATAATTCTTTGTTTTTAATGATGGTTATGCAATTAATGTTTAGTTTAAGGTATCGGCATTGCCTTGCAGTGTCGTCCTTTTATAGATAAAGACCCGCCTGCTGCAATTTTCTTACACCTAAGGCAAGAAAAAATGCTGATTGTTTTTTTATTTCTTTATTTTTATTATGTACGTGTCGCTCATGTTGTCGTTCACCAAGGCATAGTAACCAGGCGACAGATAAACATAGTTGATACTGCTTACGCCACCCACCATGTCGGTATTCGAAGGCTTTATGGCGTTTGATACACGTGTCTCGGCTGTATAGCCTTGTGTTGAGACTCCGTCTTCAGTAGTGATGTTGTCAAGAGCTATAAGGTACCAGTCACCTTGCAGCTTTGTGCCCGCCGACTTGAACGTTATCACCATACCCTCGGGAAATGCAAACACCTTCTTGTCTACATACATCGTTTGGCCGTTCTCCACCTTTGTCTTAGCCTTGCGAAGCAGAAACTCGTTGGCATACACTCCTCCAGCCTTGTATGTGTCGTGCTGCTTTTCCTCGTATGTATAGCGTATCTCGACAATGTCGGATGCCTTAACCTTAACGTTTTTGCCGTCTGCCATAACAAGAGTTGTATATTGGTCTTTAGGCAATTTGCCATAGCGCTGCACCTCTATCACACCTTCTTTCTGCGATCCGTCCTTCAATACAATTGTGTTGCGGTAGTCGGATTGTTCGTACAGCTTGTCCGACGCCACACGTGCCACCTTGCGCACTTCGTACACTTTAGAGGCTGGTATTTCCACACTCTCGTCGGCCGTGGACACAGTCATGCTCTTGCCTGGCACCTGATTTACAATAGTGCCTTTATAGGTCTTGTTGCCAACAATCACAACCTCGTCGTCCACTCCGCTGTTTCGCTCCTTTGCTGTAGGCTCCACACGTTTTATGCAGCTTATGTCGCTCATTTTTATTTTGTAGGTCTCAGGCATAACCTGCACATAAACCACCTTCGGTGTCTTCTCGCGCTCCACACGTGCCACATTGGTGTAGGTATAGTCCTTGGTCTTGATGTCGTACATCACAAGATAACGTCCGTTGGCGTCGCCTTGCAAAGCATTCTTCGTAAGCGACCATCGCTTCCATTGGCGCGACAGATTCTCGTACTTAACATTCTTTGTCTGAATGGATGTCTGTTTGTCCTCCTCAACCACAAACGCCGCCTTTTCTGTCTTCACCATAATGTCAATGCCTGGACGCTGCAGCACAATATGTCCCACAACTGTAGAGCCATTCTTCATAACTATGGTTGACGGGGCTTGGGCTCTAGCCGAAAGGCATGGCATCAGGACAAGTGCAACCAATGCCGAGATAAAATTCACTAATATCTTCATTTGTTCTGTAAAGTTTATAGATTTCATTTCACAAGTATCTTTTCCACTTTTCCGTTGCGCTTTACAATGTTTAATCCCTTACGCACATGCGGGTATTTCAGTCCGTCAATACCGTATATTGTCTCCTCGTCATTATCGGCTGCAAGAGGGTTTATGCCGCTTGTGGTTCGGTCAACCTCAACAAGTCCGCTCCAATCCGACTCAAACCCATTGACTATGGCCTTAACCCTATACTTAGTTGTGCCAGTTTTTACAAGCCATTGCATAGGCAATGTAGTTCCTTGCACCCCTTCTATGGTCTGCCTCTTTATTACAGGCACCATAGACTGTCCCAATCCTACGGCTTGTTGCTCTACAGTATACGATTCGGCATTGTCTACTCCCGCCCACTTGGCTGTGTAGCCCACATCGCTAATATCGAATGGCAACATACCTATTGGGGCAGGCGTGTCTTCGGTGAATACAGCATCAAAACTGATTGTTCCGTCGTTGTTCTCGACAATACGGTTTAATGTGCGATTCATATAATACGAGTCGTCGATGTTCTTGTTGTACAGCTTTCCGCCTGTAGCAGTATGCGATGTGCTCGACAATATTGTCACCTTATTGCTACCAGGAAACAGGTCGCCACGCAGCTCTTCTTCCGTACTGCCATAACTGTTGTCGGCGGGTATGATGCTGAGCCGTTGATGTGTAGGACTTGGATTAACCTTATTGGATGTCCATGCCGTCTTGTCGTAATTGACATGCGACACCAGCATTCCGCCAATACCGGTATAAATTGCCACATAGCTAAACCAACGCGAAGGCTGATGATTCTCTATTATATAGTATTCGTTGCGGTTGCCCATATTATATATAAGGTATGCCTCTGGCTCATCGGCAACATTCTTCATATCTACAATATGTTGCGTCGCCGTTATCTCTACAGGTTCCAACCATCCAGCAAACCATCGTTCGTAAGCCGAATAGCCGTAAGGCACCTCGCCGTTGTTGCTTGGACCTGAATAGCTGCCCGAATCCATCACGTCCCAATAACTCATTCCGAAGGCCCCACTATAGTCGGTGTCGTACAAGTCGGGCAACCCAAGACAATGGCTAAACTCATGGCATGGAGTGCCAATGCCTGTAAGCGTGTTGCCATCCTTGCCTACAAGTTCGCACGAGCAAGCATAAGTATTTATCTTTGTACCGTCAAGAGTTATTGCCTTGCTTCCCAGCCTACTCTCGTGCGGCCATATAGTTTCTTCGGGCGCTCCAGCATGCTCGCCATAACCGGCATAAACAACAAACACCTGGTCCACCTCGCCGTCGCCATCCCAATCATAGTCGGCAAAATCGACTACTGAGTCTACCATCTTGCACGCCTCAACCACCATGTCCTTCGGATTGCTGTCATTGTTGGTAATTACGTTGTTGGCACCATAATAGTCGAGGTCGTGGCTTAGCGTAACCGGTCCCACAACATCAAACCTTAGGTCAAACTTGCCATAGCTCTGGTCGAAAAGGCGCGCTTTTGCCTCGCAATAGGCTTCCATCGTGCCGTGATAGTCGAGGTGATCCTGCGTCAGATTGGTGAACGCGCCTACCGCAAACGGAATGCCGTGCACGCGGTCAAGCACCAGAGAGTGCGAAGAAACCTCCATGATCACATGCGTGCAGCCTGCGTCTCTCATGCGGGCAAACAGTGCGTGCAGCTCGTAGGATTCCGGCGTGGTGCGCTCGGTTTCGATCACTTCATCACCGATGAGGTTCTGGTTGGTGCCGATCAGACCCACCTTGTGGCCTGCGTCCTCAAGCATGTGCTTGACGAGGTAGGTCGTGGTGGTCTTGCCGTTGGTGCCGGTCACACCGAGCATGACCATGCTCTCTGCCGGATGACCGAAACGGTTTGCCGCAATCTCAGCCAGCGCGATACGGGAATTCTCCACAACGACTGCGGGAACGCCCTCCGGCGCCTCCTCGCAGACAACGGCTGCCGCGCCCTGCTGTCAACGACCGATAGGAGGAAATTATGAAATTACAGGAACTTTTGAAGAATGTAGCAGTGAAAAACAGCACTGCCGCACAGGATATTGACATCAAGGAAGTGGGACAGATTGGGCACTTCAACGGCCTCAGTCGGCTTTTCCTCGCCCATGTAGACGATAACCTTGCCGCTGGCCGCAATGCGCATGCCTGCATTCGGCACCTGATCGGTGACGGTATCGCCGTCGCCCTTGATGATGCAGTCAAAGCCTGCGTCGGACAGCGTGGAAATCGCATCGTCGCGCGTCTTGCCGGATACACTCGGCACG
>OQWI01000456.1_pt1 | contig 18769 bp, 22 predicted proteins | sample 1691551 | NCBI WGS metagenome assembly OQWI01 (sample SAMN03418259, study PRJEB22391) | human gut metagenome | biome: human-gut; feature: organic feature; material: feces | host: Homo sapiens | place: Tanzania | collected 2013-01
TAAAATACAAAGTTTTTGCTTATATAAATCAAGAACTTTTTTTGTTTCTGAACATTTTAAGATTCTGCGAATAGTATCAGCAAACTGATTTCTTGCATCTGGCCATTTTGTTTTTGTTTCACTAGAAGAAAGCTCATTGCAGATAAAAAAAGAACTTCCATCATTAGAATAGACAATAAAGTCACAACATTTAGGAGCTCTTTTCCCAGCATTTATCCTTTGTGGAAGAGAGTGAATCAAATTCTCATAATCTATAACAACTATTTCATCTTCAGTTTTATTTATATATGTCGCAGTTCCAGTGCCTTTTTCCTGTAAAATAGATTCTTTTTTATCCTGCAAATCAAATTCCACAAGATTAGTAGAACACCATTTTAGTACAAAGCCAGTTGGCAATGAACATTCAATACCATCTTTGTCAAATTGAGAAAGAAAACATCTTAAAGGTAAAAAATCTTTTAAGGAATTCATTTTTGCAAATTATATTCCTCATAAATACGAGCAATTGGATCCGATAATGACCTCGTATCTACAATATGATTGTTTTCACGCATCAAATTAAAAAGACATCCATCGTGCACTTGATACGCAGCAATATCCTCAAATTCTGCTATATTCTTTTTTATAATTAAATTCAAATAATTCAATATGTATGGACTATGAGTGGAAAAAATCATTGAAATATTTTTCTTTCCGTTATTTTTGCATATTTCAACAAGATTTTCCAAGAGTTGAAGCTGTCCATTCGGGTACAAACTTAATTCGGGTTCTTCAATATGGATATGTATATTGTTTTGAGGTATATCAGCAAGATTAAAAGTCGGAGAAAACTGTTCTATAATATCCGAATTGAACATATATTTTTTCAAAGTTAGTTTAGAAGACTCCGCCATATTAAATTTATCAGCAAAATACTTAATAATCAGATACATAGGTATGACATTTTGCATTCCGCTAGAAGAATCTTCTATTTTTACTTCATATGGAACTTCCCCATCAAATGGTATTACATATAAATCAGACTTTCCATATTTCACTTTTTTCTTTTCTATTGCAACATTAATAGACGGTATTGATATACTAGTTTCTAAATTTTCCACTGCAAGTTTAAAATCTTCAAAGGTCTCTTGTAAATAAAAATCTGTCATTCTATTTGAAGAAATTTTAGAAGTATATAAATCTGGTATAAGATTCCTTTTATCAGAAATATAACTCATCTTCTCAAGACTTAAATCATTTTTGTCAATTTCAATTCTTGTGTTTAATTTTTTATTTTTATAGGAGATAATATATTCGCCTCGAATATAAATAATTTCTGAATTATCATTGAGATAATCTAATATTCCATTGTTACCTAAATATTCCTTAAAATCAAACTCACGGATTTTTTCCTGAACTCCAGCTTTTTTTAAGTAGGAACGTAAACAAAGCTGTTTATAAAGCCACTGAAAAAGAACAAGAATTTTCATAATTGTACTTTTTCCACTTCCTGAATCACCTATCAGGACTGTTATTTTTTTTATGTCTTTTATTTCTGCATCCCTAATTGGTCCAAAATTCTTTATGTGGATTGACTCTTTTATCTTTTGCATAATTATATATTATATAGATTATTAAAAAAAAACAATTCAGTTACTTTTAATATTTTTTTTCATTTTAAACATCAGTATTTAAAAATAAGTAATATATACTCTCCATGATATATCATTTTTTGTTTATTTTCCATCTACAATTGTATTCATTTTCACAAATTCTTATCAAATTTGAAATATCCTTCAATTCATCTAAATTAATATTATTAAACTGCATGGATCTAAATAAAGCCAATGTATATGCCTGACAATTTATTGATTTTTTATTATTAAATTCTATATCTGTAAAAGCTGAATATCTGCTTAATTCTTTCACCAATGTTTTGTTTTTCAATAAAATATTGATATAGAGCCAATCATAAAACGAAGTAGGTGGATTTTTGCTATATTTCTTTCCAAAAAATTCGAAATATAAAATATTCCCAGATTCTCTTAATCTCTTATCTTTTTTCGCCTCTTTAGATGTTTTTGAAAACAAATCAATATAAGGTCCGCCTTGTTCAAAAACTTTACTTGATTGAAAAGCTTGTTCAACCGTAAATTTCTGTTTTAAAATCAAACTTCTTGTTGATAAATTAAATGCACTTAATGATACACCCAGAGGATTTCTAGACTTAGAAGAAATTTCTAATAAATCAAAAATTCCCTTGGATTCACAAGCCTTGTGCAAAGAGTCTATGCACCTTTGCTTTTGTTGGATTGAAAATCCGAAGAAATACTCAAAATTTATATCATATATTTTAACCCCCACATAATCTTTCCTAGGAATAAAAACTTGTCTGATAGCCATTAAAGTACTCTTATCATATAAAAGGGAATAATACAAGGAACTAGTATTTCATATTTTTCAACCCTACTCTTTCTTTGTTGATTTTCATTAATTCTAAAATCTAACCAAGAAAAAGCTTCAAAGTCATAACATTTAATAGCCTCATTTTCTGATAATAATCTAACACCAGATTTATTAGAAACATCCTCTGTATATTTTACATTTTCGAAATCTAACACATCTAAGTTTATTTCTAACCAGCGAAAATTTCTTTTCGGACTATCTTGTTCTAGTCGATATTTCATAGGATGATTTTTAAATAAACATAAATGAACATATACATTTAATCCTAAATTATTATCAGAAGAAATTGACCATTCATTTCCGCCAGACTTAAATTCATTTTGGCTTAATTTATTTCTCGGACAAAGCCCTTTTTCCTTTATGTTATTTAAATTATTTTCATCAGTAAAATGATATAGACAATTTATACCATTTTCTATCATCTTGCATTTCATTGAAAAGAATTCTTCTTTTCTAAACTCTGACACAGAACCTAAATTCATCCTCTCATCTCTTTCAAAAAAACAGCAATTCTTTTTCGTTCCAAAATTCCAGCAACACAAATAACACCAATCACGCACCATCGAACGATAGAATTCATATACAAAGCAGGCATTATTCCTACAATTAAAATCAATACACTGCTAAATAAAAAAATGAATTTATTGTCATAAATATTTTCATTGAAATGATGCTTTCTCAAAACAAGATTCATCGCAAAAAAATGGAAAAGCGACATTGTCATATAACAAAAAAGTGTTGTATAAGCTGCTGCTATAAAGCCAAATAATTTTATAAACACAAAGTTTAATATAACATTTAAAGCTGCCGCAAAAGCAGTCGCAAATGTAACATATTTTCGTTCCTCAAAATAAAATTCTACAGAACCAAACATTGGATATAAAAACATAAAAAAAACTGCTCCGATAACAGGAGGTATAACCCATACAGCAGAATAATAAGAATCAGGCAGCAATAATTTAAAAAAGTCAGGAATTAGACACATTGCAAAAACAGACAGCACCATTAAAAAGACAAGCAAAATATCCATATTTTTCTTCATTTTCAAAATTGAATTTTCTTTTATTGCTTTATAAATATAAGGCGTCGTTGAAGATTCAAGTCCTGATGTTACCAACGTCAAAAGCATTCCGAATGTGTATGCTACACTATAAATTCCCGCTTCACTGCTTCCGCAGATTTTGTTTATCATAAGTCTGTCTGACTGGCTTAAAACTTGCATTGAAAGATAATGCGGTATCAAAACAACATTAAATTTAAAAGCATATTTCCAAATAGCTTTATCAAAGAAAACTTTTCCGTTCCGCAAGTTTATAAGGAAAAAAGAGATTCCTAAAATACAATTTACGATAAGCTCGGCAAAGATTCTCGCCTCAGCTTTTCTGTCTGTATTTATTACAAAAAAATAGCCAAGCAATGGATTCAAAACACTTGTGACTACCGTTATTGCCACAAGCATTTTATATTTATAAGCAAATCTTTGTTTTGCCGACCACAAAAAAAAAGGAATTGTCGCAAGAATATTTATAAAAACAGAAACAGCAAGAAAAGGGGACAAAGACAACAATGATGACGAGACTGTTTCAAAAATAATAGAAAAAACCAAAAAGACTGCTGTTATTGTTATTGCCAAGCCTTGGAAAGCCGCAATATATTTATTCTGGTTATCAGGATTTTTCACCATAACAACATTGAATACACCACCCCAAAGCGTCAATGTTGTAAATATTGTGAAAATGGAAATCCATGAATGATAAACTGACATTTCCCCATATTGCTCTGTTGTCATCAATCGAGAAAACAAAGGCAACGTAATGAATGAAATTCCACGAAGCATTACATTGCTGACAACAAACCAAAATGAAGCCTTTGCGGGTGCTGAGAAGTTTCTGTATTTTTCTAAAAATTTATTAAGCATTATTATAATTAAGGAATTTTTTAATCAACTTTTTTTTCACAATTGATTTTTTCCTTTATAAATTTTGTAAGCTGTGTACTGCTGATTCCATCTGTATGTGGCAAGAATTCAACTTTTACTCCAACGGTTCTTAATTTTTCCTCAATTTCATTATACATAGAAGAATTTTGCCAGTCGCTTCCATGGAACATAACATTATAATGCAACTTCTCCCATGCCTTAAATTTATCCATATCAGACTGAGCTACCACAAAGTCAACATAACGAATAGCCTTTATAATCTGAACACGCTCTTCAAAAGAAATTGTAGGCTTCTTATGCTTGTAGGAAAGGACATTTTCATCTGTACTTACGCCCACAATAAGTTTATCACATTTTTCTTTTGCATGTTTCAAAATATTCAAATGACCGATATGAAAGAGGTCAAACACACCTGTTGTATAACCTACTATACTATTGCCCCCCCCGTTACTATTTATAGTATCAATATCATTTAACTCTTTTTTGATAAATGCAGTAAGTTGCATACTTGAAATACCGTCTGTATGTGGCAGATATACAATTTCCACTCCAAGAGGAGCAAACTCTTCTTCAAACTTTTTCCACTGTGAAGTTCCCTGCCAGTCAGAACCAAAAAACATTTTATCAAAGTGCAGATGCTCCCATGCACCTTTTTTATTTTTATCAACTTGCGGGACAACCTTGTCCACATAGCGAATTGATTTTACAATTTCAGCACGTTCATTAAACGGAATTACAGGTGTTTTATTTTTATCCTTTTGCACAAGTTCATCTGTACTTACACCTACAATCAAGTAGTCGCACATAGATTTTGCTTTTTGCAAAATATTCAAATGTCCGATATGAAACATATCAAACACGCCAGTGGTATAACCAATTATTTTTTTATCCATAATTTTAATACCCTCTTTATTTTCTGCTTAAATGTTTTAGGCAAGAACCACATAAGCGGATGCATGGACTTTCCCAAAATAAATTTTACTCTTTTGCTCCTAAAGCCGAATGCCTTTGCAATCGCCTTGTCAAAACCTAGTTCTTCGATTTGTTTCCACACTGAATTAAAATTTTCTGGTTTTTCTGTAGGAGCTTTTAAAGTGTCATTTCCCGCAATAGCTTCAGAAACATCACGCTCAAAATAAGTAATTTTGTCTTTTACTGATTCAAAAAGCTGTGCTCCGTTACTATTATTCACGATAACAAGTGAAACACCCTTGCAGGGACTTTTTTCTTCAATATTTTTATCAAGTTCCCAAAAATCACCAAGAGTTATGTCTCCCACTCTGTTGGATTCTGCAAAAGAGCAGCTGTAACATATTGGCTGAAAAATTACATGCATCAAGAAAGCCCAGAAATATTCATCAAAGGAAAAGTTTTTTCTATAAAGAACTTTGGTTTTGTTCAGTACTGAAAAAAAATAATCAAATTCTCCGCCACGAAATTCAACATTTGTAATTTTCGCATTTTTCCCAACCTTTTTTTCTTGATGCTCTACAAAAAATTTAGGTGAAGCTCCTCCATGACATAAAATATCAATGCAAAAATATTTATCAACAGGGATTTTCTTTAACTCACAAAATTTTCTAAAAGTAAAAACTTCGCAAGGCACTCCAATAAAAAGACATTTTTTAGTTAAAATTCTTTCATAGATTTCTTTGTAAATCCCAGTTCTGTTTGCCTGCACGTATTTGCTTTTTGAGATTCTGTCAAGTTCTTCAACAGACTCAACGCAGATTCTTTTTATGGATTTGGAATCCTCATCATAGGCAGCGCCAACAACAAAGCCACCGCTTTTTATAAAACTTCTGGCTAATTCTGTAGCAAGCCCGCCGCTGGCACAGTTATAATGTGTTTCAAGATTATTAGACCAAGCTGCGTAACAAACTCTGTCTACATCCTTATTTTTGTACGCTGTTACATCTGAATTTGCTGGACACAATCTTGCGCAGGTATTGCAGTCTATACATTTTTCTGCATCAATTACAGGTCTGTAAAATCCAGTCTCATAATTTATGCTAATTGCATTCTTTGGACAGACATACTCACAAAGAGAACAACCATAGCATTTTTCAGCACTGCAAACGGAGATCATTTTCAGATATTCTCCTCATTTGTCATTGCGTTATAATTTTCTATTGCCTTGTTATATTTCTGTTTGAAATCTTCTGTTGAAACATTTTTTATAAAATTCACAATTTCTTGGGAACTTTTACACAAAGGAAAGCCTAAATCTACAAGGCTTTGCGCAAAACATCTTCTTTTTGTAATATTCACTGGACAAAAAACAATACTTTTAAATCCTGCATCTACCATAGAAACAGAATGTTCCCCAAAAATGACATCAACATCTTTTAAATCTTGTTCTAATGAAGAACGGGAAAAGGTATGAGTTGAAGTACCATCTATAGGAATATTCGAAGAAACTTTTAGATTAGGAAGATTTAAAGATTCAAATTCCGCAATAACTCTATTAATAGAATTTACGCCCAGCATATCTGGAGTAATCCAATTTGGATGACAACGATAGATTATCTCAACATCAGGCAAAATTTTTGCAACATCTATAAACGCTTGTACAAGAAAATCGTCATCACTACGGTTCTTTTGTGCAGTCCAGTCTCCGCTCGCAGAAGTTGCAACTAGGATTTTCTTAACGATTTTTGGATAGTTCGGTTTCGGTAAATACAATTTCTTTCTGAACGGAAGCATTGAATAAGGTAATTTTTGATTTTTAAACAAAAGAGAGCCAAGTTTATCCCATACACAATAAGAAACATTGCGCGGTTTAAAATGATAAGTAAAATCAGAATAGTTTGAAGGCAGATAACCGTCCTGCACATAACGAACATCATATTCTTTTAAATCTGGAATTTTACACTTTGGATATTCATGCCAAGGAACAAGATATACAGCCTCATCTTTTTTATAGAATTTATTTGAGATATATTTTTTATATTCAGTCTCATTTCTCTCAAATTTTACTATTAGACGATAATCTATACGACTAAGTTTTCCAAGTATGATGTATTTCTTGCCATTTTCTTCATAAATATGAAATTCGTTTTCTGGAATAAGTGGAATATGAAATATTTTTCTCTTTAAAACGCCATAGATTGTAAAAAAAGGAAATAATGAAAGCAATTTTTGTTTCCATGATTTTTTTGAATTGTCGTAGAAAAAATCCCCTTTTAATTTTTTAAAACCATTTTTTGTCCAAATTTTGTCTATTATGCCCAAATCATTATTATTTGATAACAAAACTCCATTAAAAGAAGATGAGCCTATTAATTCCTTTATTTTTAATATGAGAAATTCATTTTTATTTTTTCTTATACTATCAATATAAGGAATTAATTTTTTAATTCTTTTAGAATAAGCTCTCGAATCAATGTACGCCATTTCTTCATCTGATAAGAAATTTGCGAATACATAAAAACAAACATTTTCAAACTCATTATTAAAAGCTTTTTTCTCTGAATCAAAAAAAGCATTAGGTGAAATTATCAAAGTTTCATATTTAGTATTCAATGATTGAGAAACTGTGGAAAGAAAAGAAATATTAAAATTCTGAGTTAAAACAATTACATTTTTCATATTACTGACCATTCTGCTTATAAAAAAATTCAATTGTTTTGTTTACAACTTTTTCCAAATCATTTTTATCAATGTTGTAATATAACGGCAGTCTTACAAGCCTATCACTCTCTTGGGTAGTATATTTATCCTCTCCAGAAAATCGACCAAATTTTCTACCCGCAGGTGCGGAATGCAGAGGAACATAATGAAAAACACATAAAATATCATTTTCTTTCATAAATTGAATATATGACTGTCTTGTGTCCAAATCTTTACACTTCAAATAAAACATATGTGCATTATGCAAACATCCGTCTGGAATTGTCGGTAACTCTACAAGACCTTTTTTTTGCAAGTCAGAAAAAGACTCATGATAAGTATTCCACGTAGCCAAACGATTATCATTAATAACATCCGCTTTCTCAAGTTGAGCCCATAAATAAGCCGCATTTAGGTCACTTTGTAAATAACTATCTCCGAAATCCACCCAATTATATTTAGCAACCTGCCCACGATAAAACTGAGATCGATTCGTTCCTTTTTCTCGAAGTATTTCAGCCTTTTCAATATATTTTTCATTGTTAATTACTATGGCGCCACCTTCTCCCATACTGTAGTTCTTAGTTTCATGAAAAGAATAGCATCCAAAATCACCAATAGTTCCAAGATATTTTCCATTATATTTACTCATTACCCCTTGAGCAGCATCTTCAACTACCATAAGATTATGGCGTTTAGCAATATCCATTATTACATTCATATTGCAAGAAACTCCTGCATAATGAACAGGGCAAATTACTTTTGTTTTCTCTGTAATAGCTGCCTCAATTTTGGTTTCGTCAATATTCATTGTGTCAGGACGAATATCAACGAAAACTAGTTTTGCACCTGCAAGGACAAAAGAATTTGCAGTACTAGAAAATGTAAAACTGGGAAGAATTACTTCATCACCTGGTGTTATTCCACAAAGTAATGCAGCCATATCAAGAGCAGAAGAACCACTCGTTGTAAGCATTACTTTTTCAGCATTAAATTTATTTTCAAGCCACTCATTACAACGCTTGGTAAATGGACCATCTCCACAAATCTTATGATTGGAGACGGCCTGTTTCATATATTCAAATTCAGTTCCGATAAACGGAGGCACATTAAAATGTATCATCTTTAGTTTCTCCTTAATAACACTCTCTTAATTTTTCCCAAAACTGATTTACATAAAGACAAATATGCTTCCATCACTATCTGTTTTTTCGAAAAGAAAATCCCCATTGCATCATCAAAACCTTTCAGATTGTAAGAACAAGGTGATCTTAGAATACAAAAGTTTTTATAAAGATCACTAACAAATTTTCTATAATCCTTTTTTACAGATTTAAATGTTTTAGCCTTGATTGAATTGTCAATATACAAATTCAAGGCAATTGCAACCTCTTCAACCGCAAATGCCTTAAACAAATCATAAGAACCTTTATTAGCATGATTAGTTCTTATCTCTTTTGAAAAAGGATAGTTATCAACTATGTATTTATTCTTTTGCCTTTCAGAGAAGAGAATGCCTGAGTGTGGTGAAATTTTGTCATATTTTACATTTTTAGGAATTTTATCATAATCCTCTTTCCAAATACCGACACCCGTTGTCCAAGACACCAACTTACCTAATGTTTTTACAAAATCATCAAAATTAGACAATTTATAGATGTCCTTTTTTAGAGCACCACATGAAAAATATATTACAGGTTTTTCTAAAATGTTCTCTTTAATCATTTTTATAAGATGGTTTAAAGATCCATCTGTAAATACAGCACTGTGATTAACAAATTTTAAGTATTTTCCATCTGCAAGTTTTAAGGCTTCAAGTTGATTATCAAACATATATGCATTATTTTTTTGATACTTCAAATTATTATGTTTTTCTGCATATTCAGACATAAGCGTAAAAAACTCCGCATTGTTTCCGTTGTCCGTAACGACAACCTCAAAAAGCTCATTATCCACATTTTGGGAATAAATGCTGTCAAGAACCGGAAACACCCACTCAATCACGCCATTTGTCGGAATGCAGAGTGAAATTAAAGGCTGGCTCACTTCTTTACACCCATAATCTTCAAGTATTCATCATAGTCGCGGATATATTCCTTTCCATCATAGTGCGTGCTTGCAAGAGCAAGAAGAACTGAGTCCGGTGAAAAATCATACATGTCTTTCCAGACCATTTTGGGAAGATAAATTCCCTGCATCGGGCGGTTAAGCTCAACAACATGCTCGCCGATTCCGTCTGTAACACGCACCTTTGATTTCCCGGCAACATTGATAAGAACAAATTCGCTTTCCTTGTTCGCATGCTTTCCGCGGACAACCTCGTTGTCAGAGCCATATATATAGAAGACTCTTTTTATTTCAAACGGAATGTCCTGCGCGCCTTCAACAACAACAAGTTTTCCACGCTCATCGCCCAAGTCCTTAAAATCAAGAAGCCTGCAAAGTTCCATAGTTTGTTTTTCTCCAAAAATTTAAAGACACCCTCTCCATTGGCAAACAGTCGTTATTTCAGACCTTACCTTGCAATGGAACTGTTCACCACTTGACTTACGTGCTTCAACCAAACTCCGTGTCAAACAATGGTTGCCTTTAATTTTATTATAATACGATGTATTATTTTAGGTTGTCAACATTCAAACTATGAACAATCGGAATTTTACTTTTTCTGAATTTCCTGATACGACAGGCTTAAAATCCGTTTTCCGTCCATAAGCGTAACTTCAAAATTTATGCGCTTATTAGACCTGTTCACATCCGTAATAAAGCCTTCCATTCCCTTGAACAATCCGTCTACAATTACAATCCTGTCGTTTACATCAAACTGGACATTTACAACAGGAATAACGCTTCCATATTTTAAAAATGAAGTTACAAGGTCGGTATCTTTTGCAGAAAGCGGCTTCATTCCATTATCATGTGGAAGAAAATCAATAAAACCTTCTTCATCCCTTACGCTCTGAGCCCGGGAAAGATTATTTGTTTCCCAGAAAACATAACCTGGAAGCAACGGATCAATATATTCCTTGCCGCTTTTTAACCTCATCTGCTTTCCAACACAATGTAGTTTGCCATTCTTCTCCTCTGGAAAAGAATCAAAGACAGCTTGTACTTTTTCTATAAATTTATTTTCAAAACCGGTTCTAACCCAAATGCAGTAAAAATTGCCCATTATCCAACTCTTCGCTTTTTCAATTCAATAAGAATAATAGCATATTTTTTTGATTAAGTCAGCGAGACAAATTGAATCTCCCAGGACCGCAAATGTCCAAGAGAATAAAGGGATTACACATTGTGCATTGCAAACTGGTCATTACTTAGCAGCGTTCCTATTGCCGTTCGTTTTGTTTTTGCGTGCTGAAATCACATTTAACACCTTTGTTCATAACTTCATACGCTTTTACAGCTAATGTTATATACGAAAGCACATAAGGACTGTGTGTCGTCATCACAATTTTGTTTTCATCATTAACATTTGCCGCTTCCAGCAAAAAAGCCAAATTTTTCATCTGCGATTCTGGAAACAGATTCTGCGCTGGTTCTTCCACAACATTTAGAAAAAAATGAATTTGTATATTTATTCGCAACCGTTGTTATTTCGGCAAGAGTTTCATTTGAAACGCTCTTTGAAATTCCAGATGTCATGAACCTTTCCAATTCTGACTGTGCAGAAAGATACGATGTTACCAATGCAGATGGAACAATTGACCATAATCCGCTGGAGGCACATACAAGAGGAAGTGCTCTCCCAAATTTTTCTTCCAAAATAAAACTTTCTCCGTTTGATTTATTTACAAGACCCTTGTAACCAGAAAGCGGAAGGTTAAAACTTCCATCACCTTTTAAATTCTCACTCCCCTGCAAATATCTTCTTCTTAAAAGACGAAGCATTGACGGAAGGTTATCAAGTTCTTCAATGTTCTTTATTACAGAAAGGACATTTTTTCCGACGGTATATACATTATTTAGAGAATAATTTTGCGACGGTACTTTTTCCAGTTCCCTGGTCACCAATAAAAAGGGTTAATTCACTAAAGTCTATAAAACTATCTTCTGAATCAAAACCTTCTCAAAATATTTAATCCGTAATTTCGCCATATTATCCTATAATTGCAATATATTAACCTGGGGAATTAAAAAAAATCTATTGTGCATTACTCATTTCAAATTGTGCATTACTCCTCCCGCCTCATCCTCAAAATCCTCTCCGCACAAAAACATTCCCCTAACCGTTGCACAACACTTTCCCGAACGCCGCGGAACATTATCCTGCATGTACAAAAACATTTTGCTGACCGTCGCTCAAGATTTTATGGCACAATACAGATTATTCTGCAAAACATAAAAACACAATTGAGCTATTTTCCAATATAGAAACTTGTTTTACTATATTCTTGCCATTTGTCGTACATAGCCTGATAATTATCTTTTATAAAGGCTTGAATTTTGTTTATTTCCCGGTCATTTAATCCGCCTCTTTCTTGCAAAACAGAATCACCATTTCCTTTTACAAAGAATTTTGCAGAACTTTCTTCTGTTAGTTTTGAATCGCTAGCATGAACATGCATTGCCTCAAGAATACACTTGGAAGTGAAATAAAGATAATATCCACAAACTTTAAAAGAAAAATACTTTGGCATTTTAAACTTCCATATATTTTGCATTTGCCAGATAGTGTTTTTTTGCAATAGAAAACTCTATATCGTCCATACTTGTTTCTATAAGAGTTCCGTCATCTGCAAAAATAGCAGCCCCTTTTCCATTATTCAAATCAAATACGCTAATTCCTTCATTTGTCTTTTTGTAGGCAAAACCACAAACAATCATATCTGCGTCATCAGAAATTTTTTGTAAATCAGGCATATTTCACCTCCACTTTTTTTATCGGTTTTAAGAATTCATCTGGAGTTATATAAAGGCTTCTTAAAATTGGAATCAAATCAATATATTCTTCTTCCAAATCATTATTATGAGCATATTTTGCCATTACCACCAGATATCCTTTATCCCACTGTACTACAGATTCATAGCGTTCCAAAGAATAAGGTGCTATAAACTTAAGACGAGTTTCACCAAAAGAGAATACAGTATATTGACCTTCGTTTGACAGATAAGCTTTATTTTCGCCCATAATACACCTTTTTTATCATATCATAATTTTTAAAATCCTGCCTAAAAATTTTTCTTAATTTTTACACACAAATTATTATACTTTCGGCGAATTTTTTATTATATTCCGCTTGATAATTCACCAAAAGTATAACAATTTAATGTATGTAAGGCGAACAAATCTGCTCCCGCCCTACAAGCAAAGGAAACCCCGCAAGGTTTCGTAATTCTAGCCTTTATAGGAGTGGCTAATATGGCAGAGGCAATGGAAAACATTTTTTCAAGGAGAGTGAAAGATTTAATGAAGGAAAACCGCTTCTCGCAGAAAAAACTGTGCGAGCTTTGCGGTATTACAGAGGCAGCATTCAGCGAGTTTGCCCATATAATGCTCAGGCACACACAGCAGAGCAACCTTGGAGAATATGACTATTTAGATACTTCATAATAATGAGGCGGCAAGAAATGATTTAAGTTTGAAGTTGTTTTTTTAATGCGATAGCTAGCGTCATACTTCTTTACCTCCTGTCGTCTAATATTCTGGATTCAATTTTTTCAAGAAATCTTCTTTTAGCAAGCCAAAGAAGTATTTTTTATTTGTTGCATGAAAAATGTCTAAACAGCTCTTTTCTACTATATCATTTCTGAATGTTGTAAAAGTGGCAGTGCAATTTTGGACACAATCAACATCAAATATAGAACAAGGCTCTTTATCTGGCTGTCTAATTCCATTTGCCATTGTCAGAATGATTGTGGTGTCGTTTTCGGAGAACTCTGAATGAAGCTGAGTATTAAAAGATGCTAAAGAAGCATATGAAATAGAAACTGTTGTTTTTGTGTTTTCAAACAGATTTCCTTCTATACCATAAAAATTAAAATTACATTTTAAAATAAAACAGCAATTTCCATTTTTCCTTCATAAAACCTCTAATTTAAACTACCTATTTATAAGCAGCAATAAATTTTTCTCTCACCATACCGATGGTGATTTTTTGATGACCGTTTGCGGACGTTTTTTGTTTACACATGATTTTTTTGTGGTATCTTAAAAGCGTAAACGCAAGGCAAAAGAAAAATAATAGGCAACAAAAAAATTGTGGTTATTTTTCAATCCGGCTTTGCAAAATTCTTGGAGGTCTATATGCAGTTGAAATTTTATTATTGCAGGCACTGCGGAAAAATCATCGCCATCGTAAAGGACTCTGGAATTCCAACAGTTTGCTGCGGAGAAGCAATGCAGGAACTTGTGCCAGGAACAACAGACGGCTCTTCGGAAAAGCACATTCCTGTAATTAAAGTTGAGGGAAACACAGTTTCTGTTACTGTAGGCTCAAAACTTCATCCGTCGGAAGCAGAGCATTACATCGAATGGATTTTGCTTCAAACCGACAAGGGAATCCAGCAAAAATGGCTTCGTCCAGGAAATTCTCCAAGCGTAGATTTTGCCGTTATGACCGGGGAGAGAGTTGAAGCCGCCTATGAATATTGCAACATCCACAGACTTTGGAAAGCGGAATACTAAATTTTACGGAGGATTTTTATGAACACAACTACAACTTTAACTTCAATGCTAAACACGCAGATTCAAAAAGAATTTGAGTCGGCTTATATTTATCTTGGGTTTGCGGCTTTTTTTGACATGAAAGGACTTGCAGGATTCGCTGAATGGTACAAGCAGCAGGCAAAAGAAGAGGAAGAACACGCAATGAAAATTTACGACTACTTGTGCAAAGTAAATCAGCCGGTGGAACTTATGCCAATCGGCGCGCCCAAGAACAAGCCTGAAACAATTTCTCAAGTTCTAAAACAAAGCCTTGAGCACGAGGAGTATGTAACAAATCTCATAACCACGCTTTACTTTCAAGCTGAAAAAGAAAAAAACTTGTTTGCAAAAAATTTCTTGAATTGGTTTATAAACGAACAGCTTGAAGAAGAACAAAAGGCAAAAGAGCTTATAGACAAATACAAAATGTTCGGCTCAACACCAGAAGGTCTTTATGCGCTTGACAAAGAACTTGGCGGACGACAATAAAAAGATGCAGCATGGAAACTAAATCTGACGGAATATTTTTTCTGATGATTTTCTTCCCATGCGTTCTTTTTTAAATAAAGAGATTAGCTGCTCACGGGTAATATTTCCGTTGCGTTCACGCGCCGCCTTGAGTTTTCTGTACACGGTATTTTCGCTGAATCCTTCAACTTCTTTCTGGTAGATTTTTCCATTGCAAAGCTGTTCTAAGATTTTCACTTCATCTTCATAAAGCACAAGCCGCTTGCGTTCAAACTGATTTTCAAGAACAAAGAAAACGCTTCCAACAAACCAGATGCTGCGGACAATGTGAATCAGAAAATGAAACACACTCTCTCCGTTTATTGAAAATGCAACGCATACTGCCGCAAAGTAAAGCGACATGGCAATATATTTTATCTTTGGCTTTATCATTATTACAATGCAAACAATAAACAGAGCCGTAAAATTATTGAACAAAAAAGTTTTTTCAAAAGCAATCATAAAAACAAGAATTGTTGAATAAGCAAGATAAAAATAAGAAAAACATTTCTGCTTGAAAAAAACCGCGGTTGGAATATAAAGAAAATTCATAAGGGCAACAATCCAAGTTCCTGCGAAAAATCCCTCGCTAAAACCTTTCCATACATAAAGTGCGCAGAGAACCTCAGAGAGAACACTTGTAAACAAAACAAAATGATCATTCAGAAAATCAGCAAGAATGTTAGACTTCACAAGCCCTCCCCTGCAAAGCAAAACTGGCGAATAAAAAAAAGCTTCTATATAATTGCTATATAAATAATAGCACTTTCCGCCAGAATTGCAATAGAACAAAGGGGCAATATCGAAAACTTTATAATTTTTTTATCCGTTATCTCATGCTGAAATCTTTTATAAGCTGCTCAATTTCACTGCGTGCAGGCATTATTGAAAGCGAGCCTTTTTTTGTCGTTACAAGCGATGAAGCGGCGTTTGCAAACACAAGCATTTTTTGCAGACGCTCCACAGAAAAAGATTCATATCCGTTGCAAAGAATTTCGTGCAATATGCAAGCGCAGAATGTGTCACCTGCACCAGTCGTGTCGATTGTTTTTACATTTGAAAACGTTCCGGCTGTTTCATGTAAAGAAATTTTTCCGTCAGAGTAAAATGCTTCACTTCCGTCCTTTCCTTTGGTAACTGTAATCAGCGGAATATTGAATTTTGAGCGGAGCCAATTTACGCCATCAAAAATAGATTTTTTGCCTGAAACAAATTCAAGTTCTTCCGCCGCAATCTTTAAGATTTCGCATTCTGAAAGTCCGAATAAAATTTTTTCTTTTGCCTGATTTTCATCTTCCCAAAGCGGAAGCCGCAGATTCGGGTCAAACGAACGGAGCACGCCGGATTTTTTTGCTGTCTCAAGCGCAAACTTTGTGGCATCAAAGCAAATTTCATTTGTCATTGATAAAGTTCCAAAGTGAAATATTTTCGCATCAGAAATCAACTCTGGTTTTAATTCAGATTTTTCAAGCATCGAATCCGCGCCATGATTTCTATAGAACGAAAAACTTCTGTCACCGTCATTTGCAGTGTGAACAAAAGCAAGCGTTGTTTTGTATTTTTGTGAAAACACAAGATTTTCAATTCCGATTCCGAGGCTTGTAATTTTTGACTGGAGCATTTTTCCAAACATATCGTCTCCAACTTTTCCAACAAACGAAACCGAATGCCCGAGTTTTGCAAGCATCGCAAGAACATTGCACGGAGCACCTCCAGCGTTCGCTTCCATAAGCCAGTTTCCCTGCGCACTTATCCCGTTCTGAGTAAAATCCACAAGAAGCTCTCCCAACGCAACAACATCGTAATTTTTCATTTTGCAAATCTCCATAATTTAAATTTTAAAAATCTTGTATTCAGCGCGAATATTTTCCGAAACAGACATTTCAAGCACCGCGGAATTTTCAGAGCTAACAAAAGCATCTGGAATAAGAAAGAACGCATTTGTAAATGCCGACTCTCCGCCATTAACGAAAACTTCCATGGAGCAAGCATCAATTAAAATCCGCAAGGAAATCCTTTTTTCATGGGCTGATTTTTCATTTCTGAACGAAGACGGCGGAAATTTCATTTTGCGGAAATTTATTTTTCCGCCTCCTTCAACAGAATTTCTTCGGTCAAAGCAAAGCGTTTGTTCTGCAAAGTCGCAAGTGAATTCTACGGAAAACTTTTTGCCGGCAACATTTCTGCTTAACACAAGAGAAAATTTTTCATCTTGATTTTTGCAGTCAGCTGAATTTTCAAAAGCAGAAAAAAATTCAAGTTCAATGTCGCCATGGGAAAATCCATTTTTTATAAAACTAGAAGTTCCAGAGACAACACCGCATTCGCATTTCTTTCTATATAACAAAAGCTCGCGCACAGGATTCTGAAAAAGTTTTCCGTTTTTAAATTCAAGCTCTCGGGGAAAAGTCATCATTCCAGACCAAAGATAATTTTTAGGTGTAATGTACGATTCCCAGTTTTGCATCCAGGCAATCATTATTCTTCGTCCGTCAGGAGCAAGGCAAGTTTGCGATGCATAAAAATCAATTCCGCCGTCAATCTGCGCAAAATTAAGAGAATTTTCAGTCCGCATTTCACGCTCAAAAATAAATTCCGGCCGCTTAAGAAATCCTGTCATGTAGACGCTGTTGTTTCCGTCGTGAAGCCCGTTCTCAAAATCAGCCTTCATTTCCTGCGGAGAAAAAATCACAACATCCTTTCCGTCTAATTTAAAAATGTCTGGACACTCCCACATTCCGCTTTTTCCGCTGCTCTTGTCAATTACAGAAACAAATTTCCAGTCAAGAAGAGTTTCAGAACGGAAACAGACAAGAGAGCCTTTTCCGTCCGGCATTTTGAGGACACAAGCCATGTAAAATTTTCCGTCTTCGCGCCACAACTTTGAATCTCGGAAATCTCCTTTCTGAAATTCAAACGGAACGTTCGCCGCGCTAATCACAGGGTTCTGAAGAATTTTTTTGTAGCAAAGACCGTCGCCTTCCGCCAAGCATTGATTCTGTAAAGTTTCACCATTTTTATTTTTTGAAACTCCAGTGTACGCAAGAATATGCCTGTCTTCAAATTCAATCGCCGTTCCTGAAAAGCATCCTTCGCAGTCAAAATCGGAATCAGGAGCAAGAGCAGGCTCAAGAATTTCCCAGCGCACAAAATCCGAAGTGCAAAGATGTCCCCAGTGCATCGGTCCCCACTGCGTTGAATACGGATGATACTGAAAAAACAAGTGGCACTTTCCGCCGAAAAACGAAAAGCCGTTCGGATCATTGCACCATCCCGCAGGTGAAAACGCATGAAAAACCGGTAGCAGAAAATTCTGCGGCTGCGATTTTAAACTTTCTTGAATTTCATTTTGTCTTTTTGCGGCAGCTTCAAGTGTATAATTCTGCATGGGGCAGCTCCTGTAAAAGAGAGTTGTAAATTAAATTTAATGACATTATTCCTACTGAACAAGATTCCCGCGTCAAGCATGAAAATGACAGTTAAGATAAATATTATTATAACATCGTTCAGAAAAAATTTTCTATAAATTGTATGGCAGATGAAAATTGAAAACGTCCGGTTCCCCACAACGAATCATGAAAGAACCGGGCGAAAATTGATGTTCCTACAACGTTGTTATT
>OQWI01000457.1_pt1 | contig 18748 bp, 25 predicted proteins | sample 1691551 | NCBI WGS metagenome assembly OQWI01 (sample SAMN03418259, study PRJEB22391) | human gut metagenome | biome: human-gut; feature: organic feature; material: feces | host: Homo sapiens | place: Tanzania | collected 2013-01
TACCGCCCTCCCAGGCATAGATGTCGACGAGTGAGCGGTATTGATAGGCACGGTCGAGGAGACGGAGCATTTCGGTGAAATGGAGAGCCATTGTGAATTTTGAGTTTTGAATTTTGAGTTTTGAATTATTACTCAAAGGTGTTGTCGAAAGTATTGTCGAAGATGCGGCCAGAGCGCAGCACGTCGACGACGTTGTGGTTACGCTGCGCATACTCGTAGCTGAAGGTGAATCGCGGAAGCTCATCATCGTCGTTAGTATACTCCGACTTTGAGTCAGTAATCAGAATCTCCTTGCCGATGTTGGGGTTGCCATCGCGGAAGTTGACGACGTGGATGGACTGCGAGCGGAACAACTCATCAACCCAGTTGGCCATGGTGAAGGAGAGGATGCCCGTGTCAGCCTTGAAGGTGCGCGTCTCGCGGATGTTGTAGTTGCGGTTGTATCGGCCAACGAATCCACTTTCGCGCTTGTAGGTTGGCGCTACCGTGTGAGTACCGGTACAGTAGAGGAGTTCCTCAACGCCAAAGCTGTTGTCGAAAACCAGGACAGGGGCGCAGTCAGGATCGTCAAAATCGATTGAGAACCGGAACGTGCGCTCACCTGCCTGGATAGCAAAACAGACTAACACATGACCATCTACAACAAATTGGCCGGGCGACACATCGAGTGTCGTATATTTGGAGTTGCCCGCTACGGGCAACAGCTTGAACACTTTGGTGCTGCCATCTGCATAGTGAGCGGTGGCTGTGGCTGAGTCGGTACCTATATAGTGGAGATACTCAAGGCGGTTGACTGCTGTAGTCTTCTCGCCATCGAGGGTGGTGAGGAAGTGCGATGAGATGAAGTCGGTTGCAGACGTGCCAATGTCGGCGGCACAATAGATGATGTCGGCGTTGAGTGTAACCGTGGAGGTAGCAGTCGAGGAATCCTCTGCCTCTTCGCTGATGACGATGCACAATGCAACCTTAAGGCTCTGTCGGGCGTAGGGAGTGAGCAGAGTGTCAAGCTCCGTGAGAGCAATCTTGCCATCGACGGGATACAGATGCTCGGAATATATCTGAGCGCCATCGACGGAAATAACTACCCCTGCACGGTAGCCAGTAACGGAGAACTCCACGTCGGGAATGCCCGACGAGAAGTATGAGCCAGAGATTGATTGTAAGACGGTAATCATTGCGCTTGTATTTAATTTTTACAAGTGCAAAGTTAATAGTTGATTAAAGGAAATAAGAATACAAAAAGAAAGCCCTGATGCTCGCAAGAACACCAGGGCAGAGAAGACGCGCCACAAGCCAGTGGCGACTAATTGTTCAATACGGAATATACCCAATCCGTGGCTTAATGTATATTGTCAGCTACTCGCCTTATACGGTTGCTAAGGTCTACGAGTGCCCCCTTGAGAATGTCCTTCTCCGAATCAGAGAATTCTATAGGCTTACGGTTTCCATCCACTCCGTCGAGCTTGTGATAGAGCCAAGAGCCAGACTTGCCGAAATATCGCTTCGCCAAGTCAGACCAAGAGATTGAGATTAGAAGGTCTTCCATCTGTGCCTTCATCGTGTCCGCTTGTGTTTGTTTTAGAGTCATTGTTGCCATAATCTTTGGGTTTTATTTAGTTTTATTTGATTTAAGCTCCCCACAATGTGGGGAGCCTCTTGTGTGTCAATCCTCGTTGTCTCCTTCGAGCCATTCAACGAACAGCCGTTCGAGATAGTACCTGAGATTCGGGTCGCCTAAAGGAAAACTCCTTTTGTAGTTTCGACCTGTCTCTATTAGGTCATACTCAAGCTCAGTAAGAGCCAACTTTTTTGTCTTTGAATTTCTCATAAAGTATATATTTAATTGAACAATGCAAAGGTAATACATTTATTCGTATTAACCAAATAATTTAATACTTTTATTCGTACTAATTTATATAAAAAGAAAGGCGACACCCCGAAGGATGCCGCCACGGTTTTCCTAGGACCGCAAAAAGAATTTACAATAATAAATATACCTACGGGATTATTCGATGAACCGCATGTCGCGCCATATTTCCCAACGTAGAGTGCCATCGGCAACAGTCTTGAGACGATAGCCATGGTTGCGAAGATAGAGCACAATCAACCGCGTTGGAACCGGGTTGATAGGCTCAAGGTCCTCGTAGATGTCTTCGGTGGTCTTGTACTCAGGCGTGTAGCTATCGCCGGTGATACCCATCTTAGGCTCTGGCGAGCGGCTTGCAAAGTAATTGTCGAGCAGCACAAGATTAAAGCCTTCGAGAGGGTCTTGGCGCTGTTCATTATCGAGATATTCTTCTTCCTTCATAATGTATCTAATATGTTTTCGAGTTGTTTACTAAGTTCATTAAGATTGCGCATCAAGTCAAGCACATCCCTCATTTCTGTCGGGTTGTCCATTTCGGCCGTCTCAGCCAGCAGGTGGCTCATGGTGTCGTGGATAAGCTGTATCTTGACTTCGAGGTTGTCCTTGTCGGTAAGTACTCCGATAGGGTTAGTATTGTTGTCGCTCATAGTGTTCATAACTTACCTCCTTGCTCTTGTACCAGTTGATTATATTCCATTGCCCAAGCAATTCCATCCGACTCAAACGGCACGGCACACATCTGCTCCACACCATAGTCGTTAACGAAGTGAAGCAAGCCCTTAAGCGGCATAAAGTAGATGGAGACAACGCCATAATCGTCGCCAGAGTACTCATTAAAGTCACTAATCAACACCGAGTCGCATTTCTGGCCATACATATCCGAACGATCCTTACAAATGTTAATGAAAGCCGAAGTGCTCCGCCTCGGATATTTTTTGTCGAGAGCTTTCGTTATGCACATAATGTCACCCCCGATATTGTTCAGTCTCTCAGTCTGCACGCACATACCATGCAGAGGACTAAGCAAGCGGACTATCTCCTTCTGGAACTTGTTCTTGGGAGCATAGCAGCGCACAAGCACCACCGACAGCTCATTGAGAAATCCCGTGTTGTTCCAGTCCACATAAGGCAGCTGCTCGTTCGGCTGCTTCTTCTCCACCTTATAGCCACGTTCGGTAATATAGTTGATGATGTAGCCATCGTCGTTCACGCTCTTGAGAACATCAAAAAGATAACCCCTCACGTATTTCCCTACAGCCTTAGGCGTAGCAAACTCTATATGCTCCGAAATAAAGTTCGACTTTTCGGTTCTGCCAAGATGGGCGAAGTCCATTTCTATAAGATTCATAGTTTGCCTCCTTCCTTTGCTTTATTCATGAAAATATTCATATAAGCGACACCCATACGAAGACTAAGCAATCTGAACTTCTTAACCTTATCCCTATAGCCTATATGTCTGCACTTCTCCTTAGGGGTTACTTTAGCCTCACAAGTAGCATTAATCTTGCGGATAAGAATCTTGTTCAACTCGCGATGCTTGCGGTATAAACCATGATTTGCATTGAGTTTCATTGCTTGCCTCCTTCCTCTGCTAAACGTTCCTCATCCTTAAGCCAGTTGTCCTCGTCCTCCTGGTTAAGCTTATAGATTTGGTAGCCCGCAAGGGGTACACAGGCGAAGGCAGCAAGCAGAGAGACCTGGGATACTGCTGCGCCTACGATCATGACGAAGAAAGCGAGATTGACGCGGATGACCTCACGACGGGTGACGCAGAAACCGCTCATGTGGGTGAATAACTCGCTCTTAGCGTTGAGCCATGCCTTAATGTCGGCGATGCTAATGGTCAACGGGCGCAAATGAGCTGTGCGCTGAATTGATGCAGTTGTTTGCATAATTATGGTGTTGTAGCCTTATGCCCGATTCCGTCGGGTGCGGTTGACGATAGGGTACGAAAAAAGCGGCTCGCACTTCCTCGTCTGCTACAACACCCATGCTTATCCGCCACAAAGGGCAAAAAAAACACGTGGAAGGCGAACCGCCGTATTCTGTTATCTGCATATCCACAAGATGCGGAATGCTCCGCATAAACAAAGGGCGAACCCTCAGCTCGATACGGAAAGGTACGGGCAAAAAAATAAGCCCACAACCTAAGAAAAATATTGGTCGGGCTTGAACATATCGTCTCGCCCTTTGTTTATGCGGAATGCTCCGCATAGGTATTGTAGCGATGGCAAAGGTATGGAATAAGTTTGAAACGTGCAAGGATTTTGGCGAAAATTTTTGAAAAACACAAAAAGAGTATTATTATCAATACTTTTATAGCTAAATATTTGTATATTAGTATTATTTTTACTACCTTTGCATTGTCAAACAAAAGCTCTTTGATATGAGAAAGTACAAAGTATCTGAAGTCATCAAGCTGCTGGAGCGAGACGGATGGGTGAAAATAGCAGAGAAAGGCGACCACAAACAATTCAAACACCCGGACAAACCAGGCAAGGTGACAGTAAGAGGGCAGAAGAGCGAGGTGCTTAGCCAATTTCTTCTGAACAGCATTTGGAAACAAGCGGGGTGGCGATAAGCGCCCCGCCCATTTCCGAGGTTTGACTAAAAAAAGACAACTAACACCTATATTGACATGGAAAAGATTATAGTAGAAGTAAGATGGTGCGACCATAACTTTGGAGCCACATTATCAGACAACGTACCAGGAGCCATCGTCTTAACAGCCAAAACCTACGATGAGCTGCAGAAAGAAGTGCCTGAAACACTCCAGTTTCACCTTGAAGGGATTAAAGCCGATGGCGACGAGATTCCGCAATGGCTCGCCGAGGGCGATTACGAGTTCGTCTACCACCTCGACACTGCTGCGCTCATACGATCGTGCGAGCGCTACGCCTCGCTTGCTGCCATTTCGCGAGCTTCCGGAGTGAACGAGCGACAACTAAGCCACTACGCCAACGGACTTAAGAAGGCACGCACGCAGCAGCGCGAGCGCATAATAGAAGGATTGCACAAAATAGGACGCGAACTGCTGTCCATATCATAGAGCATATTTGACAACCACAGTAAGCCCGACCGCCAGAAATGGAGGTCGGGCTTTTATATTTGTTAAAGAAAAAGCCCCGAAGCCGAAGCCCCAGGGCAGGTGTCAAAAAAAATAAGTTATTACAACTTGTCAGCCGTCATTCTCAGACGGTTTGCTATATCCACGAGCGCACCCTTGAGACGCTCGCGGTCGATGTCGCTGAAGTCGTCGGGTTTGCCGTTGTTGCGTCCGCTGAACTTATGATAAAGCCAGCTGCGTGATTTTCCAAAATAGTTCTGTGCGAGATACGCCCAATTAATGTCCTCGTATACATCATTGAGCACCTGGCGAACTGTTGTCTGCTGATTTACGATTGCATATTCCATAATTATATCTTTTTTATGCCCTCCCCCGAAAGGGAGGGCTTTAGGTTATTCATTCTCCATAAGCTCGTAGACTAAATCCATAATGTAGATTTCAAGATCTCGTGCTCCGTTCGGGTAGGCTTTTCTGTAATTTCTGATAGCCTCAATCAGTTCTTTTTCTTTTTCTGTGTACTTCATAACTTAATTTTTTTGACAATGCAAAGGTAATCATCTTTTGGGTATTATGCAAGTTTTTTAACATAAAAATCACCAAAAGATTATTATTTAACAATCAAAAAGCCCCGAGGCAGAATTCCCAGGGCAGGAGTAATAATAATAGGGTATGAGCGTAGGTGAATGGATAGAGACCCACATACCCTAAACCAAAAAAGGTTGGGAGCTTCACAGCCCTCAACCTCCGAAGAAATATAAAAAAATTTGATTTATTAGAAATGACGTCCGTTAGAGACGGTCACCTAATATTATTCAAAGCAACTACTTCACAGCAGCAGACTGAATATTATACACTTCAAACCTAATAAAGATCCTTCTGAAAATTGCAATTACTTTTCCACTACAAAGGTACAAAAAAATGCTGATAAACAGCACAATAGGAGAAACAAAATCCATAAGGATTTTACCAAAACAGGGGCGGGCTGGGCGGGACATCAAACAACCACCATTTTGTTGACGTCAACAAAATGGTACCAAAAAATCCCGACCTTTGTTTAAAGGTCGGGAAATGCTTTATATCTTGCCTTCCTCCGCATAGCTGTAGTATTTTGCATCTGTAACGATAACGTGGTCTACCATATATATTCGCATTGTCTCACAAGCCTTTTTAAGTTTTAGCGTAACGTTGTCGTCGTCTCGGCTTGGTCGTGTCGTTCCGCTCGGATGGTTGTGTACAAGGGTGAGCGTGGTGGCGTTGCAGAGAAGAGCTTCGCGAAGTATCACCCTAACGTCTACGGCTGTTTCCGATAGTCCACCGCTCGAAATCCTTACGGCTTTGATGAGTTTAAAGCGGTTGTTCATCAGAAGAACGTGGGCTTCCTCGTGGTCGGCTGTGCCCAAAATGGGGCGGAAATAACGCCAAACACTATCTGCGCTACAAAAGTCCGTGCGCTCGGCTTGCGCTTCATGCTCGATGCGCTTGGCAAGCTCCAAAGCTGCCTTGAGCGCAATAGCCTTCTTGCTGCCGATACCTTGCACGACTTCAAAATCCTCGGTTCTTCGGCTTGTCATGGCTCTTAGGCTACCGCCACACACATTAATGAGCTGCCTTGCCTGTCGTGTGGATGCGGTCGGGTCGTTGCCTTGCCCGATAATGAGCGAAAGAAGTTCTACGATGTCAAGAGATTGGAAACCGTTGTTAACTGCCTTGTAGTCGGGACGCTCCTCACGTACCATAATTGAGAAATCATTCATAATGTATAAGTTTTTAGTTGTTAGTTGTGGTTCGGGTTCGTGCAAGAAACATAGCACCTATAACGGTTGCGCCTACGGCTTCAAGCTCCTTGGCAAAGCTGTTGGCGGTCTCGCCTGTGGTTATAAGGTCATCAAACAGAATGACGGTCTTGCCTTGAAAGAAATCGGGGTCGGCTGACACGATATAACCATATGACTCGCTTACGATGTGTCGGGCGTTGGTGTGCTTGGCTTCACGCTGTCCAAAGATGTTCACGTGAGACGTGCCGTTCTGCACGCCTGTCAGCTTGCTCACTTGCTCGGCAAACCGCTTGAACCTTACTATATACTTGTAGTTGTTTGCAGACGGCACACAACACAAGACATAGTCCTCGCAACTTGCGCCATACCACTTGTTAAGGGTGTTAGCCACAAGACTGATGGCATAATCTGTAGCCTTGCGCTTGCCGTCCTTGAAAGCATAGATGAAATTACGCACACGGTTAACAATTTCGTCAGCGGTACGGATGCGCTTCGGAATGTAGGAGAAATACGCTGCTGTTCTCATAATAGTCAAATTTTAAATATTTCTTAATGGGGTTCTTAATTCTCCGAGGCGAGAAAGGAGCTTTTTACACCTCCCATCTGTAGCCTGTTTGAGAGTTTTTTTTTAATTCACGTCGGGTCGAATTTCGCTTTTTACGCCGCAAAAAGACGACGAAAGCAAGGCTAAAAGACAATAAAAAGTGCCAGAAATTTCACGGAAAACCGAGTTTTTCAAAGGAAGTCGTAGGAAAGAAAAACTCGGAAGGCTGCCGTGAAATTTCTGGTACTTTAGCTTGCGGTTCTTGGCTGACAGCCGTTCGTCGTAAATTCGCGGAGGAAAAACGGATTTCGATGCGATGTGCTTTTAAAAAAAGGCTCTCAAGCGGATAAGCGGAAGATGTAAAAAAATCCATTCTCCCCCGGAGAATACCCCTCGATAGCTCGCTATCGGCAGCGCTTTTGCTTCTTTTCCGCAATGAAAAGAAGTTTACAAATCAAAAAATGTCGCGTTTTCGCGTACCTATTCCATACCTGCAAAATTTAGCTACCTTATTTTCAATGAGTTATGTGGCTAAATTTTGCAGGGTGCAAGACTTTCGTCTTTGCAGCACTACACCGCCCTACGCCGAGACGGCAATTGCCTCCCTCCGACAAAGCGGAATATGCAGAGCGATGTCCCCAAGTATGTGATTTCGGCTTGCGGTCGGGCGACCTTGTGTGAGGAAAAGCAGCTTGGCAATTGCCAAACAAAAAAAGCCCCGAGACCTTGAAGTCCCGAGGCAGAGTGTGAAAATAAACAACTGTCTGACATTAAATAAATCAAGCCAGATGAAGTGAGCCGATGCGTAAGCTTATATCTTGCAGAGCGTTGTTAAATATACGCTTCTGCTCGTCGTTGAGCGTGTAAGCCTTACCACGGACAAGCGTGCCGTTAAGACGCTGCGAGAGCCATGCAGAGCTTTTGCCAAAGTATTTTTTAGCGATGTAGGACAAAGGCAACAACCTATAATCCTCGTCACTTATACGCGAGCGTAGAGCAGCCACGTCACTCTCAATGCCATCGAGCTTGGCGTTGACAAATGCTTTGGCATCATCCCGTACATCAGCCGCATTGTCTTCAAGCCATGCTATAATCTCATTTTTCCTTGCTTTACTTGCAGCATCAGTCTTGCCTGCAAGACTGTCATACTCCTGTAAAATAGTATCAATCCCTTCCATAGTGTAATATTTTTTTAGAGCCTCTCCCGTAGGAGAGGACTCTGGTGTTTCATTTCCTCTTTTTGAGTAACTCATTCAAATCATCGAGAAGCAAGTCAACCCTCTTGCTGATTTCACCCTCATCGAAATGGAGTGCTTTGGCTACTCTCATGTAGTCTGCGATTTCTCGCTTTTTTCTGTTAATAAAATACTCTAAATCTTCATCCATAGATTAAAATTTTTAATGTTAGACATGTTTATTATCACAATGCAAAGGTACATAAAAATTTTGTTATGTACAAATAAAACATAAAGAAATTTTTATGTAACAACAAAAAGCCACCTACGCATCACGCGCAAGTGGCACAAATTCAAAAAAAATGAGTAAAACAAAAACTAACCATAAAAACCTATCCATAAGTGTTAGCGGTGCCGCCAGAACCTTGGAACACGGGCTTGGTCTCAGCACCTATGCAGAGCACGTCGAAAGCATCAGAGCCATCGGTACGCGCTTCGAGCTTGTCCTCCTCAGTCTCGGCGAGCTTCTCACCTCGCTTATCCTTCTTGCCATTGTAGACACCTGCAGAAGTGATAGAGATGAAGAGGTCGGGATTGTTGTCGCGGTTGATGAACACCTGCAGGCGGGCACGTCCGCGGAACATATTATTGATAAGAGCATTCTTCTCGATGTGGTTCATCGGGTTGCCCAGGTACACGTCGCGCACAGCCCAGCCCATGGAGCGCAGCGACTTGACAACCTCCTTGTGTGGGTCGTTGTAGTGAAGACCCCAGTTTGTGCCAACCATGGTGGAGTCGTAGTAGAATATCACCTGATGGCGGCGATGGAAGTGATAGTAAGCATTGAAGTCCTCAAGCAGCTCAGGAATCTTGCGCTCATACTTGACGAAGAACGACTTGAGAATCCGCAGCTTGGAGCCTTGCACCTGCCCCACCACCAGCCAGTTGATGAGGTTGTTGGAGTCGAAGGCTATGAGCAGAGGAGCACGTTCGTCGCGGTCGGCATCCATTCGGCAGTCGTTCGGGATGACTCCACCCTCAGCCTTGGCGAGATTGTGGAGATTAAGCACAGACTCATTAGGAGCCGTATAGAGATTGACATCCTCACGCATACCACCATAGAATCCATCGGCTGCGATGCCTATGCGCTGGCACATGATGGAGGTGGCGAAGGTGAGCGGAGGGAGGTCACGCTTGGCACGACGGATGAACTCCTCGCCGAGAAGAGCAAGATTCTCGATAGACGAATACTCCTTGTAGAGGAGACAATGAGAGCGGAAGAAATTAAGCTGGCGGTTAAGCTCATCAAGACGCTTGCTTATAGCCTCATGCAGCTCAGGGCGTTTGGTCAGCTTGGCACGCAGTCGCCATATCTGGTAGATAATACCCTCGATGACCTTGACAAGTTCAGGATCCTGCTTGTCCTTGTAGGAGAGGAACCATGAACCCTTCTTAGTGACCGGCATATCCGACGTGATAGTCATGCCATGATGCAGAGGAAAGTGTCGGAAGTACATCTCATTACCACGATTAGCTTGGAACGTCTCATCCTTGAGCTGCTCGAAGTCGATGAACTTTGCCTCGTCGATGATGAGGTAGTCAAGCGACATTGAGTTAGAGGTGCCCGAGCGGTCCTGCGAGATAATGTTGCAGACAGAGCCGTTGTAGAAGCTGATGGTGTTCTCCCAGTTGGCAGGTGTGAAGATAGGCGACTTCCAATGCAACTTCTTCCATGGTCGGCGACCAACAACATAATGCAGGTCGCGCTTGAACCCCCAGCGCTCAAGATGAATGAGCATTGATGGAAGGATATTGGTGAGACAACGCTTGACTGAAGGAGCCACAAAACCGCCCATCGAGCCGGGCATGCCCTGGAAACACGACTGCAAGCGTCGGGCCTGAATAGCACCCTTGCCGATACCACGACCTGCCACGATAACCTCATCGCGAGTGTTCATTGCAAGCGAGTAGTACTGGGCATCGTTGAAGTATTGTCGGTTGGGTTGTTCTGTGTTATCAATCATCTTCATCGGGTTTAGGTTCATCCTTAATCTCCTCAAAGTCAGCGTCCTGCACCATAGTATTGGAGTAGCGCTTGTAGAGAGCGCGAATCTTGCCACGGAGGTCGGGGATGCGCTCTATGCCAAGAACTGTAGGATCGTCAGTCGGCTCAAAGTTCTGCGGCACAATCTTGTCGAACTCAAGGTCAGGTTCATCATCCTTGTCTGTGCGATTGTTAGCCACAAGCACCTTTGAGAGAGCCGCCACAGCCCGCCACTCACCAGCCTTACGAGCTGCAGCAATGTCCTGCTCGACAGACTTGTTGATCTTCCACCTCATAAACTCCTTGGTGGTCTGCTGCATGTTGCCGAGCAAAACCTTGGTGAGATGCAGATCCTCATATGCAAGAGAGCGCGAAGCCTTGAACATATTAATGTCGTACTGCACAAGGTCGTTGTCGCTCTTCGAGGGGAACTGCAGCCAATAAGCGTATAGTCCACGAATGCGATGCAGCCTATTGAGAACAGAATCGGAGACATGCAGGTCGCGAAGCTCAGAGTCGTCGAGAGTGACGTAGCGCGAGTATTCATCGAGGTTGACGGGAAGAGGCATATTGAATGTGGAATGTTGAATGTTGAGTGTTGAATGGTTGCGCTATGCGCAATGTTGAATTGCTAACTGACAGCCGACTGTGCGATGGAGAGGAGACGCTGGCACTCCTGAACAGCATACGGAGAGCCGGCCAGAGCCGTGTCGTGGAGAGTGCGGCGAAGCTCAAGGGCAGTAGCAGAAACTCCTTTGAGGTAGGCAGTACGGGCAGGATGGCCGACAGTATTAATATCGTCGGACAGCTGACGCTCATCAATACCCAAAAGGGCGGATATCTCCGGAGGAGTCATCATCTCCTTTGCATGAGCCTCTATCTCGGAGAGCAAGTCGGTTGAATAGTCCATTAAGTTCCAAAGATTTATCGACGATGCCTCTGAGACCGGCAAGAAGCGAGAAATAGGCTTGAGAGTCGGTGGTGAGCATGGTACACTCTGCGCGGTCGCCATAAGTCTGATTCTGCGAGCTAATGACCGAAACGGTATAGTCGGCAGTCTTGACGAGGACAATCTTGGAGTGATTCTGCGCAAGATGCACATGGTCGAAACAACTCTGCATAAGCCGATAGAGCTGCACAGTCTTACGAGCAGCCTTGAGGTCGGCCACCAGAGTAGCATGTGCAATCAGGTTGCGACGGCGCAGACGCAAGAAGCCAGAGAGGAAAGCGTCGGAAGTTGAGAATGTTGACACATATACGTCGGCACGCCCGGTCTGCTTCAGAATCCAACTGAGCAAACCGAGCGTGTGTAATCCAGTACCGAGATGATACTGAGCAGTAGCATCACTCAGCGGACGGAAGGGACAGACCTGCCTCATTGAGTTTAGCTAAGATATCATCGCCGATAGGGGCAGCATTTTCGAGGAGCACGGTAACGCGCTGCTGCACCTTGGCGAGCAAATTGTTGTAATCGGCGAGAGCCTTGGTGTTATCATCAGCAGAGAGAGAGGAGCGACGAAGCTCCACAAGGCGGTCGATATACTTAGTAATGTAAGAGCGAGCGTTGGCAATGTCCTTGGCAATGTCAACTGGCGAGGGAGCCGCGCCATCAGCGGCAACCTCCGAGTCGGAAGGAGCCACATAGTTGTCGTAGCGTTCGAGCTCACGCTTGTAGGTATACCAAGTCTCCTTGAGCTGCTGCAGATACTCGTAGCGGTCGCAAGGCTGTGTGAGAGGCAGCAGGGTCATGTAGAGACGCTTGATGTTGTACCAACGCTCCTTGTTCTGCTGCCAGATGCTGCGCACGTCGGCCGGCAGCTTGTCGTGGTCGGGACGGATGCCCGACGCGCGAGGGAGGAAAGACATATCAGCAGGAGCATCAGAGTCCTCCGAGTCCTCAGCTGCCTCCTCATCCTTATTGTCGGCCATGAACTGCTGCTCCTCGTCGATAGCCTCCTTAACCTCAGGTGTGACCTCGGCATCGAGAGCCTTGACATCCTGCAGAGTCATGCGCTCGAGTCGCATAGGCAGGAACTTGTTAAGCTCATAGCGCACCTTTGACTCGAACTTAAGCGGACGGCGTATAATAGTCTGATACATAGACACATTGCGGTTGAGCTTAAGCACAAGTTCGGCACCATGAATGATGGACGCGCTATCGTGAGACTCGGCAGCAAGCCATGACTGCATATCTTGAGTTAACTTATCATCGTACATAGAGTGTAGAAATTGATTGTTAAGTAAAAACGGCCAGCACAATTGCTATGCTGACCGCCCCTAACACGTTAATAAAATTAAACCTATTATGATTATAAAGAAAAGCCTATGCAGCAACAGTAAGAAGTTGGCCAGTCTCACCAGAGAAATCGCCGTCGGCAGTCTCAATCTTGCCCGGATAGAACGGAGCAGGATACTCGTCATCGGCAGCAATCTGTATAGAGGTAGAGTTGGCATCGGTTGGAGCCTTGCCAAGATCCTGCGAGAGAGTGAGTTCGGGCGTAAAAGCCTCGGAACCGAGCATACGAGCCTTGCCGTTGCGCTGGATGAAGAGGTAGACCATCTCATCGTTGTTGGCCTGTGCTATGTAGCCAGTAATCTTCTCCTCAGTACCAGGAGCCACGGCTGTACCAGTATTCTTAAAGGTCTTGGAACCGTAAGAACCCTGCGACTCCACCTTAAGCTCCGACTCGTTGGGGATAAGAGCAATCTTATGCCACTTTTTATCGGAAGCGAGGACGAAATCGCCCGTATATTTAGCTACAGACTCAAGGTCCTTAGGAGCGTCAGCCCCGATAGTCGGCCATTTGACAATGTCGCGCTTGGAAATGCCGTAAATCCAGCCACGCACACCCGGCAGAGACTTCTGCCCTGGGCAGAAATAAATGTCTGAGTAGATAGACTCAGCGCCAGTACACTTTGTCATAGTTGTAAAATTATTAAATTATTAATTGGGGAACCCCACGAGTGGTGAGGAACCCCTAATCACTATACATAACCCTGCTTAAGCCTTCTTCTTCCAATAGCGGAGAACCTCAGGAGAAACTGACTCAAACTGAGTGCCGAAGAAGTAGTTCATAATGAAGTCAACGTCGTAGTGGTTGCTAAGCGACTTCTCGACAAGGAACTTATCATCATCCGTCTTCTGGTTGAAGAGGAGATAAGCGTTGTTCTTGGGCGTGAGAAGCAGGAAGTCGTTAGGCACGCAAGGTAGCGGAACGAACTCGACATTGCTTGCGCCATCGAGCGACTTCTTGTCGTAAGCCTGGTTGTAGGGCAGCGAACCGTGGTTGGTCTGGTAAGACTCAGTATAGAAGTGATAAGCCTGATCGCTCATGAAGAGCTTGAGCTGCTGCGAGCGAAGCTTGGCAGCAGCTGCAGGATTGCCCACCTGATTCCAGTAGAAATCTTTTATAAGGTCCTCGGCGTTGTCGGCTGTGATGGACTCAGCACCCTCGACAAGGTTGCCAATGTTAGCAGATATGAGCACCTTGTTAGTATAATTAGTACCAGCGGCATCATTCTCGAGGATGGTCTGGAAACCGTTGAACCACTTTGAGGTGCTTGTAGTGTCTGTAGAGTCGTGCTTAGCCGTGAACGAATTCATAAACATTTTCTCACCAATCTTCTTGACGAGATAACCGCACACTTGCACAACAATCGGAACATTCTTGAGACCGTCGCCCTTGGTGACGTTGCTACCCCAAATGGACTGATAGATAGCGTTAGGGTCGATGCCCTGCACGATGTTGCCGAAGAAAGTTTCGAAGACGCGAGGGTCGATCTTCACATCGGCATCCTGATGCTTAGTCTTAGAATAGTTGCTAATCTCAGCATCGGTCGACATCTGGCTGACAGTCTCACGGTAGCGAATGCCGGTGCGGACATTCATGTGCTTCGCAAGCTGCTCCATCGCGAGGAAAGGCATGATGACGAACTCCTTGCGGTAGGTCTGGAAGGTCTTGGACAGCTCCTCGGCACCATAAGTGACATTACCTATTTTAATCGAAGCCATAACAATTACACATTTTTAACAAGGTTAAACACATCCTGAGCTGTGAACGACTGCTCAGCAGAATCAGGCTTATTATCGGTAGAGTCGCCAGCCGAACCCTTAAGGGCTGCAATCTGCTCATCACGCTGCTTGACATCGTTCTGAGCCTGGGTGAGCTGATCCTTGACACGTTTGAGGGCAGCACCTGCCTCGTTGACAGCCTTGGAGTTGTCCTCCACCTGCTTCTTGAGCGAGTGAAGCTCATCATCGATAAGCTTCATCTGCTCCTGAGTAAGAGTGACATTGCCCTCGTCGTTGGTGGCGAAACCTTCAGCGACGTTGAGCAATGCCATGACAGAAGCGAAAATCTTAATCATCTTATTACTTTGAGAGAATTTTGGTGCGTGTTGGTTACGGAAGAGGGACTTGAGACCTTCACACGTCTTCTGAAGGAAGCTCTGAGTTGGATTGCCATCACCATCAACCACAGATGCCACCTTAGAGGCGACATCATCCGAGGCTTGCGGTTGAGGTAACGGCGGTATGCCTGCATCCTTAAATTGATTAGAGAAATCGTAGTTGTTGACGAACTGGGCAGAGAACTCGGCAGCAGCCTTCTCAGCCTGCTCATCCTCGCGGATGGAGTCGACAAGGCCGAAATCGAGAGCTTGCTGAGCAGTAAGCCAGTTGCCCCGCTTCATCTGAGCGAGGCATTCATCGACGGTCTTGCCCGTCTTGTCGGCATAGAGCGAGGCAAGCACCTCGTCGAAGTTCTTGAGGGAGTCGCGCTGCGCCTGAAGCTTGCGGACGAACGCATCAATCTGCTCCTTGTTGCTCTGCTCATATTTATAGATGAGAGTAGAAACATTATGTATCAAGAAGAAGCTGCCTTTGACAATGTCGATGGATTTGCATCCGAGCATAGCAATAGTAGCGATTGACGCGTTCATTCCGAAGGCGTGGGCATGGACGTTACCATGATCCTTGAAAGCCTGGTGCATCTCAAGGCCATCTTTGACGAAGCCACCGAGCGAACAGAATCCGACATGAACCTCCTTGCCCTTGTTATTGTTGAGCACATAGCGGACATAATCGGCCGAGCAACCACTCCACCAATCGCCGATAGTGCCAGATATTACGAAATTATATTCCATAGCTATGAATTTTCGGCAAAGATAGAGCTAAGATAGAGCGGATGAAAATACTGAGGCAAGTGAGACTAAGCCCAAAAATGAGCACGGAGACGGTCATCAACCATATACATTCTTAATAATATAAGGTGGAAGGTGGTCGGACTTGAAGGACACATTAATCTCTGTGAGCTGATTGTCGGTTATAGCCTCCGGGCAATTCTCAGTCACAACAATCTGGGTGTAGGGACGACCATTGATACCTACAAGATATTGCCTGTCATCGGTAAGGGTGACGCGGAATACCATGTGCCGTTGGCGGATAATCTTGAGTGTTTCGGGCGTGAGCAGCTTGAGAGTGGTTGTTACTATAGTATTATTGTCCTCAGTCTTGCTCGACGAGACGAGCGAAGGATGATTGCGCACGCAGATGGGAGTCCAGACGACTGACGACGGGATGTAGACCTTGCGCGAGCCTCGCCGCTCAAGGGACTTGATGTCGGTAGTGTAAGCATACTCGACAGACTTGACAATTTTGATTGATTTCATAGGAGTGAACGGTATTGAACGCATCTGAACAAAAACGGGGTTCTTGTCCGTACGAATTATAGATTATTTAACACAATTTACTTGCTGTGGTCACGCGATGAGCGCCGCAGGTCGATGCCCGACTTGAGATAAGCGTTGCGCATGCGTTGGAAACGCATCTTGACAGTATCCTCATAATCTATGCTGATGCCATTGTTCTGACACCATGCCCGGACAGCCTTCAAGAGTGGGCAATGCAGAGTCTCAAAGCCGTTGAGGTCATGCCAAAGCTGGAGCCGGAACGTGTCCTCGATGCAGTCAGCCACGGCAGCACGCGCATGAGAGCCGAGGTGGTTGTAGGTGACAACCGGCTTCTGCTTGCTGTCGGGTATACAGATAGCAATCTCTCCAGGCTGACACACAGCCGGCATGGACGTAGGCTGACGGGTGAGGAAGCGACGGATGCAAGCATTCTCGACATTTCAACAGCGCTCTGGTCCGGGAAGCGGACTGGAGTGCCGTAGTGGAATGTCAGCCATTGAACGATGAAGGGCTTGAGCTTGAGATATACGACGAAGTTTGACACGACTGCTATATTATTAGTTATTATTTATTAGTTGTGGATATTTCCCTACAAAATTAGGAAAAATAGAATAAATATCCTTATGTTTAAGGGTGGTTTTCTGTGTTTGTTAGGATTTTCTTTTTGTATTTCTGAGTTTCCGCTGAGTCTGTTATGTTTTTGTACGAAAAGTTTGTGACAGAGTGAAAGTTTGTGACAACGCTGTAACTATCTGAATATCAAATGTTGCAAAATTAAGTCGGGGCTTATCACAAGTTTGTGACAGAGACCGAAGTTTGTGACACACCAAGACTGTTGAAATGTCGTTGCAAACTTTGTAAGTTTGTGACAACTTTGTGATGTAAGTTTGTGACAGTTTGTGACAAGCCGAAACCCCTTTATTTACTATGTTTTTAAACTTTTTTGGAACATCTTATACAAAATCACAAAGTTTTAAGACATAATAAGAGAGGGGTGTCGGGGAACAGCAGAAGGCCTCGGCGGGAGTCTCAGAGGAATGCCTGTGGAAATTTGGAACACTCTGCTACAGGTTGTTGGAATATGGGACAACGAAAAAGCGGACCGCACAGGCAATAAATACCTGGAAGTCCGCCACCCATTGAAGATTAAAGCGAAATTATGATAGAAAAAAGATTAGAACGGCCGATTGTCTTCCTCGCCATCGAACTGCAGCTGTTGCTCCTTGGGAGGCTCAGCTGCTGCATCTGTAGACATAGAGCGCACATAGAGCATATCCTTGGTCTTGCGAAGCTCAGGAGTGATCTGAACAGCTTTCTGGATGCGTCCGCTTGAATTACAATACTCCGGAGGGTTGATACAGTCAATCCAGGGGCAGAGCTTGCCGAAAGCCTTGAGCTTCTTGGTGAAGGCTTGCATTGTGATATGCTTGACATTGGCGAACCTCTGATAATCGGTGAAGACATCGTCACGCGCGATGAACTTGTCGAGGTTGTCACCTTCGGTCGAGAAATAGCCATTGGCCCAATCTTCGAAGTTGACACCCATAGCTGCCTTCAGACGGCGACGCTCCATGTTGGACATAGGAGGCTGCGGTTTGATGCCAGAATCCTTGACAGAGAGATAGTAGCGGCAGCATTGAATCCAAAAGTTGAGGTCACAGTTCCACTCCTCCTCGCTGTAGTCGTAGGCATAGAGAGTCTTGCCGAAGTCGTCGCGGATGGAGCGAGTCTCATGATAGTCATTATCCTCAGTCTTCTGGTGATACCAATCGGAGAACACCATGTACAATGATCGAGCCTCGGATGACGGGTCGAAGTCCTGGGGCACATAGTTGGTGGTGAACGCCATCTTTGGCGACTCATCGAAGCTGATGGTGAAGGAACGGTTGTTCTTTGGGTTCACATTCATGTCGGAGGTGATATTGTCGTAGAAGAGTCCGAGATTGAGATAGCGGTCGCAATCATCGACAAGCAGCATGTCTGTAAACTGGCTCACCTGGTCGAACACATGAGGGTTGTCCATCAGTTTCGGGTTACGGCCAGACAGTTTGACTGTTTTCATCAAGAAGGACAGCACCCTGAAGAAGAATGATTTGCCGGAGCGGCCATTGCATTCGTCCTCGTCGCCTATCTTATTGTCCATTGCCAACGGGGCCCAAGCCCGGACGGAGTCCTTATAGCGATGCAGCATGTAGCCGAAGGTGAATATCTTGTTAATGAGGTTACGCTTCTGTTCCTGGATCTCATAGGCAGTAAGGCCATCACCATCGATGCGGAAGGGATGAGCCTTGACATACTCCTCTGCAGACTTGCGGTCGTCCTTGAACCTGGTCTCAGTCTCAGCACGCCAATACAGACGTGACGTGTTGATAAGATAACCGAAAAAATGGCTCTTGACATTTTTAATCTTTATATCGAGAGTAATCTGGCCATCCTCGTCCTCTGACTGTGTAATCTCAAACATATCATCCAACGCCTTGAACCGATGCGGAATGACATCCTCCTCCCACACGTAGTTATGCAAGTCGTCGGCACCAGGGTCATATTCCTTGATACCATTCGACTCGCCTACAGGCTTGCACACC
>OQWI01000458.1_pt1 | contig 18706 bp, 14 predicted proteins | sample 1691551 | NCBI WGS metagenome assembly OQWI01 (sample SAMN03418259, study PRJEB22391) | human gut metagenome | biome: human-gut; feature: organic feature; material: feces | host: Homo sapiens | place: Tanzania | collected 2013-01
ATATAAATTTTCTGTAGAATCAAAGAATATTCCCCCTAGGTTTATCGGGTGAGCCTTTATCACCCTTTTAGACAAAAAACACGATGGATGACCTTCATAAGAAAAGCCATCCATCGTGTTATATGTTAATAAGGTGGGAATCAGCGGATGCGATCAGCTGCCCTAACCTTACGTTCATCGGAGAGAATACCCTGACGCGCCATAAAACAAAGTATAATGGCAATAGCAGGGAACACAGCAGCAATATTAACATGGAAATCTGCTGCATTAGGAGCCAGGAACTTGCTGAGCACAGCCAGTGCCACATACCATATCACATGGAGCATGATGTTAATCAGACAGAAGCTCGCCTGCAGAGTGCGATGCGTATAGCGGAAGATGGTATAGACACTCAGTGATGCTGCCAACAGCATGACCATAAACAATGGCCACGGCAAGTAGCTAAGCGCTCCACTCGGAGTTGTCATCCACAAGCTATAGACACGGTGCAGAGTAAATCCATCGGCACTTACAGTAGCCAATGGGAAACACAATGCCAAGACGCTCATCACGGCAGCCAAGAAGAGAAAGATGGTCTGCTTACGCTGTATCATGACCGTATTAGTTCAGTTCTTCGCTATTCTGTTCGCGAGCAGGATCACGCCAGTAGATTTCGCCATCTACAAACTCCTGTGTAGCGAGCAGTGTAGGTTTCGGAAGTTTCTCGTAGTAGCGTGAGATTTCAATCTGCTCACGGTTTTCAAACACTTCCTCGAGTGAGTCGTTATATGAAGCAAACTCAGCCAGTTTCTTCGACAGGTCTTCTTTGATCTGAACGCTAATCTGGTTGGCACGCTTCGCGATGATAGCAACACTCTCATAAAGGTTTCCGGTCTCGTCACAGAGATCCATGATGTTACGGGTAACGGTGTTAACCGGTGCTTTTGATTTCTTGTAATCCATTGATATTTATCTTAAACTATTTTACGCTGTTAATACTATCTTACTGTTTATTGCTGATGAAACATCAATCGCCAGTGATCTTCTTGCACTTGGCAATATACTTGTTGGCACGAGATGCTTCTTTAGAATCAGGATACTCATTGAGGAATCCATAACATTCATCCTCTGCATCACGATAGCGCTCCAGTTTTTTCTCTTCAGAGGAATTTTCTGCGAGGTCAAACTTGCTACGCATGATAAGTACCGCAAACTCTTCGCGCAACTTGGTATAGGGGTATGTTTTCAACGCATTCTGCGCGGTAATGATACATGCTTCATAGTTACTCTCTGTATTGGCATTGATATTTCCGAAATATCCACCGAGGTTGTAATACAGTTCAGCCGAGAGATACTCTTTCTTCACGAGATTGTCCTGCAGGTCGAACAGGCGCTGCTGTGCCTCTCCCCTCAATTTAGAATCAGGGAACACATCCAAGAACTGCTGATAGGCATTGATAGCGCCTACTGTAGGCGTCTGGTCGAGTCGTGGTTCAGGAGTGCTTTCGTAGAGCGACTGTCCCACATTGAAGGCAGCCTGCTCTGCAAATACACCTTTTGGATAGGTGGCATAATATTTCTTAAAGGTAGCGCTGGCAGCTTCAAAGTCGTGGTTGCAATATTGTGACAGTGCCAAAAGATAGAGGCTCTCTTCTGCGGTATCAGTACCTTTTCTGAAAGTTACCACATCCTGCAGCAACGAAATGGCCTGTTGAAACTTGCCTTCTGCAAAGCATTGCTTGGCAAATTCATACTTATAATCATTGTCTGGTGACTTATAGACATTGTTAAACTCTGCGGCACAACTGCACATCAGAGCAGCCATACAGAAGATAATGATTGACTTCTTGTTCATTCTCATACTTTGATTTGACGTGCAAAATTACTCATTTTCTACCGAAAAGCAAAGGTTTTCAAACGATTTTTAGCAATTAGTGCGCTGCAATAACTTTTTTTACGAGGAAAATATGTAATTTTGCATTTCTATGAAGTTTGAACTGACCTCCAACTACCGACCGACGGGTGACCAGCCAGAGGCTATCCGCCAGTTGACCGACGGTATCACACGTGGCGATGCCGCTCAGGTATTGTTGGGTGTAACAGGATCAGGAAAGACCTTTACCGTGGCAAATGTCATTGCCAATGTCAATAAGCCCACCCTCATCCTGTCACACAACAAGACATTAGCAGCCCAGCTCTACGAAGAGATGCGGGGTTTCTTCCCACACAATGCCGTAGAATACTACGTGAGCTATTACGACTACTATCAGCCGGAAGCCTATCTGCCATCTACTGATACGTATATCGAGAAAGACCTCGCCATCAACGAAGAGATCGACCGACTGCGTCTGAGGGCTGTCAGCGCATTACTCTCTGGCCGAAAGGATGTGGTCATCGTCTCTTCTGTCAGTTGCATCTATGGTATGGGAAGTCCTGTTGCCATGCAGGAAAACGTGATAGAGGTTCACAAAGGTCAGATTTTAGACCGTAATGCACTCCTTCGCCGACTCGTCTCTGCACTTTATGTGCGCAACGATATAGAACTGAAACGCGGTTGTTTCAGGGTCAAAGGCGACACGGTAGATATTGCCATGGCATACAACGAAGTCATTCTGCGCATCACCTTCTGGGACGATGAGATCGATGCCATCGAGGAACTGGACGCCATGACCATGGATCGGCTGTCTTCCTTTGACGAATACAAGCTCTACCCAGCCAACCTCTTTATGACTACTGAGGAGCAGACCTCCATCGCCGTCCGTCATATTCAGGACGACCTCATGAAGCAGATAGCCTATTTTGAGGAATTGGGCGACGATATCAAGGCGCAGCGCATCAAAGAGCGTGTGGAATACGACATGGAGATGATCAAGGAGCTGGGCCATTGCTCAGGTATCGAGAACTATTCGAGATATTTTGACGGAAGACAAGCGGGCGAGCGTCCCTACTGCCTGCTTGATTTTTTCCCCGAAGACTACCTGATGGTGATTGACGAAAGCCATGTCAGTGTGCCACAGATCAGTGCCATGTATGGTGGCGACCGCGCCCGAAAGCGCAATCTGGTGGAATTTGGTTTCCGTCTTCCTGCCGCCTTCGACAACCGTCCGCTGACCTTCGATGAGTTTCAAGCCATGACCCATCAGGTCATCTATGTATCTGCAACACCAGCCGACTATGAACTCCAACAGTCGGAGGGTGTCGTCGTCGAACAGTTGATCAGACCCACCGGACTGCTTGACCCAGAGATTGAGGTAAGACCCACCGAGAATCAGATTGACGACCTGATGGAAGAAATCCAACAGCGCATCCAACGCAAGGAACGCGTATTGGTGACAACGCTCACCAAGCGCATGGCAGAGGAGCTCAGCACCTTCTTGCTCAACCACGACATTCAAACCGCCTATATCCATAGCGAAGTGGCCACGCTCGACCGCATCAAGATACTCGAAGACCTGCGCAACGGCACCTTCGATGTCTTGGTAGGTGTCAACCTGCTCCGTGAGGGTCTCGACCTCCCGGAAGTATCGCTCGTTGCCATCATCGATGCCGACAAAGAGGGATTCCTTCGTTCACACCGCTCACTCACCCAGACGGCAGGCCGTGCCGCCCGAAACGTCAACGGCAAGGTCATCATGTATGCAGACCGCATCACGGCATCCATGCAACTGACCATCGACGAGACGCTGCGCCGCCGCATGAAGCAGATGCACTACAACGAAGAACACGGCATCACCCCGCAACAGATCAAGAAGAATCTGAAGCAGAGCGACCTGCGCCAGGAGACAGAGGGTACGGAACAGAAGGGCTACAAAGCCTATGCCGAACCTGTCGCATCCGCTGCCTTTGCCGCCGACCCCATCATTCTTCACATGACGAAAGAACAACTGGAAAAGAGCATTGCAGAGACCACCCGACTGATGAAGGCAGCCGCCAAAGAACTGGACTTCCTTCAGGCAGCGCAATACCGCGACGAGATTATCAGATTGCAAAAGGAACTGGAATTAAAATAAATTATCACATTTTTTTAGGTCATTCGCACGATATTTCGTACTTTTGCACCATTATAAAAGAGAACAAGACAGATGAAGAAATGTATATTGATGTGTGTCGTCATGGCAATGGCCCTGACCGCCACAGCGCAAAACACCTGGGAAGAACCCGAAAAGAAGGAGGAGAAAGTTGCCGTTGTCGAAACGAATCCGATGGAGAAATACCTCAAGGGTGCAGTCCCCGAAGTGAACGGCAAGGTGACTTTTACCAAGACCTTTGATGCTCCGGGCAAGACCGCTTTTCAGATTTACAACATCCTTGGAAAATACCTGCAAGGCGTGACTCGCGAACCCCAGCAGATCAACAGCCAACTCATCAAGGCCGACACTACCACCTATGAGATTGACGTCAAACTGGAAGAGTGGCTCATCTTCCAGAAGACAGCCCTTGTGCTCGACCAGACCCGTTTCTTCTACACCATCAAAGCCCAGTGCGCCAACGGCAAAGCCACCCTCACCCTGTCCAACATCCGCTATAATTACGATGAGGAGCGCACCCCCATCCGCATCAGCGCCGAAGACTGGATTACCGACCGTGTGGCAGTCAACAAGAAGAACACCAAGCTGTATCGCCACAGCGGCAAATTCCGCAAATGTACCATCGACAGAAAAGATTACCTTTTTGAACAAATAGAAGGATTACTCCAATGAGAACACTAAAGAACATACTCAACACCATCTTCATTTTCGGAGCCATCATCGGCATGTATCTTTATTATAAAGGAAACGATGCCGGAACCATCGTTATCATGGTGGCTATGGGTTTCAAATTTGTAGAAGTGGCATTGCGCCTCTTCAAAAAAGATAAAGATAAAGACCTACAGTTTTGAACAAGTTTATCATCACGCTGGCATGCACCCTGAGCATGACCCTCAACATCGTGGCGCAGAGCAATCCCACCCGCATCACCGATACGGGCGACGGCTTCAACGTGACCGACGATAACTCCACCCGCAGTTTCAATCCCAACCATCGGGATTCCGTGGCAGACAAAGAGATCCCCATGGGTGTCCATACCTGGACGGTTGACAGACGCTATGGCGATGTCACTCCGGCTGTTACCGATACCCTGCCCCACCTCTACCAGAACTCCATCTTCAACACGGGTGTGTTTGGCGAGTACAATACCATCGGCAACAACTATACGCCGCGCATCAGCCGAATCATCATGGATCGCCCGAAGACCTCGGAGTTCTTCTTCACCCAGCCCTACGACTTCACCATGAAGGAACCCGATGCGTTTCAGTTTGTCAACACGCTGTCGCCGTTCACCAATCTAAGCTACGACAACTGTGGCGACAAGCAGAACGGTGAAGACCATATCGACGCAAAATTTGCTGTCAATGCCAACAAGCGGTTGGGCTTCGGTTTCGACCTCGACTACCACTATGCCAGAGGTTACTATCAGAACCAAAGCACCTCCCACTTCGGTGCATCGCTCTTTGCCTCGTATATCGGCGACAAATATCAGATGCACGCCCTGTTCTCTACCTACCATCGCAAGGCAGCAGAGAATGGCGGTATCACCGACGACAACTATATCACCCACCCTGAGAGCTACGACGACCAGTTTAATGAGAACGAGATACCGACGGTGCTCTCTAAAAACTGGAACCGCAACAATTCCAACCACCTGTTTCTCTCCCATCGCTACAATATCGGCTTCTACAAGCGCGTGGCGCTGACCGAAGCGGAAAAGAAAGCCAGGGAGTTTGCCAAGGCGTCAGCCCAAGACAAGAAGCAGCGCGACAACCTCCGCAACAATCAGGATGGTGACGATGCTAACGGCAACAAGCGCCGCAACAACAAGCGCACCACCGATCCTGTTGCCACGGGCAGACCCGACGGAGCCCGCATCGCAGGCGATCTGCCCAAGACTGGCGAGAAACCTGCCGATCCAGACTCCACCCGTATTCAGGTCACCTCCCAGCAGATGGCAGACAGTTTGCTGGCTGTGCAACACCAGAAGGATTCGCTCGACGCCAACACCAAGCGCATCTACGTACCCGTCACCAGTTTCATCCACACCCTCGACATCAATAGCTTCAGTCGCATCAATCAGGCGTATGCCTCTCCTGCCGGCTATTATGCCAACACCTATTATAAATATGATGACCGTGGCATCTATGGCAACGACTCCATCTACGACCAGACGAAATACCTCTCTGTCAAGAATACCTTTGCCGTAGCGCTGATGGAGGGTTTCAACAAGTATGCCAAGGCCGGCCTCAAGGCATTCGTCAGCTACGACCATCGTAAATACCAGATGCCCGACCTGTTGCAGGAGGGTGATGAAGGCTACTATATGCGCAGTTGGTCTGAAGGTCTGGTGAGTGTGGGCGGACAGCTGTCGAAGACCCAGGGGCGCACCCTCCATTACAACCTCGACGGTGAGTTCTTCCTAACGGGCAGCAACGCTGGTTCTGTGAGTCTTAATTTCAATACCGACGTCAATTTTCCCTTGTTTGGCGATACTGTGCGACTGGCTGCCAAAGCCCATTTCGACCGCATCACGCCAACCTTCTTCCAGCGCCAGTACCACTCCAAACACCTGTGGTGGGACAACGGCGATATGAGTAAGGAGATCCGTTCCGGCATCGAAGGCATCTTCACCATCGACAAGACCCACACCCAGTTGCGTGTGGCTGTCGAAGAGATCAAAAACTACACCTACTTCGGCATGGAGTATGCCATCGACGAAAAACATAACTTCACAGGGCTGCAGGGCGGTGTCTATCAGGAGGGTGGCAACATCAACCTCTTGACAGCCCAACTGCGTCAGAACTTCAAGTTGGGACCTTTGCATTGGGAGAACATCGTGACTTACCAGAATTCGAGCAACAAGGACGTGCTTCCCGTGCCCACTGTCAATATCTTCACCAACCTCTTTTTCAAATTTCTGGTCGTGAAGCAGTTGACCGTAGAACTGGGTGCCGATGCCACCTTCTTCACCAAATACTACGCGCCCGACTATCTGCCTCAGATCGGCCAGTTTGCCGTACAGAAGAATGTCGAGTCGCGTGTGGAACTGGGCGGCTATCCTTTTGTTGACGTCTATGCCAACATGCACCTGAAGCGCACCCGTTTCTTCGTCATGATGAGCCATGTCAACAAGGGTATGGGCAACAAGATGATGTTCCTTGCGCCCCACTATCCACAAAACGGAAAAGTACTGCGTATCGGTGTTTCTTGGAATTTCTACAACTAAACCTCAATCGGGGTTAACCGACAGGAAATCCTCGCATCACCCTACCTGCCAGAGATACCGTCACTCAGCGCCAATGGTTTGTTCATAACACTGTTCAAACCATTGGCGCAACTGTTTCGGATTGACCAGTATTTCGCGCAGCGCCTTGAGGTTGCGCTCGTTTTCCGACCCTTGTATCCAGAGTCGTATATATCCCGTCGCCGCATATTTGTTTTCCAGGTGCGATTTGAATCGCTTCCATTGTCCTTCGCGGTCAATGTCGGGGTAGTTGTCCAGCCCAAACTGTATCACCCGTCGGAACACCACCTCAGGGGCAAGGTCGCGGTCTGCTTCTGCCACAATCTTTCCGTAGATGCTCCGTGGGGCGTGTGAGGCAGAGGCGCGGTGATCCTCCACCGCCTCCTTCATGATTTTCAGCTGATCGGGCGAGAACCATCGTTTCAGTCGGGCGTCCTGCATCAGTATCTTGCCGCTCGTCAGATGATGCACGGCGCGAGGTCCCGACAGTCCGAGGTCGTGGTATGCCGCCACGACATACACCATGTTGATATCCGCACCTGTAGTTTTCGCCAGCGCCAGCGACCGTCTCACCACTCTCGTGACATGTTCCATGCCGTGGGCACGGTCGAAATCAGCATACCGTGGGAGGATCTGTGTCTCCACAAAATCAATCAAATCAAGACTGGGATTATTGTTGTTCATAGAAAATGGGCTTATTTTTTGCAAATGTACGCAATAATCTGTACTTTTGCAAGACTTTACAGACAAAAAAACATATAATGAACGAAGAGAATATCAAACAAAACTCCTGGAAGGCCTGGCTGTTGGCAGTCCGTCCTAAGACCCTCACCGGTGCCGCCGTGCCCGTCATGATAGGTAGCGCCTTGGCGTATGTCGATGCCCAAGCCTATGGCGACGATGTCTTCAACTGGCTGTCGGCATCCCTGTGCCTGCTGTTTGCATTGGTCATGCAGATCGACGCCAATCTCATCAACGACTTCTTCGACTATGCCCATGGCAACGACGACAGCGCCACCCGTCTCGGTCCTTTGCGTGCCTGCACCCAGGGCTGGGTGTCTCTCGATGCCATGAAGCGTGCCATTGCCCTAACCACATGCGTGGCGTGTGTGGTAGGTCTGCCCCTTATCATCTTCGGCGGTCTCGAAATGATTCTGGTCGGCATCTGCTGCGTAGCCTTTTGTTTTCTCTACACCACCCACCTGTCCTACCTGGGCTTGGGCGACATCCTCGTGTTGCTCTTCTTCGGCATCGTCCCCATCTGCATCACCTACTATATCCAGTTGCATACCGTCACGCCTTCTGTCGCTATAGCGTCCGTTGCCTGCGGACTGGTCATCGACAGTCTGCTCATCGTCAACAACTATCGCGACCGCGACAACGACCAGCGCGTCGGCAAGGTCACCCTTGTAGTGCGCATCGGTCCGCTATGGACAGAGCGCCTCTACCTGCTGTTGGGCGTGGCGAGTTGCCTGTTGGGGATCGTGTTCTGGTATCAGGGGCATCCCCTCGCCTTCTTCCTGCCCCTGATCTATCTGGTGCTCCATGTGTTCACCTGGTTGAAGCTGCGCCACATCAATCATGGTCGTCGCCTCAACGAGTGTCTGGGGGAGACCGCCCGTAACATGCTGCTCTACGGCATCATGGTGTCGGTGGGGTTGCTCCTTCTTTGAAGCAGAAGAAGTAGAGGCACGCCAGTATCGCCAGCAACACCAGTGTCACAATGGTTTTCAGCAGACAGCCTGCTATGCGCTTGACTATCACAAAGCCGATGATAATCATGACCAACAGTATGATATATATTTGCATGGTTTCTATTCAGCAATTACTTAAACAATGATCGGAATGCTGCGGGGATGGGTGTTTCAAACTCCATCCGTTCGCGTGTGACGGGATGCACCATGCACAACATATAGGCATGGAGGCAGAGTCTGTGGAGCGGATTGTCGCCGTTGCCATATTTCACGTCGCCACACACGGGATGTCCCATGTCTGCCGTATGCACACGGATTTGGTTCTTGCGTCCTGTTTCCAGTTTAAACTCAGCAAGAGTATGGTCTGTGGTGCGCTGCAACACCTTGAAATGTGTCACGGCATATTTTCCGCCGTTATCCACAGGCGATGAGTAGGTGACATACGCCTTATTGTCTTTCAGCCAGTTTGCCACCGTACCGCTGTCGTCCTTCATCTCTCCGCTGACCACAGCCACATAGCGTCTGTCGAAGACGATATCGTGCCAGTTGTGTTCCAGAATCTGTTCTGTATCGATATCCTTGGCATATACCATCAGTCCGCTGGTATCGCGGTCGAGGCGATGCACCACGTGTGCACTACATTTCTGGTGACTCTTCTTGAAATAGTCGTCGAGCACCGTTTTCACGTTCAGCGAACTGTGTCCTGCTGCCATCGAGAGGATGCCGATATTCTTTTCTATAACGATAATCCATCGGTCCTCATATACTATTTTCAGCCATCGGCTCTTAAACTGCGTTTGGTTGCGCTTGGTGCGACTGACTGCCACCTTCATGCCTGGTTTCAGCAGGAAGTCGAATTGGCTGACGGTTTTCCCATCCACTCTCACTCCCCTGCCCTGCAGTGTCAGTTTGATTTTGTTGCGACTCTGTTCCACGGTATCGAGCAGAAACTCCAGTAGTGGTTGTTCCTTCTTCACCGTATAATGGGCATAATCGCCCTGCTGATTATAAGGATTATATTTCATTGTCATATTGCAAAGGTACGAATAAGAGAGAGAAAAACCAAATATATTTGAGTTTTTCCGAGCGAGAGTACCTTGGACCTACAGGTCAAAGGTACGAATAAGCGAGAGAAAAACCAAAAACATTTTTGGTTTTTCCGAGCGACAATAAAAAAGGGAGCACCAACGTTTCTGATTTACCTTTGGCTTATTCTGTCGCGACTCAACAGAGTGAAACCGAGCTTTCACTCTGTCTTCGCTGCTCCAGAATATCCGTGTGACATTAAATAGGAGGGGAAAATTTCTGCGTTCCGTGGATAAAAACATGTTTGTTACTTTTGTCCTTACAGGACGTTTGATAAAATAACCATACACACCCAGGGTGTTACCCTGGGCTATGAAGATGTTGCCCCATTCGGGGCGTTAGTACCCCAACAAATGGTTATAACGCCAAGCAAGGGCGGACTGCTAATAACGCCAAGCTGTGGCGGGCTGAAAGCCCAATGGCTTCCTTAGCCCAGGGCAACGCCCTGCGGACATGATGTAGCATATCAAACTACGTCCTGTAAGGACAAAAGTAAATACTGGTTGGTTGATAACAAAAATCTTTTAACTAAAATCCTCGACTAAAATGCGCTCGAGTACCTCGTTTTTGGGAAGAATTTTAATGGGGATCGCATCGGAGATGCTCGAAATCTTAACGAAAATCTTAAAAATAATCTTTAACAAAAAACTTTTTCGTGTGACATTAAAAAAAGCAGAGGCGCATCACGCGTCCCTGCTTTCCGACAAAGTATATGATCAAGAAAATTCACCAAATTTCAAACTAACTGTGCTTGCCCAACCGTTGGTCTATCACGCAATCCACTCCGATAAGGCTGCCCGAGAATATCAGACACTGTGCCACAAACCACAATACCGACTCGCTGATCTCGCCCGTAGGCGGAGTGAAGAATCCCATGAAGGCAAACACGATGGCTGTGATGATGCAGATCAGCGATGCCATCTGCTTATAACGGATACTCTTCATGATAAGAATCTGCTGTTAGGGCAGTGCCCCCTCTCGTCTCAGGGGAGCGAGGCACTGCTGTTAGGGTCAGCCCTCCAGTCCGCCACCACTTGGGGTACCGCCAGCGTCACCGCCTGTTGACGAGCTACCGCCAGCGTCGGTTGAACCCGGGTTCTTGTCGGCCACCTTTCCAGGGATGGGCAAGAGCCCCTCCTTGTTGGCCTCCTTGATACCCATGCACTCGTAGGCGTGGCGGTCTGCGCGAGTCGTTGAGGTGTTGTTAAACTTGCCGCCGAGCTTCTTACCGCTGAAGGGGAGGAAGCGGAGGTTCACACCGGCAATCTGTGCCACATCAAACTTCGTTGGGTCGCTGACCGCCTTCTTACCGTCGTTGCGGATGGAGTTGTAGAACGTTCCGAGTTCGCCCAGCTTCACCTTGTAGCCCTGCGCCAGCAGTTCGTTGATGCAATCAACCATTTTGGTCATCACTCCGACCACCACGTCGCGGGTATAGACCGATCCGTGGTCTGAGATGTGGGCTGCCAGCTCGTCAAGGTTCACAGTACCCTGCGAAACGGGTTTTGCGTAATACTTTTTGTAGGCAGAGCTCTTGGGGTTCATGCACTTCTGCAAGCAGTAGCGGATAGTAGTTAAAGTACTCATAATAGAAACAAATTAAGTTAAACAAAGAAGAAAATTATCGCCTGCAAAGGTACGGCTATGTTTTGGCGAAATGTCAGTTAATGTCACTTATTGCCACTTATGCCGTGTTAAAAGAACTTAAAGACAGGCGCTGCGCCACGCTTCTTTTGCCCCGTTGCGGCAAAGGCAGTAACTTTGCGTAAAAATAAAATCATCCTATTTCTATGCCTACATTACGTCCTTACACCTCCATGAGCCGCACCCGTCTGGCACAACTCTACTGCCCCGACGTCACCCCTCGCCATGCCTGGCGCACGCTGAAAGCATGGATGGAACACTGCCAGCCGCTCATCGCCCACCTCCACACGCTCGGCTACGACGGCCGTCAGCGCATCCTTTCGCCAGCCATGGTAGCCGCCATTACGGAGTATCTCGGAGAGCCTTAAAACGCCACACGCCAATCGACGAAGGCGATTGGCAATATCCCCTTCGACGATTGGCGTTATCGCCACCGCCGAACGGCATACCTCGCGCGCACCCCTGTTTACTGCTGATTCGGGCAGTTGCCCGAAAGGGGTTACGATTTGAAACCTTTGTTGTAGAAGATAGAAACTTTAACAGAAGTGTTAATGCGATTTAACGTTTTTTTTTTGTTAACGCAATGGTTCGTACCTTTGCAGCCGAGGTTCAGCCTCACGGATACAGCGGTATTCGGACAAGTTACAAGTTACAAGTTACAAGTTACAAACGAAACAGAAAGTTTCGAAAAGAAGATATGTAAAGCTTTATTATATTATTATAATATATACATTATAATATATAATAATATTATATACCTTATAAATTTTAAGCTTTCCAGAGTTCGTAGTGCTTGCAACACCATTTGTAACTTGTAACTTGTAACTTGTAACTTATTCACTAACCCTCAAATTAACGAGCTATGACAAAAGAAAAAGAAAAACCCAGTACCGAGAAATCGCAAATCATCAGCGAACTGGCAAACAAACTCGGATTCAGTGTTGACCTGCTGCAAAGCGTGGTCGGTAACAGAATTAAAGGAACGTTTTCGTTAAGCCAAATGAGCAGAATAAAGCTCGCTTAAACTCTGCCATGGCGAGAAAATGAAGGATGATAAGAAAACAACTTGCAACTTTTTCAAATGATGTTTTGTGATTTTTTCAACAATAGCAGGGAAAGCGCAAACAGCCGTTAAGGGGAGCGGTCGAAGTGTTAAAATGCGCCAAAAAGCAATGCCATTTTGGCAGTTTAACATATTTTGCGTCTATATTTGCACCCAGTTTCACAAAAACGGAAATTATAACATCAAAAAAACATAAAAAGAACATGAAAAAGATTGTGAAAAGCATTTGGCCAGCGGTCTATCTGATGGTGATCGCATTTTCGGCAGCATCGTGCAACAAGACTCAAGCAGCTCCTGCTACTGCTCCGGGACAACCTGTGGATCTGACTTACGCTGCCGACAAGGCACTGCCTTCGGTGGTTTACATTAAATCGGTGATCAACTCTAAGGTGCAAACCGTGGAATATGCCGACCCCTTTGAGGATTTCTTTTCAGACCCCTTCGGCGGTTTCTTCGGCCGCGGACAGAACGGTAACAACGGAAGCCGCAAGCGACAGGTGCAGACCCCGAAACAGGCTGCTGCGGGCAGCGGTGTGATCATCTCTGCCGACGGATATATCGTGACCAACAACCACGTGGTGGATGGCGCTGACGAACTGACCGTTACGCTCAACGAGAACAGTAAGGAGTATTCAGCCCGCATCGTCGGTGCTGACAAGACCACCGACTTGGCACTCATCAAGATTGATGCTAAGAATCTGCCTGCCATCACCATTGCCAATAGCGACAATGTGAAAGTGGGCGAATGGGTACTGGCCATAGGCAATCCCCTCGGCCTGAACAACACGGTGACTGCGGGCATCATCTCTGCCAAGGCACGCCAGATGGGCGAAGGCGTTTCGTCGATGATTCAGACCGACGCTGCCATCAACCAGGGTAACTCGGGCGGTGCGCTCGTCAATACACGTGGCGAACTGGTCGGCATCAACGCGATGATATACTCTCAGACCGGACAGAACATCGGTTATGGCTTTGCCATTCCTACCGCTATCATGAACAAGGTGGTCGATGACATCAAACAGTATGGTACCGTGCAGCGTGCCATGATAGGCATCAAGGGTAGCGACGTCAGCACCTATGTGGATGTGGAGAAGGAAAAGGGCAACGAACTCGACCTTGGCACCATGGAAGGCATCTATGTGGCCGAAGTGGTGGAGGATGGTGCTGCCGCCTCGGCAGGACTGAAGAAGGGCGACGTCATCACGAGCATCGACGGCAAGAAGATTAAGAAGTTTGGCGAACTGCAGGGCATCATCGCCCAGAAGCGCCCCGGCGATAAACTGACTGTCACCTATCTGCGCAACAAGAAGAGCCATTCCGCTACGCTGACGCTGAAGAACGAACAGGGCACTACCAAGGTGGTGAAGAATGCCGACCTCGATGTACTGGGTGGTACGTTCCGTGCTGTCACCAACAGCCAGAAGGAGCAATTGAACATCGGCTATGGTCTGCAGGTGGCTAAGATTAGCGGTGGCAGACTGAAAGAGGCTGGTGTGCCCCAGGGCTTCATTATCCAGCGCGTGAACGAACAGCCGATGAAGTCGGTGGAGGACCTGCAGAATGCGGTGAAGGAAACTTCAACCTCTAAGGATCCTGTACTCTTCATCCAGGGTGTGTTCCCCACTGGCAAGAAGGGATACTTCGCCGTTCCTCTGGTCAACGAGTAATACCAGTAAAACGATACGCCATCCATTACGGATGATGCACATACTGCGTGCCGCCTTGAAGCGATTCAGGGTGGCACGTTTTTTTCCCTCCTTTTTTTAATGGCACACAGACGATATGTTTTGTGCCCTCCTGTTTAATGTCACACGGAAATCACAGAAATCACGGAAATACGTTGGTGCTCCGAAAATTTCTTGCCGCAGGCAACGCACCGACAGTTGTTTTTGGGCTAAAAAATATTAAAAGGCACTATAAATCGGCACAAAAGCTTTGCTTATCATAACAAAATACTTACTTTTGCATAACGATATCCTAATCGCAAGAAAATCATTATTAACAAAATCGTAAAATATGAAACCAAAAAATCTATTGGCAGTGGCAATGCTACTGTTGGGTACAACACCAACGATGGCACAGCAAATGCCCCCTATCCCCGTGGATAGCAAGGTGAAGATTGGTCATCTGGACAACGGACTGACCTACTACATCCGCAAAAACAATTTCCCTGAGCATGTAGCAAGCTTCTATATCGCACAGAAAGTCGGTTCTATCAACGAGAACGAGGACCAGCGCGGACTGGCACACCTCTTGGAACATCTGGCATTCAACGGTACAGAACACTTCAAAGACAATACCCTACAGGAATATCTGCAGAGCATCGGCGTGGAATACGGTCGCAACCTCAATGCCTATACCAGTATTGACAAAACGGTGTATTTCTTCACCGATGTGCCCACCACCCGACCAACGGCTGTGGATTCGTGTATGCTGATACTGAAAGACTGGAGCAACGGCATCTCGCTGACCCAGAAAGCCATAGACGACGAGCGCGATGTGGTGCACAATGAGTACCGCATGCGCATGGTGGGTCAGCAGCGCATGTTAGAGCGCAGTCTGCCTCGCCTCTACCAAAACGAGAAATACGGCTTCCGCATGCCTATCGGACTGATGAGCGTCATCGACGGATGCAACCCCGAAACCCTGCGCGACTACTATCGCAAATGGTATCGCCCAGACAACCAGGCCATCATCGTGGTGGGTGATGTGGACGTAGATCATATCGAAGCACAGATCAAGACGCTGTTTGCCGACATCAAGGTGCCTGCCGATGCCGCCAAGGTGATACCAGAGCAGGTAAGCCCCAACGATACCGCAATCTATGTGGTGGATAAGGACAAGGAACAGCAGTTTGACCTCTTCCTCATCAACATGAAGCACAAAGCTATTCCCGATGAGATGAAGGTCAACATGGACTATCTCCTCATGAAATACATGGACAATGCACTCACCCTCATGCTGAACACCCGATTCAGCGAGAAAGCCCAGGAGCCCGACTGCCCCTATCTGCAGGCTGTGGGCGACAATGGCGATTACCTCATGTCGAGAACCTGCGGCGCCTTCACGCTGACAGGACTCGCCAAGGAAGGGCAAGTCAAGGAGGCGTATGCCGCTGTATTGCGTGAAGCCAAGCGTGCGCACGACTTCGGTTTCACTGCTACAGAATATCAGCGTGCCAAGGACGAGATCAAAAGTCAGATAGAGAAAAGCCTTGCCAATAAGGACAAAATGAAGAATGAGCAGTTTACCACACAGTATGTGGATCACTTCATCGCCAACGAACCTATCCCCTCGATAGAAGACGAGAGTGCTATCCTGCAACAGCTCATCCCCAACATCCCCGTGGAGGTGATCAATATGTATGCCAAGAAACTCATCTGCAACAGCGATACCAACTTCGTGACGCTGATGATGATGCAGGAGAAAGACGGTAAGGCATACCCCACCGAACAGCAGTTGGCTGACATTGTGAAAGGGGTGAGGGCAGAGAAACTCGAAGCCTACGTGGATCACGTGAAGAACGAACCCCTCATTGCCCAGCTACCTAAGGCTGGCAAGATCAAGAAGACCGTAGAGAATAAGGTGTTGGGATATAAGGAACTGACACTGTCTAACGGTGCGAAGGTGATCATGAAGAAGACCGACTTCAAAGACAACGAGATTCTCTTCTCTGCAAAAGCCAAAGTGGGATATTCGGCATTTGAGAAAGCCGATCAGAGCAGTGTGATGCTGATGACCCAGGCACTGGATGCCAGCGGTCTGGGCAATTTCACCAGCGCAGAACTGGAAAAGGCCATGGCTGGCAAGCAGGCGAGTGTCAACTTCACCATGGATCCGTTCTACCACGGATTGAGCGGTAAGAGCACTCCGAAGGATATCGAGACACTGATGCAACTCATCTACCTCGATATGACAGCTGTGAAGAAAGACGAGAAATCGTTTGCCAACCTGCAGAACACCTATGCCACCATCCTTGCCAATCAGAGCAACAACCCCAACCTCGTGTTCCAAGACTCAGTACAGAGCACCGTATATCTGGGTAGCAAACTGGCACGCATTCCTTCTGCCGACGACATCAAGGCCATCAACTACGACCGTCTGCTGGCCATGGGTAGGCAGTATTATGGCAATGCCAAAGACTTCACCTTCTATTTCGTGGGCAACTACGACGAGGCTACACTTCTGCCACTCATCGAACAGTATATCGCTTCGCTGCCTGCAAAGGGCAGCACCCTGCAAAACAAGGACATCCCCTATGCCAAAGGCAAGGTGAGCAACGTATTCACCAAGGCGATGAGCAACCCACAGAATCAGGTTCAGGAGATGTGGTATGCCAAGATGCCTTACACACTGAAGGCTGACGTGCTGGCTGACGTGGCAGCTCGCCTGTTGGAGATGAAGTATCTGCGCTCTATCCGTGAGGAACTCAGCGCTGCCTATCATGCGGGTGCCACCGCCTCTATCTTCCCCGATAAAGACGGTTTGGTTGCTGTCAATATCGTTGGTAGCGCACAGCTGAATCCTGAGAAGTCGGATGCTGCCATCCCCTGCTTCTTCCAAGGCATGAAGGAGGTTGTGGCAGGTGCTGATGCTGCCGACCTGCAGAAGGTCAAGGAGATTCTGCTGAAGCAAGCCGATGTGGATAGTCGTGAGAACAGCCACTGGCTTAGCGTGCTGATCACCTATGCCACACGAGGTGTAGATACCCATACCGACTATAAGACGACGGTCAACGAGATTGACAGTAAACAGATATCAGACTTCCTCCAGAACACAATCCTCAAGTCTGGCAACCATGTGGAAGTCATCATGAAGGCTGTGAAGGAATAATCACCGTGACATCCGAATAACAAAACAGGAGGCAAACACCGATGATACGTGTTTGCCTCCTGTTTGTTATTATTGTTTATGAAAACTACTTTCAGATCTTATCGAGAGCCTGACGGATGTCGTCGAGGATGTCCTCAACGTCCTCAATGCCTACAGAGAGACGGATAAGGTCGGGCGCAATGCCAGCCTCGCGCAACTGCTCGTCGGAGAGCTGACGGTGGGTGTGGCTTGCCGGGTGGAGCACGCAGGTGCGGGCGTCAGCCACGTGGGTAACGATGTTAATCATGTCGAGCGAGTCCATGAAGCGGATTGCTGTCTCGCGGTCGCCCTTCAGTCCGAAAGCTATCACGCCGCAAGAGCCGTTTGGCAGATACTTCTGTGCGAGTTCGTAATACTCGTCGCCCGGCAGACCGCAGTAGTGTACCCAAGCCACACGCTCGTCAGCCTTTAGGAACTCGGCAACGCGCTGTGCGTTCTCGCAATGCTGCTTCATGCGCAGGTGGAGCGACTGCAAGCCGAGGTTGAGGATGAACGAGTTCATCGGAGCAGGGATAGAACCGAGGTCGCGCATGAGCTGAGCCACGAGCTTTGTGATGTAGCCCATCTTGCCGAACGCCTTGACGTAGGTGAGTCCGTGGTAGCTCTCATCGGGTGTGCAGAGACCGGGGAACTTCTCGGCATGAGCCATCCAGTCGAAGTTGCCGCTGTCTACAACCACGCCACCAACTTGGCTCGCTGTGCCGTCCATGTACTTGGTAGTGCTGTGTGTGACGATGTCTGCGCCCCACTCAAACGGGCGGCAGTTGATAGGCGTTGCGAAAGTGTTGTCCACTATGAGTGGCACTCCGTTCTTATGTGCTATGCGTGCGAACTTCTCAATGTCGAGCACGGCGCATCCAGGATTGCTTATAGTCTCGCCGAACACAACCTTGGTGTTGGGGCGGAAAGCTTTCTGAATATCCTCTTCTGAGTCGTTGGGGTTGACAAATGTGCACTCGATGCCGAGTTTCTTCAAGGTCACTCCAAAGAGGTTGAATGTTCCACCGTAAATCTCGTTGCTTGTCACGATATGGTCGCCAGCCTCGCAGATGTTGAACACGGCGTAGAAATTGGCAGCCTGTCCGCTGCTTGT
>OQWI01000460.1_pt1 | contig 18599 bp, 16 predicted proteins | sample 1691551 | NCBI WGS metagenome assembly OQWI01 (sample SAMN03418259, study PRJEB22391) | human gut metagenome | biome: human-gut; feature: organic feature; material: feces | host: Homo sapiens | place: Tanzania | collected 2013-01
GGTTGCCAAGAAGAAGACTTTCGACGATGAGCCTGCTGCAGCTGATGGCAAAAAGGATAAAAAGGAAAAGAAGGATAAAAACGATATCGGACTTAGAGTCAACATTCCTGCAAAGATGGACATCACCGTCTTTAATGGCACAGGCAACACATTGGCTAAACAGCAGTTCCAAGCTCCACAGTTCGGTAAACTTGAGATTCTTAGCGGCGAACTATTCGGAAAGAAGCAGAGTAGCCGCCTAATCCTTAACCCGCAGACTGGCGCCATCTCTAAGATTGAAGCACTGAACATTGCGAAATAAAAGAAAACTGCAAAGAGATTTATTCTAAGAAGTATATAACTAAAAAGGGGGATACCGCTTGGGATCACCCTTTAATATTTTATGCTCTAATCAGATTAGCACTGAGCGAGCTTACCGTCTGAACCGAGTACGTTCACAATCTTGTGGATGTACATCTTCTTCATGTTCTCGCGAGCTGGCTTCAAATACTGACGTGGGTCGAAGTGATCTGGATGCTCAGCGAAGTGCTGACGGATAGCAGCTGTCATAGCAAGACGTGAGTCAGAGTCGATGTTGATCTTGCAAACTGCAGACTTAGCAGCCTTACGGAGCTGATCCTCAGGAATACCGATAGCAGCCTTCAAGTCACCACCGAACTTGTTGATAGTGTTAACCTCTTCCATAGGAACTGATGAAGATCCGTGGAGTACGATTGGGAATCCAGGAAGCTTCTTCTCGATCTCTGCAAGGACATCGAAAGCCAATGGAGGTGGAACCAATACACCGTTTACCAATGTGCACTGCTCTGGAGTAAACTTGTGTGCACCGTGTGATGTACCGATAGAGATAGCCAATGAGTCGCAACCTGTGCGAGTAGCGAAGTCGATAACTTCCTCAGGCTTTGTATAGTGAGACTCTGCTGCACAAACCTCGTCCTCAACACCAGCGAGAACGCCAAGCTCAGCCTCTACAGTTACATCAAACTGATGTGCATATTCTACAACCTTTCTTGTCAAGGCGATGTTCTCCTCGTATGGAAGTGAAGAACCGTCGATCATTACTGAAGAGAAACCATTGTCGATGCAATCCTTGCAAAGCTCGAATGAATCTCCGTGGTCGAGGTGGAGAACAATCTCTGGATGCTCGCAGCCGAGTTCCTTAGCATACTGTACAGCACCCTCTGCCATGTAGCGAAGGATAGTACCGTTAGCATAGTTACGTGCGCCCTTAGAAACCTGCATGATAACAGGAGACTTTGTCTCTACTGCAGCCTGTACAATTGCCTGCATCTGCTCCATTGTGTTGAAGTTAAAAGCAGGAATAGCATAACCGCCTGATACCGCTCTCTTGAACATCTCACGGGTGTTCACGAGACCCAAATCTTTGTAATTTACCATAATTGTTTGTTTATGTTTAAAAAAACTAATATTCTTGGTTTTTATCCGCTGCAAAATTAGCAATTATATTTTTTCTTGCAAAATGTTGTATGTTTAATTAGTGTTCCAAATTTTATAAAATGCTAAAACACGCTTGTTTTTCTGGGGCGGTTCACAGTTTTGCAAATTCCGCTTTACAATTTTCCTTAGGTCTATACGTTTTTTTGTCTTTTTCTCTTATTCTTCACCCTGTTTGTGCTTTCTTGTCAACTCTGAAGCAAACAAAAGCACTACGAAATAGCCTATAAAAGGTATCATAAATGGCAATACAAGATTTGTCTGGTCTGCCACATAGCCCATTAATAGGAAGAAACATCCACCAATAGGCGTCATCATCAGTAGCGACGAGGCACTCTTAGTAAGGTTGCCCAATCCCTGCAAAGCCAAAGTGAATATGGTTGGGAACATAATAGCTTCAAAAAGATAGTTGCAAACCAAAGCTATCATAGAGCATTTGCCCAAATCGAGCAACACCAAGCCTATACATACCACACTTCCTATACCGCAATATAGCAGCATCAGTTCGGCACGCACCTTGCGCATTATCCATGAGCCAAGGAATCGTCCTACCATGAAGAAGCCTAACGCCACGGTCAACACTATCGAGGCTGTGTTATCGTCCATCCATCCCTGACCGGTCACAAAGTTTATGAAATAGCTATTGATAGAAATCTCGGCTATCTCGTATGCCAAGAGGGCGAAGAGTCCGAACACAAACATAGGATGACGCTTAAAGAGCTTCATTATTCTTGTGTCCTGAATGTGGTCTTCTTCTGTTTCTTCGTGCTTTATCTCTGGCAGGTCTACTCGCGAGAACACTACGGCAATACACATCACCAATACTCCCAACACAGCGTATGGCACAACAACATTGCCACCATCTGAACTGCCATCAAACAAGAACTGACCTACGGCATAGGTAGCAAACAAGCAACCCAAGCCATTAAACGACTGCGAGAAGTTTAGTCGGCTCGATGCAGTCTCCTTATCGCCAAGCTCTGCAGCATATGGGTTAGCTGCTGTCTCCAAGAACACGAGTCCGCAACCTATTATAAATAGCGGACCAAGATAGGCATAGAAGGTTCCTATCTCTGCACCTGGTATAAAGAGCAATGCGCCAAAAGCAAAGAGGGCAAGTCCAAACACCACTCCTCGTCTGTAGCCTTGGCGATTGATAAACCATCCGGCAGGTATCGCCATAAGGAAATATCCCAAATATGTTGTCACCTGAATCAACGACGACTGGGTCAGGGAAATGTCGAGTGAGTTTTGGAAATGCTTGTTCAATACATCGAGGATGGCTCGTGCAAATCCCCACAAAAAGAAGAGCGAGGTTATCAAGACAAAGGGCACGAGATACTTCTTGTCTGTCAATGTTGGTCGATTTGTTTTCATTATCTATATTAATATCTATATTTATTTTCTTGTCTCTACATTAAATTCAGTAACCTTCGATATTGTCTCGCCATTCTGCAATACTGAGCAGCATAGCTTTATCGTGCCATACTTCAGTCGGTTGTCGGCTTTCACCATGGCGGTATATCTCACGCCTTTATATGCTCCTATCTTCTCCACACATATTGGTTGCGAGATATAGATATGTCTATTGCCTGTCATCTCTGCCACGGTAGGCACCACATTATATATTGGTTGCAAACCATTATTATATATCTCAAGCACCACCTTACACATTTCGCCTCGTGATATCGTATCGTCGCCATCGGCATCTATGAAGCGTGCGTTTCTTATCTCAACAGTTGGTGCTGAATGGGTATACACATTGTCGGCAGGTGATGATGGTTGCTTATATTCGTAGTTGCCTGTGGTAGCATCGCTACCATCAAAGTCTATGCGGTCGTCGCCACTATTGGTAGAATCAAAGCCACTATTAGAAGAATCATAGCCACTATTAGCAGGATAGTCGTTATCCATTTTGCCTCGTGCTTTCTGGTCGGCAGCATTGCCAATGGCACCACCAATCACAGCACCGCCTGCCATACCCACAATAGTTCCTATATCTGAGCCTCGCGGTCCGCCACTTATGCCTCCTATAGCCGAGCCGAGTATGCTTCCAAACTGTGCACCGGTATATGCTCCAGCGCCTGTATATGAGCTACAGCTGCTAAGCAATAATGTTGCTCCAACAGCCCAAACCATCATCTTCTTCATATCTCTTACCTGATTTGTTCCTTTATATTTATAGGCATACAAAACTATCTTTGCAGCTTTTGTTTTCTGCAAAGATAATAATTTTTCTATTATCATCAATCGATTTTTGCCTAAATTAGCATAGGGAATTCCCTATACCATACAAAACACCCATATTTATCTGCAAATGGCTCATGCATATAAAAAGAAAAAGCTTCAACTATTTCTTTTCTTCTCTTTCTGCGACCTTATAATCGTCTGGCTTCACAAATTCGAATTCGAATTCTGGCATATCGTCCTCTTCCATACGATAAGGCACCATCTTCTCCGTTACTGGCTTCACCTCGACCATAGCCACACCTTGTGCAAGCATACCTATTGCCTTAGCTGCCGCATACGATAGGTCCACAACGCGGCCTCTTCCGTATGGTCCACGGTCGGTAACCTTAACATCCACAGATTTATTATTGCTAAGGTTTGTTACTCGCAGTATTGTGCCGAAAGGGTATTTCTTATGAGCACACGTCAAACTATCATGATGTATTCGCTCGCCACTTGCCGAGCGTGCTCCAGTGGCTCGTTTAGAATAATAAGAAGCCTTGCCTTTCTGCACATTATGCTTATGCACAGCTGTTTTCTGTGCTTGTTTTTTCTGTGCAGAAAGACAAGGCTTTCCAGTTATCAATAGCGAAGCAAAGAGCATAAATACCATACACACCGTCATTCTTATGGCGTTGCCTACAATCATTCTTGTGTTTATGTTTAACCTATTGCTTCCTATTCTCATCGTTTTTATATTTCTCCACTCAGGCGCCCCGCCTTCATCAAGCGTATCCACCTTTATTTCTTCACTTCGGTGGCATATTTGCCACCGTCGCTTATACTATTCCCTGAGCCATCATGGCATTAGCCACCTTCATGAAGCCTGCCACATTAGCGCCCTTGACATAGTCGATATATCCATCAGCCTGTGTGCCGTATTTCACGCACTGCTCGTGGATAGAATGCATGATATAGTGCAGCTTGTCGTCGACTTCCTTCTCGCTCCAGCTCAATCGCATAGAGTTCTGGGTCATCTCCAATCCACTTGTTGCCACACCGCCTGCATTGACAGCCTTGCCAGGAGCAAAGAGCTGCTTAGCAGCAACAAACTTATCCACAGCCTCGGCTGTGCATCCCATGTTGGAAACCTCTGCCACACACAATGGCTTGTGTGCCAATATGCTATCAGCATCCTCGCCGTTGAGCTCGTTCTGGGTAGCGCAGGTGAGGTATATCTGTGCCTCCTGCTCCCATGGTTTCTTGCCTGCGAAGAACTGTGAGCCAGGGAACTCGTCAGCATAAGGCTGGCAGATGTCGTTGCCTGAAGCACGAAGCTCGAGCATATAAGCAATCTTCTTTGCGTCGAGACCTGCTGAATCATAGATGTATCCGTCTGGTCCGCTGATGGTGATAACCTTAGCACCAAGCTCGGTAGCCTTCTGGGCAGCACCCCAAGCCACATTTCCGAAGCCGCTTATTGCGACTGTCTTGCCCTTGATATCGATATCGCGTGTCTGCAACATCTGATTTACGAAGTAGAGGGCACCATAGCCTGTAGCCTCAGGACGAATGCGAGAGCCACCCCACTCGAGTCCCTTACCTGTCATCACGCCTTCCCACTGGTGGGTGAGCTTCTTGTAAGTACCGAAGAGATAACCTATCTCGCGTGCTCCTACGCCGATGTCGCCTGCTGGCACATCCTCGTTAGGACCTATATTATGATAAAGCTCCTGCATGAACGCCTGGCAGAAGCGCATAACTTCAGCATCGCTACGTCCGCGGATAGAGAAGTCGGAACCTCCCTTGGCACCGCCCATCGGCAATGTGGTGAGAGCATTCTTAAAGGTCTGCTCAAAGCCGAGGAACTTCATGATGCTTAAGTTTACAGATGCATGGAAGCGCAAACCGCCCTTGTAAGGACCTATAGCGCTATTGAACTGTACGCGATAACCGGTGTTTACATGTACCTCGCCATTGTCGTCAACCCATGGCACGCGGAACTGTATCACACGCTCTGGCTCTACCAGTCGCTCAATGAGTTTTGCCTTCTCAAATTCTGGGTGTTGGTTGTAAACATCCTGGATAGAGGTTAGCACTTCTTTCACAGCCTGAAGATACTCAGGCTCGCCTGAATGCTTGCGCATCAGCTCTTGCATTATTTTTTCAACTTCCATAGCTAAAAGGATTTTTAGGTTGTAGTATCATTATGTTATATTGATACGGCAAATATAGAGAATTCCACCCTAACAACCAAATAAAACTCAAAAATTTTATTCTTTTTTACTTTCTTTTTGTTGTTATCGCAAAAAGTAGTAACTTTATAGCCATAAAAACCTAACAACAAACACATAACAACCATGGAATCAAAGATACCACAGGAGTGGAACAAATTCTATCTTAAAGATGTGACGTTCGTCAACTTGATGATGCGTCGTGTGTATAATGTGCTTATCGTTGCCAATCCCTACGATGCCTTCATGCTCGAAGACGACGGTCGTGTGGAGGAGAAGATATACAACGAGTATATGGAGCTTGGCTTGCGATATCCGCCTACGTTTACTCAGGTTTCTACCATCGAGGAGGCTGAGAAGGTGCTACAGACTACCAACGTAGACCTTGTATTATGTATGCCGGGCAATGCCGACAACGATGCCTTCACGGTGGCTCGTGCCATAAAGGGTAAATTCCCCGACATCCATTGTATTGTGCTCACTCCTTTCTCTCACGGCATCACTCGCCGTATGCAAAACGAGGACTTGTCGATGTTCGACTACGTGTTCTGCTGGCTTGGCAATACCAACCTCATCCTTTCTATCATCAAGCTCATCGAGGACAAGATGAACATTGAGCACGACATCGAGGAGGCGGGAGTGCAGATGATATTGCTGGTGGAAGACTCGGTGCGCTTCTATAGTTCTATCCTACCTAATTTATATAGCTACATTCTTGTGCAGAGCAAGCGATTCTCTACCGAGGCGCTAAACCGACATGCTGCCACCATGCGTATGCGTGGTAGGCCTAAGGTGGTGTTGGCGCGCAACTACGAGGAGGCGTTGGCGCTCTACGAGAAGTATAAGGACAACACGCTGGGTGTTATCAGCGATGCGCAATTCCCTGTTAATGGCAAGAAGGATCCTGAGGCTGGCTTAAAGCTCTTGAGGGCTATTCGTGCCGAAGACGAATATGTGCCGCTCATCATGGAGAGTTCTGACTCTGAGAATCGTCAGCGTGCCGAGGCTGAGGGATTCCGCTTTGTTGATAAAAACAGCAAGAAGATGAGCATCGACCTTCGTCGCATCATGGAGGAGCACATGGGCTTTGGCGACTTCATATTCCGCGACCCCAAGACTCGCGAAGAACTGGTGCGAATACATTCGCTCAAGGAGTTGCAAGACAACATCTTCAAGATTCCGCGCGACTCTATGCTCTACCACATATCGCGCAACCACATGAGTCGTTGGCTCACGGCGCGTGCCATCTTCCCTGTGTCGGCATTCCTTAAGCAGGTCACATGGCACAAGCTGCAGGATGTGGATGCTCACCGCCAAATCATCTTCGATGCCATAGTGCAATATCGCCACATGAAGAACATCGGCGTGGTGGCTGTCTTCGACCGTTGCAAGTTCGACAAGTATGCTCACTTTGCGCGTATCGGTGAGGGTTCTCTTGGAGGCAAGGGCAGAGGCTTGGCTTTCCTCGACAATGTGATAAAGCGACAGCCTGAGTTCTCGCAGCTGCCGGGTGTGACGGTGCAGATACCAAAGACGGTGGTGCTGTGTACCGACATCTTCGACCAGTTTATGGAGCAAAACAACCTGTACCAGATAGCGCTCAGCGATGCTTCTGACGACGAGATATTGCAGGCATTCCTGAAGGCACAGTTGCCTGATTCGCTCATCGACGACTTCTTCACATTCTTCGAAGCCACGGGCAGTCCTATTGCTGTGCGCTCAAGTTCGCTCCTCGAGGATGCCCACTATCAGCCGTTTGCCGGTATCTATTCTACATATATGATACCTTGGCTATCTGACAAATACCAGATGCTCCACATGTTGGCTGCTGCCATCAAGGGTGTGTATGCGTCGGTCTACTATCGCGACTCTAAGGCGTATATGACTGCCACCAGCAATGTCATCGACCAGGAGAAGATGGCAGTTATCCTGCAGCAGGTAGTGGGTAAGGATTATGGAATCCGATTCTACCCAACGATGAGTGGTGTGCTCCGTTCGCTCAACTATTATCCTATAGGAGATGAAGAGGCAGAGGAAGGCATAGCCAGTCTCGCCCTCGGATTGGGTAAGTATATCGTGGATGGCGGTCAAACCCTGCGTGTCTGTCCTTATCATCCGCATCAGGTGCTCCAGACATCAGAAACGGAGATGGCTTTGCGTGATACGCAGACCCAGTTTTATGCCCTCGACATGAAGCATGTGGGCGAGGATTTCAAGGTAGATGATGGCTTCAACATCCTCAAACTTCGTGTGAAGGATGCCGTGGAAGACCAGAGCCTCACCTATATCGCCTCTACTTTCGACCCATACGACCAGGTTATCAATGATGGTGTGTATGAAACGGGCAGAAAACTGATTACCTTTGCCAGTGTGCTCCAGCATGGAGTAGTGCCTTTGCCGGAGTTGATGCAGATGTCTATGAAGTTTGGCTCCGAGGCGATGCGCCGTCCTGTGGAAATAGAGTTTGCCTGCAATATCAACGACGATAGAACCTGCGAATTCTATCTGCTCCAGATTCGTCCGATAGTGGATGCTAAGGAGATGCTCGACGAGGATGTGAAGGCGATACCGGATGCCGACTGTCTGCTCCGTTCCCACAATTCGCTCGGGCATGGAATCTGTGAAGATGTGGTGGATGTAGTCTATGTGAAATACGATGATCACTTCTCTGCGATGAACAATTTCTATGTGGCCGATGATATCGAACGTATCAACCGTAAGTTCCTTGCCGAAGGGAAGAATTATGTGCTGATAGGTCCGGGCCGTTGGGGTTCTAGCGACCATTATCTGGGTGTGCCGGTCAAGTGGCCGCATATCAGTGCAGCCCGAGTCATTGTGGAAGTAGCTTTGAAGAACTACAACATCGACCCGAGCCAAGGCACCCATTTCTTCCAGAACCTCACCTCTTTCGGCGTGGGTTACTTCACGGTTGATACAAACACTGAAGAAGGAGGTTTCGTGAACAAGGAGATATTGGATGCGATGCCGGCAGTAGAGGAGACGCAGTATGTGCGCCATGTACGCTTTGCACATCCGATGAGGATTCTGATGGATGGAAAGAAGCAGGAAGGAGCAGTCTTGATTCCGAAGGAGTAATCAAGATAGTTCCATCAAAGTACATAAACAGGTTATAATCAAGCCTGCTCCATCAAGGTATGTATATAACTTCAGTAATGTACTTATACCAGTTCCAGCAGATAGTAATTGTAATCATGAAGGATAGTAGCAAGGAATTTTTCCTTGCTATTTCCTTTTTGTATAGAAGCCTTCAGCTTATCTTCTATCCCCAGGAATTTCGCAACTTTGTCGGCAAGGGTGGCTATCTGGTTTTTGTGTTCCCCATTGCCGCCATAAACCGCTTTCTCAATCACCTCAATTTGTGCCTGCGATAGATTCTTCGCCTCTTCATATACCGGGCGATAGTCTTTCTTGGCATAGTAGAATTCATCTAGTGATACATGGATTTTATCCAGGTTCACCTGCTTGATAACCATTGTCCCTGCAGCCAGGTCGCCCAGGCGCTGCGCATTCTTGGTGAGCAGGATAAACAGGAGTCCGATGCCGCTTAATCCCACATCTATTGTACTGAGCAGCCATCTCATGAAGAAAGAACCTATGGTGGGGCGGGAACCATCTTTGTTCACCACCCTTATCTTCATGATATATTTCCCTGGCGACTGACCCTCGTTGAAGGTTTCCCAGAGGAAGTCGTACAGCCAGAGTGGCAATATAATCAGAAAGAAAAACAAATAATTGAGTTGGTTTCTTGTCTCATAGTCGAGTTCAAAGTAGAAATACATGGCAGTGAAGCCGATGATGCCAGCTATAACCATGTCGATGATGCGTGCTATCACTCTTTCGGCGATGCTCGCAGGTGTCTGGTCTATTCTTACGAATTGGTTGGTTGTGATGTTAGAACTTGTCATAATTCCACGTTTTATAGATGATTGATGTTATTCTGTCTGCAAACTTACGGAAAATCCTACAAAAATAAGAATCTTTTTCCCGAAAATTTGCATATATAAGAATATTTACTTACTTTTGCAACAAAAATAATAAGCAATCGTGAAAGAATTTACCTTTATACGTAACAATATCGATAAGTGGCAGCGGGCGGAAATCATCATTTCTGATGCCGACTCGCAATCGCCCGATTGTCTGGCTGAGGTCTATACCGACCTTACGTCCGACCTGGCTTTTGCGCAGACGCATTATCCCGATTCCCGCATCACCATCTATCTGAACAAACTTTCATCCGTGCTTCATAACTCCATTTATCGCAACAAGCGGGAGAAATGGACTCGCATCCTCACGTTCTGGACCCAAGAAGTTCCACTTGTCATGTACGATGCACGTAAGCTATTGCTTGCCTCCTTCCTTATCTTTCTCATCAGTATGCTCATTGGTGTGATGTCCCAATGCTTCGATCATGACTTCTGCCGCATCATCCTGGGCGATTATTATGTGGATATGACGCTTGATAACATAGCCAAGGGTAAGCCGATGGCGGTATATGATAGTGACGGAGAGCTAAACATGTTTCTGGGCATCACCTTCAATAATATCAGGGTTTCGTTCATGATGTTCGTTTCGGGCATCCTTACAAGCATAGCCACGGGTGCCTATCTCTTTCAGAATAGCGTGATGCTCGGTTGTTTCGAAACTTTCTTTGCGCAGCACGGACTCCTTTATGAATCCTTCCTTGCCGTCTTCCTGCATGGCACGCTCGAAATATCAGCCATCATCATTGCGGCAGCAGGCGGCCTGGCTATAGGCAACGGCTGGCTTTTCCCAGGCACCTATTCCCGCCTGGTTTCCTTCCGTCGTGGAGCCAAGCGGGGCTTGAAGATAGTGGCAGGCACGGTGCCCGTGTTTATCCTGGCAGGTTTTATCGAAGGCTTTGTAACGAGGCACACCGAAGTTCCCGATGCCTTACGCCTTGCCTTCATCCTCCTTTCCCTTGCCTTTGTCATCGGCTATTTCGTGATATTGCCCCAGATAAGGCATCGCCAGAGAAAAAAGAATGCTAAAGACTAACAATAAAAATTTTATGATATGAATAAAATCGTTTTTTATCAAGAGAGAACCTTCGGAGATAAGTTTAATGTTACCTTCGAGTTTATCAAGCAAAACTGGAAGCTGATGCTTCGTTATTTTGCTTATGTTGTTTTGCCATTGAGTTTTGTAGCTGAATTCTTCATGGAAGCTATGATGAAGAATGTCATGACTTTGGCTACAGATCCTGAAGAGCTGATGAATTTGATTCCTTCGTATGGCGGCTTTTTCCTGGTGAGCATTGCCGTTTACCTGTGGATGGGTGCGGTTTCCTTTTCCTTACTCCAGGTTTATAATGCCCGTCCCGATGGCTTGCAGAACATCGTCTTTGCCGATTTCAAGCCTCTTCTTGGGCGCAATGCCTGGCGATTGGTAAAGTCGGGATTGGCACTCAGCCTCGTCCTCCTGGTTGTGATGATACTTGCAGGCTGTCTGTTCGCTTTGCAGATGCCTGTTATTGCCGCAGTCGTTTATCTTATCTGCATGGCATTGATGATTCCGTTTGTACTCTTTGCGCCGGTTTACGTTTTCGAGGATATTCCCCTTTGGCAGGCTTTTGCCCGAAGCTTTCGTCTGGGTTGGCATACTTTGGGTGGCATCTTAGCCCTGGGCATTGTGTTGATGATTCTTACGGCTATCATCTCGTTTGTCTGCACTTTGCCATGGGAAATCTGCTATCTGTTGAAAACCTTTTTTGTTGTAAATCAGGGAAATGCCGATTCTGCTTTCAATAGTGTGCCTTTCATGCTGTTGCAGTATCTGCTGGGTGTCCTGATGATGCTTGCCCGCTTCCTGTTGTTGGCCATATTCTATGTCAGCATCAGCTATCTCTATAGCCATGCTGCCGAGAAACTCGATCAGATGTCGGTAGCCGAGGGCGTTGACCATTTCGAGGAGATGGCCGATAAAAATCAGGATGCCGACGACTATCAACTGTAAATTATCAACTGTAAACTATCAATTGTAAACTATAAACTATCAATTGTAAACTATAAACTATCAAAGTATGCCCTTTACTCCTTCCGATACATTGGTTCTCGATACTGCCAGGCTCCGTGTCTGGCAGCAGGAGGACGATTATGCTTACGGTAGGGAATTGGTACCTGCCCAGAAGAGTTTGATGGATTGGTTGGGCGAGCAGTTTGATCAGTTCTGGGAATCCGTTTTTGGCACCGCTTTCTATCAGGAGTATTCTTCGCTAATGTGGATATCGGTGGGGGTAATACTTATTCTAGGCATCCTGTTGTTCCTCTTCTACAAGCATCCCGAACTGTTCATGCGTTCCGGCAGGCAGGCGCCTTTGGAGTATGAGGTAACCGAGGATACCATCTATGGCGTTGATTTTGAAAGGGAGATAGCCAGGGCGATGGAGCGGAAGGATTATCGGGAAGCGATGCGACTCACTTATCTGCAAACCCTGAAGATGCTGAGCGATCATCAGCTTATCGACTGGCAACCTTTCAAGACACCTACCCAATATACCCACGAGTGGAAAAATCGGGATTTCCGGCAGATTACGAACCTCTTTATCCGTGTGCGTTATGGCGGATTCGAGGCAACGGAGCAAATGCTGAAAGATATCCACACCTGTAAGATGAGTGTGGATAACTCTGTAAGTAACTTAAAATCAGCGAAAGGAGGTGATGATGAAAAGTAGTTATAAGTTTTTCCTGAGCATGATGGTGCTTTTTATCCTCATGTTCCTGCTTCAGATGCAACTGCCCAAGAAGTTTGTGTGGAATCCTACCTTCTATCATGCCGACCGCCAGCCTTTCGGCTGCTACGTGTTCGATAGCATCATGCGCCAAAGCTTGCCTCAAGGTTATCAGGTTACCGCCAAAACCTTCAGGCAGCTTGATGAGGAAAACAGAAACCGGAAGATAGCCGTGGTGGTGCTGGATAATTCCCTGAGACTGAAGAAGGTGGATGTAGGTCACCTCCGGAAGATAGCCCAGCGTGGCGGAAAAGTGATGGTTGCCTATCATTGGGGAGGTTCAGATGAACTGGATAGCAGTTTTCATGTCGATATGTCGAGCGGGGCGTTTTATCTGGATAATATCATGCGAAGGATGGCGAGTCAGCAGGATGTGTATGATACCCTTACCTGGTGTGGCTATCCGTTGGCTTATCCCCAGCGGGAATATCGGTTGATAGACCAGCTGATAAGCGGCTCGATTTCTCTCGATTCAGCCAGCAAAGCCACGGTGCTGGCTTACAGTCTTCAGGCTAATCGCAAGTTTCCGTCAGCAGTTTCCTTGCCTTGCGGTAAGGGTGAGGTCATCTTTGTAGCCACTCCGCTGCTCTTTACCAATATGGGTGTATTGGATGATGTTTCTTCGCAGTATGTCTTCCGAATGATGTCGCAGATGGCCGATTTGCCGGTTTACCGCACGGAAGCATATCTGGAATCGAAGGTGAAGCTCGAAGCTGAACAGTCGCCGCTCCGCGAGTTGCTGAAGCGCCCTCCTTTGCGGTGGGCGGTCTATCTCATGATGCTGGGCGTAGTGCTCTTCATGATATTCACAGCCCGCAGGCACCAGCGGGTTATCCCGATAGTGGAAAAGCCGAAGAACAGGTCGCTGGAGTTTATCCAGCTCATCGGTACGCTCTATTATCAGCGTCACGACCATGCCGACCTGGTGCGGAAGAAATTCAGGTTCTTTGCCGAAGAGGTAAGAAGGAGTGCGGGCATTGATATCAGCGATGTGAACCAGGGAGATGCCGATTGCCGAGCCTTGGCAGAGATAACAGGCATGGATGTGGAAAAAATCAAGGAAACCATCCGAGAGATTCGGCTGGTGATACATTCAGATTTGAATATCCCAGCCAGGCAAATGAGGAAACTCATCGACGAGATGAATCGCATACTTGAGAATATTCAGTAAAATATAATAGGTGAAATATCGGTACATGATAGTATGCGAATATTCAATATAATATAGTAATGGAAATGGAAGAACAAAGATTAGACTTAACTCTTTTCTCAGAAAAGATAGAACGCCTTCGACAGGAGATAGCGAAGGTGATAGTGGGGCAGGATGAAGCCATCGAACTGGTGCTTACTTCTATCCTTGCCAACGGACACGTGCTTATCGAAGGAGTGCCGGGAGTGGCAAAGACCCTTTTGGCCCGGTTGATAGCCCGATTGGTAGATGCCGGGTTCAGCCGGGTTCAGTTTACCCCCGACTTGATGCCTAGCGATTTGCTAGGTATCAACATCTTCAATGTCAAGACCCAGGAGTTTGAGTTCCATCAGGGACCCGTCTTCTCCGACATTGTTCTGGTAGATGAAATCAATCGTGCGCCTGCCAAGACGCAGGCGGCACTCTTCGAGGTGATGGAAGAGCGACAGGTGAGCATCGATGGCGTTACCCACAAGATGGGCGATTTCTATACCATCCTTGCCACCCAGAACCCCGTGGAGCAGGAAGGAACCTATCGCCTGCCCGAGGCTCAGCTCGACCGTTTCCTGATGAAGATAACGATGGGCTATCCTTCGCTGGATGATGAACTGGAGATTCTGAAGCGCCATCAGGAGCATAGCAATCTGGTGAAGCTTGCCGATATTCAGCCCGTTCTGAGCAAGGCAGAACTCCTGCAGTTGCGCAGCTATATAAATAAGGTGGTCATCGACGAGAGCCTGCTTCGCTATATAGCCCAGATAGTTCAGCAAACCCGCAGCACCCGTGCCGTTTATCTGGGAGCATCGCCCCGAGCTTCCGTGGCAATGCTCCAGGCTAGCAAGGCATACGCCCTGCTGCAAGGTCGCGATTTCGTAACGCCCGAAGATATCAAGCAGGTTACTCCATCCATTCTCCAGCACCGCCTGGTGCTCACCGCCGAGGCAGAGATGGAAGGATACACCGCCTATAAAGTGGCGCAGCGACTCATCGACAAAGTTGAAGTTCCGAAATAAATAAAGTGAAGAGTACATTGTTTCTTACCAGAAGATTTTATATCGTTTTAGCAGTCCTGGTCTTTATCACAGGTTTGGGCAGCTTTGTTCCCCCGATGTTCCTCATTGGGAGATGGCTGCTTGTTGCCCTGGGCGTTCTGCTCCTGCTGGAGGCTTTCCTGCTTTATCACGAGCGGGGCATTATGGCTAGGCGAACGATGGCAGATAGGTTTTCCAATGGCGATGACAACGAGGTGAACATCCGTGTGGAAAGTATTTATTCCTTTCCTGTTCTGCTTCATGTCATTGATGAGATTCCGCCCGTATTCCAGCGTCGTGATATCCACTTTCGTCTAAGGCTGGGCATGGGCGAGGGCAAGAATATCCGGTATTTTCTTCGTCCCACAGAGCGGGGAGAATATGATTTCGGCTTAATCCGCATCTTTGTCTCTTCGCCCATCTCGCTCTTGCAGCGCCGCTTCTCGCTGGGGCAGCCCCGTCAGGTGAAGGTATATCCTTCCTATCTGATGCTCACCCGATATGAGTTGCTTGCCATCAGCAATAATCTAACCGAACTCGGCATCAAGAAGATTCGCCGTGTGGGCAATCATACCGAGTTTGAACAGATCAGGGATTATGTGACGGGTGATGATTTCCGGCTCATCAACTGGAAGGCCACCGCCCGCACCTCCCGTCTGATGGTGAACGTGTATCAGGACGAGCGTTCGCAGCAGGTGTTCTGCATCATCGACAAGGGTAGGGTGATGCAGCAGGCTTTCCGGGGGATGACCTATCTTGACTATGCCATCAACGCCTCGCTGGTGCTTTCGTATATGGCGATGCGCAAGGAAGACAAGGCGGGCATCGTAACCTTCAGCTCCCGTTTCGAGGATTTCGTGCCGGCATCCCGGCGCACCGGCCACATGCAGAACATCCTGGAGATTCTCTATCGCCAGCAAACTCGCTTTGCCGAATCCGACTATTCTGCCCTGGTAGATGGGGTAAACCTGCACGTCAGCAAGCGTTCGCTCCTGGTGCTCTATACGAGTTTTGCCAATCGTGTCAGCATGGAGAGGCAGTTGCCTTATCTTCTTCAGCTCAACCGCCGCCACCGTCTTCTGGTGGTGTTCTTCGAGGATGATGAGGTGAAAGATTATCTTGCCACCCGTCCTGATAGCGATGAGGAATATTATCGCCATGTCATTGCCGAGCAGTTTACCTACGAGCAGCGTCTCATCGTTTCCTCGCTCAAGCAGCGGGGCATCATGGCCTTGCTGACCACGCCCGAGAAGCTGTCGGTTGACGTAATCAACAAATATCTCGAGATCAAGGCTCGGGAATTGTTGTAAATAGTAGAAAGAAAACTTCTTTATAGCAAGAAGAATCCCTCTTTATAGTAAGAAGAATCCTTCTTTCTTCAGAATAAGTAATAAAAAACGCAGGGAATGTTTGGAATTTCCATCGAAAAGCCTTACCTTTGTTCCCAATAAAAACGAATGCCTTATGAATAGACCAAACCTATTTGTACTTTTATGTGTGCTGATGCTGGCATGGCTGCCGGTTTCGGCACAGGAGTATATTAATCCTGTGAAACCAGGTTCTCATCCCGGCTCATCCGTGTGTCGGGCAGGGGATAAATGGGTTCATTTGCAGAATTCCATTCCGGATAACTATCTTTGCAATGATACGATGGCTGTGGGGAAGAAGTATCTGATGCGCCTCTATCCTCATGGTTCCCTCACGGAGAATCAGCTGCCTACCTTTGCAGGACGCCTGCAGGAATGTGCCAGCTTCACTCTGGAAACAGAGGTTTCACAGGATTGGGAAATGTGGAGGCGGGACTCTCGGTTTATCGTGTCAGCAACGGGCATTTCGACTTTTTCGTATCCAAGAAGCAGGTGGCTTTGCGCTGCAAGCTGAAAAGCATCGACTATGTGGTGAAGAGCGTGCCTCGCCTGCGCAAGGGTTCGGTGAAACTGCGCATCAGAAGCAATGGCGATATGTATTTCTTCGACTATTCGCTCGATGGAAAGCGATACCACGAGTTGGCTTCCATGAACTGCAGCCTGATGAGCACCGAGGTGGCAGGCGGATCTGCGGGCATTAAGCTGGGCATGTTTGCCGAGGGAAAGCCAAGGAGCGGTCATGCCGACTTCGCCTACTTCCGTTATGAAGAAAAATAAGATTTAAATAAATAATCATGTCAAAAGCAAAAAAGGAAACAACAGAAACAAGTCAGATTGCCGACAAGAAATATCTTGTCCCGTTCGTTCTCATCACGTCGCTCTTCTTCTTGTGGGGCTTCGCGCGTGCCATCCTCGATGTGCTCAACAAGCATTTCCAGAATGCACTTCATATCAGCATTACGCACTCTTCGCTCATTCAGGTAACCACCTATCTGGGTTATTTCCTCATGGCGATACCGGCGGGTATATTTATAAATAGGTATGGCTATCGCCGCGGAGTGGTGTTCGGACTCCTGCTCTTTGGCTTGGGAGCCATCCTCTTCATCCCCGGAGCATCGATGGGCAGTTTCTATGCCTTCCTGCTTTGCCTCTTCATCATCGGTTGCGGACTGGTGTTCCTGGAGACGGCTGCCAATCCTTACGTAACGGAGTTGGGAGCCAGGGAAACGGCTACCAGCCGACTGAACCTCTCGCAGTCGTTCAATGGTTTGGGCAGCATCTTCGCCACCTTCTGCATCGGCCAGTTTCTCTTCAATGGCACCGATGAGGGTGGCAATGTGGTGATACCCTACGGCATTCTGGGCATATTGGTGCTGCTGATAGCCTTTGTGTTCTCTCGGGTGGAATTACCTGAGATTCAGCACGCTAGAACCCGTGAAGATAAAGCTAAAGGCAGCAATATCAGCAAGCTTTTTGCCAATCATAAGATGTTCGTGTTCGGTCTCTTTGCCTTGCTGAGTTACGAGGTGGCAGAGATTTCCATCAATTCATACTTCATCAATTTCGTAACGGGCATGCAGTGGATGGACGACCGTACGGCTTCTCTTGTGCTCACTCTGGCGCTGGCATTCTTCATGGTGGGCAGATTTCTGGGCAGCTGGATTATGCGCCACATCAAGGCAACCACCATGCTCTTGATCTGTGCCGTTGGCAGCGTCTGCTCCATCGGTTTGGTACTCTGCAATTTAGGCACGTTATCGCTGGTAGCCTTGGTAGCCAACTATCTTTTTGAGGCCATCATGTTCCCAACCATCTTCAGTCTCGCCCTTACGGGATTGGGCAATCTTACCAAGACGGCATCCTCCCTCCTGATGATGACTCCGATAGGTGGATGCGGCTTCCTGCTGATGGGTCTGATAGCCGATACCACGCATGTAGTGATGCCTTTCATTGTGCCTTTCATCGGCTTTGTGGTGGTATTGGCGTATGCGGCTAGAGAGTACAGAATTGCAAAGTGCGTTTAGCAAAACGGGTTAAGAAAAGATGAGAAGTGTAAATATTAACTTTTTTAACTTGATTGTAACCCGAAAAGTTTCGCCAACATTTTGCTATTTCAAATGAAAAAGTTAAATTTGCACTCGGAAAAATAAAAAGGTAGGCGTTCCCCTTAGGGAGAATTGCCTTTCCGAAACAATGAGAATGTTTCATTAAAATATAAATTTTAAACAATTATGGCAGTAGATTACAAGAAAATCGGTCTTGTGAACACTAAGGACATGTTCGCAAGAGCTATCAAGGGCGGTTGGGCCGTTCCTGCTTTCAACTTCAATAACTTGGAGCAGCTCCAGGCTATCATCCAGGCTTCTTCAAACTTGAAGTCACCAG
>OQWI01000467.1_pt1 | contig 18539 bp, 14 predicted proteins | sample 1691551 | NCBI WGS metagenome assembly OQWI01 (sample SAMN03418259, study PRJEB22391) | human gut metagenome | biome: human-gut; feature: organic feature; material: feces | host: Homo sapiens | place: Tanzania | collected 2013-01
ACGAGATTATTGATTGTTTAATATAAAAGTTATGCGGGGCTGGAGTAAGGCTGGAGCGGGATGATTAGCCCAGCAGTTTCTCTATCTCTTGCTGTTTGAGGATGCAGAGGATGTTTTTGCCGTCGGGCGAATAGTTGACATTGGAGCAGGCGAAGAGTTGGTTGACGCGGGGCTTTTGGTTGCTCTTGGGCCCTGAAAATGGCGTCTCCAGGTTCATAAATGTGTGAAAAAGTGTTTATGCAGTATAAATAAACTGAAATTACTTACATGATTACGCTTTTTGTAACTATTTTTTTGAAGAAAACTATAAGAGCTATGGAAAATTTAACTAACTTTGCATACACTAACATACGTAGGTGCGCGTAATGCAAGGCATCCCGCGTCGACGTGAATAGCGAACAACGAGATTATTGATTGTTTAATATAAAAGTTATGAAAAAATTATTGATTGTATTGGCTTTTGCCAGCGTGTCTCTGTGCACATTTGCACAGGATGCAGATCCTACACTGAAGCACAGTGTAGCAACTAATTCTTTCTGGAGCAACTGGTTCATCCAGGTTGGTGGTGAATGGAATGCATGGTATTCAGGTCAGGAGCACGGCTCAGGCCTGTCACATAGCCCTCTGAAGGGTTTCCGTTCTAACCCCGGTGTTGCTGTTGCTGTAGGTAAGTGGTTCACTCCCGGCATCGGTCTCCGTACTAAGGTACAGGGTATCTGGGGCAAGCAGGTTAACCACACTCCCGCACGTCTGGACGTAGGTAACAAGTATTGGGTAGCTCAGGAGCAGGTTCTGTTCAACCTCAGCAACCTTATCTATGGTTACAACCCTGAGCGCGTTTGGAACTTCGTTCCTTTCCTCGGTGGTGGCTTTGGCCGTTCTATGAGTTTCAACTCTTATGCTCTCGGTCTCAGCGCTGGTGTCCTCAACCAGTTCTACGTAAGCAAGAAGGTCGCTATCAATGTTGAACTTGGTCTGATTACCAGCGAGAACGACAAGGATGGCAATGCTGCTATGACAGGTACTGGCCGTGGTTGGGATTCTCACGACAACCACCTCTATGGTGAAGTTGGTCTTACCTTCAACCTGGGCAAGGCTTCTTGGGACAAGACTCCTGATGTAGACGCTATCAAGGCTCTTTCTCAGTCTCAGATTGACGCTCTCAACGCACAGCTCAACGACGCTAACGCTGAGAACGCTCGCCTGAAGAAGCTCCTGGCTGAAAAGCCAAAGGAGGCTCCTGCTGTTAAGGAACTCGTACACACTCCTGTATCAGTATTCTTCAACATCAACAAGTCTAAGGTTGCTTCTAAGAAGGACCTCGTAAACGTACAGGCTCTCGCCAAGTACGCTGTTGACAACAACTCTAAGTTGGTTGTTACTGGTTTCGCTGATAGCGCTACCGGTAAGCCCGCTTACAACCAGGCACTGTCTGAGAAGCGTGCTGAAACTGTTGCTGACGAGCTCGTTAAGATGGGCGTAAGCCGCGACAACATTACTACTAAGGGTAATGGTGGCGTTGATGAACTGTCTCCAGTTTCTTTCAACCGTCGTGCAACTGTTACTGTTGCTGAGTAATTTATATTAGCAATACATCCAAGGGGAGTACTTCGGTACTCCCCTTTTTTATTGCCTTTATCCGAATACTCCCGACCGCCGAGCTTACCCTCACGACTATCGTTTGCGCGTTCGCGCCCTCCATGCTGCCCGTTCCGCCCTTCATGCTGCTCCTCCCGAGCATTATGTTAATTCTCCTGCCTACCATATTGACCCTCCTGCCCTCCACGTTGCCCCTTCTGCCCACCATGCAGCCCCTTCCGGGCATTGTGTTGATTCTCCTGCTCACCAGGCAGACACTCCCGCCTATATATATTAATAAGGTGTAGACCGCAGTCGCCACTACCACCGCGCCGCCGATAGAGCCACCGCTGCCCGCTGTTCCCAGAATTCTGTCTTTAACCGTCGCCATCCCAGCCTCCCTCCCGATAATCACCGAGATTCTCCCCGACACCCTCCTGACCATCTCCACGAGATTTATGATCACCTCCACAAGATTTATGACTATCTCTGCGAGAATTATGACCATCTCTGCGAGAATTATGACCACCTCCAACATTCTCCTGATTATCTTCGTTAATCTCGCTGACTATTGTCGGCAAACGTTCTGACCATTGTTGGCGCGCTCCTGGGCATCATCGCCGGTTCGTATCGGACGAAACGTGCTTCCGTATCGGACGACACTCGCATCCGTGTCGGAAGGTACGAGCGTCCGCGTCGGACGAAACGAGTGGCCGACGATGGTCTCTGCGCGGCTATCTCCGCTCCTGGAGCCGCTCCGTGCGCCTCCTTCTGCAGCGGAGACAAACTGCAATCGAGGGGTGATGGCCGCGATGATGGTCGCTGTGCGCTGCGCAGTCATGGTGGGGGAGGGGGGCGCCGCTCAGACTTTCCTCCCTGTTCTATTCCTCCAATAGCAGCTGCATCACTGCCCCCTCGCCCTGTGCCTTGGTGACGGCGGTGGAGCCGGAAATCATGTGTATTTCGCCCTTGATAACCCCGAAAACCACAAAAATCGCACTTTTTTTGAAAAAACATCATGAAAAGTTTGGTGGAGTGAAGAAAAGTCACTACCTTTGCAACCGCTTACGACAAGTAAGGGCGTTTAGCTCAGCTGGTTTAGAGCATCTGCCTTACAAGCAGAGGGTCGGCGGTTCGAATCCGTCAACGCCCACTCCAAGTTGAAGAGTCTTAAAGTTAACTGCTTTAAGACTCTTTTTTTATTTTTTTTCGATACATTTACGCTCTGTTTCAGATATTATTATTAATTTTGTGGGCAGTAAATAAAGCATAGAATATGAATTTGGATTTGTTGACCGCCATTTCGCCTATAGATGGCCGTTATAGAGGGAAGACAGAGGCATTGGCCGAGTATTTTTCTGAGTATGCACTTATCAAGTATCGCGTCCGTGTGGAAATCGAGTACTTCATTACCTTGTGCGAGTTGCCCTTGCCCCAGCTGGCATCGTTTGACCATGCACTGTTTGCCCGCTTGCGCCAGATATACCTGTCGTTCTCTGAGGCCGACGCCCAGCGTGTGAAGGATATCGAGATGATAACCAACCACGACGTCAAGGCCGTCGAGTATTTCATCAAGGAAGAGTTTGACAAGATAGGCGGCCTGGATGCCTACAAGGAGTTTATCCACTTTGGTCTTACCTCTCAGGATATCAACAACACCAGCGTGCCCCTCTCGGTGAAGGATGCGCTCAACGAGGTTTTCTGCCCCCAGGTAGAGGAAGTCATCGACCAGCTGCAGCAGTATGCCGACGAGTGGCGCGATGTGCCCATGCTCGCCAAGACCCACGGCCAGCCCGCTTCGCCCACGCGTCTGGGCAAGGAGATTATGGTCTTCGTCTACCGTCTTCAGGAGCAGTTGGCCACCCTTCGTGCCTGCAAGCTCACCGCCAAGTTTGGTGGCGCCACCGGCAACTACAATGCCCACCACGTGGCCTATCCCGACTACGACTGGAAGTCCTTTGGCAACCGCTTTGTGAGCGAGAAGCTCGGACTGGAGCGCGAGCAGTATACCACCCAGATTAGCAACTACGACCATCTGGCCTCGGTCTTCGACGCTATGCGCCGCATCAACACCATCCTCATCGACTTGGACCGCGACGTATGGATGTACATCTCCATGGAGTATTTCAAGCAGAAAATCAAGGCCGGCGAGGTTGGCTCGAGTGCCATGCCCCACAAGGTCAACCCCATCGACTTCGAGAACAGCGAGGGCAACCTGGGCATAGCCAATGCCGTGCTGCAGTTCCTCGCCCAGAAGCTCCCCGTAAGCCGCTTGCAGCGCGACCTTACCGACTCTACCGTGCTGCGCAATATCGGTGTGCCTATGGGCCACAGCGTCATTGCCTTCCAGAGCACCCTCAAGGGTCTGCGCAAGCTCATCCTCAACGAAGAGCGCATCGAGGCCGACCTGGCCAATACCTGGGCTGTGGTGGCCGAAGCCATCCAGACCATCCTGCGCCGCGAGGGCTATCCCCATCCCTATGAGGCGCTCAAGGCACTCACCCGCACCAATCAGAAGATGACCGAGCAGACCATCCATGAATTCATCGGACAGCTCAACGTGAGCGACAGTGTGAAGGCCGAACTGATGGCTATCACCCCGCTCAACTACACCGGTTTGTAAACTCAACATTATAACCGCAATAACCCTATTATTAACAACAGCCGTGAGGCTACAAAGTATTATCAATTAAATTATGGATTTAGAGAACAATTCGCAGAACCTGAACAATGGTAACAGCGATGCAACCGACGGTTTCGGTTCACAGGAGAAGAAGAGTGTAGGCGCCAGACCACAGCGTCCCCGTATTCGCACCACACGCGCCTACAGTGACAATCGTGACAACAATCAGGAGGGTGGTTTCCGCCCCGAGGGCTTTGGAGCCAATCTCCAGGGCACTGCGGGTGGCAGCCAGCCAGGCGGCTATCGCCCTCGTTATAATAATGGTGGCGGCTACCAACCCCGTCAGCAGGGTGGTTATCAGTCCCGCCAGCAGGGAGGCTATCAGCCTCGCCAGCAGCAGGGTGGCTATCGTCCACGCTACAACAGCAATGGTGAAGAGGGTGGCTACCAGCCCCGTCAGCAGCAGGGCGGCTACCGTCCTCGCTACAATGCCAACGGCGAAGAGGGTGGCTATCAGCCCCGTCAGCAGCAGGGTGGCTATCGTCCCCGTCAGCAGCAGGGTGGCTATCAGCCCCGTCAGCAAGGTGGTTATCAGCCCCGTCAGCAGGGTGGTTACCAGCCCCGTCAGCAGGGTGGTTATCAGGGCCGTCAGCAGGGTGGTTATCAGGGCCGCCAGCAGGGTGGTTACGGTCAGCAGCGCGGTGGCTACCGTCAGCGTACAGCCGACTACGATCCACATGCAAAGTATAGCATGAAGAAGCGCATCGAGTACAAGGAAGACCACATTGACCCCAATGAGCCCCTGCGCCTCAACAAGTTCCTCGCCAATGCTGGCGTATGCTCACGCCGCGAGGCCGATGAGTTTATCCAGGCAGGCGTGGTCACCGTCAACGGTCAGGTAGTGACCGAGCTGGGTACCAAGGTGCTGCGCACCGACGAGGTGAAGTTCCACGACCAGCCCGTGACCATCGAGAAGAAGGTGTACGTGCTGCTCAACAAGCCCAAGGACTATGTCACCACAGTGGATGATCCCCAGCAGCGCAAGACCGTGATGGACCTCGTCAAGGACGCTTGCCCCGAGCGCATCTATCCCGTGGGTCGTCTTGACCGCAACACTATGGGTGTGCTCCTGCTCACCAACGACGGCGAGCTGGCTTGCAAGCTGACCCATCCCAAGTTCCTCAAGAAGAAGGTATATCACGTATATCTCGACAAGAACCTCACCGCTCACGACATGCAGCAGATAGCCGACGGCATCACCCTCGAAGACGGTGAAGTGCACGCCGACGCCATCGAGTATGCCGATGACAACGACAAGAGCCAGGTGGGCATCGAGATTCACAGCGGCAAGAACCGCATCGTGCGCCGTATCTTCGAGAGTCTGGGCTATCATGTCACCAAGCTCGACCGCGTGATGTTTGCCGGTCTCACCAAGAAGAACCTGCGTCGCGGCGACTGGCGCTATCTCACCGAGAAAGAGGTAGACATGCTGCGCATGGGTGCTTTCGAATAATCAGAAACTAAACGACTATAGATAAAGATGAAAAGAACTAAAGTAGTCGATGCCCTCAAGAGCACCGATTTCGGAAAAGAGATAAATGTAAAGGGATGGGTGCGTACCCACCGCAGCAGCAAGGCTGTCGATTTTATTGCGCTCAACGACGGTTCTACCATCAAGAACATCCAGGTGGTAGTCGACCCTGCCAAGTTTGACGTCCAGATGCTCAAGAACATTACCACCGGAGCCTGCATCAGCGCCGTGGGTACACTGGTAGAGAGCCAGGGTGCCGGCCAGACTGTAGAAATCCAGTGCGAACAGCTCGAGGTCTACGGCCTCTGCGGCAGCGACTATCCCATGCAGAAGAAGGGCCAGACCTTTGAATATATGCGCCAGTACGGCCATCTGCGTCTGCGCACCAATACCTTCGGAGCCGTGATGCGCATCCGCCACAACATGGCTATGGCCATCCACACCTACTTCCACGAGCACGGGTTCTTCTACTTCCACACTCCGCTCATCACCGCGAGCGACTGCGAGGGTGCCGGCCAGATGTTCCAGGTCACCACGATGAACCTCTACGACCTCAAGAAGGACGAGGATGGCAAAATCAACTACGACAACGACTTCTTCGGCAAGCAGACATCACTCACCGTGAGCGGACAGCTCGAGGGTGAGCTCGGTGCCACTGCCCTGGGTTCCATCTACACCTTCGGCCCCACCTTCCGTGCCGAAAACTCCAACACTCCACGCCACCTGGCTGAGTTCTGGATGGTAGAGCCCGAGGTAGCGTTCATCGACCTCGCCGACCTGATGGACCTCGAGGAAGACTTCATCAAGTACTGCGTCAACTGGGCGCTCGAGCACTGCAAGGACGACCTCGAGTTCCTCAACAAGATGATAGACAAGACTCTCCTGGAGCGTCTCCATTCGGTTGTGGCCGAAGAGTTTGTGCGTCTGCCTTACACCGAGGGTATCAAGATACTCGAAGAGGCTGTCGCCAACGGTCACAAGTTTGAGTTCCCCGTAAGCTGGGGTATGGATCTCGCCAGCGAGCACGAGCGCTTCCTCGTCGAGGAGCACTTCAAGAAGCCCGTCATCATGACCGACTATCCCAAGGAGATCAAGGCCTTCTATATGAAGATCAATGACGACGACCGCACCGTGCAGGGTACCGATGTGCTCTTCCCGCAGATTGGCGAGATTATCGGTGGTAGCGTGCGCGAGGAGAATTATGACAAGCTCATCGGCGAAATCAACCGTCGCAACATCCCTATGAAGGATATGTGGTGGTATCTCGACACCCGCAAGTATGGAAGCTGCCCCCACGGTGGTTTCGGCCTCGGCTTCGAGCGCCTTATCCTCTTCGTGACTGGTATGCAGAACATCCGCGACGTGATACCTTTCCCACGTACTCCCAAGACAGCCGAATTCTAAGAGCGCACCACTGCCTCTCGGACTATAGATACAAAGAGCCGGTAGAGATCTATTCTCCACCGGCTCTTTGGCGTCTTGGGCGGGCGTAGGGATGTATTATGTCGCCGTGTACATGCCCGCTATTTGAATATCTCTGGAAAATTCCAGTACGGGAACATCATATTGTCGTTGCCGAACCTTATCATCCATGCCTTTCCTGCCTTGTCAGACACATAGACTTTGGCAATGGGAAATTCTCCCCAGTCAGCGCCCTTCTTGCAGTATAGTTTGACCACATATTGTTGCGTTCCCAAGTATTCCTTGTGGTCTTTGTCTTCTCCTTCTCCCTTGATGTTATAGGTAGAAATCTCCGACCTGCTGCAGTACCCATACTTGGAGTAGTATTTGCTGAACTTAGGGTTTTTGTAGATGGTCAGGGCTATCTTGGTGAGCTCTGTTTGGCGCTGCGTTTCGTCCATAGACGAGAAGGTCTGGCCCAGCACGCTTTGGCTACCGGCTATGAGTAGCAGCGATGCAATGATGGTTCGGATGAAATTGGTCATAATTGTAACGTTTTAGTTGTAAATCTGTTATAGGTTATGAGTTATTGTCGCTATGTCATTTGCAAATATAGCGTTTTTGCATGAATTGGTGTCCGAATTGATGCAAAAAGTTTGCAAAGAGCCGTGGCTTTAAGATAATTTGTCTTTGCCTGTCCTTGCTTCTACCTTCTCGCGCGTGTACGCGTATATTATAATTAAGGTGGAAATCAATAGGACTCATCATGAACACAAGATGGACTGTAAGAGTATGATATCTTTCATGCTATCAATTTCCATTATACTGTATACGGTGTGGTAAGCTAAGGATTATATACAGGTTGGTCATTAAGCCGAAATTAATGATATTTATGGTATGCCATCTCCTGTCTATGTTTTCTTTTGGCAGCAATCAACTCAAAAACATGAATAGAATCCTTATGACCGATTTGAGGGAAAAGCGAATAGAGCCAACTTCGCAGTCAGCTCTATTCTGTTTGATATATCTAACTTGGTGAAGTGTTATTACTTTGCCCCCCCCTAATGGTAATTCTTTGTTAATTGTCTATGTACGAGATCTTACCATAGGGTGTGGCGTCGTAGCCATGGCCTGTCTCATCGCGTATGGTTCCGTCGGGTTGTGTCTCGCCGTTGAAGCGCCAGTAGGCTAACAATCCTTCGCTTTTGGGGTCGACATAGTCCATGCCATCCTGTATTTGGCTCATGGTGCGTGGCACGCTCCACACACGGCACTCGCTGATATAGCCCTTGAAGAAACGGCTGTAGCCAGCAGAACGCCCGATGGCAAAGCCGTCTTTATTCCATTCGTAACCATCGTAAGCCGTGCTGAGGTTGATAGTGCCGCCCTTGGTCTCGATGCTGTTGGCCAGTGTGCCGTTGATGTATATGCGCAGATAGATTCCGTCGTAGGTGCAGGCCAGGTGGAACCACTCGTTGTTCTCAAAGGTGCGGTCGAATTTCATGTCGTAGTGGTTTTTGCTGTTGGGATGAGCAGGCTGCCCTATCGAGGCCTTGGCCAGCGAGAGTTGGTTGCCAGCAATAGATGCACCATCGCCAAAGCGGAACAGGAAATTCTCCTCGCAGCCGAAGATGGAACTGATGCCCTTGCCATCGCTCAGTCCTGTGGGGCATACCTTCATCTCGAGGGTAAGTTGGTTGAGCGCCTTGACAGGACTTGTGGCCTCATCCCAGAAGGGTTTGATGTCAAAGGCTGAACTGCCATTCAGCACAGCCACCTTAGTGTGTATCACCTTCTTGAACATGATATAGGCCGTACGCGAGGTCTCGAGTATCTGCATAGAACCGCTTGGCTGCTTGATAGTGATGGGCAGACAGTATGACACACCGTCTTGCAGGCTACTAGCATTGGCTTTCAACTTAATCTGCGTAGATTGGGCACGGCCTGCCTTGATGACAGCGTCGGCACCCTCTATCTGGTAACTCTCAGAAGGCGGTACTTGGCAGGAGCGTCTAGTGGTGCGGTTAAACTCGTCTATCAGTTCGGGAGCCACGGCCACGCTCACCTTGGTGTCGGCCAGAGCCACATCGGTAGAAGTGACGGTTAGGCTCATTTCGGACTGGCCATCGATGGGAAATGTCATGCTCTGCGATTGTAGTGTGCCTGTGATAAAGATGGCACTACCATAGTCGGGCTCGCTCTTGCACCCGGTCATCAGCATGGCCAGGGCAAGCAGGGGTAAGAATATGTATTTATTCATTTTGAAGTTTCTTAAAAAGTTGTTTTACTTGATTTCATAAACGTTGAACTCGCTGCAGTTGCAAGAGTATTTGCCAGTTTCGAAGCGTATGTAGCGAGCGGTGATAGGTACAAAGAGTACCACGTATTTCATGGTCTTCTGCAGCGTACCTACTTCCGTCCAATTCTTAGCATCTAAACTCACACTCATTTTACCTGCCAATCGGGCATTCAGGCGGTTATTGCCTGCGGTTCCTACTACGGCATCTAATGTGATGACGCGTCCCATATCAACATAGAAATCGGCATTGTTGTTCTCGTTGTCTACGAGGGAAGCCGACAGGCGTGGGTTGCCATCGAACATACGTTCCAGATTTGTGCCAGTCGTGGTTCCCAGTGGCGTACAGGTCCACTGGCTTTGGTCGGCCACCTCGGTTCCTGTAATATCGCTGACGCTTGCATCAGGGTTGATGAGCCTATGCGACACGTTGAGTGTGATATATACAGGGTCGGCCATATTGGTAGAAAGTTTGGCACTGGCACTCTCTATGTTGCCCAGTCGCACAGGCACTATGTAGCCATTGTCGCTGTTGAGTTGCTTGAGTATGTTCTCATCGGTGGTCAGCGATATGTGGGTGGGTGCTGTAGGGGCGGTGGTACCCTTGGCTATGGTGGCCGTCTTGTTTTCTATGACCAGCGCTTGTACTGGCAACGCCTCGTAGGCGGTGCCGTGCTCGCTGTTGTATGCCTGTATGAGCGTGTTGTCTATCTCTGCCTCTACCTTGATGTCTGATGTAGCAGGCTGTGTACACTGCACGTCAAAGGTAAAGTCGAGATTGCTCTTGTTGATTAGGTCGGTCTGTATCATCTGATAAGCAGACTTGTTGTGGTTTATATAGACGCGGTTGTGAGGGTCGCCCAGTATGTCGTAGTGGTCATCGTCGCCACAGGCTGTCAGCATAGCGGTGCTTACCAGCAGGGTTGCGATATATTGTATTGTTTTCATTGCTGATAGTGTTTGGTTGTCGTTTGTTTATCTAATGGATGGATTCTGTATCTGTATGCACTGGCGGAACCGATAGTAAGGCTCGGGATTGTTCTCATGCACAAGATAGTCGCGCTGAACAAAGAAGGTGCCGAAGCCCCCCTTCATCTTGCCATTGGCAGGCTTGAAAGCTGCATGCTCGTACATCATCTCCATTTTCCCTTTCCAGTTGTCTCCCAGATTGGTGCAGAGTACATACTTCTCCTCGGGCCAGCCGTAGGTAAGCAGGTCACCATTGGCATTGATGGGGAGTTTGCCCTCCTCGCCACCTGTATATGTCTGCAGGAACAGATAACTATATATGTCGCGATAGGTGGGTATCGATGGGCTGTCTATGCAGAGTAGTTTGTCGGCTATGTGGTTCGTGCTGGCCACGTCTTTGCCGTAGCGCTCCTCTATGAGAGCCAGTCGCTCTGCCTTGGTTATGCCAGGGTTTGGACCCATATAGCGAGCCAGAACATCCATGAAGTAGTTGTAGTAGTCTCCTTCGGCAAGGATGCCACTCTGTTCGAGGTCGGCCTCGAAACCATCGAGATCATTGTCGAACACTTCATCGACAAAGTGGAGTGCATAGAGTTCTACGGCTTTCTTTAGTCCAGCTTCGCGAGCCTCGCCCTCCAACTTCATAGCCTCGTTGTAGGCCATCTTGTAGGGCAAGTCGTCTGTGCCGTCTTCCAGCGTGGGTATGGTTACCACAATCATCTTGGTGCCTTTCACTTTCTGGGTGAAGCGCAGTTCAGACCATATCTGCTGATCTTCTTTGGCGGGGATGCCACCCCAGAGCGAGCAGATGTCGAGCGAATCGGGCAGACCATTGAAGCGCACGCCAGCAGAGTGCTGGGTGCCATACTGGGCAAACCATGCGAAGGCGATAGAGTGCTTGCGGGCTTTGTAGTCGCGCAGGTTCTGATAGTAGTTGGCATCATAAGTGAATGGTTTGCTTATGGTTTTCTGCTCTATATCCGTGTCGCACGAGCTGATGGCCAGCATGGTAGTTAGCGCACATAGTATATATTTTATCGTATTCATTGTTTTACGTTCTTATAAGTTATCTTATTATTCGGTTTGTATAGTGATTTTTACCAGTCAAAATCCCAGTCCCAGTCGTCATCGTCACTGTTGTTGTCCTTGCGTTTTACATCCCACCATAGCCTCTGGCCTGCCGTGTCGTTGCCGCCCAGCAGTTGTATGGCGGCCTGTGTATTGTCGGGATTGTCGCTATACTCTGTGGTGGGAAACTTGAGTCGGCTGATGAGGGCGCCGCTCTTTACCTCGCCGTTGCTCTCGTTGTCCTGTATCTTGATAATTCCTGGATAGCCAGTTCGGCGCATTTCGCTCCAGGCTTCCTGTCCATTGGGGAACAAGGCTATCCATTTCTGGGTCATGATGCGCTCCATCTTCTTGTCTTGGTTGGCGCTCTCGTCCCATGCTACGCAGAGTTTTGATACCATCTTCTTGACCGAGGTGCTGCGTTCGGTTACAGGGTTGATATACGAGGTGAGCGGAGTCTTGGTGTCATCGGCAAGATAGGCTGCTACGCCCTTGCATCCATGCTCGTCGAACGAGGTGTGCACGCCCTGCTCATAGTATTCTCTGACGGTGCTCGTTCCGAGTCCGAAACGCAGCTTGGCCTCGGCCATGAGGAACCACGACTCGGCTGCATTCATCCATGTGAGATCCGAGCCTTCGGCTATGTTCACACTCGAAGCGGCCGCAACCCATGCGTCCTTGTTGATGTCGGTCATGCCGTTGCGTGCTCCATGGTATTCGCCATTGGCAGCCGGTGTGAAGTAGGCCTCGATGCGAGGGTCTTCCAGTCCATTGAGATAGCAGTCCATAGTGGCACTCATGCGCATATCCTTGAAACTCTCGCATACCTCCCAAATGGGGTTTACATAACTCAGCGTGCTGCTTTGGTGCAAGATGGCGGCATCGGCCTTGGTGGTGATGAGTCCACCTGCATGAGCGATGGCGGCCTGTGCTTCGGTGCGAGCCTTGTCCTCGTCTACATAACTTATGCGCATGGCCAAACGTAGGCGCAGAGTGTTGGCCAGTTTAATCCATTTGCTGATGTTGCCGCTGTATATGTAGTCATATTTGGCCATGTAGGGCTTGGTATTGCTTGTGGTGTAGTCGGTCATCACGCTGATGGCGTTGTCCAACTCGTCAAAGAAACTATAGTAGATGTCTTTCTGGCTGTCGTAGGCTACTTTGATGTTCTTGCCAAACTTAGAGTAGGGGATAGGGCCATACATATCGGTGATGCGGTTCATGCCCAGTACCTTTACCACGGTAGCCATGGCGCGAGCTACTGATGTTTCGTCGGTGTTGTCTACTATTGACTTCCAAGGCTGCATGATGTTGGTATATGCATCGTTGAAAGGAGCGTTGTACCAATCGCGGTACAAGGCATAGTGGTCGTTGTGGTAGGCGGTGTAGCCATAGGTGTTGATGTTGGCGATGTAGCTGGCAAAGATGTCGCCAGTAAGCATCTCTGTAATCTGGTATTCACCTCCCATGTCTTTGCCTACTATCAGCACGCCTTTCTCCATCTGGGTGAAGAAAGCCCCTACGTTGAGGTTGTCCTGCTCCATCTGTCCTGGAGTGACCTCAACCGGATTAATGTTCATTCCCTCAAACTTGTCGGTGCATGAAGCGAGTGTCGTAGCAACAGCCATCAGCAGCAGGCTGGTGCGACTTATATAATATGATATATGTTTCATCCTTGGTTATGTATTTTAGAAGTTGATTCTTGCTGAGAAACCCAGATTGCGCAGGCTGGGCAGCATGAAGTAGTCCATTCCACTGAAGTGGGTACCGGTGCTGGCTGTCAGTTCGGGGTCGAAAGGTGCCTTGCAGTATAGCATGAGCAGATTACGGCCGGTGAAAGAGAGGTTGAGCCCCTGTATCCAGGGCACATACTTGTTGATGGGTATGTCGTAGCCGACCGACAGTTCGCCCAGACGTACATTGGTGGCACTATACACATACATAGATCCAGCACCATTGCCTATGGTGGTGTAGTATTTCTGTACGGCATGGAGAGGGTAGCCATCGACCAGCACATAACCTCGGTCGCGAGCCTCGGCCGAAGCTTTGGAGGTGCCATAGACATCCATCATGGCCTGAGTGAGCGATACTACCTCGCCGCCTACACGGACATTGAAGAGCCACGACAGCGACAATCCCTTCCATGACAAGGTGTTGCGCCAGCCCATGGTATATTTGGCGTTGGAGTTGCCTGCATAGACCCAACCATCGTGGCGGTCGCCTGCGGTGTGGTCAACCGATACGGTGTTGTTCACATAGTCAACATCGATAAAGCCATGAGAGTCGCGACGTAGGGTGGTTACATACAGGTCGCCGATAGAGCCTCCCTCTACCAGTCGAGTCTTCACGTTGCCTATGCCAGCCAGGTCGAGCATGTCCTGCTGTATCTCTAATCCCTCTTCGAGGATGGTGTGCTTGAGCAGTTTGCGTATCTTGTTGCGGTTGAGGGTGTAGGTGAAAGTGCTGTTCCAGTTAATGGGACCTAAAGGCTGGTTGAGGCTCACCGAGGCCTCTATACCCCGGTTGTCGACTTGTCCACCATTGATATATATCGACGAGTAGCCCGAAGAAGAGGGCAGCGAGGGGTTGAAGAGCTGGTTAAAGGTCGAGGTCTTGTACAAACTCAGGTTGACGGCAATCTTTTCGCCCCATAGGTTGGCCTGCAATCCCACTTCCCATGCCTTGGTGCGCTCGGGCTTGATGTTGCTATTGGGATATGTGGTGGTAGTGGTGGGGGTGCCCGACTCGTAAGGGTGTGTCTGATAGGCTATATAGCGTGTGGGGGCATTACCTACCTCGCTGTACGATCCACGTATCTTCAAGAACGACAGCACCTTGCTCTTGATGGAGAGCAGGTCAGTAAGAATGGCCGACAAGCCTACAGAGGGATAGGCCACATAGTCGTCTTGGGTCCACGCCAGTGCCGATGCCCAGTCGATGCGGCCAGTCAGGTCGAGATATACCTTGCTCTGCCAGCCCAATTGAGCCGTGGCAAAGACAGACTGTGTCTGGTCGTGATAGGCCTCGTTCTGCAACTTGATGGCCGACTGCTTCAGATTGAGGATGGTAAAACTATTGGCCACCGAGTTGAGGCTGCCGCCTATGTCGAAGTACTTGTAGTTGAGGTCCTGTATGCTCGTACCTACGGTTGCGGTGAGCGAGAAATCGCCGAAATAGCGGTCAATGTTGAGCATAATGTCGCCATAGAGTTGGCGCGTGGTAGCATCGCCTTTGTAATAGCCGCCCATTTCTTGGCAGAAGATGGCATCGGTAGAGGCTCCGTACATTTTCTCATACATAGCCGAGGTGTAGTCCATCTTGGCACGTGCGCCTATGCTGATGCCTTTGGCTATGTCATAGTTGACACTACCGTTGATCATGAAGCGGTTTTTGTGGTTTACAAAATTATCGCGGTTGATAATCCAGTAGGGATTTTGCATGCCAATGCCGTTGTTGCCCCATGGCCAGTACTGGGTCTTGAGGGCACGGCTCTCGTCATACATCTCATAGTGTTGATAGGTAGAGAGCGAGTAACTGGGCGACATCAGGTAGATAGGGACGATGGGGTTGAAATACTGTCCCTGCGAAATCATGTTTTTCTCGCGTATGCTCATGTACGAGGCTCCTAAGTCTATCCTCAACTTGCCGCCCATAGAACTGGTTGTGTTGCGTACGGTGAAATTGTATCGGGCAAGTTCGTTGTTGGGCACGATGCCCTCGGCATTTGTTGAGGAAAGCGAAAGAAACGTCTGATTCTTCTCGTTGCCATTGCTTAAGGTCACTGAGTTCATGGTATTCCAGCCTGTCTGGAAGAAGTCGGTGGGCTTGTAATTGCTTGGCGTGGCCAACTTGTCGCCCCAACTGCTGAACGAACCAGTCTGCGCACCATAGGTGTTCTGGAATTCGGGAGTGATAAAGGGGTCGAAGAACGAAGTGCTGTTCGAGTAGTTGATGCGCAGACGCTCGTTCTGTCCTTTTCGGGTGGTAATCATGATGACACCATTGGCGGCATCGCTACCATAGAGAGCCGAGGCTGCGGCACCGCTCAGCACCGACATGCTTTCTATATCCTCGGGGTTCAGCATCGAGGCTCCATCGCCACTTTGTCCCATACCTGTATATAAGTCGTTGGGCTGGGTGGTCTGCAACTGTGGCATGGGTATTCCGTCGATGACATAGAGTGCGTTGTTGTTGCCACTGATAGACTTTGTGCCTCGCATGACAACCTTCACTCCGCCACCGATGCCCGATGAGGCCGAGTTGATTTGCACGCCAGCCACCTTGCCCGACAGCGAGTTCATAAAGTTGGCATCCTTTACACCCGTAACGTCTCCCGAGTTGAGTTGCTGTACATTGTAGGTGAGTGCCTTGGCTTCCTTCTTGATGCCGAGTGCGGTGACAACCACCTCGCCCAGAGCCTGCGACTCTTCTGCCATCAGCACATTCAGTGTTTCGCCCTTTACGGTTATCTCCTGAGCTGTATAGCCTATGTAGGTAAACTCCAGAGTGGCGTTGTCTTGCGGTACGCTGAGGGTGTAGTTGCCGTCTATGTCGGTAAGGGTAGCCGTAGAGGTGCCTTTCAGTATGATGGATACACCAATGAGGGGCTCGCCGCTTTTGTCTTTTACCGTGCCTTTCACGGTGCGCTTCTTGGTGGATTGTGGTGCGGCCTTGGGTTGCTTGGCCGATAGCACATAACGGTTATCTACTAACTTGTAGCTCACGTTGGTGCCAGCAAAGAGTTCTTGCAGCACTTGTTCGACGTTCTTTTTCTGTGCCGAGATAGACACCTTGCGTGTCATGTCAATGTTCTTTCCGTTTACGAAAAAACTTATGCCGGTCTTTTGCTCTATGGTCTTCAGACACTGGGATACGGTGATGTCTTTGACCGATAGGGTCACCGTGCGCTGCTGTGCCTGTGCGCCAGAGGGCATCATGGCCAGCAAGCATAATGCTATGGCCAACTGCGTAAGGCGGCAGGCAAATGCTTTTTTTAGTTGGGTTAACGAAATTAGTGCTTCGATAACTTGTAAGTTTCGATTATTATACATACATTTGTAGTTGATTAATGTTATGGAATTTTAATAGTCATACTTGTCTGCCAACAAGTATCTATTGACATTAGCATGGAGGAGGGAGGCTTGCAGCGCTTCCCGCCTTTTTTTTAGGTGGTGTCGTCGTATATCATGCCGTTTTTTAGTTTTTGAGTTCTTGTTCTGTTTATATTATTCACTCTGATAGTTTATAGTGGGTAAATTTCTATGCGTTTCTTGTTCTTGGCGGGTGGCAGCAAGCGCCATCCCACATTGGATGTTATCTGTATGAAGTGGAGTATTTGCTCCAGATTTTGGTTGACGAAGGTGCCGCTGAAGGCATCGTCGGTAGAGAGTCCGGGAGCCAGAACAAACTCTACGTTGTAGCGGTCGCTCAGCAGGGCAAGAGCCTCTTGCAGCGAAACGCTGTCGAATACTATTCTGGCATCTTTCCATGCCAGTTCGCTTTCGCCGTTGGTTGCGGTTATTTGGGTCTTTCCGGATGCCACATCGTAGGTCAGTTTGTTGCCAGGCTTGAGCATCGTCTCTTGGAGCGTCTTGCCATGATGACTCTCAAAGCATATAGAGCCTTCGGTGAGGATGGCTACTACCTTATCGCCGTTAGGGCGGGCCTTGATGTTGAATTTGGTTCCAAGTACACGGATTGCTGCTTGATGTGGGGTGTTGACTATAAATGGGTGTTGCTGATCTTTGGTTACCTCAAAGTATGCCTCTCCCTCAATGCTTACCTCTCGTTTGCCGTCAGTAAAACGGTTTGGAAATGTGAGACGGCTATCTCCACCCACCCATACAGTAGTTCCATCAGCGAGGGTGATATGTGTGCGGTCGCCCTCAGGAACATATACAATCTGCATTTGTGCCGATGGATAACTTATCTTATACAATCCAGTAATACAGATAGCCAGTAAAGCGATTGCTGCAGCATATAGCCATATATGTTTGGTGTGGCGTGGTGCGACAACTCCGATGCTATCTGCAGGCATCCATACTACCGCATCGTAGGCGCGGCGTAAGCGTATAAATTCTTGGCGTATCTTATCCGAGTTTTCTATTGCTTCAGCCACGCTCTCTTTCTCTGCTTGGGTGGCTTCGCCAGCTATGTATTTTATCAGCAATTCTTGATCCATATTTGATGCTATTAGGTGATTATATATATGAAGACACGCTACATTCTGTATTTCCCTAGTGATGGATTTATTTTTTTTGAGAAAAAAGATATAATGGAAAAAGTCGCTGAAAATGAAATAAAAATAGTAGTTTTCTTTTGGCAGACTATTATAGAATGTATACCTTTGCAGCGAAATTGTGTTAAACTGTCATCCGCCGCTTGTATGGATTTTAAGACAATATATGATACTTACTATAAATCGGCATACCGCTATGCTATATCGTATGTACACGATAAGATGGTGGCAGAAGACCTCGTTTCTGAAGCCTTTGTGTATTTATGGCAGTTGGGACGTGAAAAAGAAGTAGAGAGTCCTGTTGGTGTATTGATGACTTTTATCAAAAACCGGGCTCTCAACTACTTGCGTCATGAGCAGGTGGTTGAGCAGGCCAGAAAGGTTCTTTCGGAGCGTGGTAAACGTGAGTTACAATTGCGTATTACAACACTTGAGGGATGCAATCCACAAGAAATATTATCGGCGGAATTTCAAAATCGTCTAAAGGCATTGCTTAATGAAATGTCGCCTAATATGCGTACAGCCTTTGTCATGTGTAAGATAGAGGGAAGACCTTATAAAGAGGTAGCCCAGGAATTGGGCATGACGGTCAAAGGGGTAGAATATCATATCTCCAAGGCGTTGGCTTTTCTGCGCCAACATATGCGCGAGTATTCACCATTTTTGTTATTGTGGTATATGTAGTCTTTATACCTTAATTATATATAGTAGATTGCTCGGCAGAGGTGATATGTGACAAAATTCAGTATAGCATGACAAAAAACTCAGTCAAGTATGGCTTTATATTCAATAGTTTCAGTAACTTTGCATCCGAATTTAAGGTAACATTTGATGC
>OQWI01000474.1_pt1 | contig 18457 bp, 16 predicted proteins | sample 1691551 | NCBI WGS metagenome assembly OQWI01 (sample SAMN03418259, study PRJEB22391) | human gut metagenome | biome: human-gut; feature: organic feature; material: feces | host: Homo sapiens | place: Tanzania | collected 2013-01
CCAAGATGGTGGAACGCTGACTTGAACGGAGTGATGCTCACAATAAGGTCTCGTAATCCCTCACGATTGGACAACTGACCAAATAGAAGAACCATCAGATGATTCCAACAAGTGAAACTCTTCACATATTTGTTACCTTCATACTTTTTTACCAACCACTCAAAGTTCTTCCTTGGAAGGAAATCCACAAGTTGCGTGAATACATATCGACCTTGATTCATAACTGCCTTGAATTTGTAGATGCTTACGAATTGTAAGTTCTTGCAAAGATAGCAGTTTCAAAACCTCCGAGTGCCTTTTTGTATGAAAACCTCTTTATCTACAAGGTATTTAAGCAAATGTTAACGGATTTTCGTGGACAGTAATGATCTGTATTATAGAATTATAAACAACGAAAACCATAATTTATCAAAAAGTTATTGTATGACATTTGGTAGAATTGCTTTTTTAATTGTGTTTGGTGCCTCAATTTTTGCTTTTGATTTAAAATATTATACGGCATTTTTCCATTATAGATTGTTGAATTTTGCTATGATACCAATAGTTTTGTTCTTAGGCTTCCTAAGAAAGGAAAAAATACTTATGAATCATGTAATTAATATTTGTATAATAGGTATTATATCAGGTTTTTACACTGTTATATATGCTTTATATTGTTCTTATGTCAATATGAAAATATGAAAATATCAATAATTATTCCAGTATATAATGTTGAACAGTATGTTGAAAAATGTATTCGTTCATGTGCTAATCAAAGTGTGCCTTCTACAGACTTTCAAATAATCTGTGTTAATGATGGGTCTACAGATAATAGTCTCTGTGTTATAGAAAAATTGGCTAAAGAATATCCAAATATAGAAATTATAATTCAAAAAAATAGAGGATTATCTGCCGCCCGTAATACAGGTATGAGCAAGGCTATTGGTGAATACTATATGTTTGTAGACTCTGATGATTGGATTGCAGATGGAAGTTTAATTCGAATCATTAAAAAACTTGATTTAGAAAAACCAGATATTTTATGTATATGTTCTACAAGAACAGACGGTCAAAATGATTTTGCTCCTGAATCATTTGATTCAGAAAAGCCATTAACTGGACCTCAAGCTCTTGCTAAAGGTTTGAATCCTTGCGCTCCCTTTTCTATTGTTAGAAGTGGTTTTATAAAGGATAATTCTTTTAAATTTTATGAAGGAATATACCATGAAGATTCTGAGTTGACACCTCGAATGCATTATTCAGCATCAAAAATATCATTTTTAAATGGAATAACATATTATTATTATGTTAACATTAATTCTATAATGGGAAAGCCAAACCCTAAAAAGTCATTTGATTTGATAAACGTAGTTTGCCCTAGTTTGAGTTTGTTTGCAAAGACAATACCAAATAATGATAGATATATATTTGACAATATGATATCAATGTATTTCAATAATGCTTGTAATTTTATTTGTAAATGTGAAAAAAAATCTCAGTATGAATTTAATAAAACAATGGCAAAGAATACAGATCTGTTATCACATTTAAGAAAATCTACTATAAAGAAGTATAAAGTAGAGGGAACGTTATTTAAATTGTTTCCCCTACATATATTGAAGATATATAAAATGATTATGAAGCTACATGATCTTATAAAGGGGCATAAAGATGGAATATAATTATAAAATATCAGTTGTTATACCTTCGTATAAACCTAAAGCATATTTGTTTGCTTGTTTAGACTCTCTAAAAAGACAAACGTTATCTGTATTCGACTATGAAGTTATTATAATTTTAAATGGTTGTAATGAACCTTATGCAAAGCAAATAACTCAATATATACAAGACAATCTGTTGGTTGCGTGGAGATTAATACAAACAGATATCCCTGGAGTGTCTAATGCGCGAAATATAGGAATAGATAAAGCGCAAGGTGAGTATATAACATTTATCGATGATGATGATATTGTTTCTCCAACATATCTTGAAGAATTATTGATAGTTAGTTCTCCAACTTGTATTGGTTGTGCCAATTCTTATGCTTTTGTAGAGAATGTTTCAGAAAAGAGAGAAAATTTTATTTCAAAAGCATTTGAAAAATGCAAAAAAATGCCTTATTCATTATTTAACTATCGCCAGTTTTTATCACCACCTTGGGTAAAATTAATTCATAGAAATATTATAGGTAACAATCGTTTCCCTATTACCTTGAAGAAAAGTGAAGACTCAGTTTTTTGTCTTCAAATAACTCCTAATATAGAAAAAATGGCTTTGGCTGCAAACACTGCTATATATTATCAAAGAATACGTGAAGGATCTGCAATGAGAGCAAAGCATTCTTTTGGAAACGAATTAAATCAAATGATAAAATTGGAGTTAGAATATTTAAGGGTGTATATTAGGAATCCATTTTCTTATAATTTCATATTTTTTCTTTCAAGAATGGTAGCAGGTTTTAGAAACTTTTTTTATATATAAAATAAACAGATATAACTACATTTTTTCATAGCGAAATTTAGCAAAAATCATAACTATTTACTATAATAAATTTATGGAAACTCCCAATTATCCCGTATATATAGACTTAGAAAAGCTTAAGCGTAATAATCTTGTTTGTGATGAGACCTCCTTGATTCATAAGAGGCAATTTCTTGAAGTGTAAGTATTCGGTGAAAGCCGTATTGTACGCCTATATATAGTTTTGTACCTTTGCCATCGACTTAAAAAAACAGATTATGGTACAAGGTAAGAAACAATTAAACAGTAAGTCAAAGTTCGCAGAGGTTGTAATCGGTGACAATGAGGCAAATGAGATGCGTGAGTCTGCAAATGTTCGCAACCATCGCAATCCTTATTTAAAATTGAGCTATCCCAATGGTGTGACACTAATTTTTCCTGCTGACATCAGTATTGAGCAGCTTCGGGCGTACATTAGTATAACAGTGTAGGCTTATGGCTCGAGTTTGTCAGTTAACGGACGACCTGAAGTACTACTTGTGCATGGAGCCAGTTGATATGCGCAAGCAGTTTCAGGGACTCCAAGGAATAGTGAATGAGGAGTTCGGTCGTTACCTAACACAAGACGAAGCCTTTATATTCATAGGCAAGACTCGCAAGACAGTCAAGGTCTTGCATCGTGAGAGCGACGGTCTGACTCTTTATGTAGGAAATTTGTATGGTAAACAATAAGATAAACGATATGTTTGAACAGCAACAAAAAACGGGAAAAAGTGCGTCTTTGGCAGAGAGTTTTGACGAGGAGGTGGCTCGCCGTGTTGCTGAAGCAGAGGAACGTATCAGACTAAAGGTGGAAGCCGAATTTGCGGAACAAAAGAAAGCTTTGGAAAATCAAAAGCAGGAACTTGAAGCCCGTGAGAAAGAGATTACAAAAAAAGCGGACACCATAGTCCAAAATATAGAGGTTAGTGTGAACAAGCGACTTGCAGAACTTCGCTCAAGAGCTGAGAATACTGCGTTGACTCGGTTGGCAGACATGTTTGAGACTTTCCTCCAAGCTTTTATAGCTGTAGTGGACAATGACTCTTCAAAAGGCCGGGAATTGCTTGTTAAATATCGACAGAAGGCTGAGGAAACGCAAACGCTTCTAAAGGAAGAAATTAAGGAAAAGCTCGATAAGGCGGAAGCAAAGAACAAGGCCAAGACAGACCAGGTGGTTTCGCTTGTGAGAATGCTATTTACCCAAAAAAGTGAGCGTATAGTTTTTACCCCAGACCAACGTGAGGGTTTCTATGAACGAGTGATGCAATCTCTTTCACCGTATGTCGTTCAGCCAGTCGTTCGTCCAATTGTGAGAAGAAAGGATAATCCTACTGGCCCGATGGAACAGGCGGATTGTTATGAAGGCCTCTTTTGGAAGAGTTATGCCACTCCTGAGCTTGTTGCAAAGATAGAAACCGGAAAGTATGTGCTCCATTTGCCGTTTAATCGTCAGATAAAGAAGATGAAGCAGGATGGTCTTCCTATTGCTCCCGCCACGATGGATGATTGGCATCAGGCAACCTGCGATATGATAGAGCCTTTGTATGAACTGCAAAAGGAAAGGGTCTTTTCAAGTGCGTTGTTAGTTGGAGACGGAAGTCCGTTTCCAATTATCAACTGCGAGAAACATAAGACAGTGGGGCATTACATGATTCAATACCGATCGGTGACAACGGGAATCCCAATCTTTCTTGTCAACACCAAGAACAAGTGTGGTAGAGGCAAGGCTGATATCATGGACAACTTGAAGGATTGGACAGGCAATGTCTTTATGTGTGATGCCTATGCAGGGTACGATTGGATGAAAAAGGTTGACAGCCTTATCCTATGTAGATGTGTGGCTCATGGTCGTCGAATGTCAGAGCGAGCTTTGAAGGAAAATCCTCTGTTGGCTCAGATATCACTGCTTTTCTACCAGGAATCTTATCTTGTTGAGGATATGATAAAGGAGAAAGGCCTTACTGGCGTAGAAAAGGCAAAGTTCAGAAGGGAACATGCCGGTCTTATATGGGAAACCTTCAAGCTATGGGCGGCGAGTGCTATTCTGGATGTGCCAAAGGATAGTCTTATCTTTAAGGCGTTGAATTATCTGATTCGCAACTATGACGAGCTTACTCATTACCTGGACATCCCAGAGATGCCGATAGATAATACGGATACAGAGCGATTGATTCGCGACATGGTAATGGGCAAAAAGTCTTATTTGTTCTGTCGTGACTTGGATGCTTGCAAGCGAGCAGCGATGATGTACTCATTGTTTGGTGCTTGCAAGGTGCTGGATAAAAATCCTGAGCGTTGGCTCTGTCATGTGTTGAAAAACATAAAGACAACGCCAAAGAATAAGCTTTATACTCTTCTTCCTGAATTTTGGGAAGATGATGAACAATAAAAATGAATTTAGAATTTAGTCAAATTAAGGTATAACCTCCACTGGCATTAGCTGGTGGAGGGCTAAAACTCATATGCGTATTATCTCTATTCGAAGGAACGATTCAGATATATTCGACTGAATGTAGATTATAATTCAGGTTTTGAGACAGATATGAATAAAGTGAAGGAGGCTCGTGAAGTAGCATGGCCTTAAGATATACATTATTCATATAACTATGCCCCGCAACAAATAAAACTATTAGCGCTGTCACTGTATCAATATCTTTTATCTGTTTAATTTAGAAATATATAGTTCATAGATAATGCAATATTGAATTGAATTCGTTATCTTTGCAGAAGATTGGCTGCACCTCAGCAATTCAAGCACACTTGATTGCATTCGGTTTGCACAATCTTTGAATAAGATTGGCTGCACCTCGGCAAAACATTCAAGCAAGCTTGATATTCTGCTCTCGGTTTGCACAATCTTTGCATTGACAGACCATAAGGTTTGTGATAATATCAATAACATCAGTTAAAACAATAAGTGATATGACCACTCTCAAAATAAAAAACGTCGGACCATTACTGTCGGCATATGTCGAATTCAAGAAATGCACTTTGTTCATTGGAGAACAAGGCGCTGGTAAAAGTACAATCGCAAAGTTGTATTCTCTGTTCACATGGCTTGAAAAGGGATTATTAAGACATACAATTTTTGAAGATTCGGTGATAAAATATAATCGGTTTAAAAACAAGTATGCTGCATACCATAATCTGAAATCATATTTCTCAGAACAATCATACATCCTATATACGGGTGAGCAGTATGTCTTCGAATACGAAAATGAACACTTGAACATTAGGCGAAATGATTCAAATGGTGAGTTGAATTCTGCTAAGGTGATGTACGTTCCTGCAGAGCGTAACTTGCTGAGCGTAGTGGAGAGTGGCAAATTGCAAAGTGGATTGTCTGAAGCAATGCAAACTTTGATGGAGGAACTAAACAATGCCAAAGCTTATTATGCCAAAGGTGTGGATTTGCCAATCGGAGGTATGAACTTCACATACGACAGACTAAACAAGGTGAGCTGGATAAATGGAAAGGATTTAAATGGCAGGGAGTTTAAAATAGCATTGAAGGAAGCTTCAAGTGGTTATCAGTCGTTGATGCCTATGACGCTTGTTTGTCATTATTTATCGGATCTTGTTCTGAATAGTGGAGCTGAGACTATGGACTATAAAGAAAAGCAACGCTTGCAACAGGAGGTGGATAAGATAATGGAGGATAATAAAATCTCCGATACTGTAAAAAATGCTATGCTTCGAAATGTATCTGCAAGGTATAGATATACTGAGAATGTGAATGTGGTGGAGGAGATGGAGCAAAACCTATACCCGGAATCACAAAAGCGTGTATTGTTTGACCTACTTAGCATTAACAATAGATTGGAACGCAACAAATTGGTGTTGACAACGCATAGCCCGTATTTGGTGAACTACGTGACCCTTGTTGTGAAAGCCGCTATGATAGAGCCGCAGATTCCTGCAGATGCCGTTGAACTGAAAGATTCATTATATGGTATAGTTCCAGCAGAGTCAATAATGAATGCTTCTGATTTGGCTATATATGAATTGAGAGATGGCGAAGCAAGGTTATTGGAAAATTATGATGGTATTCCTTCGGATTCGAATTATCTAAATCAACAGATGGCTGAGACAAACTATTTGTTTGACCAACTGCTTGACATCGAAGAACAAATACAGGAGGCATAAATATGGAGGATGTCGTAGATTTCTTTATTCCTAAGTGCCAAGTGCTTGGAATAACGGCGGAAATGTTTGGTATTTGTGATGATGATGACAAGGCTGAGAAGACTCCTGCATATGTCTGTCTCGAGAACGAAGAGAAATGGGGCGCTATTATAAAAAACCATAGTGGAAAACCATTGATTTTTACAGCGGTGGACAATTGTGTTGTTGTTCGGAGAGATAATGATGATATGGAAAACCGTTGTGATGCGATGTTGTCAAATGCAGATAATTTGGTGTTTGTAGAGTTAAAGAACGAACGCCAAAAATGGTTTCCACATGCTGTCGAACAATTGCAGAAGACAATAGATGTTTTCAAGCAATATAACGATGTTAGTATGTATAAAAGGAAACGTGCATACGCATGTAATGTCAGGCACCCGAATTTTGCTTATAGTAACAAGGAACTGAAACAAAAGTTTTACCAAACAAATGGTTTCAGATTATATGACGAAATGACAATAGAGTTTCGTTAGAGTTCTTTTCGCTGTAAGCAGATTGGATGAAACAATAATGAATCCCCGTCCGAATGACGGCATAGTGTAGAGCGATACTGCTACGGGGAACGATCTAATATGAATTTTGAATGTTGAGTTTTGATTTTGAATTGTTCTCGGCTGATGCCTACGATTATAAATAGGTGAATTTTGAGTTTTGTAATCGGCTTTGCCGCTTGCCAGAGCAAGAATGGTCGGCTTTCCGATGTTGAACTGTTCAATGTTGAATTACTATTTATCGTCTATTATAGAATCTTTAAAATGTTTATTAATGATGGGTCTTCAAGTTTTTAATAATTTTAAGATAGGTGGAAATTCGTTTAAAGATACTTATGCTTGAGTACGGAAAAACTCGTGAAGAAGCTCTTGTAAAAATAGCAAAAGAACTTCTTGAGAAAAACGTATCTACTCAAGCTATTTATATGACAACTGGTATTTCTGTTGAAGATATCTAAAAGAAGCCTATAGATAAAAAGGAAACTCAAGCTACTAAATATGAATTGCCTGAACACTTGAAAAAAATGCGAGGCATATTGGCTGGGGTAAAAGATGAAAACGATGATAGATTAAACTACTTATTGGAGAAGAACAAATGAGAAAGGTCTTTCTTGATACCAATGTGATTCTTGATTATTATTTGGATAGAGAAGAATTCAGTAATGATGCTGAAGCTATATTCGCTTTGGGATATAGTAAAGTATGTTCTTTATTTGTTTCTGCTCTGACTTTTGCGAATATTGCATATATAGCAAGAAAAAAGTTTCCAGGAAATACGATTTACTCTGTATTGGATAGCCTGCAAGAACTCGTAGATGTAACATCAGTTGATTCTAATGTAGTACGAGAATCCGTTGTCTTGCAATCTAAAGATTTTGAGGATGCTTTGCAGTTTAATTCTGCAAAGATAGCAGGCATGGATTGTATTGTTACTAGAAATATTAAAGACTTTGCTTCTTTTGATATGGAAGTAATGACCCCAGGAGAATTTTTGATGTTAATAAGGAATATGGAGTGATACAAAATAGGCTCTTCTTCTTGAAATAACATTAAAAATATAATACTTAACACTCATGATGTTAGAGGAAAAACAGAAGGCTTATGTTAAGGATAGCTTGACAAGAGCTATAAGAGAAATGAAGGTTGCAAAGATTGAAGGTAGAAAACTTCAAAGTGTTGACGACTTTATCAATGAAATGAGGGGCGTGTGATATTATGAATCTCTTTGACATTTATTTTTTGTTATGAAATCAAACTACAGAGAAATAATAAAAGACTTAGATGCGTCTGTTATAGTCTTGCTTGATAAACTTAAACGATACCTTTCTGTTGGAAAGGCATCTGTAATGGTTGGTTGCGGATTCAGTTTGAACGCTGAAGGTGACGGTACGGGACAGATGAGGGAATGGAATGCACTGAATGTGGATCTGTTCAAATCACTTTATGGACGTAATCCGTCTAATGCAGAGTTTGATAGACTTAATCCCGTTAGACTTGCTGCACAGGTTGAAAACACTTTGGGTAGCAAAGAATTAGATGAAATCATCATGAATGCTCTTCCTGACAAGAGCGTTTATCCTGGCGTGCTCCATAAAAAATTAATGAAGCTGCGTTGGCATGATGTGTTTACAACTAACTATGATACATTGTTAGAACGAAGTTGCAACGAGAGCGGTTCGGCTTACACCTTGGTGACAACTAAAGAAACACTTCTTTATAGCAAACCACCAAGAATAATAAAGTTGCATGGCAGTTTCCCGAACATTCGTCCGTTCGTAATGTCAGAAGAAGCGTTTAGAACTTATCCTCAGAAATATCCAGAATTTGTAAATACTGTTCGTCAGTCATTGATTGAGAACCTTTTCTGTTTGGTTGGCTTTAGTGGAAATGACCCAAACTTCCTATCATGGTTAGGCTGGATAAGGGATGTTATGGGAGAGCAGATGACAAATGCAATTCTTGTTGATTATAGACCAAAGGGGTATCATATTTCAGAGAAGCAGTTGTTTGCCAACCGTAAAATAGATATATTGAATTTGGCTGAAATAAAAGGACTGCACGACTATAAAGAGGCTTTGGATTTTTTCCTGACTTATTTGGGTACAAAAGAAAATGCCGCTCAATGGTTTTATCCCGATGAGGATTTTCGATATTCACAGAAACCAGAGAAATCAGAAAAGGAATTTGAGGAAGACATCAAGGAAATGGAGAAAGCCAGAATGTCTTATCCTGGTTGGGTATTTTATAAAGAAGAAATTCCTTACACAACACGTTTCCCATTTAAGGGTGTTTATTATGAGAAACTACCAGACAGATTGAAGTTGGATTACCTCTATGAACTTGATTGGCTGTTGGATATCTGTCTATATCCTAAAGCTGTAGATTGGTATCTTAATGCCCTTGAAGATGTAAAGAAAAATTATTTGACATATAATGGTATAGTGAGGGAGAAAGCCACACAATTGCTTATATCTCTACTGTCAATTTATCGAGAGAAAAGGGACATTGATCCGTATTTGATCACATTAGACTTCATAAAAAACAACTGTCTTGAAGCTCTCACGACCAAACAAAGATCCATCTTTTATTATGAGCAATGCCAATGGTATCTTGCTATCTTGGATTATAAAAGTGTGTTTGCCATTCTTTTGAAATGGAAGTTGATGGAGAATGACTATTTAGGAGCCTTATGGCAATCGTCCATATATGCAGAATTGGGAGATAGACAAATGGCAGAAGATATGCTGACAGCCTACTATAGTCGTCTTACAACCAAGCTTCTGTTAGATGGAGATTCTGCCTATTTAACTTCTTGTAAGCAATTGTATTCTTATGTTATTCCAAGAGCCATTAGACGCAACCAAGAAGATGTGGATTTCTCGTCAGACAAGAGTATAGATGATTTTAAAAGGAGTCTGTTAGATAAGGCAATAAAGGAACGGCCAGTTAAGACACAGTCGCATGGATTTAATTTGAATCAGGTTACAAACACTTCTCATTTAACGCAAGGAGGGTTTGTAAATAGAGTGTTGTATCCCGAGAAGTATATCCGCTTGTGCTATCTTCATGGAAGTACTTATTACAAAGAAAATGGTTGTGCAACTGGAAGATACGGTGAAGTGCTCTCATACCTTGCTGATTATTATTTTTATGAGGCAGTAGCAAGACTTATAAGGTCTGGGCGTAAGGAACTTGTAGAAAAAGTTGTGCATAGAGGTTCCGTTTCACATTTAAAGGAAGGGGAAGCTTATGTCATCTTTACCGATTTCATGAACTTACTTAAGGAAGTAATCAACGATGGACGCGATAAAAGAAAACTTAATACGGCATACGGTATTTTGATACCATTATTGCAAAGACTTGTGACCAAGGTGGATGATAAATCAGTAATGGATTTGTTTGATTTTGTTATCACTCATTCTCGTGACAGGGATATCAAATGCAATGAGATATTACAGACTTTGTATGACTGCGCCACAGAAGAACAGAAAGCTATCATGTTTGACCGCATCATGAGTGAACCCGTAGCAGGCAATGAGATGGAAGAAGATTTGCTATGGCCAGAGATAGACACAAACGTTGATGTGACTGATGCAATGTGCGATAATGCCCTAAAGTATATTAAAGACAAAAATCTTCGTAAACATTCTTATTTACGAATCTTGGCATTGTTGCAATGCACAGACAATAATGAGATAAAAGAAAAACTTGAGGCTGCAATAGTACAATGGCGACAGAACGAAAAGAAAGATGTAAATGCATTCTTTTCATATCATGTGGTGCCAGCTACAAACGATGCAGACAGAGCAATAGAAGACAGGTGGGTAAAAGACACGTTAGACGATTTTGTAAATCATGACTATATTTTCACCAACAGTTCAGAAGCTATATCTGACTTTTCACATTTCGCAGACAATATAGTTCCTGCCATACATAAATTGAATGACGAGCAGATTAATGATGTTGTTATCAAAATCAGTAAGACACTGGAATCATATCTACCGCACTTGAAACAAGATGATGATGCAGACTTTTTCGGTGGACTCCGATATTTCATTAACCATTTGCTTGATGTTTTAGATCGTCTCTTCCGTCAGATTGACTTTAAGAAGGTTGATTCTGTAATAAATAATAATTTAGTGTCTGTTTTAGTAAAGTATGTTGAAAAAAGATATCCTTGTCTTTTGTTGCTATCTGTTACAAACCAGATAGATGACAAAAAACAACTTGCAGCTTTTGTTTCTAATCGCTTGCACGACTCTGATGTCAATGTCCGGTATGATGCTCGTAGAAGTATGTATTATTTATTCAAGAATAATCCTGATGTGTTTGACGCACAGACAAGATTAAGATTTTTGCAGCAGTATGCGTATTTCTTGGAGTATTCTCATAGTAAAGCGTTAAGGGAAGACTTATACTTTATGGCACAAATGATAGCCAAAGATTATGTAGAAAAGAAAGATCTCGCTCTCTTTAATAATGCATTGCATACAATAAGAAAAGAATACGAGACGTATGAGATGTCCGAAGAGTATAAAGCGGATATTGCTCATAATGCTTGTATCTTGGCTGGTGTTCTATCTCAAAAGTTGGAACATATAACCTCTGGTGCTCATGCATGGAAAGAGTTCTATGAAGACTCTGAACAATTCAGGGATGTAAGGAATGGTTATGAGAAAGGCATAAGAATGTGTAAACAACAATAATATTGTAACATGTCTGTTTATTTTGTTAAGCACATATTTATTGTAGAATATTTAAATGGAAATAGAGATGAAAATGATAGATAGACAAGAATATGATGATTTGATGAACTATCTTCAGCCTGTATTTCGGAGAATATGGGAACATGAAAACGATGATAGGAAGAAAAGAGGCAAGAGCTTAGATATGTTTCAATACGGATTCCCGATAAATGAGATATATCATTATAAGACAGGGGATGAGGGTGAAGATTTTTATATCATATATAATACGTTGTTTCTTAGTACTATATCTCGGCAGATTAAGCTGGCACAGCAACAATATCCCCAGAAATTTGGTACAGGTAATGCAGATGATTTAATAGATGCGCTTTATAATGTCAGCAATTATAAGCTATTGGGTGATAGAGCTGCCTATCTATACCACTTAATAGATTATAATTGTTGTTATGTTGTATATAGAAAAAATGGAGTTTATAATGATATCCTAAGGATTGATTTACTTCGTGACACCAAGCTTAATAAAAAGGACCCTACCCAAAAAGATATAATCGGAGGTATGCTTCATGTATTGAAACATTTTTCTATTGAGGGAAAAAATCTAGGAACAGGTACTGATATAAATGATGTTTTTGATGTTACACATTTGATCTATTTAATAGCTATGGCATTTAGACTTAAGAAAAAATGTGCCAAGTGCAAGTATGAGGCAATACAGAAATTCGATACATATGCTATGCATGCCTCATTTTACAGAAATCCTACAACTGATGTATATTACTTAAACACATATTTTAAAGATAGAAACGAAAAATGATTTTCAAAAGACTCTTTGACATTATTGCGTCCTTTTGTGGACTGCTTTTGATTTGGTGGATATTCCCCATAGTAGCGTTTTTAATCCATAAGAAGATGCCGGGTGGTCCGGCTTTCTTCTGTCAGAAGAGAGTGGGAAAGGATGGCAAGTTGTTTACTTGTCATAAGTTCCGCTCAATGACGGTGAAGCATTCGGGCTCTTCTGTTTCGGTGGCTGGCGATAGTAGAATCACTCCGTTTGGTGCTAAGCTGAGACATTATAAGATTGATGAGTTGCCAGAGCTATGGGATGTATTGATTGGTAATATGTCTTTTGTCGGACCGCGTCCTGATGTGCCTGGTTATGCTGATAAGCTGCAAGGTGATGATAGGGATGTACTGAAGTTGCGCCCTGGCATTACTGGTCCTGCTACATTGAAGTATAGACTGGAGGACGAAATGATTTCGGACTTTATGAAGGACTTTAGAAACATGAATTACCATGAATTGACCACGAATTATCCGCAAATTAAAATATCGGATAAGGAATATGCTGAACTGATAGTGAAGAGTGACCAGGAAGTTGCTGTGTGGTATAACGATAACGTGATTTATCCTGATAAAGTGCGCCTGAACTGTCATTACTATCGCCACTACTCGTTCTGGAAGGATATTGAAATGATATTCGCAACGGTACTTGGGTTTAAGGTGAAGTTTGCTGGAGAGGAAGTATAGGGATTTAGGAATTATGAGTTAGGAATTAGGAATTGGTCGGCGGAGCCGATTAGGAATTTTGAGTTAGGTAATCGGCTTTGCCGCTTGCCTGAGCAAGAATGTTGAATTGTGCGCAAGCGCATTTTGAATTATTATGGTTTAAATCGTATTTATTTCGCAAATAATGTATATCTTTGCATACTTACCGAACATTTACATGTTGATTATAGTATTATTAAAGACAGAACGCTATGTATAATACAAGTTGGAATGATTTTATTGGAAAAAACTCGAATAACCTAACTAAGGCATTTGAGGATTTAGCAAGATATTTGTTTCGGAAGAAATATGATGTGAGCTATGCTTTACCATATTTCAAAAACCATCCTGGAAACGAAACCGCTGTCATAAAACGAGGGGATGAAGTAATCGGTTTTCAGGCTAAATATTTTGAGAATGAGATAGATGCAATCAATATTATCCATTCTATACAACTGGCAAAAAAGTGGTGTCCTGAACAAACTTTGTTGGTAATCTATACTAACAAGGAATTTGGTATTCCTAAAACAATTGGTAATGTTACAAGCCAAAGGCAAGATAATATTCAAAAGGTTGCAAAAGATTTAGGTCTCAGGTTGGAATGGATGTTTGGTGATAATATTCTTGATGTTGTTAAAGAAACTCCAGTAGCTTATGATATATTTTTCAATCAAAAATCTCATCTTCAAAATTTAAATCATGACTTAGAGGAATGTAATGAAGCTAAATTTTCTCGGATAAATGATAATATAAAGTATGGCGATAAGAACATTTCTATAGAACGATATTATTATATAGAAAAGATAAAGACTTCTGTTGAAAAAAAACAGAATCTTGTCCTAACTGGTGAAAGTGGAGTTGGTAAGAGTGCTATTGTCAAGCATTTTTATAATGCAGAAAAAGATAATGACAAACTTGTTGTCTTTGCATTAGATGCTCGTCAGCTTGATACAAATTCTGTAAATGATATATTCTCTTTGGTGGAGAATTATACTTTGAAAGAATTCTGTGATTATTATCAGAATATACAGACCAAGCTTATATATATAGACTCTGCCGAGAAACTTCTTGAGATTAAGAACATTTCGTCTTTAGCATTGTTTATAGATAAATTAAAAAGAGAAGGGTGGATTTTCTTGTTTACATGTAAGTCGAATAGTTTAAAGGACTTTCTTGAAGTAATGGAAAATGACCACCATTTAGGTTTAGACACATTGGAGGTAAAATCGCTTTCTACAGAGGAACTGGAATCCTTTGCTAGTAAACAGAATATTACTTTGCCTGAAGATAAAAAACTTCTCAATCAATTAAGGACTCCCTTTTATTTAGCTAGATATGTAGAAATTGGGCAAAATGCCCGACTTCAGTTATCTACTTTTAAAGAAAAAGTCTGGAGTCAAAAAGTCAGAGGGACAACTAAAGGAGGTGCACAGGTCAACAGAGCAGAGTGCTTGATTTCAATAGCTAGTAAGTTACAAGAAAGTTCTTTGTATTATGTAAGTTATTCAGAGATTAATAATCAAGATGCGGCATATTCACTTGTTGAACAAGATGTTTTAGCAGAAGTGATGCATAAGGGGTATGTAATCAAGCATGATATTTATTCAGATTGGGCTTTAGAATATTATGTTGATCAAAAAATGTCTGCGTCTATAGAAAATTTGGAGGTTATACCGAAGACTTCCGATTTTCAGAATGCTTTTGTCTGTTGGCTTCAAGAACAATTAAATAAGAACGCATCTGTGGCCGATACATTATGCAAAAGAATTTTCGATAATGAAATTGATGATTTTTGGGTATCTTCGATATTCTATGCTATTGGAAAAAGTCAGAATTACTCTTCTCATTTCTTAAGCAAATATGATTATTCTTTAAAGAGTAATAATTATCATTGGTTTAATGAGTTCGCTAAAGAACTCTATATATCCTGTCAAAAAATAAATCGATATTTTTCCTTTAATGGAAGACAATATCCACAGTTTGTTGCTTTTGGTGGTGGATGGGAAGCCACTATTGAATACATATTTAAGAATCAAGATGACTATTTTCTTAAAAATGCGTTTGTCGTTTATAATATCTTATCGGGATATTTTGGAAAGCAACCAGCTGCAGAGGATGCTGCTCATCATGCAGGATTGTTGGCTTTGAGGATCTTTAAAGAAGAGATTCAAGCCCAAGAAAATGGTACTCATCTTTATATCGAGAATTCAGACCAATGGTGTTCTTTAGTTTGTTTATATTCTCCTTATCTAAAAGATGAATTGCGAAGCATATTCAATGACATCATAAAGAATAAATGGATAGATTATGAAGATCCATATCATAATCTTTCTGAGTTTATAGTAAAAAAGGCAAATACTTCACTTTTACTGCCGATTGCAATTTTATATCACGATGTCGTACCTGGTCTTTTACAGTTATATTGGGAAGAACGTTTGGATGATAAAGATCATAACTCATGGAGAAGTTCATACAAAGAAAGTGAATATTATTTTGGTCTGAATGAAGAGTTGGAAGGAATAGGAGGTTATTTCCCTAGTAGTGCATATCAAACGCCTATATACACATTGTTGAAAACAGAATTTGACATAAGTCCAGAGTTACATCATACTTTTGACTTTATCATTGACTTTGTCAATCAATGTGTTGAAACATATAGCGTAAGAGCACAGCCATATGATGAGTTAGAAAATATTGAGGTTACCTTGCCTAATGGTAAGCAGAATACCATTGTTGCTTCTCAAGTCTTATGGAATATGTATCGAGGAACGTCAGGGCTTTCGATGCCTAATGTGTTGGAATGTATCCATATGGCTCTTGAAAAGTTTCTATTGTATTTGTGTAATAAACAAAACTTGCATGACTATGTGGCGAACCTTCTTGAACAGATTTTAAATAGATCTCGTTCCGCTTCAATGTGGGCTATAGTAGCAAGTGTAGTTACTGCGCACTTTGAAGATTACTTTGATATTCTGTTAAACTTCTTTCAAAATTATCGTTTCTTAGGACTGGACTTGACACGTTTTACTCATGAATTGACAGCACATACATTAAGTTTTGCCTATGTAGGAAAAGAACAATTGGGCAAAGAACGCAAGGAATCTAATGAATTGACGCATAGACGAAATCATTTGGAAAATGTTCTACAAAGTCTTCAAATCTCTTATTCTGATTCAACTAAGCCACAAGACAAAGCAAGGTTACAACTTTTATATGATTGTGTAGATCTTTTAAAGAAACAAGTAGCTGAAATTCCTCAAGAAGAGAAAGATTATGAAGATTATATGATAGCTAGAATAGACTATCGCTCTATGATAAAAGAAGAAGTGACTTTAAAAAATGGAATAAAAGCTCTGCAGTTAACTCCAAACTTAACAGATGCTCAAAAAAAGGCTCATCAGGAATTAGAAAAGTCTAATATACAGATGGCTAGGGGAGTAAGACTTAGGGAATGGATAAACAAGCAATACGAAGGAAATAAAGATGAGATCAGTAAGTTTCCGTTTGATAATGACATTCATCTTGTGTTGGATGAAATCCGACATATTGAAAATCTTCTGAAATCGAAAGATGGAACTTTGTATAAACTCATGGGGGATGAATTCCTTCCTTATATGGGTAGTTCTGTTTTACTTATGAATTTTTCATCCGAGATGACTGATGGAGAAATTAAGGAATGCAAAGAAAGAGTGTTAGAATCTTTGCAAGATATGCCTTTTATTTTGTCTAATAGTCTATCTGGATTGGATATTTGTCTAAATGCAATACCTATACTTCTTGCTTTCTGTAATCCTAATGAAATGGCTATCGTAAAAAAGATTTGCTTGGATTATGTCCGAAGTACTTTTAAATACGGAAATACAAGGCCATGTGACCTAATGAGATATATGCTTATACGACGAAAGGTGTGGCAGGATCATACAGATTTTATGGAAGAGTGCATTCATGAACTTGTAGAGACAAATAAAAATCAAGTCTTTTCTTTAGACCTTGCTAGAGCTATCGTCTGTTTATTGGCTAATAGTTCTTCTCATCGTAATCTTTTTGTGAAATCGATGGAAGCACTGTCTTCCGAGTGGATTCCTGATATTAGACATGGTTATGAGCATTATTCTCAGGATAGATTTGAAGATGCTGATCTTGTCGCAGACATTATAATTAATTGTCATGTTCAAGATGTAAGTGACGTCGTTTCTTTTTTCAGCAGATATATTTCAATACAAGATAGATATGAGCCATTGGTAAGTGCTTTGTTATTTAAGTAACAGTAAAAAAATAACTTGGTACAAAAATGCTAAGCAGATTTGCACCTAACGACATAGTTCCACTTAGGCAATTGTTCATCAAATATGATTCGCTTTTGTCTTTCTGATACATATGATTCGTCAAGCGTTCTTTGAGTTTGATATTCCTTAGAGTTGATGGAGGCAACAACAACCAATCCCTTGGATGTCGTAGTTTCATTCGCTTTCTTGCAAGCATATTCTGCAGACAGCAATGGTACTCCACTCCAGGATCTTGTTATATGTGCAAACAGCCTGTGTTCTATTGGATTATACTTTGAACAGTATGGTGGATAATGTACAATGATAATATCCAATTCAAGAGATGTGGCTAACTTTAAAAGCTCCTGCTTGAAGATATGATGTGAGGCAGAGTTGGATCCTCCTCCATCGCATAAGATGCAGATGGAGGTTGCCTTGGGATATTCCCATTGCAGGTAATCCTTCCAAATGCGTGCGATGTTGTCACACACAAACTCAGCAGTGTCATGGCTGTTTCCTATGGTGAGATAGCCGACGTTCCTCTCGACATCATAGATTCCATGCGGAATGATAGTTCCATTGGAAAAAGACACGAAGTCATGGTCAAGAGCTGCTAACTCCTGACAACAGAAAGTCTTTCCTGCACGTTTAAAGTTGCCGAGCATTTCCTTTTTCTTGGTATCAATACTGAGAACTGGTATTCCAAGGCGTACACAAGATATCCAGGTAGCTTCCAGAAGTTTGAACTGAGCGTCTCGGTTCTTGACTTCCTTCAAGGTCTTTG
>OQWI01000476.1_pt1 | contig 18423 bp, 13 predicted proteins | sample 1691551 | NCBI WGS metagenome assembly OQWI01 (sample SAMN03418259, study PRJEB22391) | human gut metagenome | biome: human-gut; feature: organic feature; material: feces | host: Homo sapiens | place: Tanzania | collected 2013-01
TTCCGCGTGATTCCCTCACCGTGATTACCGGACTCTCGGGTTCGGGCAAGAGTTCGCTGGCATTCGACACCATCTTTGCCGAAGGTCAGCGCAGATATATCGAAACATTCTCTGCCTATGCCCGCAACTTCCTGGGTAATATGGAACGCCCGGATGTTGACAAGATTACGGGATTGAGTCCGGTCATCAGCATCGAACAGAAAACCACCAACAAGAATCCCCGCTCTACCGTGGGCACTACCACCGAGATTTACGATTATCTCCGTCTGCTCTATGCCCGCGCCGGTACTGCATACAGCTATCAGAGTGGCGAGGAGATGATGAAATATACCGAGGAACAGGTCATCGACATGATTCTCAGCGATTATAAGGGCAAGGCTATCTTCCTGCTCGCTCCCCTCGTTCGTCAGCGCAAAGGTCATTATCGCGAACTCTTCGAAAGCATGCGCAGAAAGGGGTATCTCTACGTACGACTCGACGGCAACATCCTCGAAATCGTTCCCAATATGAAAACCGACCGCTACAAGAACCACAATATAGAAGCTGTGGTCGATAAACTGGTGGTGAAGGAAGAGGACGAGGAACGCATCCGCAAGAGTGTGGCGACGGCTATGAAACAGGGCGACGGCATGGTAATGGTTCTTGAGAAAGGTGCCAAGGAGGCCAAGACATACTCCAAGCGTCTCATGGACCCTGTAACGGGTATCGCCTACCAGGATCCAGCTCCTAACATGTTCTCCTTCAACTCTCCCGAAGGTGCCTGTCCGCATTGCAAAGGCTTGGGAAAGGTGAACCAGATTGATATCAAGAAGGTTATTCCTGATGATAAACTCAGCATCCATGAGGGCGGCATCGCTCCGCTCGGCAAATACAAGAACCAGATGATTTTCTGGCAGATAGAATCCTTACTCAGCAAGTATGACCTCAACCTGAAGACGCCTATCTGCGAGATTCCGGGCGATGCCATGCAGGAAATTCTCTATGGCTCGCTCGAAAATGTGAAGATTGAGAAGGAAAAGGTACATACCTCTACCGACTACTTCTGTGCATACGATGGCATCATTGATTACTTGCAGAAGGTGATGGAAGATGACGAGAGTGCGGCGGGCAAGAAATGGGCCGACCAGTTTATCTCTACCATAGAATGTCCGGAGTGCCACGGCTTGCGACTCAAAAAGGAATCGCTCTCTTTCAAAATCTGGGATAAGAATATATCCGAAGTAGCCAGTCTTGACATCTATGAATTGCGCGATTGGCTCGAAGAGGTGGAACAGCATCTGCCTTCGATGAAAGCTAAGGTGGCTCACGAAATCATCAAGGAATTGCGCTCACGCGTTACCTTCCTCCTGGATGTGGGACTCAATTATCTCTCGCTCAACCGCCAGTCGGCTTCTCTCTCAGGTGGTGAGAGCCAGCGCATCCGTCTGGCTACTCAGATTGGTAGCCAGCTGGTCAACGTGCTCTATATCCTCGATGAGCCGAGCATCGGTCTGCACCAGCGCGACAACGAACGTCTACTCAACAGTCTGAAGGAACTTCGCGACCTGGGCAATACCGTTATTGTGGTGGAGCACGATGAAGATATGATGCGGGCTGCAGACTGGATAGTAGATATCGGTCCGAAGGCGGGACGCAAGGGAGGTGAAGTTGTCTTCCAGGGCACACCTCAGGAGATGCTCAAGACCGATACCATCACCGCCCAGTATCTCAACGGCAAGATGGCTATTGAGGTGCCTGCTCTCCGCAGAGAAGGCAACGGCAAGCATATCACCATTCACGGAGCTACAGGAAACAACCTCAAGGGGGTGGATGTTGATTTTCCACTCGGCAAACTCATTGTCGTAACGGGTGTCAGCGGCTCAGGCAAATCTACTCTCATCAACGAGACCCTCCAGCCTATCCTCTCGCAGCATTTCTACCGTTCCCTCAAGAAACCGATGCCATACGAGAGCATCGAGGGTATCGAGAATATCGACAAGGTGGTGAATGTAGACCAAAGTCCGATTGGCAGGACGCCTCGCAGCAATCCAGCTACCTACACAGGCGTTTTCAGCGATATCCGCTCACTCTTCGTAGGACTTCCCGAAGCAAAGATCCGCGGTTACAAGCCGGGCAGATTCTCCTTCAATGTGAAAGGTGGAAGATGCGAGGAATGTAAGGGTAACGGATATAAGACCATCGAGATGAACTTCCTGCCGGATGTCTACGTACCTTGTGAGGTATGCCACGGCAAACGCTACAACCGCGAGACGCTGGAGGTAAGATACAAGGGAAAGAGCATCGCCGATGTTCTCGACATGACCATCAACCAGGCGGTAGATTTCTTCGAGAATGTTCCTCAGATACTGCAGAAGATCAAGGCATTACAGAATGTAGGTCTCGGATACATCAGGTTAGGACAGAGTTCCACTACCCTCTCTGGCGGTGAAAGTCAGCGCGTAAAACTGGCTACCGAACTCTCGAAGCGTGATACGGGCAAGACACTCTATATTCTCGATGAACCGACAACCGGTCTGCATTTCGAAGACATCCGCATATTGATGGATGTACTCCAGAAACTGGTAGACCGTGGCAATACGGTCATCATCATCGAGCACAATCTTGATGTCATCAAACTCGCCGACTGGCTCATCGACATGGGTCCGGAAGGTGGACGAGGCGGCGGTCAGCTCCTCTTTGCCGGAACACCAGAAGAAATGGTAAAACAGCAGAAGGGATATACCTATAAGTTCCTCGCCCCTTTACTGAAGAAATCAGGGAAACCTGAATAAATCAGGATTGGAACGAAGACTGTGGCAGAAGAAAAAATCCCCCAACCTACTTTCTTAAGCGGGTTGGGGAATTTTTATTTCAGTATAGATATCAGTAACAACCATACTTGACATGGGATGGGCATCCAAAAGGACTGCGACCCTTTCATTTTCCCAAACATCAAAGGCCCAATCCTTGTAAAGGAGGAAGACATGGATACTTATATCAGAAACCACGAAGATGACTTCATCGGTCAAGCCGAGGAATCCTTGCCAATCAAATCCTGCAGAAGATTATTTGAATTATTCGGCATAGATACCGACTGGCTTGAATTATAACATACCGCCAAAGTACATGATATATGAATGTACTTTGACGGAACCGCTCTCGGACTAGAAGAGAGTGGAATAGTCGCAATTCTATTTTCTGTGTTATCTCCCTATACTACGAACTTCATATACGCCGCATAGGGAGATTTCCGTTTACCATCATGCCCGATAAGCACAGATGTAAATAATCTGCGTACCCTCGCATTCCAGCTCACCATTGGCGAAAGCCATCCTTGCCTGATACTCCGCTGCGTTTCGTCCATCGCTTGAACATAAGTAGTCAGCGACTCGCCCAATTCTGTCGATATATCTACATAAAAATAGTCCATAAGTTTTCTTTTCTACTTTTCTTTATTAGTATTCATATTTTTCCCAATCTTCCCCATATTGTTCTATGAGATATTTATACCACCCATCATAAAACAGTTCTTCAACATTATCTACATAACGTTCAAGAACATTCCAATGACTACCAGAAGAATACGGTCCATCAAATTCTTCCTTACCAAAATACTTTTCGTCTATTTCGATGTCATCAGCTTGACTATCGCCATATAGTGCTTCAGATACCACGTCACAAAAGCTATCATTAAGCCATACAGGATTAGGCCGACCATCTTTCAAGCAAATTCCATCTTTATTCAAATCGGCAAAACATATGCCTGATTCATAACCAGCCTTTACAATGGCTTTCTCTAAAATATGCTTTTTCAACGAATTACAACAATCGCTATTAAAATCATCTGCCATATCACCTTTATAAATATCTTTCATTTGGGCGGAATGCTTATTGATTCATTCCACCCATTTTACAATTTACTTACTTCTCTACTACATCCAAGGTTTTCTGATTATAGCTTGGCAGTTCACTCAGAATATCTACAAAAACAAAGGGGGATGAAAATATATAATTTTCATTATCCCACTTGTCTTGCAGATACATGAAACCTCTATTAGCATAAGCCTCCATCTCACGAACCAACATCGTGATAAAATTACTTACATGTTCCTCAGAACCATTCTCCAAAGAAAGCCAATCAAAAGAGAATTTTTCAAACTTCTCACTTCGATTAAACAATGTAATTAAAATAAAATCTCTTATCGGTGTTGGTTTCCAATTAGCTAATGGTGCAAATTCCGTTTTTTCATCGTCTGACTTCAAATACACCTTCTCACCCAAGCGAAGTCCTATGATATAGGCATACATAAAAGTCTGATAGAATGCCCCAAAGGTTGAGAAATCACCCTTACCCGTCACATCCCCTTTCGATGAGATTCTCTCTATCAAAGGTTTAAACTTTGTATTGTATCTCGGCTTGCGATTACAAATCGCATCTCTAAACTCTTGATGATTCATAATTAATACTTATAGCATTTATGAGTTGTTACTAAACCTGTTGTATCCGCTTTTTCCTCGATAACATTCACATAGAATGTACCACGAATCTGTCCTTTGTTCATTTTGTCAAGGATTCTACGCCCAAACGGTGTCAGCAAATCATCCGCATTAGGATCGTACAATTCCTTAATCATTATGATACTCTGACTGAACACTTCTGGTGCCACAGCAAAGAAATTATTGATGAAATTTTCACCAAACTCAGAGAATGGAGCATCTGAAATAAAAGGATAATCAAACATCTTCTCATCCCCTATCTTTGAAGAAATTACAGCCATGACAATAGCTAACTGCTTCATTCTTTGGAAACCAGTTCCCAATCCGGTTATCTCACCATTGTTCACATCACGTATTGTAACATTTACGATATCATGCTCTCTTTGGAAATCCAAAATTCCACCAGAAGACTGATTGCCAGAAGTCAGTGCTTTATATTTTTCATTGGCATTTTGCGCTAAACTCTCAATCGTTCTGCCAAATATGTCATCTTTAGTCTCTTCGATGACTGTATTGATTTTTGCTAACACCTGGGCAAACTCCTCATACTTTTCTACATCGGCAGCTTTCTTATATGAAGATAACTTTTGATTGATTGCAGCCAATGCATCTTCCATCTTTGCTACCATTTTATTTTTTCCGTTTATTTCATTTTCTTTTTCTGTTATAACGGAATTTACTCGACGATAATCGGCAACGATATTTCTATCGTTGTATTCTGAATTATCAGCATTACCACCTGCATTATTCAGTTCCGTAAAGATGTCATTCTTCTTTTCCTCCAATTCATCCAAGTTATCTTTCATTTTATCCAAACGTACCTTTACGTCTTCAATTTTGGAGCCTAAACGTGGAATGCTCATCAAGTAAGAACTTGCTGATTTCTGCAACATGCCATAGAAATCCTTAAAATCATTACGTGTGGTGCTGATTTTCTTTGGTCTGTCAAGAATCATCTTAATATGGTTCCAGGCATCAGAGCCTTTATGTGCTCTCTGCCCGCAAACTTCACAAACCTCAGTCTTCAACATTCTTTCTAAAGATGACGTATCCGGTGATCCCTCTGGCAACATAATCACCAAAGCCCCATCATCATTCATACGCGCCACCTCACCGATATGTTTTTCTCGTTTGGCGTCAAATGTTTCCAGTTCATCTTGCATCCCCATCAACAGCCATGGATTCTCTTCATCAAAAAGACTCTTTGTTATAGACATTTCTATGTCATCTATATTCTTCTTTGTATCTTTTATTGCAATCGTATTTGCTTCCAATTTAGAACGAATTCCTACACGCTTATTTGAATTACTTATGTAAGCATCAAGCTCCTCTTTTTTTCTCTTTGCCGCATTAAGTTCATCTTTTGCAGCCTCTATTTCCTCTTTGAGTTTCTCTATATTCTGTACAAAAGTAGTTCGGTTTGCTTTTTCTCTTTGCTTAGCGGTATCGTTCTTCGAGTTTTCCGAATCTTTTGTTTGATATAAAGAGTCTGCCATTTTTGCCATCTTACGAGAAGTGTCACAAATCCCCTTTAATATCGAGATTCCAGCCAACGTATCTATCGTATCAGACAAAGCCTTTTTAGAGGACAAATCTACCAAACGATCCATTGACTCACCTTGCAGCAATGCATAATTACGAATAGACAAAGGTATAAACACCTTGTTGATTATGTCCATCTGCTCATCTTTGTCGAATACAGGTGTATCGGCATTATTCTCTTTTTTAAAAACACTCATCATTGATGGCGTATGAAGCAGTTCACCATCTGAAGTTGAAAATTTTGAATACTTCTCTACAGTGTACTCCACATCTGCATTTGTGAATATCACTCTAAAACCGACCTTGAAAAGAAGGTCTTCCGCCTTAGCCTTTCCAGAAGCCATTTTTACAAGAGATTCATTTGCATCGACGAAAGCCTTGATATCAGAATCATACACCTGGTCACGCAACATCCACATAAAGCCATTATAAAACTTAGATTTGCCCATATTGTTATCGGCATTTACTATGTTTATACCAGCCTTAAATTGGTATTCATTAGCTTCATAACTTCCATAGTAATTATAGAAGTTTTCAAAAGCTACAGATTTGATAATTGTTCCCATAATTATAAGTCATACAACTTTTTAATGTTCTTGAATATATTATCATCAGACGTGTGTCTTACTTGTCCTTCGATAATCGCACGCACAACAGCAACTTCCTTTTTATGATTAACTTCTTCGCTATCCATATCAAGAAAGTTGTTCCCTGACTCTCCCAACAATTTTCTCATTCCAGGAGATTTCATGATTTCATAAAAAATATCTTTTCCATTCATAATGATTATATTTTATTGTTCAACATCTTCAAATAATTCACTCCAAACTATACCAAAATGTTGCGCCACATTACTCAGCACCTCATAAGCTCCATTATTAGCATAGCAGTTTATTGCCAACGAAGCGAAATATGCCACTCGTTTGAGTTCTGCTTTCACTTGATTTCGCTCCATACTCGAATTACATTCTACCCGATTTACGGTAGATGGAATAACCACCATATCATAAATGTAGCTGAAAGTTTTCTCGGCATGAGTTCTCAACAGCCTTCCTCGTCTTTGGATAAACTCCCTTGGATTTCCTGTACTCGATGTAAAGATGCCATATTCTGCACGTGGCACATCAACCCCTTCGTCCAGACACTTCATTGCAAACAACACATCTATCGTTCCTTGTCCAAACGCCTTTAGCAGCGTTGCCCTTTTATCTTTACTATCAGTCCCGATAAATGTATTACAACGCTTATTGGGATATAATGCTTTTGTCTCATCAAGTAATTTCTGAATAAAACTTATATTTTCATATTCTTCCTCAGAATCACTATGTTCATAGTTTCCCTGAGGAGCATACACAAATGCATATCTTAGTTTTTCTTCACCAATCTCTTGAAGTATCTCACGAAACACCCTTATCTTATCTTGGCATTTATGGATGATTCGTTTTCTATTCATCAACAACTTTTCTGCTTCCTGTTTATTTTTAAACAGGCATTTCTCTGAGTCCCATAGCAATGCCAACTTACGAGTTATCATAGAATAAAGAGCCATCTCGTCATCATTAAGATAGACTATATGTGGAAAATAGTAATACTTACATAATCTTCCCTCAGCAATAGCCTTGCTCATTGGAAACGAGAAAACATAAGGACGTTCATCAGCAAAAAAATTAGCAATTTGTCTTGTACCATCCTCATCATAAATACGCTCAGGAGTAGCAGAAAGAGCTATGCGCTTTGTTATCGTTAATTCCTTAAAACAAGCTTTAACTCTTCTACCACCAATATTATGAGCCTCGTCTGCTATCAATAGCATTGTATCGGACATTTTTGACAACATGGACTGGAAATCCCTGTTCACAAAAGAATCATAAGTCGATACTATACAAAAATCAACATGTCCACCTCTTTGAATTTTGCGAACATTTTCCAACATTTCCTTTCTCCATGAAGCATTTAAAGAAGATATACTCAGTATCTTTCTATAGCCGAAAGCCTTCAACTCTTCCTTCCATTGTTCTACGAGGTCAAGAGTTGGCACTAATATCAACAAATGATAATAGCCATCTACTTGATATTCATGTAAAGCACAATTCAAGGAAGTTACCGTTTTTCCTGTACCTGTCGCCATAGCAAATATACCTTTTTTGCCATTAGCTATCCAGGCTTGATAAGCTTCTTCTTGATAAGGTCTTGCTCCTTCTTTGTATTTTATTGGGAAATGCGGAACTTTTGTTGTCCTAACAGCATTCTCTCTTTGCCAAGCATCGACAAATTCCTTTTCTCTCTTTAATAGTTGTTCTGGATCCTTTCCTGAGTATGTGCAAACAATCTCATTACAAAATTCCTTTGCTTCATATACATGGACATTCTCGCAGTTTCCATTCCACACTTTTAAGAAATGCGCCTCCATATTGTCAACCTTATCCATACTATCCTTTCCCATCCAGGAGCAAGTACACTCTATCGTCTCTAAATTATCCAGCAAGGCATTGGCGGTCATATTCATCGAACCACAAAAATAGATCTTATTTCCATATTCATCTGTAAATATTCCATACTTTTCATGTGGCAAGCCACCTTTGACAAAAACTATGACTTTGACATTAATTCTCTGAGATTGAATCAGATATGCAAGGCATTGGAAGAAATGCTCATCTCTCTGACTAAAAGTCTTCTGCATTTCCAATAAAGAGCTAGCTAACCTTTTGTCAAAATAGTCATCATACTTTCCCTTAAAAAGTCCATAGTCCTCCTCAGACATATACTGGTTAATATAGAGGTTCATCTTTCCACCATTAACGATGAATTGTGCCATACCATTTGCCAACACATGAAAACTTGCTGAGCTAAAATAGCCCAACCCCAAGTCTAACCTCAAACTATTCTTCAACGCAAGCGAGCAAAACTCCGCAGGTTTATGCTCATCTATTTGTGAATAGCTATAATGAAATATCTTATCTGCCAGCATAACTATAAAATTTTACATAAATATAAATACACTTTTTCTTCATTTTCTGATAGGTCACCATCAACAAACTGTTTTTGAGCCTTGGCAAACCATTCTGACAAAGACTTTTCTCGTTCAATATAGCAAGATGGTCTTCTGTCATGCTCCTGCACAAACTCTCGATACTGATTAAAGGAGGAAAACCACCTTACTTCCCTCTTGTCTGTTGGCAAATACCAGTAAGAATCTTGAATTCTCTTGATTTCATTTTGCTGAACATCATTTAGAGAATCACTGCTCTTATTCCGAAGCCACCATTGGCGTAGATTTATCTCAGAATTGTCTTCTGATGAAGCAAATGGAAAATGCTTTTTCTGTATCAAGAAACATTCCATCTCTTTAACCCGCTCTTTAAATTCAAGAGACTGCGCATAAAGATGTTCATCGGGATAAGATTTATCTGCCAATCCAAAATACCCATTATCAAATTGTCGAAACTGAGAACCGCTATACATCGTTGAACGAATACTATTCTCTGTTGTATCTCGATAACGCAACACATACCCAACTATGTCATGCACTGGCTTAGGCTCGTCAAATTTTTCTAAAAATTGTACTATTATTTCACGCACACTTCCGAGTTTTATATGTTCCCATTCAGTTAATGCCACCAGATTATCCACACCAACCATACATAAGCGAGCATCGGAGTTCACAATTCCTCGTATACTTGCTGGGGATTTATACTTAAAAGAGTATTTGGTTTGCAAGATGTCATACAGCTCATCCACTGTCATTGGTTCATACTTTTCTGTTAAAACACGAAACAACACATCTGCCGCCGTCAAGGTTTTATGTCCCTGTATCAAAAAATGAAGCTCTTCATCTGGAATCAGTCCATATTCCCTCATCAGAATTTCAGAAACAACAGTACCGACCGCTTCAACTTCAGAACTTTCAAACATATTCCAAGATGACATAAAGAAATCCAGCAAAAGCTCTTCGGCAGTTTGACATATTTGTTCTTCGGCATCATGTTCCTCGAAATAACATTCCAAGGTACAACGCATATCATCAAAGTCAAAAGCCTCAACCAACTCTTTTTTTACCACAAAGCTATTATTCCACGAAGACTTAGATCGAGTATTCATATCGTATGGCCTATTACCAACGACACAATACTGTCCATCAAAGATTCTCAACATTATCAACAAGCCTATAGAAACTGTAAGATTACAATTCTCTTGTTTCAACATTTCTTCTACGGAGCTTGATTTTATAACAACTTCATTTTTAAATTTATCCGTAAGATAAGCCCAATCTTCTGTCTGGGACACAACCTTATAGTAATACAAATTATCACACTTTTTGGGTTTTATTTCTCTATACATATACCCAATTCCCTTTGTACATATTTGGCGAACTCGTTCACGAGTCAAATTACACTTCTCAGCAATTTGTTCCAATGTCAACGGTATTCCCCCTTTTAACATAGGCATAAGATAATTCAAGAATTGAATTTTATTATTATATTTCAGCTCTTCTTTTAGTATATTTTCTACTATATGAAACATCGGAAGTGACCCTCTTTCTGAATAAAAATCACAAGCATACTCATCTACAAAATTACCATATTTGGACTTCATCAACAACAAACTTTTTTCTTCTTCAGAAAAGTCATGTTCTATTATTTCATCTATATATGCTTGAAATCCATCTACGAAGTCCTGTATTTCACCTGCCGTCTTTCGACCTATCTTACTCAAGTGCTTTATATCCTTATGAGAATACATAAAGTCTTCTATGAAATCACCTTCATAACTGCAGATTCCATTCCTTGCACGTACGCTTAATGAAGAAGTTTGTAGAAGTTCATCATATTTTGCTACAATCAGTTGATATTTATCCTCACCAGCAATTTCTTTCAATGTATGTTTTTTTACTTTTTGGACATTTTTCTCTTCTATTTCACAGGCTTTTACAATCTGAGAATCTTGACAAGACCTAATCACATAATCTATCAAGCTTTGCTTTACATTTTCTAGTTCAAAATAAGACTTCTTTCCAAAATTTCTTATAGTCAGCAATTTTACTTGTGAAGCAAACAAATAATTTACATAAAAATTACGAATGCCAATATTACGAATGCAATTTATGGTCCTTGAGCTAAACTCTTGCGACATTATAAATGCTTCATAAGGAACAAATTGCTCCTTATTCAAACTATACAAAAATTGAATATATTTTCCATAACTAAGTTCTTTATTTTGTTCTGACAAGGCATTACTTTCAATAACAATTCGGTCTTTGCCCACAAAGCCTGTTCCCCCTTCTGTACCTTGATTACCATCCACTTCATTTGCAGAACAACTATCAACGAATGCAACATCATCTTGGTTTACAAGTCTTGCTTGATATGCCAGTCTAAAACGATTCACAAAGCGCACCACATCAGTATAGTTATGAATTGAGACTGCATAACTTTCCCTCAGCATTTCTCGTGAACAAAAAGCATAATCAGTAATAAACCGCTTTTTCCCCAATTGGACGATGAAAGCATTCGCATTCATCAATGCTACGACATCATTCAGTACCTGCATGACAACACCTTTGTTTTCTTCCAAATCTCTATCAGCTTCTTCCAAAAGAGCTATCGTCAAAGCAATCTCCTCATCAAGAAATAGTTTCTTAATTTCATATTGACACTCTTCAGGAAAAGTATCCAAATTTTCTATCGGAAAATTACCTATTGTACCATATTCTTTTACTGCATGGTAAGTCTCAGAGGATATGTAACCCACAGTCAATAATCTCAAAAATGATATGTTATGCGCCTTTAGCATATTGCTTCCAATCCAAGATGAATTTTATCAAACAAATAATCATAACCCACAAGATTAGGATTGTCCTTAACATCCTGCATGATTTTTTCCAAGCCGTCATCCAAATGCAGTTTGAAATAGTGTGGCAAGTCCTTATCCGACATACGTATTTGGTAATATTTACACATCAAAGCGGCATACATGGGATACATATTTCCAAACAACACGCTCTTAGAATATTCCTTACCTCCAGAATCCTTTGTATCTGTTGGAAGAAAACGTGTCCCCTTCTGCAAAGAATATACAATAGCTATTCTTGCTATAACATTCTCCGCACCCAGCCCGAACTTGCGAGTCAATACAGTTACCACTTCTTTATTTTTTGCACTTGTTTTTATCTGATTGAACATTATGATGCCTCCTCTATAAAACTATCAATACTTACTTCCTCTAAATAAGAATGAATTGTATCATTTTTTATCAAATAGGTAGAGTTAACCAATGGCTTCATTACCTCATATTCTTCCGCAGTCAGTTCCTTGTACAGTAATGGGAACAATATCACCTGCTTAGATATTTGAGGATAGAATTCCGTTATTATTTTTGAAGCATGACTCTTGTCAAACTTCTGCAAAGGACTGTCTATGAACACAGGAAATTGTATCCCGCTCTCATCAACCAAAGCCTTCAATATAGAAGTGGCATAAAGCTGCTGTTCACCTTTTGACAACGAATCTTTGTGAATCTCAACACCTTCTACAGAAAAAAGACTAATGTCCATATCATCGCCCTCTATCTGCACTTCAACCTTTCCAATAAAGTCTTCCTTATGCATCAAACTATTCAGAATAGCCTTGATTCGTCTTTCCAAAGAAAATTTCTTCTCTTGTTTCAAAGAAACCAAAAAGGCAGACAATTCTCTTATAAGTTGTTCTGCCAATTTATCCTTTCTTTCAGAGCTATCATCCAAGCTAACAACCTTACTGAGTTCACTTATTTGCTTTGTTGCAGTAGCCATCTTTTGAGTTAAGACGCCAAAGCTTTCTTTACATTGCCTTATTTCTTGCTCTTTATTCTGTATTTCGATTTCTACTTCATTTTTAGCTTTTCTTACCTCTTTTATCAACTCATCCTTTTCTTTAGACTGGATATTGGACAATCGGCGAGAGTTTCTTTCGAGAATCAGCTTGTTTTTCTTATAATCATCTGCCAAATGTTCGAACTCAATCTTATAAGTTGTTGTTACATAGCTATAAATAGCCATAAACTCCTCATAATCCTCATCGTTCATGGTCAACAACGGCTGTTCATCACTAGCTTCTTTTCTATATTTTGACAATATGTTTTGTATTTGCTGCTGGAGCTGTAACGAAACATCTGCATCCATAGAAATACCATTAACCATCAACAATAAATCTGATGTAATATCTGAAACTATAGAATTGGTACTTAGCAAATTCACATTAGCCTTATTTTGCAGATAATCTTTCTCCAACTCAACCTTTGTATCTTTAAACAAAGTTCCTGCCATGGCAAATGGAGCATAATCTATAAATTGCTTCAATTGCTTTTTATATTCTTCATTCTTCTTCTTGGTCAGTCCGATAACTTCCTCTATCTTTTTGATTTCTTGAATAGTAGCCCCATTTCCCTCTCTCATCAAGCGCAACTGCAACTCCTCATTTTTTTTATGAAGATTTTGAAGTTCTGCTTCTATCTTATCCGACAATTTACCATTATCCGCTATTGTCTGCAGCAACTGTTTCTTTTCATCCAACAAAGTCATAAGGCGATTTCTATTCGCCGCATCAGAAGACTTTTTCCTAAAGCGAAGACGCATATTCTCTAAATTCCTTTTCAAATCTTCATACTTGCGAACGCCAAGCACCTCATTATAAGCAGATCCCAATCTACGGCGCTCGGTCGTCGTACTAGTCTCTGCCAAAGCAACGATTTGCTCAGAATCAAAAAAGAAAAAACGTGCGATGTCTTTATTCAAGATAAAATCATTGATAAAGACATCGGGGCCTATCTCTTTTGTAAGCTCATTCTTAATCCCATCTATAAATATATCTACATATTCTGACTCAAGCAAATAATCGTATGAACGAACTATACGAATAGACGTACATGGCAAAGATGGTATTACGACCTCTGCAAAATCAATAGTAACAGAATATGTTGAAATTTCACGAACATACTCTGTATCAGTCGTATATCCATGCTTTTTTATTTCCGCCACAACGTTTGTATCAAGTTCTTTAAACTTGCCTCGAACATCATGATTAAAATTACCTTTCAAGAATTCCTTATAGCCAGTCTTAACAATATCTTTACGAACCTCAGCCTCAACCTCTGTTATCAAACGACCATAAAGACACCAAATTAGAGAATGGAGAAACGTGGTTTTACCAAATCCATTTTCCCCAGAAATAAGATAAATATTTTTTCCATTCTTCGCTTTAAACTCTATCTCGTTTACTCCTTGATAAAGCCTATAATTATTTAATATTATTTTACTTATGATCATTTTCGTTCTCCTTTATAAATGAAGTAAGGCGTGCCTCCATATCTGTAGACAAACCATATTTACGCATTAGCAATACTTTACTTTTTTGCAATGCCAACAACTCCTGTATCAATTTATAGTGAGCAGGATTTTCCTGACAAGCTTTTTCTAGCAACAGTCTTTCTCCCAATCCTATCGAAGTATTTGGAAGGTTATACCCATACACCTCATTATATATATCATTTACAGTTGTCGTAAAGTTTCCATCTCGATACCAAATAACTTGAATCGCAATCAACTCTTGGTTTGTTATCAAGTCAATACTTGCCCGATGGTCTTGCGTATCTTTTTGCACAGTAAGCAATTCTCTCAGAAGCTGGATTCTATACTCCATTGTATAGTTACCCATATTGTGCCCCGTCTCATCCACCGCACGTTGCCCATTTCTACGAGTTTCACAACGATATTCCGAGACATTTCTATTGTTTACCAAGCTGTCACGAAAATCCAACAATGGCTTCATCCATGCTATACCGTTTTTGATTAAAGATGTCATAGACTTGTCTTCTTTTACAACTGTACAAATCCAGCATCCAAAACGACTTTGTCCACAACTTCTATGACTATCATCTGTTACAACAGTAGGGCATTCATAATCATCTGCCGAAGCATCCAAGTAGATTTGAAACAAAATTTGGTTATCAAATCCCCATGGAGATGGTATTGTGTTTATTATCCACCACACTTCTTCCAACATCAATTCTTTGATTGGTGCATATGTAAAGGTATTTGGATTTAGTGGATGCTTTGAAAGTCTATGTCCTTTTATCTCATGCCGTTTGATGGAACGCTCTCGCTGTTGGCTCTCTGATAAACGAGTACCAACTAACACGATTGCTTCTCCATCTGCAGCGACTTGGTCTGTAATGAACTTTGATGTCGGTTTTATTTTCATTTTTTCCGTACAAAAACGGAAAGAATTATTAGGCACAGGGTAACCTTTGCCTATAACACAACACCAAAAAGAATCTTCTAGCTCAGGAGTTGTCGTTGCAACAGAGATTGGAAGTTGTTGTTCTTTGGCAGCACGCTTTATTTTATCCAACACCTTTACAACATACTCTTCGATAACAGGATTCTCCACCATCGTATCGTTGCAAACGACATAAATATTTCTCTTAAGTTTTATCCCTTCATCTTTAAGTTCGGTTAAAGCTAGCCATGTAAGTGTAAGCAGAACGGTAGAGTCTTTACCTCCAGAAAAACCGATTATCCAAGGACGCACACATCTGTCTTCCTCAAGATACTGGTCCTTGAGTTCATCTATTATATTTCGTACTCTCTGTGATTTAATTTCTGCTTTCATTACAGTTCCTCAGAAACCAACTGTCTCATTTTTATTCTGATGAACCCCAAACCAGAAGATTACATGTTTTTATTGTTAGACTCCTACAAAATGGAAAACGTGGGATTCTTCCTCGCCCATCTCCAAACGTAGGTCTTCGCATTGCCCAAACTATCGAGACGGACAATGCAGAAAGCCCACGCTATGGTATATAATGATTCCACATACGAATATACCATCATATAATACCAATGCGTCCAGCAATGGTACATATACGATAATTCGCAGTAGGATATAATACACCCACCGTGAGCATTCATCCATTGCCACACCTGCTGATAGTTTGTAAAGTTGCGAAGTTTACGTTTGAGCAGATGAGCGTAAGCAAACGCTCTATTCCATAAAAGTCACCCCCCACCCGCTCAGCCCTTTGGGCTTTCTGCGGTAGAATGCAATTGCAAAAATAATAATTATTTCTGAAATACGTGCGCTAATCTTAGATTATTTTTGTATTTTTGCAGAAATTGACGTTAAACCCATAAAAATACAGTAGATTATGACTACATATCTCAGATTCTGCAATTGTTGATGGTAATATAAAAACAACATGAAATGGATTATAAAGATGTCGCAAACTTAAGCTGACGACATTTTTTAATCTATTTCTTAATTTAAAAAAACTAATTAGGCTTACCATTTAACAAAGTTATCGTATTAGTAAACTCTGACACTAAATCATTAAATCGAGGATTATCTCTTCGAATAATCAATGCTGCATAATTCTCATTCTCCTCTTCATCGTAAACAATTTGAGGGAGAAAAAGAAAATTATCATGCTCTGCATAAACAGAAAACCAAAAACTAAATAAACGGCTTCTCATTTTCTGCATTCCATCGCCTGTTTCACATATGTATAACAAAGCAGCTTGATTTTTACGAAAAAATTCATCTACAATACACATTACAGTATCTCTAACCTTTGGGTCTCGTGGTGACTTGATTCCTTCATAATTTGTCAACGCAAACTGATACGACTCACCGCTTTGAAGTAATTCGTCTTCTTCAAAAGCAACACTAAAACTTACCCCAAAGTCACTAACAAACTTGAACAAGCCTGTTGAAACATCCAATTCTACCAAATAGGGAGAATTGGCATTTATTCTATCTAAAGCTAATTCTTTCATTACAAGACATTAAATCTCACAGGCTCCTCGCCTGTACGTAATTTGTAGTCTTCATAAAGCATCTTCTGCATCTTGTCAACCATGGCTTTCTTTGTGGCCTTGGCAGATTTCCAACGTCTAAGCGCCTCTTCTCTTGTTAATTTATTCATATCCAATCCTCCATTATTAAATTATGAGCATCCCAAATGTCCGCTCTTTCTAAATTTCATTCTACCAGATTAAGCATTCAAGAACTACAATCGGGAAGAATACGACTGCAAAGATACGGATTATTTTTGAAACTAAAGCATCTTTATCCTAATAAAATGCAGATTAATTTTATTTTAGCAACACGGCTGCAAAGAAACAGATTGACTTTTCCTGATTTCAGTAGACACTTTTTTACTTTATAAACTAGAAAGGTAGACACTTTCAATTTTATAAAACTGAAATAGTAGACACTCCTTATTTTTTGTTCCTAATTTGATAGACACAATAAAAAGAATCGTACTATATTACTTGACTTTTCTCTCTTTTTGTTGTTTTTGCTTTAATAATATCGTGTTTTTGCTTCAATAATATCATATTTTTGCTTCGAATATTTAGTATTTTTCGCCATTTTGGGGTAAAAAGCTGCAAAATGTGGCAACAAATGGTAATAAGTGGCAATAAAAAAGCATCTTATTGCCACGCTTAAACTACTATATATCAAGCAATTAATTCACATCGTGGTAACAGTGGCATTATTTTAGAAAAAAAAAAAAAACGCACACATATAATAAACACTAAATCGTGCGTAACAAGAACCATAAATCCACCACATTATGTTAATCTTTACTATATTCTCATCAAAACATCAGATTTTAGAAGGATTATGGCTATCTTTGCGTATGTAAATCAAACTTATATAATAAACATAATGAATTTAAACAAGACATTTTTAACTCTCGGACTGGCTGCAACTCTCCTGCAGATGCCAGCCTCATCATTCGCCCAAAATGCGGGCGGCAATCGTCAGAACCCTCTCCTGGTAAAGAGCAGTCTGCCTTTCGGTGCTCCTGATTTCAGCAAGATTCAGGAGAGCGACTACCTTCCTGCCATCGAAACTGCCATCAAGGAGCAGCGTGCCAACATCCAGAAGATAGTCAACAACAAGAAGAAGCCAACCTTCCAGAACACCATCCTCGCTTACGAAAACAGCGGTATGTTGCTGGAGCGTGTTTCCAGTGTGTTCTTCGGTCTTACCAGTGCCCACAAAACTCCAGGCATTGCTGATACCCAGAAGAAGGTAATGCCGCTGCTCACCAACCTGGACAACGAGATTTCATTCAACCAGAAACTCTTCGAGCGCATTAAATATGTTTACGACAACGAATACAAGAAGCTCAAGGGCGAGGACAAGCGCCTCACCGAGGTAATCTACAAGAGCTTTGTCCGTTCAGGTGCCTTGCTTTCTCCTGAGAAGATGGAACGCATGAAACAGATTAACTCACGTATCTCTGATCTTCAGGAGCAGTTTGGCAATCTTCTTCCAGCAGCCACCAACAACGCCGTGGTTTGGGTGAACAGCAAGGAAGAGCTCGCCGGATTGAGCGATGCTGACATTGCACAATGCAAGA
>OQWI01000487.1_pt1 | contig 18274 bp, 13 predicted proteins | sample 1691551 | NCBI WGS metagenome assembly OQWI01 (sample SAMN03418259, study PRJEB22391) | human gut metagenome | biome: human-gut; feature: organic feature; material: feces | host: Homo sapiens | place: Tanzania | collected 2013-01
AAAATGCTTATTAGGGCGTTTCTGCGAGGTAATGATTTGAAAGCGTTTCTATTTCATCAATCTGCGTTTTTGCATTTCCTCGTCTATGCCACTAAAAGCAAACGGCTGCCACAACCACTTGAAACTCAAAATAAAAGCATCATTATGCTATTTTTTGCTTTTTTAGGCGTTATTTTAAATGAAAAAATATGAATGAATAAATATGTAATTAACAAAGTATTGGCATAAGGAATATGAGAAAACTTTACTTATCGAATCGTTTGGTTTTATTACCTGGCATGTCTTCAATACAAGATAGATTGGAGGATACTTATGATGCCGACGACAATCCTATGAAGCGAGCGAGAGATATGTTTGTCCCAAACGCTGCACTAAAGATGGTATTTTTATGTCTGTTGTTTGGAATGTTTCCTATGACAGCAACATCAGCATCTATATCGCAAAACAACGCAATGGCCAAAGATTCTTTACCAACACATTTGTTAGATGAAGTAATTGTAAAGAGCAAATATCAATATGCCAAACGAAAGGGTGATAAATTTATGATATCGTTCAAAGGAAGTACCTTCTATGAAGGGAAAACAATTGCAGAAGGATTAGGACTATGTCCTCTGATAAGTCGTCAGGGAGATATATTTAAAATATTAGGTAAGGAGTCGACCGTCATCTACGTAAACGGTCGCCCTTCTACACTTACAGGAGTAGATTTGGCCGCATATCTTGATACAAAAAAAATTGATGAGATAGAACGAGTAGAAATAATTACTATGCCTTCGGGTAAGTTTGCCAGTGCAAATAATTCGGGGATCATAAATATCATAACGTCGCAAAAAGACAAAGTAGGTGCAATGGCGATGTTAAACACCGGCGTTGTTAAAGGTCGTTTTTGGGGAGAACTTATCAATGGAATGTTTGCTTTCAGTATAAAGAAAGTGAATATAAATATCTTTGCCAACTATGCTAATCAGAAAAAGGCAAGAGTTTCAAATTCATTGTATGAGTTTTCTGAAAGTGCACATGTTCGAGAATTATCTGATTTTACTCAACATGGAAAACCACTTGCCACAATGGGTAGTGTTGAGTGGAGAGAAAAAAACAACCTAATTGGTTGTTCCTACACTTATTCTTCCTTATCGTTAGGGGCCAACTATAACAACTCTTCAAGTAATACTCCTACATGGACGAAGAATTCAAATACAAAAAATCATTATCATACGTTGCAAATGTATGATGACTGGAGCGTAGGAAAGACTACAATTAGTTTTTTATACAGTTTGTATGATCGTCGTAACGAAACAAATGATATTTATTCAGCAGCCAAAAACTCTACACATGCGGACTACGCCAAACATAAAATCAATAATATCAAATTGAACATAACTTCAAAATTATCTGATAGCTGGGAGATTGAATACGGAGTGTCTTCCAATGATTTACGTATGTTTTCACAGTTTTCGTATGATGATTGGAAGAATTCTGTCAGATACAAAGAGAATGTATGGAAAGGTTACCTCTCGACATCAAATGAATTTGGGCGTTGGGGAATTGTTGCTGTATTAAACTTTGAACATACAAAACAAGATTTTGCTGACAATAAAAGAGTTTACAATAGTTGGCTTCCAAACTTAAATATTACATATAAGAATAATTGGGGGCAATTCTACGGTCAATTTTCAAAGACTATTGAACGTATGCCCTACTATAGTCTGACGCTTTCTCCAGTATATTTTTCTCCGCAGAGTATCACAATAGGAAACCCAAACCTCAAGCCAGAGGAAAGCTATAATGCAAATTTTGGAATAAATAAAGGGAATCTAAATGTGGAAATATTCTACAAAAAATATAAGAATATCAGTATGCTGTATTCTAACAACGACAACGGGCGAATCATAAACAGCTATATCAATCTTAACAATGAATATCAGTATGGAGTGAATATATCTTACTCACGTGCAATCTCTACGATATTATTGGGTCGAATTAGCGTCTCGTCATATTATGTTCATTCTAATGACAAGGAGATAGGCGAGAATAATAGCTTGAACAATTATCTGAATACGGGACTATCCGTTCACCCTGACAAGAAAAAGCGTTTTGATGCAGATGTCCGCTATTGGGCTCTGCTTCCTCAGAAAGAGCGTGGTGTTAAATGGAGAAATCGAGGTAGCCTTGATATAGATTTGAATTATAATATTATACCTTCAAGCCTTCGCCTTACATTCAGTGTAAAAGACTTGTTTAATCAAAATTTTGCCCACTATAGTCGTATGTACAATAATATAAATGTAGAAAATAAGAATACATTTGATAATAGAAAAATCAGCTTAACTATCAAATACACACTGTCGAATAAAGCAAGAGTTGGTAAAAATCAACAAAAATTAATAGATGGATTAAATCGAATACCTATAGAGTGAGAAATAGTCGGCAAGTTAATTAATAACAAAAAAAAGAAACAATTATGAAAATGAATAAAGATTCTCAGATTGAGTTTATCAATGAGGAAGATTTAGATCTTCTCGGTGGAGCAAACGAAACGGATATGATGGAAGCAGATAAAACCTGTGGCAACCTTCTCCAATGCGGATGGAATAATCAGGACTGCCCTAAATTAGAAAAATGTAACTGGAATTAAACTATTCCAAAGTAATTGAACTTTGTGGGAGGTGGTACATAATAAAACTCTGCATAGAAGTTGAAATGCCGACCAACTGCATTACGTCGAAAAATATCATCTCTCACAATTTATATTTCAAAATTATGAAATTATCAAAATACATATACATAACAAAAGCCGCCTTTAGTGACACTGAGGATGAAAAGTATTTTTTATTCTCAACTAGAAGCAGTCTTTCCATACTTGTTGATTATAACACGCTCATCAAATTACAAAATGATGATTTTTCGGAGTTAGATGAAACACAGAGAGCCAAACTAAAAAAGTATAAAATACTTGTGCCGAAAAATGAAAATGAATTCAAAACTATTTACGAAGAAAACGTAAAATCAAAGCTATCTAACGAAATACTTTCTTTTACAATTCAACCGACGGCGAATTGTCAATTCGGTTGTTATTATTGTGGTCAAGATCATGCATCACATTTAATGACGGAAAAAGTAGAAGACTACTGCCTGCACAGAATTAAGAATGCAATATCAAGAAATAGGCGATATAACAAACTTGCAATTACTTGGTATGGAGGAGAACCCTTATTAGGCTTGCCAGTTATAAAAAGAGTATCGACAAGAATTCAAAGTCTATGTCAAGATTTTGGGTTGAAGTATAGAGCTGACATAGTTACAAATGGATATCTTTTACGGGAGAAAACATTCTTAGATTTACTGATAAAACATAGTGTAAAAAATTATCAAGTAACCATAGATGGTGTCGCGAAAACTCATGACAAAAGAAGAGTCTTGAAACGTAATGGGGGCAAAACCTTCGATATTATTTATAGGAATATAAAGGAGATTGTACGACTTCCAGAATACACTGATTATAAAGCACACATCAATATACGAATAAATATAGACAAAACGAATTTTCTTGAAGTTGATGAATTATTAAATAAGTTATTAGAAGATGATATCGCTAATAAAATTAGTATATCATTTGCCCCGATTGAAGATTGGGGTGGAAATGATGCAGGCAAAGCTTCTTTCTCTCATGAAGACTTCTCTAAACTTCACATGCAGTGGATTAAATTTTGTATAAGACATGATATAAATGTTAAAAATCTTATACCACGTAGGAGTTATGGCACCTGTATGGTTGAGACAGAATTTGGTGAGGTTATAGATGCGTATGGGCATACATATCCTTGTTGGGAATTTCCTTATACTGCTTATAAAGGAGAAGAGCATATGATTTCTTCGCTAAAAACTCCTGATATGCAAAAAAATGAAAAGGTAACTTTATTAGATTTTTCCAAGAAAGTCCTAAATGGGGAGTATGAATGTTCAACCTGTATTTTTTATCCTTTATGTGGTGGTGGGTGTCCATTGGCCTTACATGAAGGAAGGAATGCATGTCCAACATATAAATTTGATATTGCACAGCGATTGTTCTTGGATTATGAAATAAGACGAAACGGCTTTGAAAAATAAATATCCTTTTGTAAGCCAAAACGACTCTGAAGACTGCGGTGTTGCATGCATTACTATGGTTTTCAGATTCTTAGTTGGCTATATCAACTATCAGACCATTGATAGGCTTTGTCAATTATCAATTGAAGGCTTATCCCTACGAGGCTTATTGCATGTATTGGGTAAACTAGGATTAAAATCTTATGCTTTTTATGCTACCGATAGCTATTTTCTTACAACTCTAGAAAAGCCTCTAATTGCTTTTGTTAATGAGGATCACTATGTAGTTATTTATAAATCTTGCCAAAAAAGAGGTATCCAATATATAAAAATTGCAGATCCGAAATTCGGAATAAAAGATTGGAAATTGTCTTCGTTTATTAATGTATGGAAAGGTGATAAGGATAAAGGTATTCTTATTGAAGTAGAAAATACAGACAAAAGTGTTAAGTATATAGAAAAGCCGAAGTCTATATTGAGTAATATGAAGATGGTTACAGAACAACTTGTTCGAAATAAATATCATCTATTATATTTGACATTTGCTTTTTTTATAATTTTAGTTATTCAATTGATATTACCTTTATTAACGCAAAACATAGTAGATAAAGGTATAAGCACACACCATCTTGATATTGTTGAGCTTATTTTAATTGCACAGATGTGTCTAATTGTAAGTAAAAGTTTGATGGATATATGTCGAGCACAGATAACTATATACCTCAGTTCTAAAATTAGTCTTGAATTAATTTCATCATATCTTGAGAAGTTATTCAAACTTCCTCTGAACTTTTTTGTTAAGAGAAAATTGGGGGATTTAATTCAGCGTATGGAAGATCATTCGCGTATCGTATCATTTTTATCGACGGATTCTGTTTCATTTTCTATTTCTTTGATAGGATTTATTGTTTCCTGTTGTGTCTTATTATATTATAGTGCATATATATTTTTTATATACCTAATAGCAATTATCCTATATGCTTGCTGGACATCTCTTTTTTTGGGTATAAGAAAAAAAATGGATTATGAGTACTTTTTGCAACGTTCCAACCAAACAAACTCTATGTATCAGTTATTTGACGGAATTGAAGAAATTAAGATTCAAGGATGCACAAAACGAAAAAGTAGAGATTTTAAGAGAATATACAAATTAGGACTCGAAATTGGTATAAAACGGCTCTCAATTTTTCAGGTTAACCGCATTGGTGCAACGTTAATAAATCAAGGAAGAGATATCATAATAACTATAATAACTTCATTGCTTGTTATAAGAGGGGAACAAACTTTAGGAGTCCTCCTTGCTGTCCAATATGTAATTGGCCAATTAGATTCTCCAGTTGATCAGCTTGTGAACTTTGTTTACAAGATACAAGATTTATCTATTGCTCTACATAGAATCAATACAATCTATACAGAAGAAGAAGAAATTAACAAGGATTCTAAAGATTTTAATATTGAAGATGATAATAAAAATATTTATATTAATAATGTGTCTTATAAATATAACGTCTATAGCAAAGCAAACATATTGGACAAAATATCATTTATGATTCCACAAGGGAAAATGACTGCTATTGTAGGTCTAAGTGGGAGTGGCAAAACAACGCTACTAAAACTTTTACTTGGATATGATAATCCAACGGAAGGTGAAATATTAATCGGTGAACATAAAATTACAGATATAAATATTGAAGATTGGCGTAAGAATTGTGGAGTTGTAATGCAAGATGGGTATATATTTGCTGATACCATAGAAAATAACATAGCAATATCAGATGATGCGATAGTTGATTATTCTATGATGGAGGATGTCGTTAAGAATTCTTGTGTCGACGACATAATAAAAAAAGCACCGCAACATTTTAAAACCATGATTGGTAAGGACGGACGAGGATTAAGCAAAGGACAAAAACAAAGAATATTAATTTCAAGAATCATGTATAAAAATCCACAATTTATATTCCTTGATGAAGCAACTAATTCATTAGATAGTCAGACCGAATACTGTATCACTAACAATTTGCAAGCTTTTTTTACCGGCAAGACAGTACTAGTAATTGCACATAGAATGTCTACAGTAAAAAAAGCCGACAATATTATTGTCCTTGAAAATGGACGTATCGTAGAAGAGGGTAATCATAAACAACTCATGTCTCGCAAAGGTAAATATTATAATCTTGTTATTAATCAGATTTAGTCACGCCTAAAAGTTATGTTTGAAGTACCAAAATACTTGAAATTATTTTCAGCTTTAGTATGTATTATTGCTATCGTTGTAATTGTATGGAGCTTGATGATATTATAACATCTGAGCCCACTTAAAAAAGAGGCATATTTTGAATCCAGCATGACCAGTGTGGTCATTCTGAGTGGAGCATACACTTTAGTCATAGTGCATGGTGGGCATACCTTCTGTGGCACATTTGATATTAATTAAATTCAGACTCAACATAATTCCGGAATAATTGAGACAGACCTGACTGTATAAAAGGAGCGGAAGCCGAAAAGCTAATAGAGTAGGTATAACCTTTATCTATCACTTTTGAATCGACAATGGAAAAAATGACAAAACATGAGCAGTTCTCAATCATTGGCGGATGCCAGGCAGAAATTGATTTGCTGGTTGCGAATGCAAATGCGAATGGAGCCGATTGGACTGACGAGCAATGGGATGAGTGGGCAAGAAAATACGAGTCCGCTTCTTCACTTTAATGTAACAGCCTGCGTTCTGCCATAGCAGGACGCAGGCTCTAAAAAAAGAGAAAATCGATGAAAACATTTTTGTTTATTATCTTAACGCACCTATTCCCTATAAGTGTCATTGCGCAAGGGCAGCATGTAATAGAACCTGCCATACTCGAAGTCCGTTATGACTGCTGGCAGGCGGAGCATGATGATTCATACATTCTGCGGGTTGGCAAGATCGCCAATCAGTTTTTCAGTTTCTTCCAGAACAGAACTGACAGCTTGGACTTCACCAGTGAAGTAACGAGAAAGATAGCCCTGCAGGAGTTCTTAGAGGCAAACGACAGGAGTTCCGACAGGTCTAAGCGGCTCAAGGCAAGTACCATCAGCCGAGAACTGTTGTATCAAGACCTGTCAACGGGCAAGTTGTCCCTTTACAGCAATTTCGCCAGTGCCTACAACACCTATGAAGAAGACATCCCTACACAGAATTGGTCTGTCAATACGGATTCTGTTGAGACCATCATGGGGATGGAGTGTAACCTTGCCACGACTAAGTTTCGCGGCAGGGAGTGGAAAGTGTGGTTCACGGAAGAAATTCCTGTCAGTCTAGGGCCCTGGAAACTCGGAGGACTGCCGGGATTAATACTGAAAGCCGTGGCCGATGATGACTTCATCAAGTTTACGGCTGTCAGCATCAGGACGGAGGGTCTATCCCCTGTCACGTTCTACAACTGGGCTGGCAGCAAATACTACAAGATGGACAGGTCGAAGTTCCTGAAATACAAGAATCGTCCACGCACAATCCCATATACAGGAAAGGTGGTACAAGCAAAACCGTATATCGAGTTAGAGTAATAGGGAATGAAGCGACACCTTATTGTAATAATATGCAGCCTACTCCCGCTGATAGCAATGGCACAGATGCGGATAACGGGAACGGTCACCGATGCCAACGGCGAACTGCTGACGGGTGCCATCGTGCAACTGCGTCAAAACGGAACGGGCAAGATGGTTCATTTCGGCAAGACCGATGCAAGAGGCTCATTCTCGCTGGATGCTACTTCCGATGGTTATCTGGAAGTTTCAATGCTTGGCTTCAAGAAACGGCACATTGACAATCCAGCCACCGAGAAACCGTTGCGAATTGTGATGCAGGAAGAGGCCGTAGCCCTGAAGGAAGTGACCATCAAGGCGAGCAAGGTACATGAACACGGCGATACACTGACCTATAATGTCGCCACCTTTGCTGGCCAGAACGACCGAAACATCGGTGATGTGCTGGCACGCATCCCAGGCTTTGAGGTTAACAAGCAAAATGGGCAAATCATGTATGAGGGAAAGCCCATAAGCAAGTTCTACATTGAAGGGCTGGATATGCTGGACAGCAAATACGGGGTGGCCACCAACTCGCTGCCACAGGGTGATGTCAGCTCGGTACAGGTGATGCGAAATCATCAGCCCATCCGCGTATTGGAGGACTTCATCTATAACGACGATGCGGCGGTAAATATCCGTATGAAGGAGGGAGCAAAGAGCCGTTGGGTGACTTCATTCAATGGCGGAGTGGGCATCAGTCACGACACGGGACTGTTGAAACTGGAAGGCTTCGGGCTTCGCCTGAAGTCAGACTTTCAGACCATGTTTACCTACAAGACCAACAACATGGGACAGAACATCTGCAAGGAGACGACCACCATGTTCAGCCTCGATAATTTGGAGAACTGGGGCGACTACATCAGTCTGGCTACGCCAACCACACCGAGTCTTGCCGAGCGTCGAACCCTATTCAACCGCAGCCACGCTGTCACTGCAAACACCATGAAGCGAATTAACGAATCATCACAGGTGAACGTGCAATTCATCTACAACAACGACCGTCAAACGGCACAGGGTGAACGGCAGACAGAGTATTTCCTACCAGGCGGCACACAAACCATCGACAACCACAAGGACTTTCTGCGCAAAGACAACAAACTATACGGCCTCGTGAAGTATGAAAAAAACTCCTCCATCCAGTATCTGAAGAATTCACTATCGGGCGATTTCACATGGAGCCGCCAATGGCTTAATGAGAAGGGAACCGCCAGCCATCGTCAGTTTGCCCGCAAGCCCGAATACGACGTCAAGGACAATCTCTACATCATCTGCAAGTATGGCAATAGTCTTGTGTCGTTCTACTCCAACAACCGCATCGTCAGCCGCCCGCAGTCGTTGGCAGTCGATAGCCTGTACCAGCACGTCAGCCAACAGCAATATAGTACTAACACCTATGCAATGGGCGGAACGAAACTCGGTAAGTTCAGACTGTCGCTGAAAGCAGGTGTCAATGCGGCCCTGCATCGGCTGGAGTCAGACGCTGTAGGTCTGCCTGATACGCTGGGGCTGCTGGCCGATAACAGTCGTTTCACCTTTGCCCGCTTCTATGTAGAGCCAAGACTGACATACAAGACACGAGACATCAATATCGAACTCACCCCCACCACCGAATATCTCTACGAGAAATACAGCGAGGACAAAAGCCATCACCAGATGCTCTTTTCGCCAGACCTCAGCATCCGTTGGAATGTCACGCCCCGCTTGCGGTTCTTACTCGGCGGCTCTTCCTCGGTGGAGCCATCAGCCCCCAGCCATTTCTATCGTGCCTTGATATTGCAGGACTTCCAATATATCAACCAGGGGTGGACGGGCTATCGCCACAACCATACGCTGTCTGTTCGTGGGTGCGTTGCCTACAACGATGCACTGAAAGCACTGCACTCCATCCTCACCGTCTCACGCTCCTTCACCACTTCGCCTTATACAGCCACCCGCCAGTTCATGGGTGACTACATCATCATCTCTGCCACAGAGCAGGAAACCAAGTCCGACTCATGGCAGGCCAGTTTCATAGCCAGCAAAGGCATCAACTTGTGGAATGGTGTCTTCAATCTCCGTGCTTTCTACGTAAACACTCATTCTACAATACTGCAAAACAACCAATCGACAGCATATGAAAGTCAGATGCTCAATGCCCGTACTGGCATCGACTTCTCTTTCTGGAAGGATATGCACCTGCGTTACGGTCTCACGTTCAGTCATAGTCAGATGAAGATGGAGCAGTCTGCCGTCACCTCTGATATAAGCAACTGGAAGCATGACCTGTCGCTGATTATCCCCGTCCGTCGTCTGACCTTCGACCTCACAGCCGAATACTACCGCAACGACCTGACCGACGGCCATCACAAGGACTTCTTTCTGGCTGACATCAAGACCAGTTACAAGTCTCGCCACATCGACCTCACACTTTCGCTCTGCAACCTGTTCAACAGCGACACCTATTCCTACGTTATTGCCAGCGACCTCATCCGTCGTGCCTCCACCAACCGCATTCGAGGCCGGGAAATAGTTCTATCTATATTCTATAAGTTATAAGGTAATGAAGAAAATCCATTTTATAAAACAACATGACAGCATGGAATGTGGTATTGCATGCCTGCAAATGATTTGTGCATATCATGGAAGAGAAAGAAGTCTGGCCTTTCTATCGAATATTTGCCATGCTACGACAGAAGGGGTGTCCCTTCTTGGTATAAGAGATGCGGCAGTCAAAATGGGATTCTACGCCATTAGCGGACGCTTAACAATAGAAGAACTGCCTGCTTCGACATTGCCATGTATCCTGCATTGGAATCAGAACCATTTCGTTGTGTTGTATAAAGTAAGAAAGAACAAGAAATTCTATATTGCAGACCCAGGGAAAGGTTTGGTGACTTACAATATTGATGAATTCAAAAGTCACTGGATAGAAACGGTATCAGGCAGTGAAGAGAAAGGAATAGCCATGTTTCTTGAACCAACTCCAATGTTTTATCGTAATGAAAGTAACGACGTAAAGGAAGAAGAAAGGTCTTTTGGCTTTTTATTAGGATATATCAATCAGTATCGGAAGTATTTCTTGCAGATTCTGTTAGGTTTGTTTATTGGGAGCCTCTTGCAACTTACTTTGCCGTTCCTTACCCAGAACATTGTCGATATTGGCATAAAAAACAAAGACATCGGCTTCATTTGGTTAATATTGTTAGGGCAACTTGTCATTACCATCAGTCGGACATCTGTTGACTTTATCCGTAGGTGGCTCTTACTCCATATCTCAATGCATATTAATATATCATTGGTAAGCGACTTCTTCATCAAATTACTCCAGTTGCCAATGTCCTTTTTTGACACAAAACTAATGGGCGACCTGATGCAACGAATCGGTGATCACTCACGAGTGAACAGTTTCTTGACACAACAAACGTTAAGTGTGGCTTTTTCAATGATTAGCTTTGCTGTGTATAGTTGTGTACTTCTATTCTACAACAAACTAATTTTCGTCATATTCCTGTTAGGAAGCCTTCTCTATGGCGGGTGGATGACCTTGTTCTTGCAACGTAGGAAAGTGATTGATTACGAGTTGTTCGAACAGCAGGCTATTAATAACAATAAAACTTATCAGTTCTTGACCTCTATGCAGGAAATCAAGTTGCAAAACTGTGAACAGCGTCGCCGTTGGGAATGGGAGGACGTGCAGGCCGATTTGTTTAAAGTACAGATGAAAAGTCTAAAACTCCAACAAACTCAGGAGGCAGGAAGCATCTTTATTAATGAATTGAAGAACATTATCATTACTGTTGTTTCAGCTACTGCTGTTATCAATGGCAGTCTGACGCTCGGTATGATGCTGGCAGTCCAATATATCATCGGTCAGTTAAACAGCCCTATAGAGCAGCTTATGCACTTCATATACAGTATACAGGACGTAAAGATAAGTTTGGAACGTATCAATGAAATCCATAAAAAGGACAACGAAGAGGATGCTGGGCGCACAAGAAAAGGGTTGGGGAATGAAAGCCATAATATTGTGTTTTTCCATATTGACTTCAAATATGACCCTCATGCGCTGTCAAAGACTATAGAGGATGTCAGTATTCAAATCCCAGAGGGAAAGATAACCGCCATTGTGGGGGCATCTGGAAGTGGGAAAACAACCTTGATTAAACTCATGCTGGGCTATTATCCAGTTATGAATGGCGAGATAGCCATTGCAGGACACAACATCACCGAATACAACTTAAAATGGTGGCGGCGCCAGTGTGGTGTGGTTATGCAAGATGGAGTCATATTCTCTGAGTCTATTGCAAGGAATATTGCGGTTGACGATGGCGAGATAGATGAGGAAAGACTTGAAATAGCTGCTGAAATCGCTAACGTTAAAGACTTTGTAATGGCTCTCCCGTTGAAGTTCAACACAAATATTGGCAGGGACGGTATGGGATTAAGTCAGGGGCAGAAGCAGCGCATCCTCATTGCACGGGCAGTATATAAGAATCCGAAGTTTATTTTCCTTGATGAAGCGACAAACTGAGAATATCGCCCCAATGGTACCGTTATAGCGGTCGGATGGTACCGCGCGGAGCGGATGCATGGTACCGCTTATAGCGGTCGGATGGTACCGGTACCAAACATCCGCTACACACGCTGTCAAAGGGTGCCATGCAGACTGTGCTACAAGGCACCCTGAGTTAGTGTGATTTGATGATGTTATTTACGTCTTCTGTTGTGACGCAAAGTCTCACCTTTGAGTTCGATGTGCTCCGACGAGTTGATGAGCCTGTCCATGATGGCGTCAGCAAGAGTTGGCTCGGCAATATAGTCGTACCATCTGTCCAATGGCAATTGTGAGGTGATGATGACGGATTTCTCTTCATACCTGTCCTCGAGCAAGGTAAGCAAAGCAAGCCGTGCTTCCGGTGTCAGTGGTTGCAAGCCAAAGTCATCGAGTATAAGCAGGTCTTTCTTCCCGAGTTTCTTGATGAGCTTCTGGTATGTTCCCTCTAGACGCGCCTTTGTCAGCTCGTCAGCAAAGTGGTTCATGCTTAGGAAGAGGGTGGATATCCCGATAGAGCAAGCCTGATGGCCAAGAGCACACGCGAGATAGGACTTGCCACATCCTGTAAGACCGGTGATGAGCAGATTGTCCCCTCGGCGTATGAAGCTGCAATCTGCCACTTCCGCCAGTTGGCTTTCTGTAAGATTGCGCTCCGTAGAGCAGGTAATGTCCTCGATAAACACCTTGTATCTGAGTTTTGCGGCTTTCAGAAGCCTCTCCGTGAGTCTCTTGTCACGCATACATGCCTCCATCTGCACCATTTTCTCCACGGCCCTGTCAAGCCCCGGACGTTTCTGTGAGGGTAAAACCATCATCGCCTCAAAGGCCTCTGCCATACCATGAAGCCCCAATTCCTTCAGTTGGCTGATTGTTGTCTGTGTACTCATGATTTTGGCTTGTCTTTATGTGAAACAATGCTCCTAAAGGCGGACGCACCACGTACATTGTCGTTCAGAGGAGTCTTTGATATGATGGTGTTGGCCGCAGCCTTGTCGCGGTTGTGCTTTAAGATGTTGGAAAGCAGTTTATATCCAGCCTTACCCGTCTCTGCCTTCATGAGGGCAGCAGCTGATTCGAGGCGGTCATACCCGTAAGTCCTGCCAAGGGACAGCACTCCGTTGCATGTGCCGTATGCCTGCTGAGGGAAGGTAGTGCGTTGCAGGATGTTCTCCACAGCCCACTTGGTAAACGGACCGACACGCCTGGCACGGTCGATGAGTGTCGCGGCATTCTGACTGCGGTTGTGCTCGTATGCGAGGTGTGACTCCGGCATATGTTCTTTCACGGTCGTATAACCGTATGGGTCGTACTTGCGGTCATGCGTCCACACAAGTTTTCCCTCCGCATATATCTCTACAGATGTCACGTCCCACATGACTTTAACCATCTGTCCCACATACTTGTAGGGCACACTGTAGAAGTGGCGCTCTGAGCCTACACAGACGTGATATGATGCTCCAAGCTTTACCTCCTTGCGCATACGGAAGCGGTACATCTGCTGTGGCAGAGGACGCATGTTCGGCAGCTCATACTTCTCGAAGATTCCCCACCGGCTACAGCCTTTGTAAGGAAGCGAGCAATACTCGTCCAAAAGCTCCCAGATGCGGCAGTTGATGTCGCCGAGTTCATAGAAGGTGTCATTCTCCATACGTGCGTAAATGTAATGATAGAGATGATTGACCACACTCTCCACCGGCCCCTTGTCGCGAGGCTGCCGCACTCTGCAGGCGGTAGGCTCGATGCCGTAGTAGGACGCCCATTCCACGGTGCCGTCAGAAAGTGTGAGACTGTAGCGTTCGGACTTTGCCACCCACTGCTTCATGTTGTCGCTTTTCGCCTCCTTGGGTAATGCGCCCATGAACTCAAGAGCCTTGTTCAAGCCATGGAAAAACCACTCGGTTGTAGCCTTGGGCATGGCCATCATGAAAGGCAGGTTGCTGTAAGGCATCACGCACACCAGCACCACAAGCTTTTGTGGCTTCCCTGTCTTGCGGTCTGTAAGATAGAGCGCATCACCGGCAAAGTCTATCTGCATCTGTCCGCCTGGCTCGTAGTCGTTATGGTACGAGTAGTCGTGCGACTCGCGGTACTTTCTGACATGCAGCTTGAACTGGGTGTAGCCATAGCCGTCGGGACACAGCTTCTTGTAGAATGTCTCGTGAACAAATTGCATTGTGGCATGTTTGCCTTTGAGACGTTTCAACACTTCGGGCATAAGACGCTCCAGTTCTGCCTTGCGTGGATCCTCTGATTGTAGCGACTCTTGTGGCGAGAGGATGGTGAGCAACTCGCTATCGGAGAGTGCAAGCAAATCTCCGTAGCTCTTGCCGGTGTCACGGACTGCCTTGCTGACCTCCGAGACACTGCGCTTGCTGCAGTGGACGGTAGAACAGATTGACTTCTGCGACAGTCCTTGGCTGAGCAAGCTTAGGATTTCTCTTTGTCTTAACATAATCTTGTGTTTAGACGTTTAACATTAGATACGAATGGACTCATGTGTTCCATTCCGACACTAATATAAGCACCCTTGCAAGACTTTTGTATAGAACATGAAAATTTGCGGTACCAAACCTCCGCTACACACGCTGCTGAGCCATTATGTCAAAGAACTATAGTTTGAACGGTACCACTCTTCCGCTACGAAAAATCCGACAGCGTGAATCAGCGGTACCAAAACGCCGCTACAGACGGTACCAAATCGCCGATATTATCAAATATCCCTCAGCAGTATGCTATGTTTTGTGATTATTTCTTTGTTATTATAAAAGGATTTGATTAACTTTGCAGCCATCAAGGGAAGACTGCGTTCTGCGGCTATTCTTTAGCCAATGTCCCAACGTCTATCCCGTGGGGCTGGCCTTCCGAGGTTTCAGCCTCTTTCTTTTTCTTGCTACATGTAGTTTTGTCCCTTGTCGGGTCATACACCTCTCCGCTTTTCCAGAGGCTGTATACAAGTAAAAGTAGCTTGCGCATGGTGGCTGTCACTCCAATCATCTTCGACTGTGTCTTCCTGGCACATAGGCGCCCATAGAAGTCCTTCATCTGCGGATTGTATTGGGTGCTGACGATGGCAGGATAGAAGAGTGTGGTCCTAAGATGTACGTTGCCCTGCTTGGATATATGGCGCTTGGCATCTACAGGGCCGGATTGGTGAGCAGGCACATCCAGCCCGGCATATCTGGTCAGCTGCCTGCGGTTGGTTATCAGGGCAAATCCGTTTGTCTCTGCCAGTATGTTGACGACAGTCATAAAGCCTAAGTTTCAGGGATGAATATGTAATCTGACCCTAAAAAAGCAACATATTTACTGGTTTTTACCTAAATTTATTCTCAAATTATGGTTTATTTCAAAAAACTTATGTACTTTTGTAAAGTGTTCAGTCTGAGCAGAGTGTTCAGCCGGGCTGAATATTAAAAACAAACTGAACAGTTAGTTTATGATTAAAGAAAATCAAATACTGGCCATTGCCGTAGAGAACCTTAAAAAACAGGTTCTAAAGACGGAAGTCGAATTGATAACTCAGTTCGACAGAGATTGTGATGCTATATTATGTATTGCAGGTAGAAACTTTAAATGTGAGATAAAGCAGTATGTGAAGAATTCTGGAATTCAGACAGTTCTTAACCAATGCCATATGAGAGGTACTGATCTATTGGTTACAGGAAATATTAGTAAGACGACAATGGAGCGTCTTACTGAAGAAGGAATCAATGTTCTTGATGCGAGTGGCAACTGCATGATTGAAATTCCCAATAATCTTGTCATCCATATAAGTGGCAATAAGAGCTTGAAGATTGACGAGGAAGAGGGAATGAATTTCAAATTCCCTGGAATTAAAGTCCTTTTCAGTCTCCTTTCTTTGAAAGATTTTCAGGTTCCGTCAGTCAGAGAACTGGCGGCAATGTCAGGAGCCTCTACTGGAACTGTCAAGCATGTAGAGGATGTACTACAGGCTAATGACTACATATTTACAAGCGGTAAGAACAAATTCATTAAGGACAAAGGACGATTGCTGGACGATTGGGTTGCCCTCTATAACAAGCAGCAACGAGCAGGACTGCAGATCGGACGTGCCTCTTGGATTAAGCCCAACAAAGAATGGCAGGCTTTTGAACTACCAGATGGCATGATGTGGGGAGGAGATGCTGGTGCATATCTTATGAACGGATATATGACGCCAGCTGATTTCTGCATATATTCAGCCTTTCCTGTCTGGGAGATTGTCAAGACCGGCTCAATGATACCTAACAAGGATGGTGATGTCATCTTCTACCAGAAGTTCTGGAAAGAACCTCTGACGGAGCTTGGCAAAGCTATCATATGCTATGCAGACCTCATCAATCGGAATAATAGCCGGTGCCTTGAGGCAGCTAAAATGATAAGAAATGAAAAACTTACATATTCAGAGTAGTCAGTTTGAACTACCTCAGCAGTTTGAAACGCTGAATGCACTATACAGTTGCTTCAAAGATAACATCCATCGTGATTTCTTTGTCATTGGAGCAACGGCCAGAGATATGCTCTCTATTGCCTTGGATGTTAAGACATCGACAAGAACCACTAGAGATCTTGATATCAGTATCGCCATCGAATCATGGGATAGTTTCAAGGAAGTACAAGATAAGCTCATTGCGGCAGGATTCGTCAAGGATGGAGTCAGGAAACAGAGATTCTACTATAATGACTTTGAACTTGATGTTGTTCCGTTTGGCAAACTAAGCGATGACGGAGAGAAAATCTTCTGGCCGCCAGAGGCTAGTCCCGAAATGACAGTGAGAGGATTTGAATCTGTCCTGAAGGAATGTGTAACTGTATTAGTGGACGATGCAGACATAGCATTCAAGATTCCTACAACGGCAGGACTGTTTATCACAAAACTGGATGCCTGGATAGACCGTGGACTTGAGAAAGACAATGATATGGATGATATGATGTATCTGGTTGATAACTTCTATGTACCGAACTGTACTTCTCCTGAATATACAGAAGTGTTTGAGGGCGTTGAGGATGGAGACTCTTTTGTCTCTGGTGCCTTTATGCTTGCAATGGATGCAGCCTCATTACTGACTCCAGAGGAAAAAGCTTATTACAAAGAGAAGATAGAATCCGAATTATCCAAAAAGGAGGCAAGTCTTTTACTCCAAAGAGCGATGACTTCCATTCATAAGGATTACGATACTGTCTTTAGAATCTGGCAGGTATTTATTGACAGGTTAATGAAATAATGCGCGTATGTGGAAGAGTAAGGTTTCTACAAGAGCTGGTCTGAATAAATTCAATGAAGACCGTCATCAGGTCAATGAAAACAAAGATAGGTCGATCTTTGTCCTTGCAGATGGTATGGGCGGTCGTTCTTATGGCGATTTGGCTGCTGAAATTGCAGTAGAGACAATTTGTAGTAGTGATTGGGAACTGACAGATATAGAACAGAGTTTCCTTACTGCCTTTGAAAAGGCGGATGATGCCATTGCTCAGAAATCAGAGGAACTGCATTGTAAAATGGGATGTGCTGTCGGATGTCTTGTGATTACAGATGATGAGCTATACTATGTTGGGCTTGGTGATATTCGCCTTTATGCGAAGGATAAGGAGTGCAAGCTTCTTCTGTTATCAACAGACAATGTTATCTGTGGCAAGAATGGTCAGACATTCCTTACGAGAAGCCTTCGTGGAAGAGGACTAAGAAAACCATTGAACATTCTACAATATCCTATTGGTACATTTTGTAGTTTCTCTTTATGCTCTGATGGATATTATAAAAATGATGCTGACGATGACGCAACAAACATTGACATTCAGCATCATAAGTAACCACAATAGTTAATGGAATATCTTAGCATATGGAACAAATGCTCAAGTGCAATAGAATCAAGCTCCTTTATCACTGAATTCTACCAGTTTTACCTTGATAGAAATCTCAATCATCAATCTTCTAAATATTAAAATTTTTCAATTAATAATAATCAAATGAAAAAGAATCCGATATATGAAAGTCTTATAGACAAATCAATTGGCAGTATGTTATCAGCCATTGTGGAAATCTTCTTTAAAGAATGGCCGGGGGCCAGAAATCAATCAATTCACTATAAC
>OQWI01000489.1_pt1 | contig 18215 bp, 9 predicted proteins | sample 1691551 | NCBI WGS metagenome assembly OQWI01 (sample SAMN03418259, study PRJEB22391) | human gut metagenome | biome: human-gut; feature: organic feature; material: feces | host: Homo sapiens | place: Tanzania | collected 2013-01
CTGTGACTCTTGGGTCTGGAATTTGTTTAGATAACTTAATTATGCTCATTTTGTATCTTTCAATTGTTTAATTATTCCTTACAAAGATACAAAATATTTTTGACATAAGCAAGCGTAAATAGTTAATATTCAATAAGATATAACATTAATACCTATATGTTAAAAGGTAAAAAGTTTGATGCGTCTGCCCTGACAACAGCTGTTGTGCGCTTGCATAACAGCTGATATGCGCATGCACAACAGCTGTTGTGCATGCGGTGACCAACTGTTATGCACCAACTATTATCCAGTTTACTATTTTTTGATTACCGTTCTGGAAACCTTCTTACCATTGGCAAACTGAATCTGCTCTATAACCAAGCCCTTAGTCTGTGCACTGATGCGCTGACCCGACAAATTGTAGGTTATGATATTCGCCTTTCCGAAGGCATCGGTTGTACAATCAGTGATACCCGTACCGGTATCCGCCTTTCTAATCTTCACATTGCCAAGAATAACCGCAGCCCAACCAGAGGACATGGTGAAATAAAGTTCATAGTCACCTTCTTTCTCTATCGTGAAGTTCAAAAAGTGAGCCAGAGAGCCTTTCACCACCTGGTTGGAATTTTCCTTCAAGTTGCCTTCCGAATCCAGGTTCTGCTCCAGCAGGACAGACTTATTGTCGCTTATGCCGGCGATGCCAGCATCAAAAGTCACGGCACCATTCTCAGAACCATCATTCCAATAAGAAGAATTGAAAGAAAGCTGGTATTTGCCTGGGACCAAATGCAAGCGATGTCCATCATACAAGCCATAAGAGAGTTTGCACTGGTCGAAGTCGCGGGCACTCAGATAGAAACCAGTATTGAAATCACCACCAGCAACGAAATCCTTGATACGGGCGCCACCTGTATTGGCAGCACCGTTCGCCTTCTCATCACTCCTACTACCATCATTCATACTATTCACACGCTTCCATCCCGCAGGCACGCCTTCACCTACGTTGATGACCTCATCCTCCCAGTTATCAGAAAATAGCACATCACCCTTCGACTCGCCAGCCTCTTCACTATCAGGAAGGTCGAGCTTATATCTTTGGAAGAAGTTCCAAAGTTCACGAGTAGAATATACAGAATTAGGATCGTCAGCGTGCCAATGTCCCTTTCCATCAATGGCAATGAGAGTAACCTCCGTACCATCCACCTTATTCATATAGCGAGTACGAGTGGCAGCAGCATAACTCATGGATGCAGGATAAGGGCGAATCACCTCTGGATTATCCACATCACAACCTTCATAAGCAGCCCACTTCTTGACATAATCGTCAATCCTACCATAGCCACCAGCGGCATGGTTTGGATCGCCGCCCCATTTCACGACATCATCTCCCGTGCCATGGATGTGCATGATAGGCACGTGGCGTGGAGCCACAGGGGCACGATAATCCACAGGAATACCACTCACAGGACCAAAGGCGGCAACTACAGTTCCCAATTTGGTCATACAGTGATAAGTCATCATACCACCCATAGAGAAGCCAGAAATATAGATGCGATTCTTGTCTACCTTATACTTCTTCTGCATCGTCTTCATGATGGTTTCGATAAACTTGACATCGCCAGAGCCAGAGATGTCCCAGGAATTATTGTTTCCCTGAGGATAAACCACCAAGATCTTAGCCGTGTCCGCCACCTCGTTCCAATGGGTCTGCCCCATCTGATAATCAGGATTTTGGCTGAATCCATGCATGGAGATGACCATCGGAGCCTTCTCGGGTAAGTCGGTTGGTACATAGACCAACATTTCTCGTGTAGACGTACCCACTTTTACAGTCTGCTTCACTGCCTTCTGCGTATAGGAATGCTCGGCAGCTACCACTTGCATGCACAAGGCAAAGAGCAAGCACAGCAAGAAAGTTGTTCTTTTCATTTTCAGTTAAAATTATCAGTTATACGATTATCTGTTGTTATAATTGCCAGTTGTTATGACACAAAAAAAATCGGCAAAGTATCTGCTGGATTCAACAAATACCTTGCCGAACATCTGAACTAGGGACTACTCCCTAGTTACACAAAAGGAGTAAAATTCTGCCATTACTTATTCATTACTTTAACAACCTTACCACTCTGGTACTTCTTGATAACAAGGCCCTTGGCGTTGGCTGCGACCTTAGCACCAGCAGCGTTGAATGTTGCTACAGCTGCATCACCAGCTACATGAACGTTCTTGATGCCAGTTGTGCCACCAAGTTCCTCTGGAAGAACATTGTAAAGCATGATTGTAGAAATATTAGTTTTCTCTTCACCCCAATTTGCCTTGATGGTAACCAAGTGAGCATAATCATCTACAGAAGAAGGAGCATCCGTAGGTGTACGAACCAAGTCCGTTTTCAAATTAATGATAGCAGCACCAGCCTCACCATAAGAAGGCTGCAACTCAATCATTCCACCATCTTTCTGCTGACCTTCTTTTACTGTACGATTGAGCATGACACGTGGGTTAGGACCAGAACCATAAATGACCAGATAGTTATAATCAGACAAATCAGCATACACATCCTCAGCCACTGTGCTGGTACCACACATAACAGCACCACCGGCAAACTCATCTGGGCCAATGTTCCAATCGATCCAAACCTTCTCATCTATAGGCTGAGCATCCTTTGTCAAACCATCCCACTTTTGCCACATGTCCTTAGTCAATTCAACACCCGCATCTACACTCTCTTCCTGTGCAGAAGCTGAACCAAAACCTGCAAACAATGCAATGGCAACCATTGCCAAACTCTTAATTGTTGTGTTCATAATTGTAAAAAATTAAAATTGTTATTAATAACTAGTTATTTATAAATCTTCTCCGTATAGGTCTTACCGCTACGAAGATAAACTTTCTTGATACTGACACCCTGCTTGGCTGCAGATAAGCGCATGCCCTGCAAGTCATAATACTCTACATGGTCTATCATGTCGGCATCGGTGGTTACACCGGCGATACCCGTCAAGGCACCCTTGTAGTTCAGGCGAACGCAATCGAGCACAGCTCTCTTTCCGCTCACATAGTTAACAGTCATATTTCCCTTGACATCAGCGATGTCCATGTCAAACTCCACTTCTGACCATTCCTTGCTGGAAGAAGCATTCTTTGGCAGTGTAACCTGCTTGGTCTGATTGCCGCAGATAACCTTGACAACAGCATCACCCATGGAAGCCTGATAGCGAATAGCCACCTTGTAATTACCTGGCTTGGTAACAGGAATGTAACCACGAACGGAAGCACCCTTCTGAGTACCCAGGTTCAAGCAGCCCTGACCATTGTATCCACGGAAACCGTTGTTCCAAGCGTTGCCATAGCAACCACCTACGTTCTTGTAGTCGAAGTTTTCAAACTCATACTGCATCTCTCCCTCATACGCCTCAGGCATGGCAGGAATTTCAATGACAGCAGCTGTCACATCCGTATCCTTCAACTTTCCTGCAGTCTTGGTGCCCTTACAGTTACCGATGTTCAACTCCAAAGGACCATTATGCTTCACATAAACCGTGAACTGACCATTTTTCCACTCGCTGGTAACAGTACTTGCCGAATGCTCTGAATTATCCTTCCAAGAGATAGTAGGCTGAGCACTGGCTCCCACCACAATGATGGTATCAGTCTGCTGGGCATACTCAGGGAGATTCTTGTCATCCTGTAATCTGCCATCGCCAACACCATAACGAAGTCCATCCTTGATACGGTAGTTCTGCATGTAGAGACTCAACTTGTCAGAATACTCACGCATGTGAACCAAAGAGTAAGGAGCGAGGTTCATCTTAATCTGGCTACAGGTATTGTAGGCAGGTTTCAATGTACCCTTGGCACTGCGTCCATTGTTTACCCAGTACTTACGGATAAATTTCATACCATTCTTTGTGGCAGCCAACGGAACATGCTCCTCATTATACTGATAAGGGTTGTAGCAAACCCAGGTATTCTCCAGACGCGAAGCATAGATATCACCCGTATATTCCTGTTTGAAGATCTTGTTCATATAAGCCTGCTTGCTGGTCACATTACTCCAAGTAGCACTATTAGCATACTCGCTGCTCTTGATAGCCACCTGCAGTTTCTTGGCTTCTTCGTCGATGAGATCATACACCACAGGGATGGTAGGATAACGTCCTGAAACCTTCAACCACCATTTGTTGTTCAAGGTGGAGTTAGGCCACTGTGTACCATTGTCATCCTGCTCACTGCGATAGAGACCATCATACAGTCCGCCTGGCGAAACGTATGGTTCCATCTCGTTCTGGCTGGAATTGATATTCTTTGGCTTGATGTCATTCTTCACACAAATCTTGGTACGTGCAATGACCTCCTCACGGGAAGGAATACGGATAGTACCATCCAGAATCTTGCGGAACATATCGATGTTGATATTCTTAAAGTGATTGAACCAAGCCCAGTTGCGATGGGTATAGCCATCGGCTGTCCTGGAAGTTGCAATCTCACGCAAGTTATCAGTCGTCACCAACTCAGGACCATCAATCACCGTCTCACCTGTCAATGCCACATGCTCCAAGATAGGAATGGCACCACAAGCCTTAGGGAAATCATTGTAATACTCCTTCAGTGTTTTTGTATCATCCGAAGGGTCCTTGATGGCATTGCCATTCTCATCCAGTTTATCTTGTTCTTCCATCCAGCCGCAGATGTCGAAGCGAATACCATACTGGCCGGCATATCCACCCAGATATGCACCCAGACAGTTGCTCTCGATGTCATAGAAACCATTCTTCATGGTATATTTCTCGCAGCAGATGAAATGTTCCTTGTCGGTAGACAACAGTCGGTTCATCTCGGCATTACGCTTCATATATGCCACTGGCATCATATTGGCAGAATAGCATGCCTGCGTAAAACTCACACAAAGGTAGCCACCATACTGATGAGCAAACTTCATTAGATGCGTGAAGAGCTCCAGTCGCTTCAGGAAAGATGGCGTATGAATGGTTCCGTTCTCACGCTTACGATCCTCATCAAATCCCCAGAACTGCTCGGCATAGTTCCATCCCAAAAAGTTGGGATAGTTCTTGTAGTAGCTCTCATAGAGTTCCAGGTCGTCGTCATCAAAAGCGCTGCATCCGCCACTGGCAGGCTGTATCATCGTCCAGACGCGGTTCTCGGCGCATACCTTCATCCATGAATCCACCACCTTCTTACCATCAGCACAGATACTCTCCGTAGCAGAGAGCGAGAGGTTGAACACCACGTAAGGCTTGATGTCTTCAGGCACCATATTGATGATTGCCTGCGGATTAGGGGCATTCCAGGTATCAATATGGATAATCCATACCGGCTGGGATGGCGAAATAACTCTTCGCAGGGCAGGCCCGTCATGAGCCTGCGCCACTGCGAATGTTATCATCCCGAAAATAAATATAAATAATCTTCTTACCATTTTATTTCTGTTTTCTGAAGTCCATTAACCACACCCACGTAAGTAGGAAGGCGATTGAAATTACTCCACAGTCCTACACCCGTAGCGCCCTGATTGATAGTAGAGAAAGATACACCATAGAGCTTGTCGCCCAACACATCCTGTGCCTTGTTCAGAATATAGGCATAGAGTTCAGCCATTCCCTTGTAATCATCGAATGTAGCCTTACTCTGATCGGCTACAGTTCCGCTGGCATCAGCCAGATATACATTCATATCTGAAAGACGTACCTGCAAGCCTGAATCTTTCAACTTAGCAAGAAAATCGTCGATATTCGCCTTAGTTTCTGCCACAGAACTGCTGTTGTATGGCACGTCGAGCTTCGCATCGATGCCTTCAATCTTAGCACCAGCCTCATTCCACTGATTGATGTAGTTAATGGCAGCCTCGGTCTTCTGAGCATCCGTCAGCATATTTTCTTCACTGTAGAACAGCTTGGCATCAGCCTTCTTTGAATGGATTTCCTTGCATACATCAGCCACCCAGTTTTCATCCAGATAGTCGTTAGGATAGAACTCATCAGTAGCTACCATGTTCTCAGAAGACTTCAGAGAGTAGAAAAGATCCTCTATCAGGTTAGAAGCCACATTCCATGACTGTACCTTGTCTCCATAGTTATCTATGATACAATCAACATAGGCAAACATAGCCTTCTTTACATCAACAGCCTTCTCTTCTACTGGACGAGGGTCGAAATGACCAGGCTTCTGATAAGGAGCATAAACGTCCAAGTTGTCGATGGCAACATTCTGAGGTACAGCAGCCTGACCAATCACCAAACTAAACTGATTCAATTTTATATCATCTGCTGTAAATTTCTCTGTCAAGTCAACTTTAGACATATCAACCGTCAAGGATTCCCACGTCTTGCTTTTTGCAGGTAAACCAAAGTTTCTCAATTCCATGGACTTATCACCTGCCTTAAGGAGAACAGAGACTGGTTTCTTGATATTGGTTGTATAATAATCAAAAGTAATAGTCTTGATTTTGCTCAAATCTGCACCATCAGGCAAAGTGACAGGAAACTCAATAGACTTACCACCCATTTTGTTCAATAGAACCTTGCCATTTTTCTTAGCTGGATCATTAGCAACCTTGGAAAACTTGTCAGTTCCGAAGACATCACCGATGGCACTGCTTTCGAAATCATACTTCTGATGGAAGTCAAGTTTCTCACCTTCTACCCAAGTATCCTTAGCTGCCTCATTCATCACAGTCATGTTCCATGCGTTAGGTGCAAAAAGGGAAGCTGTAGGAACGAGTCCTGCGGCAATAGCAGCATCAACTGCATCTTTTGATGCATCGGCGCTGACCGTACCATCATCAGCAACCACAGCAGCATGGGAGAAGCCATCTGCGACATTCACTTCATTGAAGTTCGCCAAAACGGTACTAAAGCTAGTATTGGCAGCTTTCAAATCTGCAATGGTCAAGTTTGCTCCCAACTTCATACCTGTATAGTTCTTCAGAACTTCATAACCTCTGGTAAGGTCGTCCATCGCTACACTCTCAGGCTTTTCGCCGGCAGGGTAGCTTGTATCGAAGTCCTCCACACAACCAGTGAGCAGCAAGGTTGCTGCTGCACTGGCCAGGAGGATATTATGTATTTTTTTCATAATTCTGATATCAAATTAAAAATGTTCTTACTTTTCAGGAGTGAAAGTCTGGAAACCAATGCCACGATTGCGAACCACCATGGTATCTGTGGTTTCAACCGTACCCAAGGCATCGCTCTTGATGTTGTAGTTCAAATAGAGTGTGTTGCGCTTAAACTCGCCCAAAAGTTGGTCGTTCTTGACAAACTTACCACTACCCGAAACCTGAACTCCGTCACTACCGGAAGAGATGGTGCAGTCATCACCGTTGAAGGTCATCAGCACGTTCACCTGATGGTCTACACCACTTGCATCCTTCACAGCCACAGTCATCTGTGCCTTGTACAAGCCTTTGGTCACCACCTTGATTACCTCAGCCTTCTCAATATATGGATAAGCACGGTGAGATTCCTTACCGTTGCTCACATCCTTACCCTTGCGAAGATAAGTGGCAGTCCAAGGATTAACGTACTTCACAAGGCAGAATGTAGTATTCTTCGACTCCAGCACCTTGTCAACGCCCTGGGCACCTGTCAGCTTCACCGGAATCACATAGCCCTGCTCATAACTCTTGTCATCGTTGAAGAACGCATCGGTAAGCTTCACTCTTACGCCTCCCAACTGCTGTCCCTTGGCAATGACAAACTGGTTAGGGTTCTCAATCTGATAGTAATTGGATGGCATCACCTGGATGGCAGCGCCATTGATTTTATAGCCATCACAAAGACTGGCATCAGATATATAGTCCACGGTAACGTTATTATTGTTGCCATAGCCACCTGCACAACAGGCCTTGATGTTGATGATGTGGTTGTTATCGTCGGTAAGGTCAGCTTCCTGATCCTCACCCAGCTCCACGGTGCGCACATAACCAGCATTGGCAAAATAGACAGTAGTTTCTCCGTCATATCCAAATTCCTTGTCACCGCTCTCGCAGGAAGCGGCCATCAACAAAGTCATGGCAGCAATGCCTATTGTATTCAATAACTTAAAACTTTTCATTTTCATTATCATTTTTAACTGGTTTATTTCCATCCCTTGTTCTGATGGAGATTAGAGTACTTCAATGCTTCTGAATATGGAATATAACCATAGTTCATATAGCTATCGAAATGGCGCTCTTCTACATTTGGCAAGATGGTAAACGTATCGTTGTTCCAATCGATGCCCTGAACAGCTGTCAACTTGTCCAACTGGTTCCAGCGGCGCAAATCCCAGAAACGGAATCCCTCGAAGCAAAGCTCCAGGCGGCGCTCGTTGCGAATCAGCTCACGCATCTTTGCCTTGTCGCCGGCACACTCGTCGAGATAAGTATCGTCTGTCAAACCTGCACGGTGGCGGATTGCCTTGATTACATCGTATGCAGAGTAAGCATGTGTGCCAGGGTTCTTAGGACCCCAAGCCTCATTGGCAGCCTCAGCATAGTCGAGGAAGAACTCGGTGAAACGTGCCTTGCAGCTATACTTGGTTACCTTAGATGTGCTGCTAGGATTACAGTTGGCAGTCATGCGCAACATCTTCTTCATATAGTAACCGGTGCGGGTAGAAGCATCACGGCGGCCGATACCGTCATCGCCCGAAGAGCTACCCGTCTTGATTACCTTGTTATCAACTCCCGCTGTGGCTCCATTATAGATAATGTATTTAGCCAGACGAGGATCACGGTTGGCGTATGGATTACTCTCATCATATTCACTGCGTGCATCGGTGATAGGATAACCCTTGGCATCAGGGAAGGCATCTACCAGATTCTGGGTAGGATTGGTTCTGCCGCTTCCGTAGAGTGATGGAGGGAAATTGTTCTTCTCGTCATCAATCTCTTCTGCATTCCTGGTACTGCGCCAGATGATTTCAGGAGGATTGGAACCAGTCTGCAAGGCTTTCATCTCTGCATCGTTGTCGTAGTAGGTAAGACCTGTTTTAGGCAAACCTGATGGACCGCCTACATAGTCAACCACCTCGGCAGCTGCATCAGCAGCCTGTGCCCAGGTTACATTGTTCTGGGCAGGATCCTGGAAGGCAGGGCTTGCAGCAAGCAGCAAGGTACGAGCCTTGATGGCACGCAGAATCAGTCCGTTGATCAGCTGGCGTGCATTCTCGCCCATCACCTTATTATATATACCCATCTTACCATCCTTGACAGATGTCACCTCAGGCACATTCAGGATATCGTCATACTTGGCAGGCACCTTGTCGTCGCTTGTCACCGGCTCATAATCCATAGGCAACAGCTTGTCAGCCTTCTCGATGTTCGCCAGGATGAAATCCACATGCTCCTGGAATGTCTTGCGAGGCTGGTTGAAATCAGCATCCGTTCCTACATAACCGTCAAAGAGCTGTGTGCCGAGCAACTTTCCTTCATTGTCAAATCCGGCATGGGCACGAAGCAGATAATAGGCATGGGTAGCCAGAAGGCCGTATGCCTCACCTGTCAGGCGTCGCTGCATCAGCTTGTTCTCATTGACATTCTTCAGGAACCCGATGTTCGAAACGTTTGAGTTCAGGAAGATATACAAATACTGCATGGAAGACAGGTCGTTGTTCCAGCGGCCCGTAGGGTCCCAACTCTGAACGGTCCATGAGCCTGTGGCATACTTAGACCAGTTGGCTCCCTTCTCATTCGTCACGGCATCATCCGTCGCTACATCCGTACCTGTACCCACCTCGTAGTTTGGCAAGTTACGGTAAGCGGTGAGCACGAAGCCCTTGGCCATGTTAGGATCATTCTCCATCTCGTTGATGTCCTTCATGTTTTCTGCAGCAGGAGTAAAGACATCATCACATGCTGTCAACAATGCCGCAGAAGCCAATATCATGAATATATTTCTTAATTTCATAATTCTTTATTGTCTAATTTTTCAATATCTAAGATATGATTTCATCAGCCTTTAGAACATCATCTTCAAGCCCAGGTTGTAGAAACGGCACTGTGGTGAACCATAGCTGGTTTCCATATACTTGCGATGCTTGCTGATGGTGAGAAGGCTCTCGCCCAATACGTAAACACTCATACCCTTCACTACCTTGTTCTCAAACCACTCTTTTGGCATATCGTAGGTCAGCTGAACCTTGTTGAGGTTGAAGCAGTCTGTGCTGTAAAGCCAGAAGTTTGAGTTGCGGAAGTTGTTGGTATTGTCCTTGGCAGTCAAACGTGGATAAGTAGCGGTAGCGGCTGTCTCAGGTGTCCAGCGTCCACGAACCACAGAGGTATATTTCTTCTGGTTGTAAATCCAGTCGTTGCTCTTGAATGCCTTGGCACCCATCTGACCTGTACCGGCGATGAAGAGGGTAAACTGCTTCCAGTTCAAGGTAATGTTTACACCATAGAAGAAAGGAGTTGCACTCCATCCATACTTACCCATCACCTGCTGGTCGTTGCTGTCTATCTTGCCGTCACCGTTGATATCCTTGTACTTCAGGTCACCAGCCTTGATTTCACCGAAGGTATGGTTTGGCACGAAGTTAGGATCATCCTTGTCGAGGTTTGCCTTCATGTGGTCTACGTCTTCCTGTGTGAAGAAGCCTTCGCAAACATATCCGCGCATCACGTCGAGAGCCTGACCCTGTGCATTCATGTAGCTATATTCGTTTTTCTCCTCACGCTTGTTAACCTTTGAGTCGAACACCATACCTGTGAGTCCGAGCTGTGCCTTCACCTTGCCGATGTTCTTCTTGAAGTTTACGGCGAAGTCGAAGCCCTGTCGCATATCCTCATTGTAGTTCAGGGAGGTGATGAAAGAACCGTCATGATTCATCCATGAAGGATAGATGGTTGCAGTTCCCGCAGTAAGCAAGCCCGAAGTAAGCTGATGGAAATAGTTCATGTCGAAACTTACGGTTCCGTTGAGGAGTGAACCCTCCAGACCTACTCTCCATTCCTTACGCTTCACGAAATCGAGACCGTAGTTGCTACCACGCTTAGAGAGTGTGGTGTTATCTCCGTTGCCACCGCCTTCGTTCCAGGTGTGGTAACCTCCTTTTACAACATAGTATCCCTGGTAGAGATAATAATCAGAGATATCGATATCCTGGTTGAGCACAGAGTAAGAAGCATTCAGCTTCAGATCGTCGAAGCAAGGAAGTGTATTCTTGAACCATTTTTCCTGACCGATTCTCCAGCCCAGTGTTCCTGATGGAGAAAGAGCGTTGCGATGACCCTCTGCCAGCTTGGATGAATGAACCAGGGCGCCGCCAAACTCTGCATAGTACTTCTGAGCATAATTGTAGGCTGCTCGAAGGGCAAGGTTGGCATTGGTGGTGCGGTGGTAAGAAGAACCCTTTACGCCAGATGAACTCTCATGGTTCTCATCCACGGAATTCGACTTGGAGTAACCCCATCCAGCCAAAGTGGCATTTACGTTGTGAACTCCGCCAAAGGTATTCTTATAGTCAAACTGAGCACGGAAGGTGGTGTTCTGGTAATATTTCGATGCACCGATATACTCGGTCGTACTGCTTGATTCCTTACCATATTTCTTCAGGCCGATAATCATGTCCTGTCCGTTCACATTTGCCCAGGTAGGCTCATAAACGGCATAGTCGAGCTTGTAAGCCTCAGAGTAGTTGTTCCAGTAGTCGATGCTGAAAGCTGTCTCAAAGCTCAATCCCTTGACCCACCTATCGAAGTCGGCCTTTACACCCACATCAAAGTTGAAGGTACGGGAGTGATTCTTCACGTAGCCGGCAGCAAGCGCATCACCAAAGAAAGTAGACTGGTTATCGTTGTTACCACCCAGCAGATACTGACCATCGAGCACGTGGAATTTTGAGCCTGCTATCATCTGCTGCAAAGCTGAATTGTTGGCATCCATCATGGAGATTGGCAACAGGCCGGAGTACCAGTTAGGACGCATGTTGGTAGCTGTTGACCAGTAGTCCTCAGGACGTCCGCGATAGTTGTCCGTGATATTGATGCCTACATTTACATAAGCCCCCAGCCAGTCGGTGATGGTGGCATCAATGTTAGAACGCACGCGGAAGGAGTAATCCTTGTCCTTCTTGTGCTCGCCAAACTTCACCAGACTGTTGTTGTAGGTCATGCCCAGGTTGGCATAGTATCTGGCAAATTGGCTACCGCCCTTCACCTCCATCGTAGCATCCGTACGGTTGTTGAACTTGCGCAGGTAGTCGCTGCTGTAGAAATCCATATCAGGATAGCGGTAAGGATTGGTACCTGCAGCCGTATTGTAAATCTGCTCCTTAGAGTATTTCAGCGGCTGTGTAGGGTCATCATTGGTCATCGCCTCGTTATAGAGCGTCATATACTCAGCCGCACCCAGATACTCAGGATAAGCCTTAGGCGTATAGATGCCCGTATTGATGGTAGTTGCAATGCTCAATGGCTGCACCTTACCACGCTTGGTAGTGATGAGGATTACGCCCTTAGCTGCCTTTGCACCATAGAGTACTACGGCAGAAGCACCCTTGAGCACGGTAACCTTCTCCACCTCGGTGGCATTGATGGTGCTAGCCTCACGGGGAACTCCATCTACGAGAACAAGTGCACCCTGTCCCCAAACATTTCCGTTATAACCACCAATGAGCGACTGAAGATCATTGAGTGCATTGGCGCTGTAGTCCTTTTTCAGCAGCTCTTCGACATTCACCTCGCTGACACCGCCCATCAGGTCAGCCTTGGAAACCTGACCGAAAGCCACGTTTACCTTAGTAGTGTCGGCCATTTCCTGGGCGCTTGCCACACCACTGGCAACTAGCATGGAAGCTAGCGCCAATGACATTCTCTTATTAAATATATTATGTTTCATAATAAATTCTCGAATTGTTTAATTATTCCCAACCAGGGTTCTGAGAGAACTCAGGATACATCTTGACATCCTTTCTCAGGAATGGGAACCAGTAATGCTTTGAAGTAAACTTACGGGTAATCAATGGCTCCTCCTTCAGGTTGAGCACGTGATTTTTCTTTGGATCGTCGTAGCGGTCAACATCCTTCTGGTCGGCTGCACGGTCGAAGTAAACAGCCATCTTCTGGGTGTAAGGAGCCTTGTCTATCAGGAGCCAGCGGCGAAGGTCGGTAAAACGGTGTCCCTCGAAAGCCAACTCTACGGCACGCTCACGGCGAAGCTCGCTCATAAAGCCATCCAGATTGGTAAGATACTCATCAGCAATATTATCCACATGCGCACGGTTGCGGACGATGTTCACGGCATCCACGGCACTCAGATTGAATGCCTGGCTTGATTCCTTGTAGCCATAACCCTGAGCCACCGACTCGGCATACATCAGATAAACATCAGCCAGACGAATCATACTCAAGAGTACGCGCATAAACTTACCACGTTCACCACCATCATCAAATTGATTACGGTATGGATCACAGAACTTCTTCAGGCAATATCCCGTAAAGCAGTCCTTGGCTGATGTTGCCGTACGATACTTTCCTCCCGTATAAAGAGAAGCATACTGCACATCTGCATCCTTTCCTGCACTCTTCACACACTTCACACCATCGTAGATGAAGAGATCGTAGAAGCGAGGGTCACGGTTCTTGAACGGATATTCCGGATCATAGCCGCTGTCGGGATCCTTCTTCGTGATGTCCTTGATAGGCTTTCCGTTTGCCATACCGAAGTAATCCACATAGTTGGCAGTAGGATAAACCTTGATACCACCCTGAATAAGGCAGGTTGGACGATAGTCTGTCACCTGATTCCAGACCCAGTTGTTGTTACTTGAATTCTCGTAGAAGATAGCCTCTTTCTCACCAGGAATCTTTTGACCCTGATCATAGGTATAGAAGATGTTCATGTAATTTTCATAAGAAGACAGCTGGTAAAGTCCTGCTTCCCTGTTAATCTTCAAAGCCTCGCCGAATGCCTCAGCAGCCTTCTGGCAATACTCCTTATTATATCCGTTAACATTCTTGAAGTCAGGATTCTCCTTGCTTACTTCATTCATCAGCGGCGAACCTGCCCACAAGTAGTTCTTGCCCAGGAAGCAGAGAGCTGCTATCTTGTTAGGACGGAACTTGTTCTTGCCCACGTTCTGCTTACCCACAGTGGTCTTATCCCAATCTACAGGCAGCAGTTCAACAGCCTTCTTGAAGTCTTCGGCTGCCTTGTCGGCACATGCCTGATAGGTGAGGCGTGGATAGTTGAACACGGCAACTGATGGAATCAGGAAGTCGATGTATGGAATACCGCCCCAATACTGCATAATCTGGAAGTGGAAGAATGCACGGAAGAAATAGAGCTGACCTGCAATCAGGTTCTTCTCTTCCTGGGTAGCATCTACCAGATTACCCAGATTTTCCAAGCCCAGGTTGGTGGCATAGATTCCCTGCCAGCACATACCCCAGAGGCGCCCCTTGAAATCGCGGTTCACATCATGATTGCCGTCCAGGTCGATACCCGAATGGAATGGAGAATACTGCACCTCGTCCCATGCCCAATAGTTTCCCTGGTCGATGGCATTAGTGAGCATACGGGTCTCTGATGGCTGCCAATATTCATCCTCGCCATAGTTCCAGCAGCCATGATACCAGGATGTAGATGCGAGACCCGGGATGTCGTTGTAGCACTGCTCCAAGAAACCCTGAAAGTTGGTATAATTCTTATATGGCTCCGTTGGGGCAATATCACTGCCCGGTGCCTTGTCAAGATAATCAGTACATGATACTGAAGAGAGAGACAGGGCTGCCGCAAACAGCAATGTATATATTTTATTAAACTTTTTCATATTTACGATTCATTTAAAATGTCAGGTCGAAACCTAAGTTAAATCTGCGTACGGTTGGATAAGCACCATTTGCCGAGTCGCCGCTGAAGTTATTCTCACGGTCATCCGGCATATTGGTCCAGAGCAGCAGGTTGTCACCATTCAGATATACACGGAGTGAATTCAAATGCATTCGCTTCACCCAAGCACCCCTGAAGGTATAAGCTATCTCGGCATTCTTCAGGCGCAGGAAAGCTCCGTCATAGAAGTAACGGGTACCGGCATTTCCCTCGTCTGCCACTGTGGTCCAGCGTGGCAAAGACAACTCTCCACCCGGATTGGATGGCGTGAAGTAAGAACCCTCCTTAAAGGCAATGTGGGTTTCACGCTCAAAGGTTGGGAAGTTCACCTCGCGGGTAACATTGGTTACACCATAGAACTGTACCGTTACGCTCAAGCCCTTCCACTCTGCTCCCAATGTAGTACTGAAGGTATTCTCAGGAATAGAGGTGTACTGATAAGGAGCCTTGTCATCTGATGTAATCTGACCGTCGCCATTGAAGTCTGAAATAATGGCATCACCCGTATATTTCTCTGGATCATGGCTACCCCAGGTAGGTACGGCATAGAGATCATCCCAGTTGCGGATAAAACCATGATCAATGTAACTAGTGTTCTTACCGATGGCATAACCCGCCTTGTTCAGATAACTTGCCTGAAGCTTTGGATCATCGGCAAACTTAATCTCGTTGGTAGCATGGGTCATATTGAAGTTTGCCCATGTACGCAGATTCTTGTTCCATGCCTTGTTCACCTTCAGGCTCAACTCGTAACCCTTGGCATCCACAGAACCCGCATTGGCAACCGTGTAGTTCATACCATAGTAAGAAGGGATGGCACGGTCGGTTAAGAGTACGTCGGTACGCTTGTCGCTAAATACATCCAGCGAACCGGTAATCAGTCCGCCCAGGAATCCGAAGTCGAAACCCAGGTTGCGCTTCTCTGATGTCTCCCAACGCACGTTAGGGTTTCCGATACGGGTAAGGCGATATATAGTATAAGGTGAATCATAAGTGGCATCACCACCCAGATAGGTCTTACCACCATAAGAATATTGGTCGGTATAGAGATAAGAACCTCCGGTAGAATCATCACCGATGCGACCCCAGGAAGCACGTACCTTAAACATATCTACATATTTCTTGATGTTCTTCATGAATGGCTCCTCGGTGATAGTCCAACCGAGAGAGGCTGATGGGAAGAACTTGAAGCGATAGTCAGGACCAAACTTCTCAGAACCGTTGTAACAGCCGTTCAACTCGAGCATGTAACGCATCGCATAGTTGTATGTAGCACGGAATACCCAGTCTTCACGATAATGTTTGAAAGAAGAACCGTAGGCATACTCGTTGCGGTTGAATACTGCCATAGCGCCTGCTTCATGATTGCCGAACTTGCGGTTCCAGTCGAGCTGAGCCAGATAATAGAGACGGCGATAAGTAGCATCTGTATTTACCTTACCGCCATTGACGGTCCAAGCTACAGACTCATGGTAATCTACGCTCTGGTCATAGGAAACCGAACCATTGTCAGGGTTAACCCACTTCTGCTGCGGATCCATATACTGGTCGCTGATACCTCGCTTCTCCTCTACCATCGTATTGTCAAGGGAAACCTTGGCAACAAACTTCAGACCCTTGGTCAGGAAATCGAGTTTCTGGGTAAGGATAAAGTCGGTGGTAATCTGTGTATTGGTACGATTCTCCACACCGCTTCGGGTAAGACTCATCACAGAGTTAGGACAGTCGGCCTTACGTGGACCATAATATCCATAAGTACCATCAGAATAAATAGGACGCATGGCATCTGGAGCTGCATGATAAACTGAAGCCCAATAAGCACTGGAATCGCTTGCCTTATCCCAAGGGAAATGGCGGACACCGTTACTACCGAAAAGGTTGGTAGAGAACAGAGTAGTCTTGGTCAGATTGAAGTCCAGGTTAGCACGCATATTAATACGGTTATAACCGAAACCGGATTTGTATCCACGACCGCTGGTGAAGTCCTTGAACAGGTCACCTTCGTGAGCGAAGTCTATCGCTGCGAAATACTTCACGAGTTTGGTACCTCCCGAAACATCCACACTGGCATTGTAAGACATGGCTGTGTTGTTGAACAGTTCCTTCTGCCAATCCACGTTAGGATAGCGGTCCCATTCCTCAGCATTAGCAGGGTTACGATACTTGTCGATGATAGCCATCGGCTTGTAGGAACCCCATGCTTTTTCTTCGCTGATGTTCAGCTCGCGCTCCACCACTCTGTTCAGGAGTCGGAAAGTATCATAAGCATCATATTTCTCAGGCAACTTGGAAACCACCTTCATGGTAGCATTCGCCTTCACGTGTACGGCAGCCTTACCTTCCTTACCACGCTTGGTAGTAATAAGGATAACACCATTACCACCCTTCACACCATAAACGGCAGTAGCAGAAGCATCCTTCAATACGGAGATGCTCTCTACTGAAGAAAGGTCAACGGTGTTCATGGCACGCTCCACACCATCCACGAGAACGAGAGGGTCGTTGGAACCGCTGATAGAAGTCTGGGTACGGATCACGATCTTAGGATCTTCCTCACCCGGCATACCTGTAGAAGAGAAGGTAACGACACCAGGAAGGTTACCTGTCAATGCCTGACCCAAAGATGAAACTCCGGCATGACGATTCAAAGTCTTTGAATCAGTCTGGGAAATAGAGCCGACTACAGAGGCTTTCTTCTGCTGACCATAACCAACCACTACTACCTCGCCCAATGTATTGTCATCGGTCAAGGTAATCTTAAACTGTCTTTTCTTACCTACTTTAATAGTTTGCGAATCCATACCGATGTAGGTAATGACAAGGGATGAATTTTCTGAAGGCACAGAAATCTGGAAATTTCCATCCATATCCGAAATGACACCCGTAGTTTCATTTCCCTTCACTTTCACAGTAGCACCAATCAGAGGCTCTCCTGTGCCGTCAACAATACTACCCTTCACAGTAATCTTCTGGGCTTGTGCGTTTAGGCTGCAGAAGGCTCCCACGAGGCATAGAGCTGCTGTCCGCTTAAATGTAAACACTTGTTCAATCATGTTGTATCATTTTAATTAAGTTTGTTTCTAGGTGTTATTAATTCTTATATAAAGAACACGGCTGCAAAGGTAGCTATTTGGTTCGAAACCGTGTTTGTCTGATGTTACAATTAATTTTTCTCATGTAACATATTGCCCTAACAGACACATTTTCTGCCCTTTATGATAAAGAGCGAAAAGTATTCTAAAACAAAAAGATGGTCTCGCAAAATGCGAAGCCATCTTTTCTGTTGCTACTCCCCAAACTTCCACCAGTCCAGGAAGAAGAGGTTCTGTTTCTGGATGTCACCTCCCTTGAACACGAAGTAGAGATCATGAACACCCTTTATTTTCTTCACCTGGGTAGAGAAGGTTT